>Ga0315905_10006906_pt1 | contig 11533 bp, 8 predicted proteins | sample LakEriMetagenome_5_FD_203522 | JGI IMG/M metagenome (GOLD analysis project Ga0315905, IMG submission 203522) | Freshwater fungal communities from buoy surface, Lake Erie, Ohio, United States - Buoy 4 MA121 | ecosystem: Environmental > Aquatic > Freshwater > Lake | place: USA: Lake Erie, Ohio...
CCATGCCCGATCCAGACGTCATGCCCGATAGTGACCTTGTCGGCGCGGCGCCATTCGAAGAACTCATGATCGTCCTCGGCGCCCAGCTGGTAGGAAACGGCGCGATAGCTGAAATGGTGTTGTGCGGCCTTCCATGTCGGGTGATTGCCAGGATTGATCCGCGTATCGCGCGCGATCGAACAGAACTTGCCGATATCCGAATAGGTCGCGCTGGAGTCGGTCACGATGTAGCTGTAGTCGCCCATCGACACTTCCTGGAGACTGGTGCGCGCGCCGACGCGCACCCATGGCCCAAGCAGGCAGTCATGTACGCTGGCGGCAGGATCGATCCAGGGTTCAGGGCCTTTTTCGGTCCCCGCCCCCCGCTGTGCCGGGAAGCTGTCGACATGAATCCAGTCGGCCGGCCGCGCCCGGCCCGATAGCCGGCCGCTCATGCGGCGGACTCGGTCAGGTCCTGCTGGAGCACTGGCCTGGTGAATTCTTCGCGCGCATAGATCCGCCCGGTCACCTCCGGGGTCAGCTCGCTGGTAAGCCCGTCAAACACCACGCGGCCTGAGGACATCCCGATGATCCTGGTGCAGTAACGTCGGGCAAGATCGAGGGCGTGCAGGTTCACAATCACCGTGATGCCGCGGGTGCGGTTGATCTCCTCGAGCGCCCGCATGACGACTTCAGCGTTGAACGGATCGAGTGACGCCACAGGTTCATCGGCAAGAATGATGTCGGGCTGCTGCATGAGCGCGCGCGCGATGGCGACGCGCTGCTGCTGTCCCCCCGACAACAGCTGGGCGCGCGTCAGCGCCTTGTCGACAATGCCGAGGCGGTCAAGCTCGAGCACTGCGCGGGCGCGATCTTCCGCCGGAAAAGCCTTGAACAGGGCTGCCGCGGCCGTCCGGTCTGAAAGCGCGCCCATCAGAACGTTCGTCATGACATCAAGGCGGGGGACGAGATTGAACTGCTGGAAGATCATGGCGCATCTGCGCCGCCAGGACCGAAGCTGTCCGCCCCGCAGGGACAGCAGGGGTTGTTTACCCCAGTAGATCTCGCCACTTGTCGGCTCACAAAGCCGATTCACCATGCGAAGGAGCGTCGACTTTCCCGCTCCTGATCTTCCGATCACGCCAACCATCTGGCCGGGCGCAATGGCCAGCGAAACATTGTCAACAGCGGTCACGTCGCCAAAGCGTCGTGTCACATTGCGAAACTCAAGCATGGCAAGCTGCGCTCCTCGTATGCGACACTAAAGCTACAAGCGCTCAGTGTAGCGGTGATGACATAGGCCGCTTCCTTGGCCGACATGCTGCGAAGTTGTCGGTTTCCAACCACTGCCGGAGCCTTGCCGATGTCCAGAATCCTGATCGTGGGCGCGCTCGCCTGGGACCGGCCGGTCTGGCTCGAGGCGCCAGTGGCCAGCGGCGTCCGATTGCGGGGGCGAACGCTGGGCGGCGCGCTGGAAGGCCGGCTTGGCGGCGGCGGCGCCAATGCGGGGGCCGCACTGGTTTCTGCGGGACATGACGTAGCGGTGATGAGCCTTGTCAGCGAGGCAGGTGATGGTCCGCGTATCCTGGCTGCAGCGGCCACCGCCGGCATCAATCTGTCGGCCGTCGCCCGCACGCGCGGACATGGCGGCCAGACGCTTCTGCTGATCGAGCCGGGCGGGGAACGGATCGTTCTCGGCCTTGACGCGTCATGGCGTCGTGACACTGACAGTATGGACCTTCCGGCGCTGGCCCTTGCAGCCCAGCGGGCGCGCGCATTCAACCCCGATGCACTTTATGTGCGCAGTCCGCTTCCAGGGGCTGCAGACCTCATGAACGCGACCGCAGGTCCGGTCGTGGTTCACTGGCCGACATCGCCTGAAGTCCTTGCAAGAGCGCATATCCTGGTCGGATCGGCCGATGATCTGCCACCGGAGGCGCGCGAGGACCCTTATGCCGCGGCAAGGGCGACGGGCGCAGCGCGCGTGCACGCATCCATTGTCACGCAGGGTGCGGGGCCTGTGATCATCGGAATTGAGACAGAGCGCATCGAGGTGCCGCCGCCGCCTGCTATTGCAAAGGACACCACAGGGGCCGGCGACATCTTTGCGGCTGGGCTTGTTGATGCCTTGTGCGAAGGCGCTGGTCTTCACGACGCCGTGCAGCATGCTTGCCTCTGGGGCGCCGCTGCGGTGACCATTGACGGCTCTGCGCCCGTCGAACACGCTAGGGGCATGTTTCCTGGGTTCAGACGAGGCGCGCCCTGAGCCGCTCGGACACCCAGTCGAGCACGCCGACCGTCACAACAAACAGGATCACGATGAAAATGACCTCGTCGAAGGCATAGACCCGGATGCGCTCCTCAAGTTCAAACCCGATCCCGCCTGCCCCGACAATCCCGAGCACGGCAGATGAGCGAAAGTTCTGCTCGAGGCAGTAGAGACACTGGCTGAGCCACACCGGCGCGACCTGGGGAAACACGGCCAGCCTCAGCGTCTGAAGCCAGCCAGCGCCTGTCGCACGCAGCGCCTCGGCAGGCCGATCATCGACATTCTCGAGCGCTTCGCCAAACAGCTTGCCCAGCCTCGGGATATCAGCCAGCGCCAGCGCGATCACCCCGGCGAAAGGTCCAAGCCCGAACGCCGCTACAAGGATGAGCGCCCAGACAAGCGATGGAATGCCCCGAAAGAGATCCATCACACGACGGACCACGAAATGAATCGCAGCGTTCTTCATGACCGTCCGGGCGCTCAGCAGGCCAAGCGGCAGGGCGCCAAGGGCGCCGAGCAGCGTCCCGACAATGGCCATTGCGAAGGTGACGGACAGCGCTTGCAGCAGGCCAAGCGGATTGATGCCGGGATTTGGAGGAAACATCGCGCTCAGCACACGCTCAAGCCTGTCCAGGCCCCCGAAATAGAGCTGCTGCAGGATCTCCAGGTCGGCAACGCAGTAGGCGACGACGGCGAGGACGATCGTCACGACCGCGGGACCTGTCAGACGCTTTGCAAGTGGCTGGCGCAGAGCGCCCGGCGCGATCTGTCTCGCGCGCAGGATCAGATCACGGCCCACCTGCCCGTGCGAGGCGCCCCCGGCCAGCGACATCATGCCGGCGCTCCCCCCGTCCTTGGCCTCGCAGCAGCAATCCCCCCGATCTCGGGCAGGTCCGAGACCTGCCCCATCAGCCGACTGCGGATGAACTGCGAGGCGAGATCGATGACAAAGATCATGCCGACGATCATGAGCAGGATGGCCAGGTAGGTGTCGAACTCCGTGAACGAGATTGCACGCTGGAGTTCGATGCCGATGCCGCCGGCGCCGACAATGCCAAGTGCGGCTGCAACCGAAAGGTTCAGCTCCAGTCGCAGCAGCCAGTAGGAGGCGATGTTGGGCAGGACCTGTGGCACGACGCCGAAACGCGCCTGGGCCAGCCAGCCGCCGCCGGCGGCCCGGATGGCTTCGGCTGGCCGCATGTCGACGGATTCGATGGCTTCGCTGAAGAGCTTGCCCAGTGAACCTGTTGTCGAGATGATGATGGTCAGGACGCCTGCGAGCGGTCCAAGACCGAAGGCCGAGGCAAGAATCATCGCGAGGATGAGATCAGGAACCGTGCGGCAGGTATCGAAGAAGCGCCTGAAGACGAATCTCAACGGCGCATACCTTACAAGATTCGAGGCGGAGATACCGGCCAGACAGAAGGCGATCGCGCCGCCAAAGGCTGTTCCGACGATCGCGATCTGGACGGTCTCGAACAGAGCGCCGGTCCATTTGCGCCAGTCATAGAACCAGGCTTCCAGTGACCCTGGCGTCTGGCGGCTCGCGAACAGCTCGGATGCGGACAGATCGGGAATCATCCGGTCGATGAACCCCGCGATGCGATCGAGCGTTTCGCTGTCCAGCGCGGTCGAGAAGATCCCGCTCAGGGAGAATGAGGCATAGAGAACCGCACTGCCAACGAGGGTCCAGATCAGCATTTCGAGACGCTGTCTCTGCAGGACTTTCCGGCGTCTGTCCTCGAAGGCAGGCAGCGCGCCGGCAGCGGAAGACGCCTCTCCTGGTCCGTTGGTGGGGTGCATCAGCGAGCCGAAAGGTCGAGTGCGCTGGCTTCTGTCGGCTCAAGCTCGCGCGCGCCCTGTGCAACCCAGCCGAAGGCCGCCGGGTTCTCGAGATGAAGGGCGACATGGATGCCAACGAGCCGGAAGCGCGTCGCATCGTCGATATCACGTCTAACCGCCCAGGCCTGCGCAGCGCGCGGGCGGCCGCGAAACACTTCCCGGAGATCGGCGCAGGGCTTGCCTCCAGCCGACATCGGACGGCAGAGACGCTGCCAGGCGGCGCTGTAGAGGACGAGGAAATCAATCTCACCCTGCCGCAAGCGTTCGGCGGCCGCAGCCGGCCCTGCATAGACCCGCGCGGCCTCCGGCTGGGCGAATGCGATGCCGTGATCGGTCAGGGCGCGCTTCAGCAAGTCCAGTTCGTAAGGCGCGGTTCCGGCAAAACCAACGCGCTCGCCTTGCCCGGGCGCAAGGCTCTCCGGCTCGCTTGCCCTCACGACCATGACAGTCTCGACGCGTCCGAAACCATCCTGTGTTCGCGGGGTGAGGAGGGAACGCACGCCTGCGGCAACGGGCTTGTAGGCGACCGGATCAAGTTGCGCGAAATCGATCTTCCCCTCGGCAAGCAGGCGGGCTGCTGCGGCCATATCCGCCACGGGGCAGACTTCGACGGGACGGGCAAGGCGTCCGGCAAGGTGTGCGACATAGGCTGCCTGACCTGCTGGCGCATTGGGCCCGGGCGGGCCGCACGCACCATCTTCGCCCGTCACGACGGCTATCCGGAATGGACCGGCAGCTGGCGCAGCGCTTGCCTCTGCTGCGCTCGCCGCGATCAAGGACGCGGCCATGCAAAACGACTGAAGACTTCCCAGCAAGCGTTTCATTGCGCCCCGCCCTGACCGGAAAGTCCGCGACGCCCGGCGATATCCTCGGCCCGGATTTCGATGATCTCGGAAAAGAAGGACCTGTCGACGGCCGCAAAGGAACCTCCGTCGGCCTGCCCGATATCTGCCCAGATCTCCGGTTCGTCATAGGGTACCACGGCGAGCGCCCCGCGCAGCAGGTCGATGAACTCCTGGGGGCGGTCAGCGCGAATGACGATCGGCGAATTCGGCATCGGACCCGCCGTCCAGATGATCCGCACCTCATCCGGGCCAATGAGTCCGCGACGGATCAGCGACAGGTGTGAGCCGGTGGTGAAACCGGTTTCGGGCGTCCCCCCGCTCGCATTGGTCATCGCAGAATCGACCTGTCCGTTGACAAGCGCCATCGTCGCTTCGGTCGCGCCGCCAGCCAGCATGGATTTCGAGAAATGCGTGTCGGGATCGATGCCTTCATTGCGCATCATCTTGCGCGGATAGAGATAGCCGGAGGTCGAGTTGAAATCGACAAAGGCGATCGACTTGCCCTTGAGATCCTGCAGCGATCTGTAGGGGCTGTCGGCAGCAACAATGATCGCGGAGTAGTAGCCGGTATTGCCCTCCGCCTGGCGGATGACGAACAGGGGCGATGCCTTGTCTCCGATCTGCGCATCGATATTGGCGTAGCTGCCCGCACCCATCTGGGCGAATTCAACCTGCCCTGAGGAAACCGCCTGGATCACCCCGTTGTAATCGGTGGCCTGAAAGGTCTTGACGGGCAGGCCAAGCGCCCGTTCCAGGTACGAACTGTAACCGGACCACCTGCGCGCCACCTCCGGGTCGGCCACGTCGCCTTCGACGGCCATCTTGAGGGTGCCAATCTCCGATCGCCAGTCGTCAGGGGCGAACTCCGATCCCTCGGGCTTCCCACATGATGCTGCAAGCAACAACGTGCCAAGAGCCGCGAGGCATTTTCGCGCCAGCGAACCAAAAGGCATGCGAAGCAATCCCCGAAGATCACGTTATCCAGTCGTAGTTCGAAAGCATGACAGGCGGGTGACCAGGTCAGCCAGACAGTTCAGTCTGCTTGCGCGTGGTACAGACCCACGCGGACATGAGCCGACGCATCAGCGGAAGACATTCGTGCTGAGGCATGCAGGCGCGGTCGGACTCCTCGCGACGGCGCAGCTGATGATGCGCCCGGTCATCCTTCCTGCGACGCTGCTGCTTCATAGCAGGGCAAGAAGGGTGGCGTCTTTCAACCGACGCGTCTCGATGCTAGCCGGGGCGAAACGGGCGGAGTCTGCAATGTTTCGGTTGTCTGGCGTTATCCTGTCGCTGGTGCTTGTCGCCTGGCCAGTCGCGGCGATCGCTCAGCCAGCAGACCTCGTCATCGTCAACGCATCGGTCAGGACGATGGATCCGGCGCGGCCAGCCGCCAGCGCCGTGGCGGTCGATGACGGTCGCATCATCTATGTCGGCGATGATGCAGGCGCCCGTGCCCTCATCGGCCCGGGCTCCCGCCTCATCGATGCCGGGAAGAAGACCGTCACCCCCGGATTCATCGACATTCACATGCATCCTCGCCCTGTCTTCGACGAGATGGGCCCCTTTGGCCTGCTTGATCTGACGCCGGAGGGCGGCGTGACGTCGCGTGAGACCCTGCTGGCAAAGATCGCAGCGAAAGCCGCCGTGACGCCGCCGGGATTGCCGATCCTCGGACGCGGATACAATGACAACCTGGTTGGGGGACATCCGGATGCGCGCACGCTGGACGTGGCATCTCCCGATCACGCAGTGATCCTCGTGCATAGCAGCGGACATCGCAGCGTCGTCAATTCGAGAGCGCTGGCCGAAGCCGGCGTGACGCGCGAAACGCCTGACCCAGAGGGCGGCCAGTTCGAGCGCAACGCCATGGGAGACCCAACCGGCATCGTACTGGAACGCGCCGCAGGAGCCTTTTCAAAGGTGCGCGAGAAGGCCCCGCAAGCCAGTCCGGCTGATATCCGCGAGGCCTACATGCGCGAGTTTCGTGGATTTGCGGCCTACGGAATCACCTCAATTGGCGATGCCGGGCTTAGCCCCGAAAAGCTGGAAATCTATCGCGACATCATCAATGCGGGCATGCCTGTACAGATATACGCGATGATGCGCGCAGATCATGTTGGCTGGCTGTTGGAGCACCGCGAGGATCCTAGCTGGAGCGTACCGGGCCTGACCATGCGGGCCGTGAAGCTCGTACACGGGAACTCACTTTCCGGCCGAACGGCCTGGCTTTACGAGCCCTATGCGAATGATCCGTCCTACTACGGTCTGCCACCGCGCATGTCGCAGGAGCAACTCAACACAGTCGTCAAGCAGGTCCATGATGCGGGGCTTCAGGCAGCGATCCACTCAAACGGCGATCGCGAAATCGACATGGTGCTGGCGGCATTTGCAGCGGCCCAGGACGCAAATCCACGTCAGGATGCACGTCACCGCATCGAGCATGCGAGCGTGGTCAACCAGCAGATCCTTGATCGCATCAAGCGCGACAGCATCGCCATCGCACCGCACTCCTACGAGCTGAATCACGGCGAAAAATTCGAAGAGTTCGGTTCCCATCGCTGGGAGCTGATGCATCCCAACAAGCGCGCTCTGGAGATGGGCATTCCTGCAGGCGGCAATTCCGATCATCCGGTCAGCCCACCCCATGTGATGCAACGGATCGAGAGCCTCGTCACGCGGCAGGCCCGCAGCAATGGAAAGGTGTACGGGCCCGGTCAGCGGATCAGCCCGGATGAAGCGATCTACCTCTGGACAATGGGCAGCGCCTTCCTCCAGTTCGAGGAGGATGAAAAGGGCTCCATCACGCCGGGAAAACGGGCGGACATCGTCATCCTGTCGGCGGATCCGGGCAGCGTGCCTGCAGATGAGATTGAAACCATCGACGTCATGACAACGATCATTGGAGGCAAGCTTGCCTTCGAACGTGCAGGCGACGACTTACGGTTCAGCTGGTGAGCCGGAGCACCGACGTCCACAGGCTTCGGGGCGCCTCGCCGCTGATCAGCGAACGTTGACGAAGATTGGATTGGAATAGAACCACAGGTCGGACCAGGGGTCCTCCCCTGCCGGATCCGGCGAAGGCTCGAGCTCTTCCGTGCTGGTTCCCCTCACCCGCAGATAGACATCGCCATCCAGATTGCCGAGGCTCGTGGTCATCGTGATGTATTCGCCATTCTTCTCCCAGTCGGCCGACGTGAAGCGCTGAGCCACGCGTGTTGTCGGGTTCGTGTCTCCGTCACGATCCGCGCGCTTGCCGCTCACCTTGCCGATGATCAGGTCGACACGACGCACCAAGGGTGTCTGCCCCGCAGCGTTGGCAGCGGACGGATCACGCAGACGGATCGTCACCTGCGTCTCCTGGCCAGGCTTTGCGTGCAGGTGGTCTCCGATGTGGGCGATCTCCTCGGAGGTGAAGGCGATCACCTCAAGTTCTGAAATCAGGTCGCCGGTGGTCACGAAGACCCTTCCCGATCTCAGGCTGGCCAGAATGTCGTCATGGGTGCGGCGCGCAAAGACGTAAGTCTTGGAATACTCGCCGGGCCAGAAGTCGCTGCCGCCCTCCGTGTAGTGCCGGTGCGAGTCGGAGGTGGATGTAATCAGCCACCGGCGACCCTCGCCGAGCATGGAGTCCCAGAAGCCGCCCAAGCGAGCTGTCATCTGGTCAAAGCCGCCGAGCGTCGGCGCGCGTCGATAACCGCCCCGCCAGCCGGCCGGATCGCGCGAACCATCGGGCTCAAGTGCGCCAGCCTGATGGCCCGGCGCGCCCTCCATTCCGATCGCAACGTCCGGCGCGGTATCGCTCCAGTCACGGAACTCCGCGGGGTCATACTGGCCATAGCCGCCGACTTCAGTCGCAGAGCGCGATGGATGATTGGCGATGACGACAGGCGGCGCTTCCTTGGCGCTCATGTAGCGAAGCGCCTCCAGCATCTTGGGCTCCGTGTCACGCGCGGGATCGAGCGGCCACGCGTCGCGCTCGGAGAATTTTTCCTCGATATCACGCAGGGCGCCACGCTCATCATGGGTGTGCGGTATGATGAGACTGCTATGGTCTCCGCCTGGCGTGTCGAACTCCATGCCATAGAACTGGATGACCTCCGGCACCTCCCGGCGCGATCGTTCGAGCTCAGGGTAGGCAAGGTCGTGGTTGAGCTTCGAGTGCTGCGGACCGCCATGATCGGTGGACACCATCCACGACAGGCCGAACTTGCGCGCCATGGCGGCGTTTGTGGGGATGGGGTATCGGCCATCAACACCAAGTTTGGGCAGCGGGGGCGCTGATGGGTTCGCGGCATCCGGTTCATAGTCGGCGCTGAACTGGCTGTGGATGTGGTGGTCGCCGGCCAGCCAGGATCGGCTGTTTCTCTCAGCAATTTCCGCGATCGTCATCTTCGGGAGCGTTGGAGGTTGTGGCGCGGATGCGCAGGCCGCCAGGAGCCCCGCGAGCAGAGGGAGGACGGCGATTGCGCGCAGTTGGGCAGCCGACAGTGGCATGATGCGATCCGGAGTGAAATGATTGCGAGCGCAGGCCTGGCCACTCAACCAATGCCTGCATCGCCTCGTGACTTAGCCAGCACAGGTGACAGAGTTGTATCACTCCGCAAAGAACGAGTTGACTGGTTGACGCTGATGTCGCCGGCCGCCGATGCGGTTCGATTGCGAGCGACAGCGCACACCAACCAGGCGGCTCGGCGCCTATGGATCGCGCACCGTTGGATCGCCGGCCCGTCACGGCGTCATCCTATTGCCCTGCGTCAGGTGCGCACGCAGTCGAGAAGGCCCTGCGCTGCCGATGTGATTGATAAGCCACATCCGGAACTCTCCGGAGTTGTGCCCTGCTCGTTCATCAGCACGTCACATCACCTTCGCTGAGCCGTCGCAAACCGTGCGTACCGGGGGCCATCAATCTCAGGGGATAGACCTTCATGTCGACGATCTTCAAGCGCATCTGGCTCATGGGCGCGGCAGGCTGCGCGCTCGTTTCAGGAATGGCGCCGGCCATTGCGCAGGACCCTGGCCCGCAGACCGTCACCACGGCCAACGAAGCTGGCGACACGGTCGTCGTTACCGGCCGTCGGCCGCTCGCCGAATCGCAAGCCGCGGCTCTCGAAATCCAGCGCGAGTCTGATGCAATCGTGTCGGTTCTCTCAGCCGACGACGTCGGCAACCTGCCTGACCAGAACATCGCCTTCGCCGTGGGCCGTCTGCCCGGCATCTCCCTTGAGCGAGACCAGGGACAGGCGCGATACGTGAACGTTCGCGGCATGCCCCGCAACTGGACCACCATCACCTTCGACGGTCTCCAGGTCGTCAGCCCCGAAGGCCGCGACTCACGCCTCGACAACATTCCTTCGGCGATCGCCAGCCAGATCGTCGTCAACAAGGCGATCACGCCCGACATGCCGGGCGGCTCGGTCGCCGGCAACATCAACGTCGTTACACGCTCGGGCCTCGACTATGATGATGGCACGGTCTTCGGCAAAGTCGGCATCGGCTACGTTACGCTGGGCGGCGGCGAAGAAATCGACAGCAACATTGTCTACGCCGACAAGTTCCTCGACGGTCAGCTGGGCGTGCTGCTGCAGGGCTCCTTCTATCGCCGCAACATGGTCACCGACAACTGGGAGACCGACAACTACCTGACGCCGCTGGCCGCCAAACCCGATCAGCGCTTCCCCTCGCGTCACCGCAACAAGCCTTACCGTCTGACACGCGAGAATTCATCGCTGTCGATGAAGTTCGACTATGCGATCAGCGAAGATCACAGCGTGTTCCTGTCCAACATCTGGACCAACTACACGGACGAAGAACTGCGCACGCAGTACCAGTTCCGCTTCGATCAGGGCACAGACGCTGCTGGTAACGCCTTCAACAGCGCAGCTTACAGCGGCGGCGACCAGTTCAAGGGCACAGTCTACGGCGTCCGGATCGACAGCGACACCAACTCGCTGGAGAGCGAAGAGGACAGCTACATCAACACGCTCGGCGGCGAGAGCAATTTCGACGGATGGAAGGTCGACTGGCGCGCGAACTATACCTGGACCGCCGATGGCGGCGACGCACCCGCGGCGCCGAGCTTCACGAGCCCGTCAGCTGCCGCTGCCCGGCCAACCGTCGATTATGATTTCAACATCAACAATCCGGACCGGAGCCTGAAACTCTTCACGACCCTGTTGCCGACACCGACGACGCGCGCGAAGGGCCCGCAGCAGTTTTCTGTCGACCAGTTCTCGTCGCCGCTGACCAGCATCTCGCGTCGTACCGGCGGTGCAGACACACGCGCCTACACGCTCAAGGGAGATATCGGCCGCGACTTCGAGGTTGGCGGCATGAATCTCGAGTTCAAGGCCGGCGCTCTCTACACGGACCGCGTCAAGACCAACAAGCAGGAATCCTTCACAGCTACCGCAGCGCAGCTGACGGCCGCCGGCCTGCCGATCCCGACGCAGGACACGTTCGCGCTGCCAAAGCCCTATCTGGGCGACTTCGCCCATGGCTACGAATTCCGCTACCACTCCAAGTCGGCGCTTGAAGCCTACATGCTCGACCTCCAGACCCGCGGCATTGCAACCGAAAACCGCGCAACCGACACGGC
>Ga0315905_10006907_pt1 | contig 11532 bp, 7 predicted proteins | sample LakEriMetagenome_5_FD_203522 | JGI IMG/M metagenome (GOLD analysis project Ga0315905, IMG submission 203522) | Freshwater fungal communities from buoy surface, Lake Erie, Ohio, United States - Buoy 4 MA121 | ecosystem: Environmental > Aquatic > Freshwater > Lake | place: USA: Lake Erie, Ohio...
TTGATGTATCTGTTATGAGTGTGTGTGTGTGTGTGGGTGTGGGTGTGGGTGTGGTTGTGGGTGTGACAACATATACGTTCGATGATGGCTCTGCGGTGCAAGAATGCGTCTTTCTCCGCGCACAAAGAGCCTCTTTGAGGCACATGGCAGCCATTCCTGTGCTGTATATGCATGCAGACATGCAATCATAAATGCATGCATGATCGGGAGGAGTGTAACGAGGTGATTGGTATACGTCCACCGACCAAGCTACGAGAGGCAGTTGAAATGGGAGCGCCCGCAATAACACGAGGAAGCCGCATCACGAAGAGAGAGAGAGAGAGAGAGAGAGAGAGAAGTTTATTGACAATCAACAAGTGACTGAAGGTCTGTAAGTACAACGCTCTGTCGGGTAACACCGCCTCTGGGCGCTCGGGCTCCAGCCCTACTCTTCGTTTGGCCATGTGGAGCGCCTCGGCGGGCACAAAGGGGCACAGACATCCGTCTGTCCGTCCTAATCACCTAGCCGCTCCTTAGAGACGGCGCGCCCCGTGAGACAGGTGTAGGACACAGCGCCGCCGCTAGAGGGTACAGTAATACGGAGGTGGAGTAGGGATGCTGATCCCTCAGTGCGTTCTTCTTCCTTTTCTCCCTTTCAGACATTTTGTTGAAGGAGAGTCTTGACAGAATCAATTCGTCCATGTCCAACTGCTCGCAGTTTCGTCTGTGTTTAATGACCTTCTGTTCTCTTGATTGGGAAATGCGGTCCATGCAATAAAACTCTTGAAGAGGGGCGGTTTCGTCGAAGTTGTGGTCTGCTAGGTGAGTCTCAAGTGTGTGCTGAGCGTGCTGCGCAGTAAATAAAGTTCATCGGCTAGCTCTGTTGCACACTCACTGTCCAGCTGCAAGGTTGTAAGTTCCTACAAACATAAGAACAGAAAGGAGAGGAAAATTCAGAATAGAAGGCTGCTGATTCCTTGGTGCAAATGCGTGTGTGTACAAAAAGATGGTGAGGAAGAAAGCCGGAGATCAGCGAGCGAGGAGATGTCCGCGTACAGTGTGTAATGCCTATTGGTGATCATCGGGGTCGTATGGAGCTGCATCGGTATCCTGCGCCTGCCAAGCACCGCCGTGTCAGTGCTTGAACGCCAGAACGATGCATCATCTACTTGACAATACTAACCTCGCACCGAAAGCATGTCAGGGATGTGCTGTTTACCTGCTTTACACAGGAGATGTACAATGAAAGGAGAGTCGAGACAGTGTCTTCATCGGCCAAGCTCACCACCTGCTCGCACACGGCAAGCAAGACAATACGATGACAGACCACGTCATCAGACCACGTCATCAGCATCACGACTCACTAGCGAGCTTGGAAATGATTGGAGCACTGCAAAGGTGTAGCTGGTGGTACATTGCACCACCACGCGCGCACCCTCTCTTAGGACAAACACTAATACACAAAGCTGCTTCTGCATGCGTGCATCACTGACCATTTGGGGGGCACAGTCATTTTGTGTTCGGATCACGACAGTGTACGGCCGATTGCCTAGGCCCCTGCTCAATGATCAAAAAGTCAAAACGATGGGGGAGCACAACTGGAAAGAATATCAGTTTGCGCGGCATCACGCACATAGCAATCTACGCTGACAATCTACGCTGCACCTGATGCGCACGACGAGCGTCTCGGGAAGGTAAAAAATTGTTGTAGACGAGGAGGCCTGCACAGACCCATTGCCCGTAGCCTCTCCTTGGAGCGAGACCAGAAGAATATCATTTAAGATCGTCACCGAGCACGGACGGCCTGTAGCGGTGCCAGCTGCAACGTCATTCACTCGGGCGGCCGCGGGTAGCAGCTCGCCGTTGATTCTTAGCAGCACTCGATGATGCGCCCCGGCACACGCATGTTTGTATAAACATGCATTGGGCACTGGGGCTAATGTCCGCATTCCACAACGATGTGAATGTTGCTCATCAGCATCAGCCTCATCAACCTCAGGCTGACTTCCGTCACTGTACACGAGCACTGGTGAGACGTTGCTGACTTGCTCCAGCGTGTGCAAATAGCCCCCCACATCTTGTGATCCTTGTTCGCATAGTTCTGAAGTGTTGCGAAGCTCCTCGAGGCCAGGCTGCTCTAGAGCCAAACGCAGCCATTCTCGATTGCGGCTTACCGGCGGAAGCACGCTCAGACTCTTGCTCATCTCCTCCATCAGCGACACGCCTGCATCCACATGCCGTGGCCAAAAGCAGAGTGGGGCGCAGAGCAGATCCTCCATCGATCTGCCACAGGCTTGTTGATGCCCCGCAATTCTTGCGCCGACGCTAGGGTTTGATCGCAGCCATGTGAGCTCAGCAATACAGTGCAAGACGTTGCTAGCGAGCGGCACCATGCTCTCACGCCCCATCTTTGCAAGCAGCCCCAAAACGTGCGGCAGCATTTCTTCAATCTTGAGCTCCACGCTGCTATTTCGGCCACAAGTGGATGAAGGCACTTCAAAGAGCTGAATCAAACTGGACTCGAGCTGCTTGGCGAGCTCAAAAAATTGCGGCGATGTTGCAAACAAGTAAGCGTGATTCCGGGCAGGAAGGCAGCCCTCGCCAGGCGCTGACAGGATGCTGTAGAAGCTGTTTTCACCAACGAGCAGCGAGAGGTGCTCAACCAGAATGGTGAGATGGCATCTGAGCTGCCACAGCACGTGCAGAGCTTTCTCAGCCAGCGCTGCCATAACGTCCTCTTGGCGAGCTGCCTCCTCTGACGCAGCCTGTCCAATCTTGGGGTCAGCGATATATAATATACTCACACCAGTCTGTGCTAGACTGATCACAACGGCACCACAACCATTCCTGCGACGCCAGGCGTCGGCGGAAAGGCCTTCCAGCACATGCGCAAGCATGCATGGGCAATAGCTATCAAGCGGACAGAGACACGAACCTTGAGGGAGTCGAGCGCATCAAGTCGGGCATTCTGGATGCAGGCTTGTCGCACCTGCCGGTGTTGTGTGTTGGTTGTGGGTCAGCGTTTATACACACACACGTGTATGTATGTACATACATAATACGTCCTAATAAATCCATATGTATGTATGTATGTATGTATGTATGTATGTATGTATGTATGTAAATGTGTATATACATAAACACACACACACACACACACACACAGACAGACAGACATGTAAGAGCTCGTCTGCGAGCAAGGGCGAACAAAACAAGCGGCTCATAGACCATAGACCCAGCCTCTCCAAACTTACATACCGTTGCAGACTCCATCGTGAGGACCAGGCAAGACCCGTGGGTGCGAACAGTCGTGCGACTGGCGCACTGCCGCGCCATGCTTGCAAAACCCACATGGGCGCCCGGCCCTTGCTCCCTCACCATACTGCAGGGCAGTTGCGGCGGTGTAAGTGTAAGTGCCCTGCCTTGAGCATCGTCGTCGGGTGGTGGCAAAGGGGGAAGTTTGGTCTCGAGGGGCAGAGCAGAGGCGACTTTGCCCGCCACAACAAGGTGGACGAGAGAGCAATCGGAGGTAGCATCGCCTGCCGCCACAAGCACCTCTCCGTCGGGGAGGAGCTGCAGCGACGCATGGAGCAGTAAGTCCTGCACGTTGTCCTTGCTCATCCACGCGAACAAAGGTAGACCTTGCAGCCTGGCAGCCTGCTGATCGATTTCCTCTTGCACAGAGGTGAGCAGCTGCTGTGCACGCTCTTCCGAAAACCGCAGCATCCGGCATGGGCTCAGTGCAGTAATGGAACTAGGAAGACTCCAGCGTAATTGACAAGGCATCAGGGCGGCCCCACCCCGAAGCTGCGGACGGGCAGACACCACCTGATCGCCGCTCATCAAATCTCCCGGCGTGAGTACGTGCCGGAGGTGCGAGTGCCCACGAGACTTGACACCGCACGAGACATCCCCATCATAACAAGCCCGAACAGAGCCTGACAGCAAAAGCGAGACTCTGCTAAGAGGGCCCTCAACGTCGCCGAGCCTTAGTTCGTGGATTTCGGCTCCCTCAAGCAGTGCCACCATCTGATGGTGTTCGAGACGCGACAACGTTGGGTTGTGGCGGAGAAGGCTCTTCAACTCCAGCAGGAGCTCGTGTGATCCAGGCACAAGCGAGAGCTGAAGATCACGTTCTGTGATGATCGCATACCGCTCCTTAGCCGCGTCGCGCGCCTCGAGTTGCATCTCCCGTATCAACTGCGTGCCAGGAGTATCGTCAGGGGTCACATCCGATTGTGCGAAAATTTTCGAGCCCGGTGTGCAAGCAATTCCAGCATCCTGCATTTCGATCGCCAAGTTGTATAGGGCCTTGGAGCACGGGGTCTGTGCTACACCTTGGGCTCCGAGGCCTCCAGGAGCTGAGTGCGGTTCTTGAGGAATACAGAAATCAGCTTGTAGGACGATGAAAGGCTTGGCGACGGAATGGCAGACATTAGCGTCAATGTTTTCATCTTTCTCCTGGCTCAACGCATCGACTCCTGTCCTGCGCAAGGGCGACTGATCCTTGGGAGTGGAGGGGAGTGCTTTGCCACCTGCCCCAGTCGCCTGTGCCGTGGCATCGGCTGACGTTGTCCGTGCTGCCCATGCATTCACCGCCGCAGTATTCGATTCCACACCACTCACTTCTTCACAATTCACACTCTGGAAGGTGCCACCGGGAGGTAGCGGCAGAGGCCGCAGTTTTCGGCCGTCTGCCGCCGCTGAGCGTGCCTGAATGACCTGCGCCCCCGAGTGCTTTGCTTTTGGAACTGAGCACGTTGGCACGATCACTGGCATCAGCCTGCGCCCGCCCACCTCCATGAGTCGTTTATCGGTTTTTCTGATCTGATCTGCATGTTGGACCTGCACTGCATCTTTTTCGACTTCTATGACGGCATCGGCTCTGCTGGCCCCCGTCGCCATGGCTGGATGAACAGCAGTGATATCGGGCACGAGCTTTCGTAAGCGCAGGCGAAGCACCGCACTCATCTTGACGGTTCTCACTAAAGGATTGAGCGGGTCGGACGACACGTAAACCTTGTGCTCCTGCGGACAGACGCCAGTGGCAGCCACACCGCCCCGAGACTCTCCTGACCCTCTCCTTCCAATGGGCAAAATGTCGAAGACAGTGAGCTCCGGTTTCGGCGCAGGCTCCGACGCCGGGGACTCCGCTAGAACAAGAGATGGCGGAGGAGAGCATGTCGGAGACACGGCGCTGCTACTAGCTGCGGCAACAGCCGCCATTTGCCAGAGCCTAGTTTGCGGCTGGTACTTGGGTCCTCCCCCAGCTCCAGCACTGTAGATAGCAGCTCTGCGCCCGGCTTCGAGGGATGCCAGACCTGCCGCCCTGGTTCGAGGGGTGCGAGGCAGCGCAACAGTTCGTGCGAGGGCTACGGCAACTCGCACATCGCCCTGCGCACGATCGAGCAGTCGGCGCGCAGTGTCTTTGTTCAGTGCGCCACCTACTTGCCGCATCACCTCCTGAACTCGCTTGTGCATCACGTAGCTCGCAGAGTTGAGTGGCGTCAGCAAATCCACCTCGTCTTCACCCTCCACACTCTCCCGCACCGTCATTTGGCCCGCATGCGGCTCAGACATCTCCTCTGCTTGGGGGTTCACACCGCTCTCTCGCTCCAATGGCCTGTCCACATTGCATTCTGCAGCGCCTGGTACTGCTATGGTCAGCCGCATGGCTTCCGCCCTGTTCGCAGCACTCGAGCCCTGCTTCAGGGGTGTCACCATCCCATGGCCATTCTCATTCTTATTGTCGACATTTGCCGCAGCATTAAAATCACCAGCGGCACCGTCTCTGCTGAGACGGCAGTTGAGTAAACGGCTATGGAGGCGGTCGATAGACTGCTGCTGCGCAAGCTGCTGTCGCTTCTCAAATTGCGAATCCCACCACGCGCCTGGGCCGGCATCGTGCGCACTCCCCTCCTCTCCGCCAAACAGCGTCTTGGGGACTATCTGGTTCTTTGTCTTGGTCTCCATCTTGGCCTTGTCATCTACGTCTGTTGCCTTTTCGCCCATCCCACCTCCGTCATTACCACTCGCGCCGTTGCCGATGCGATGCTGGACCGCAGTGAGCAGCTTCCGCATACTCTGCACCCTCAAGACAGACGGTGACTCTTCGCCCGCACCGACGTGCTGACCAAGGACTCTTCGCATCGCCGCACCTCCCTCGTTCTGAACCCGCTTGATACCACTGTAGGAGGGTATGGACAGGGCTGGGGAGGACCCTGACACAGATTCTCAAAAGTCATTACCCTAGCATATTTACTCAATAAAAGTCCATATACAATAGAGTACGTTTGAGAATTTTTGACCACCCTGTGGGCGTATGATGAGGGAAGCGTTGGCAGTGGAGGGGCAGATGGCACTGGCAGAATTCAAGACGCGAACAGTCGTCAAAAACGCTTTCAACACACTTACACTGAGGTTCATGGCAGGACCTTGGGCCCTGCCATACTACTGTATAATATTATGTAATGGTCTATAATACAAGGACTCGCCCGGCCTGTGATTATCCTGTTACTATTAGACGATGCTTATATAGCGCGGACATTACGTCCTGCCATACACACCACAGAAATTCGCTCGCACGGTGCCTCGTACCTGCAAGGAGGAGAAATCACGGAAATCGTGGGCGAAGCTCCCACTTGGATGATACTGATGTCATTGGCACCCAGCGCAAGTTCCTACATGCAATCACATCATCACAGTTGTCGGCAACAAAATCACGATACAGTCGGTATATATGTAAAATTTAAGGTGAAAAGTTTGATGTAGGATGATAAGGGGTCGTTGGCAACAACATCACGCATTCCTTCCCAGATTGCAGCAGAATCTCAGCGCATGGCACCGCCCTGCGATCTTCACCCGCTGACCACTTGCCTGGTATGTGAACATTTTCACGGGCGACTTGAGAAGTTTCGAGGACTTGGGAGTTCCGACCCCATCGCCGATCAGGCGACCCCAAAGGACGGCGGCGCTCCTCGCTGAAGCACCCACCGGCGTCATTCCTCCTCCCCCACCATCACGTTGCCTAAAGATTTGGAGACATTCGCTGATCTCTTCCGTCAGCCTGCGCTTCGAATTTCGCCAAGGCTTCGCCTTTGCATTTTCGGCCCCGAAAAATGCCCCACCCACACTGTGAGTGCCCCCTGCAGCGGGACCAGAGCGCAGAGGGTCCTAGGCAACAATTCTCAAAAGTCAATGTCCTAGTACATTTGTGCTATAAAGTCAGAATGTGATAAAGTCACTACATTCTGACTTTTCAGAATTTCTACGACGAACGCGGGGGCCGAGAGTTGCTTGACAGTTCTCAGGTGGCCTGAAGGTGCTGCAAACAATCTCAAAAGTCAGCGCCCTAGTATATGTACACTGAGAGGACACTATATAGTGTCCTGACTTTTGATGGCGCCCAGGTTGCCTGCAGGGGCCAAGACAACTGCACCGACTGAACTCGGCGAATTATCGAAAGTAGGTGAAGGGCTGCATAAAGCAGTAGCAGGTTGTGCAGGGACTTCTCCCCCCCCCCCACCATGTGGGGCTTGCCCACCATATTGGGCTTGGATAGGATGCTGCGTGTGATGGAGTCCGTACAGCGTTGACGGGACAGAGAATGAGGTTGGAGAATTCTTTTTCTGTTGTTGGAGGAGATAGAGCTGCTTAAGTTCCTCTTGTGTATAAACTCGTGTTGTGGGCGCGGGCGACGGCGTCAAATCATGAGATGCACCAACAACTGCCTCATGGCAAGGGAGACTGAGACAGCCTACTCGCACCATCCCTGCATGTTGCTGCGCGTACATATATGTATATATGTATACATGTATATATGTATATAATTATATATGTATATGTACACACACACACACACACACGCACGCACACGCACACATACATACATATATATTAATGAAAAATCGCAGACCATCGCTGGATGCAGCTGCGTGTGCTGCGGCTCTAGCTTGCTCTCTTCCAAAAGGTTGCCTCCTGTGCCGCCAGCATCTGCTCTGCTGCTTCTGCTCTGCTGCTGCTGGACATAGTCCTCATCGCCTATATATAAGAACACATTAGGAACACATATGTAAGTATATGCATGTCTTTTGAGTCCTCATCGCCGACACGGGCAGCGCCATGTATGACTACTGTGCCGTGACCTAGACAAAACAAAGTCTCAAAGGTCATTTTCCTAGTGCATTTATGCTGCAAAGTCACTGTATGCTGGCCTTTCAGAATGTCTATGTCCTAGGACATTTATATGTCCTTTCTCCTGCAAAGTCACTGTAAGCTGGCTTTTCTTCTTCAGAATTTCTACCGAGACGCTGCTGGACAGTGTCTTGTTCGCCGACACGGGCAGCGCTATGTGTGGCTATTGCGCCGTGACGTAGACGCGGCACTGCATCCTCCGTGGCCAATGAGCTCCACATGCTGCTCCTGCGGCGGTCGCCATCTACCTGAAGCCCTTGGATTCGCACAGCTCCTGGAACACTGGTGCGGTGTGCGTGCGCGCTCCTCATACTTGTCTCTGCGACACTGACCCCACCCGCGTTTCTCCAGACCTCGTAAATACTGCTGTTCCGCCTATCATCATCATCAACCTGCAAGTCCGCCACCTGCACCGATCCTCCTTCCAATGCGTTGGTGTGTGCTGTGCTGTGGATGGCCATGGCATCTGCCAAGGTGGGCGCTGCGGGTAGTGCGCGGGGCTGGGATGAAGCAGCGGCAGATGGGTTGGAGAGTTTGTCCAGTGAGGTGGGCGGAAGATAGAGCTCGACGAGTTGAGAGATGAGAGAGTCTCTTTTCTTGCTGTAGCTGCCCATGAGCTCCTGACTTGGCCGCACCTTTCCTTCTCCTCCTGCGTCTTTTCCTGCGTCCTTTCGTGTCTCGTGTTGAGCAGACACGTCGAGCCCTTGATCAGCCCCTACCCCTTCATGCCCGGTTGCGCCAGAGAGACAGGGGGGGACAGAGCCAGAAGCGGGGTCGGACGAGAACGCTGTCCGACAAGATACCATCTGCTTTTGCGTATTGAGAGTCTTGCCCTTGGAATATGGCTGCCACTGCTCGGGCGCCTCGGCGTCTGAGGAAGGAAGCCCTGCATGCGACAAGCTTGGGCTGCTCGGGCTTTGTTGCGGCGGGGATTGTTGGCGCGCAAGAGGCTCGACATCCGTGCCCTCGTCGACGTACATTCTGATGATTTGCGTCAGGCCTGGCTTTGCCTGCGGCTGCTCTACAACATCAGAGGGGTCCGCACCCGTGTACAGGCTCAAGATATGCGTCAGTCCGTATGAGGGTTTCAGTGCAACGCCCGCCTCTAGGTCTTTCTCTCCCTCACTCACTGTCTCTCTCTCTGGCGCGGTCAACATCATCCTCTTCGTCTCTGTGTCTGCGATTTCCTTTGCCCCTCCCCCCCTCTCCTCCAGGTAATGGTTAATGATACGTGTCAGACCAACGGTAGGCTGCTGAGCATTACTGTCATGGGCATAGATGTGCACGAGATCGTTGATGTACGAGTTCCGATTCCTGCCTGCGGGAATCTCTCTCCCCACGTGCTCTCCTGCGGGGATCTCTCTCCCGGCGTGCGGGGGGTCCTTGAAGACAGACAGGGGGTCCTTGTAGACGGCAGGCTCGGGGAAAAGCGCCGGTGTCACCTGCGACTGTGCAGACGTGGGCAATGTCTCCGCCTTCTTCGAGCCCGGCGATGGGCTCTTTTTGCTGGTCTTGCTCAGCGATGCTCGCCGTTGGTGCACACAGCTCCGCGACTTGGGCGTGCGCGCTTCTGCGCCCTCAGAGGTCGTGGGGGGGAAGGATACGCCACGTGCGGCTGGCTGAAAGCTGGCAAGCCCCGCAGTTTCGAAGACCGCTGAGGACCGCAGAAGAGCTTTGCGGGATTCGCTTTTTCCCGCCATGCTCGCCGCGCTGCCCATGCCGCGCTGCTTGGACAGGTCGATGCAGGAGGCAAGGGCGCTGCTATTGGACGCGGTGCTAGCGACGGAGGCGCGCGAGGAGGGGATGCTGGAAAATGCAGCATCGGCAGCTTGCAGCAGGAACGATTGCCGTTTCAGCGCAGCACGTTTCATGCGCATCTGCGGCGGCGAGGCGGCTCTCAAGCGTCAGTATTGGCCCGGCGGCCGACAAGCCGGCTCGCAAGCGGCAACGGAGTGTGTGGCGCAGCTCACCTTGTCGTCTTCCAAGAAGCTGCCCTTGCGTTTCTGCTGCCCGTCGAGCAGGGCGGCGCCGAGCGCGCTGGATGTGGGCACCGCCCCGTCGCTTGTCTCCGCGCCTGGCGGCCGAGGCCACGCAATGTCAGTCGCGCGGCCCGTCGCAAACGCACGGCAGGGGCGCGTCGCCGGTGGCGGCTTCAATCACGCACCGGCGCCTTTTGCCCCCGCCGCAAGCTCCTCCAGAGCAGACGCCAGGCCGCTCACGAGCTTGTCGAAGTCGACGGAGCCCTGCTCGGGTTGCGCCCGCGCGACGAGGCGGGGCGAGTTGGCGCTGACAGCGGCGAGCGCGACCCGGGGCGTGCTGACGCCCTTGCCGGGCGTGTGCCGGACCGCCAGTACTCGCGGCCGCGCGGAGGCATCTGCCATAGCTCGCGCGTGTCGGACGAATTTGAAATTCAAATATACACGCCCCGCACGAATTGGGCAGGCCGCTGTCGGAGAGAGGAACATAGACGATGGTAGTCAACAACGCCCGGGCCCTAACGGGGCCTGTGGCTTGCAGGCAAAGCGCAGCCGCTGTGGTGGCGTGGTGCGCGGCGATGCTGGCGGTAAGCGCAGAGCCCGGACCGCCCGCAGAATGGGGCGCCGTGAGTTTCGAAGCGCTGTGCCGGGCGGGCATGCCGTCGGCTGAGTGCTTGGACGCTCCGGGTGCGAGCGTGCCGCCGGCACGCGGTGGGTCTGCGCCTTCTGGCCCCACGGGGAAGCTAGCATGCGGGCAGGCAGATACGCGCTCAGAACTGCACACGGGGCCACTGCCGCCGCAGACACCACCACCTCCGCTGCCTCTGCCCCCCTCGCAGCTGCTGCCGCCACCAGGAGGGAGGTCAAATGCCGCCACGCAGACGACGAGCCACGACGTGGCTCCCGCGCAGTATTCCATTGCCGTGCCAGGCCACCGACAGGTGGTGGGTGCCGCCAAGTTGAAGACCATAGTGTACGCATCAGCAGGCTCTCCGCTGCCGCTGGCCTCTGACTTTAAGCTGGTGATCGAGGGCCACAAGGTCCTGGCGTCCGCGCGGGAGAGTGACTCAATAGCCGACACAGTGCATCGAGAAAAGTTCATAGATGGTCGATCATGGAAACTCGCGGACATGATGGAGGATCAAAGACCATCCCACTCAAGACCTTTCAGTTACATTTTCGCGTTTGACCTCCCTCCTGGTGCGGACGGACCGTTACAAATCTCTTTGCTGTTTCACCCAGGTGAAGAAGGGGGGTGGGAGGAGGACGAAGCCGCGGAGGGGGGGATCGAGGGAGAGAGTGGGGGCTTGGGAGCGGGTGTTGGTAAGGGAAGGAGTGTGGGTGCAAGGGGGGGGGGGGGGGTCTGGTCTACAGCGGTAACCCT
>Ga0315905_10006909_pt1 | contig 11528 bp, 10 predicted proteins | sample LakEriMetagenome_5_FD_203522 | JGI IMG/M metagenome (GOLD analysis project Ga0315905, IMG submission 203522) | Freshwater fungal communities from buoy surface, Lake Erie, Ohio, United States - Buoy 4 MA121 | ecosystem: Environmental > Aquatic > Freshwater > Lake | place: USA: Lake Erie, Ohio...
GATGCTGCAATCCTGTCTGGAAGGCGAAGCGGGGCAGCCGATCTTTGCCAGTACGACGCTCAGCGTACAGATGGCCGCAGCAGTAAGGGCGCTGATCGAGAATGAATTCGAACGCGATTTCAGACGCGTCTTTGTCGAGGCAAAAGCTCTCGAACTGCTGCTATTGTCACTTGTTGCACTAAGCGAAAGCGAACGCCGATTGGAAAGCGGCTATGTACCTCTGGGCAAGCGTGACAGCGAACGTATCGATGCTGTGCGGGAGATTCTGGACCACGATTATCTGGATCCTCCCTCGATAACGCACCTTGCACGTCAGGTCGCGGTCAATGACGCCAAGCTGATGCAGCTGTTCAAGCAGCAAGTGGGTGAAACGATCTTCAATTATACCCAGCGGCTCAAAATGGAACACGCGAAGCGCATGCTCGAAGACACCGAGGAGTCCATCACCGAGATCGCGTTCGATGTTGGATACGAATACTCGAGCAATTTCACTACGGCATTCAAGCGCCATTTCGGCATTACGCCCAAGGCAGCTCGCCAGGCAGTCCGGTCGCAATGATGCGGCAAATTTCAAAGAAGTTTGGCGCGACACCATAAGTGGGCGGCACACCGATGGAATATGGTCAACGTGAGAGATGACGAGATTTGGCCTTGGTTGGTGAGGTTGGCAATTGGCGGACTACCAGCGGTCTCGGTTAGATCAGCAAAGCACGCGGAGTAAGGTGCATGAACGAAACGGCAATTGATGGAATCATCAGTGGAGATCGTCATATGCCGCTCGATCGCTTGCGGCGACGCGCGGCGCGCGCGGCCAGTGCGTTGCACGAGGTCGGAATCTGGCAGGGCGACCGCGTCGCGCTATTGCTACGGAACGACATCGCGTTCTTCGAGGCGACAATGGCAGCATCGGTCCTGGGTGCTGTAACCGTGCCGCTCAACTGGCACATGACCGCAGAAGAAATCGACTACATTCTCGATGATTGCGAGGCAAAGATCGTCATCGCTCACGCAGACCTCGTCGATGAAGCGCTGATCTCCGTTTGCGCCGGCCGCGAGCTTGTTGTCGTGGAGACCCCCCCAGAACTGGCAGGGCAATACGAAAAGTCGAAACCGACGCGGCTGGCCAATGCGCTACCGGTCTGGGATGACTGGATCGACGGCCACGAGGCGTGGGCGCGCCCGAGCATGCAGGTTACCGGCCCGATGTTCTATACCTCAGGTACGACCGGGCGCCCCAAGGGTGTGAAGCGACTACCTATCTCGCCCGATGCGGTGAAGGCCGTAATGCACCGGGCAGCGGTATCTTTCGGTATCGGCGGCGAAGGGGTTCGTTCGGTGATGACTGGACCGCTCTACCACAGCGCGCCAAATGCCTATGCGATGCAGGTGGTCGGAGAAGGCGGACTGCTCGTGCTGCAGCCCAAGTTCAAGGCTCTGGAGCTGCTCGAATTCATCGAGCGATACCAGATCACCAATCTGCACATGGTCCCGACCATGTTCGTTCGCCTCCTCGAATTGCCGGAAAGCGACAAGACGCGCTTCGATCTTTCGAGCCTGCGCCATGTCGTCCACGGCGCCGCGCCCTGCCCGGCGGATGTCAAGCGCGCCATGATCGAATGGTGGGGGCCGGTCGTCCACGAATATTACGCGATGACCGAAACCGGCTTCATCGCCATTTCGAACAGCCAGGAATGGCTGCAGCATCCCGGCAGTGTGGGGCGAGCAGCGCCCGGAGTCACCATCGAAACCCGCCGCGACGATGGCACCCGCTGTGATCCAGGAGAGCCCGGGGAGATCTTCGTCCATTCGGAGGTGACAGGCCACGTCGCCTACCACCGCGCCGAAGAGAAGACGGCCGAGTTGCGACATGGCGATTTCGTTGCCACCGGCGACATCGGCTACCTCAACGAAGAGGGCTTCCTGTTCATTTCGGACCGCAAGACCGACATGGTCATCTCGGGCGGTGTCAACATCTATCCGGCCGAAGTCGAGCAGGCACTGATCGGCATGCCCGAGATCAGCGATTGCGCCGTGTTCGGCGTTCCCCACCCTGAATTCGGCGAGCAGCTGGTTGCCGCAGTACAACCCGCCGAGGGGGCCAGTATCGAAGAGGCCTCGGTCCAGACTTATCTCAAGGATCGTATTGCCGGTTATAAGATCCCTCGCCTGATCCGCATCTGCAATGAATTCCCGCGCGAGGACTCTGGCAAGGTCAAAAAGCACAAATTGCGCGATGCGCTCTTCGGAGAACTTGCAGCCTGAGCGATTTTGCACCCGATTGTAAAACGGGCTTGGGGTCGGAGCAATCGTTCTCCCTCACTAAAAAATGGGCGCAAAAAGGGGTGACCTAATCGCCCCGCCCGAGTGAAGCGACGTATGCGGCGATTGCCTTGAATTCAGAACGATCGACGCCATCGAGCGCCATCCTCATCTGCTGGCCCGCCAAATCTTCTTCGTCGTAGCCACGCGCGCCAGAGTGATACGCCTCAAGGCTGGCCAGCAGGTACCAGTCTGCCTGACCGGCAATGCGGGGCGCGCCGATATCCGGGTTGCCCATAGCGTCTTCACCGTGACAGGCAGCGCACGTCTCGTAGGCCTGCTTACCGCGTTGCCCTGCGACACTCTGGTCCAGGGTCAAGGGCGGAGGCAGTGCTTTGCTAGAAGCATAGTGGCTCGCAGCTGCCTTACGGTCTGCGGGCTGCAGGCTTTGTGCGATCACAAACATCTGCGGGCCGAAAGAATCGCCAGCTGCAGTTCCCCGCTTGCCGGTGGCGAACAAGTCAAGCTGGCGCTCAATGTAATCGGCACCCAGCTCCGACAATCGCGGTGCGGATCGCGCCTCATTGCCTTCTCCAGCAGCCCCGTGACAGACCGCGCAGCTCGCGATCATCGCTGACTTATCCGCTTCTGATATTGCATCGGACGTAGCTTGCGAGAACGCGGTTCCCCCAGCCAGAAAAGCCATAGCGGACAAGGGTATCAAGACCTTTTTCACTCTTACATCACCCATAATTGCGTGAATGCATATGACCGCCAATTTTGGCGGATCGCAATGGTGTGGTGGCTTTGCATAGCAGTTGGCACAAATCCCATAAGCAGGTGGTCATTGGTGCGGCTAGGAGACGCAATCACAAATCCCATGTTGGAGTTGAGGGAGGAATACATGTCGAGGAACTGGAGAACCGGGCTTTTTGCAGGCAGCGCTTGGCTGGCCATTTCGGCGGCACCCGCGATGGCGCAGGAAACCCAAGCTGGTGCGGATGACGCCGAAGCCAAAGAGGGAGTCATTGTTGTCACGGCCCAAAGGCGCGAACAGAGCATCCAGGAAATTCCCTTCACGGTGAACGCTGTCGACGCGGATGCACTTGCAAATGCTGGCGTAACTGACGTGTTTGCTCTGCAAACCAAGGTTCCCGGCCTTGATATCCGCACCACAAATCCTCCGTCAGCTGGTGGTGCATTCTCGATCCGCGGCCTTGGCACAGGCGTATTCAACCTCGGTTTCGAACCTTCGGTCGGCACAATCATAGACAATGTCTTTCGCTCGCGTTCGGGGCTCGTCGCAGGCAGTGACTTCCTCGACCTCGAGCGTGTTGAAGTCCTCAAGGGACCGCAGGGAACGCTCTTCGGCAAGAACACTTCAGCCGGCTTGATCCACTTCATCACAGCCAAGCCTTCGCTCGGAGGAACGGAATTCACCTTCCGTGGCGAATACGGCAATCGCGATCGCATCAACCTTCAGGGCATGGTAAATTTCGGCCTCGGCGACAATGCGGCCTTCCGCCTTTCGGCAGGCTTCGTCGACGACGATGGCTATATCAAGGATGCGGTGACGGGTGCAGGATACGGCGAAAAACATCGCTTCAATATCCGCGGACAAGTCCTGGTCGAGCCTACCGATGCACTGAGCATCCGTCTCATCGCTGACTACGCAAAGGCCGACGAACTGTCGATTACCGCAGTTCCCTTCCTCGTCGATCAGGCGGATCTGGCCTTGAACCAGGCGGTAGCGACTGCGGCTGGTTCGACCTTCTTTGCCGATCGCTCCGATGACAAGCGCCGCGCTGCAATCAACACCCCCCCGGCGCTCGATGCCGAGGACTGGGGCATTTCCGCCGAAATCAACTATGACTTCGGCAGGGCAACGCTGAGTTCGGTTACCTCCTATCGCAAGTTCGAGGACACGTTCCAAGGCGACAACGACTTTGTCGGGACCGACATCCTCAACACCAACCAGGGTGAATCGGTAAAGACATTCACGCAGGAGCTGCGCCTCGCAGCCGATCTGTCAGACAATGTTGACCTGATCCTGGGCGGCTTCTTCAGCGACGAGGAAATCCGCCGTTTCAACCAGTTCGTGTGGGGCAGCCAGATTGTCGGTAATGGCCCGGGATTCTTCTTTCCGTGGACACCCGGAGTCGCATTCACCGACAACATGGGCCAGGATGGCAAGAGCTATGGCCTGTTCGCACACGGCATCGCAGAATTCGATGCTCTGACGATTACGGCTGGCCTTCGCTACTCGTGGGATCGCAAGGACGGCTTCGGCACTTTCACCGCACCGCAATCCTTTCCGCTTCCGGTTGTGTACGACTATGGCGCTGGCACACCCGTACCGGCGCGCGTCCGCGACAGCGGCCTGAGCGGAACAGTCAGCCTGTCCTACGAGGTTTCGCCTGACGTCAATCTCTACGGGACCTATAGCCGCGGATACAAGGGTGGCGGCATCAGCCTTATCCGTGATGCGGGTGGAATCCTCGTAGGCCCTCAGTTTGGCCCGGCACCGCCTCCCGGATGCTTTGCTGGTCCCTTCCCAGGCACCTTTTCTTGCAATCCGGACGATCCGACATTCGACAAGGAAACTGTCGACCATTTCGAGGCCGGCCTGAAAACCCAGTTCATGGATCGTGCGGGTACTTTCAACCTCGCCCTATTCCATACCAAAGCGAAGAACCTGCAAACTCAGGCCCTTCTGCCGTCAGGTTCGTTCAGCGTGATCAATATCGGTTCCGCCACAACCAAGGGTGTGGATATCGATGCCTCGATCAGGCCGGCTCCCGGGTTCGAAATCTCCGCGGGCGTCGTCTATGCGGACGTTGAGGACCAGAATGGCAATCCTATCGATCACGCACCCAAGTGGAGCGGCGGTTTCGGATCGACTTACGAATTCGATTTGAATTCGAGCGGCCTGTCGGGCTTCGTGCACGGCGATCTTGCCTTCAAGAGCAGATACTTCACGACCAATGATCTGAGCCAGAGCCAGGGCGGCTACGCTTTGGTAAACGGGCGGATTGGTATTCGCGGGGACGACGGAGCCTGGGAAGCCTCGCTGTGGTGCCGCAACTGCTTCGATGAAGATTATCGCACGATCGATTTCCAGATCCCGCTCGATGGCGCGGCGTTCAACTTTGATGGTGCGTCTGTCCTCAGTTATATCGGCGAGCCTCGCCTGTATGGCATCACCCTGCAGTACAAGTACTGATTGTATCGGAACAGGCCGAAAGATTGGGGGCCTCAGCGCAAAGCGCTGGGACCCTCAGCTTTTCGAAGTCTTTGAATGGACACGGCGGCACGCTGCTCCATACTTGGACCTGCTATTTTCCAGCTGGTCGACGACGCCAGCGAGCTTCCTCCCATGCGCAGCCAAGCAGGCGCGGGGCAAGCCAATTGCTGATGTAACCCGGGGTCACCACATATCGTGCCTTTGGCCTGGCGTCATTCGCCGCCCGTTCGATGATCCGGCCAACTTTTTCAGCGGTATAGGCGCGCTGACCTTCGCACCCCATACGCTGAGCCATCCGGGCAATGGCCGGAGCAAATTCGCTGTCCATGCCCTCCAGTGGTGTGACAGGCCCGATTTTGGCCGCGATCGCGGTGCGCGTGGAGCCTGGTGCAATCACTGACACCATTATGCCCTGCACGCTCAATTCGACCCTCAGAGAAGCAGCCAAACTTTCGATCCCGTAGTTGGCGGCGGAATATGCAGCGCAGAATGGTAAGGGCTGTGTTCCGGCCAGTGAACCGACAAACAGGAGGCGCCCGCCTGGCTTGGCAGTAGGGGATAGAGCGCGCGTGTAACCGCAAATGGGGCAATCAGGTTAAGTTCGACTGCCGACCTGAAACCCGTCACCGATTAGTATGCGGTCGCTGCAGGAACGATGGTCCCGGCGTCGTTGCAAAGGACATCGAGCGGTTTGCCATCGAGCAATTGTGCAACCTCGCCCGCCAGATCCGCGATCCGCTCGTGATCGGTCACATCCAGGACGATCGGGCTGAAATTCTCTCTCCCGAATTCCCTCAGTTGGTCGGCATCGTCCGGTTTGCGGACTGTGCCAATCACCCGCCATCCCAGATCAAGAAAGCGCCTCGCGGCGGCAAAGCCGATGCCGCTAGAAACGCCGGTGATCAGAATCGAACGTATAGTCATTGCATCGACGAAGCGGGAAGTTCGTTGCCCATATCGACGGCCAGCTTCCAGCTTCCGTCCGACTGCTTCTTCCACACGAAGAAGACCTTGCCGTTCTCGTTGTGACCCGGCATCGGTTCGCCAGTTTCACGCATGAGCAAGCGGCTGCGATAGGTCCCCCAAGTATAGGCCAAGTCGCCTTCCTGCCTGAGTCCTGTCAGCGTGACCGACATCTCGGCGACTACAAGATTGGCCGAAACGAAATCGGCAAAGCTGCGCAAGGCTGGCTTACCCTCCATGGCGGGCAAGCGGTTGTGCAGGCCAACAACGTCATCGTCGAAGAGGTCCAGCCAGCGATCCACCTCGCCCGCCATGAAAGGCACGATATAGTCGCTATCAATCCGGCTTTGAAACATCTCCAGCGTCGGACCTGCAACAGGTGCAGCTTGTGCTGACGCGACTTGGCGCCCATCCCACCCGTGCTGGGAACAACCCGCCAAAAAGACGGCGCAGGCGATTGTCGTCATGTGTTTCATGATGCTCCTCCATCGACACCCTTAACCCTTCAAACAAGAAATGCGCTATTCCAGCCCCATAGTTCCTTATGGAGTTACGCATAAGATCATCCCCCTTGCGAATAGGACATCGAACTTGCCAAGTGCGAAAAGGAAGGCTGACAGGTCTTGAGAGGGAGCGACCAAATGGCCCGGCCCGGATTCAGTGTTACGCGACGCGGCTTGATGGCCGGGGCATCCAGCCTCGGGGCCCTTTCCTTGCTGCCTCTTGCAGGTTGCAGCGGCAAACGGTCCCTCCCCTCGCTCTCGCTTGATGGCCGCGTGATACCTGCCGATGCGGCGGATTACGAAGCGTGGCGCACCGGCGCGGTATGGCAGTCGCGCAAACCAGCACGACACCCCTCAATGATCGTGCGCCCGAACACGGTCGAGGCGGTGCAGCAGGCCGTCACATACGCACGCGAGAACGGGCTAAAGATCTCGACCAAGTCCTCGGGCCACAATCTTTGGGGCAACTATCTGCGTGATGAGGGCATGCTCATCGACATGTGGAACTTCCGCAATGTCGAAATGGATGCAGATGGTGAAAGCGCGTGGATTGAACCCAGCGTCTGGAGCCGCGACATCATGGTTGCGCTTGGGAGAAACGGCCGCGCCTTCCCTGCTGCGCACTGCGCCTCTGTCGGCATGGGCGGGTACATGCTCGGCGGCGGCGTGGGCCTGAACTGGGAGAACTGGGGCGGTCTTTCTGCGCACAGCGTAATCGCGGCCGAAGTGGTGACAGCAGACGGCAAGTTTCGCCTGATCGATGACCAGAGTGATCCCGAGCTTGCCTGGGCCCTGCGCGGCGCTGGCAACGGTTTTCCCGGCATCGTCACACGTTTCCGCGTGAAGACCTATCCTGCACCGAAGATCGTGACATCGGCGACCTATATCTTCCCGGTTGCGCGCACCGGGGACGCGATTGCCTGGCTCGAGGATATGAAGTCGCGCGGCTTGCTTGCCGACAGCGAGCCGTTGATCATCCTTGCCCACGCGCCGATGGCTCCGCCCGATGTGACCGGGCCCGACGCGAAAGTCTGCGTCGCGCGGATCAACCTGTTCGCCCAGGACGAAAACGCCGCAGCCCAACAACTCGCTCAGATCGCCGCCGAGCCGGTCGCCGCAAGCGCGCTCATGCAAATCCCGCGCGAAGACTGGAGCTTCGAGGAGAGCTATTTCGACACGCTCAATTTCCGTGTGCCTTTCAACTATGGCTACTTCGGGGTCGACAGCATCTGGACCGACCGGACCTCTGAAGCCCTGCATGTCCTCGCGGAGCAATTCGCCAAGGCACCCGGGGCTGGCTCCCATGTCGTCATGTCGCTAATCCATCCGGCGGAGCATCCTTCGAATGCCTGCGCGCGCATACATGGCAAGCTCTACATCGGCATTTATTCCATCGGCAGTACGCCCGAGCAGGGAGAAGCGGCAATCGGATGGTTGAGGGCGACCGCCGATGGTCTCTCACCCTTCGCATCAGGTCGCTACATCAACGAGATCGATGTCGAACGTGATGCTGCTAGGGTAGAAAGCTGTTTCAGTCAGGAAGACTGGGCAAGGTTGCAGTCAGTGCGGCAGAAGTATGATCCGGAACAGGTTTTCCAGGGTTTTCTGGGCACCTGATCTCAATCACCCTTTTCGCAAAAGGAAATCTGGTCCGCCAATAATCGGTTCCCGTATCGCCGCGCTATGCCCGGCTCGCAATTCAAGGGAGTCGAGAGATGGAAGTTGCAGTTCTGGGCGGCGGACACGGATGCTATGCAGCGGCAGCCGAGCTGTCCGAAAACGGGCACCGGGTCCGTTTCTGGCGGCGCAACGCGCACGACCTCGGCCCTGTCCTTGAACGCAAGACCATCCGGGTAAAGGACTACAAGGGCGAGCGCGATGTCGCTATCGCGCACCCTACAACCAGCCTCGGCGAAGCGATCGATGGCGCGGAAGTTATTGTCATTCCGCTACCGGCCACAACGCAGGAATCGCTGGCGGAAGCCTGCGCGCCGCATTGGCAGGATGGCCAGGTCGTTTATCTGCCGCCCGGCACCTTCGGCAGCTACATCTACCTGAAGGCCGCACGCGACGCGGGAAACAGCGCCGATGTGACCTTTTGCGAAACCGGCACATTGCCTTACCTCGCACGCAAGCACGGCCCGGCCTATGTGGTCGTTTCGGGCTATGGCAAGCACTTGCCGACCGGCTGCCTGCCCGCCCGCAACAGCGAGGCCGCCCTCGCCAAACTGTGCCAGGTCTATCCGGCGGTTGTGCCGATTGAAGACGGACTTTCCGGTGCGCTGATGAATGCTGGCGGGATCATCCACCCGCCACTGATCATGATGAATGCCGGTCCGCTCGAACATTTCGAGAGCTGGGACATACACAACGAAGGCACCCAGCCCGCCATTCGCAGAACCACCGATGCGCTCGACGGCGAACGGATCAGGCTGCGCGAGGAACTGGGCTACGGCGCACCGCACTATCCGCTGGCTGACCACTATGCGAAGGACGGGCCGGAATGGATGTATGGCCGGGGCGCGCATGACTCTCTCACCGACAGTGGTGATTGGCGCGAACATATTGTCCTGACCGAACATCGCTACATGCTCGAAGACACGAGGCTCGGCCTTTCGCTCCTGTCCTCGGTCGGCAAATGGGCAGGCGTGGAGATGCCGCTCGTCAATGGCTTCCTCGCAATTGCCTCGGCCATCACGGGACGCGACCTGTATGGCGAGGGGCGCACGCTCGAAAATCTCGGCATCAGCGGCCTCTCGCGCGATGAAATGTCGCAAATGCTGCGGGAGGGCCTGTGACCAGTTACGACATCGCCGTACTCGGCCTCGGACGGATGGGCCGCGGCATAGCCGAAGCCTACGCGTTCGGCGGCAAGCGCGTACTCATGGTCGATGCCAAGGATCGCGACGAGGCCGGATTTGCGGCATTGGCTGAAGATGCCCGTCGCGAAATTGCCGATGATCTGGCCTTCCTCGCCTCGATTGGTGTCGGGCACGCCGAGGATTTTGCTGATGCGGTCGGTCGTATCACCTTCGCGAAGCGTTCGGATGCGGAACGCCTGCTCGCTGGCGTCCCGATACACTTCGAATGTGTCCCTGAAACAACCGACGCCAAATCGGCCCTGTTCGAATGGGCCTGCAGCCATGCCGCTCCCGATGCTGTCATGGCATCGACCAGTTCGACCATGGCGGTTGACGAACTCGCATCGCTGGGAAGCCACCCGGGTCGCTTCGTAAATGCGCATTGGCTCAATCCGGCGATGTTGATGCCGCTCGTCGAGGTCGCACGCGGAAGCCAAAGCGACGAATCAGCCGTCGAACGCCTCGTAACGAGCCTTGAGGCGATCGGAAAATCGCCCGTGGTGATGAAGAACTCGCCCGGATACATCGTGCCACGCATCCAGGCCCTTGCCATGAACGAAGCGGCGAGGCTCGTCGAGGAAGGCGTGGCAAGCGCCGAGGATATCGACAAGGCAATTCGGCTGGGCTTCGGGATACGCTACGCCGTGCTTGGAATGGTAGAGTTCATCGATTTCGGCGGCAATGACATCCTCTACTACGCGTCGGACTATCTCTCGAAGACCGTAGATGCGGACCGATACAAGGCACCCGAGATTGTCGACAGGCATATGGCAGAGGGGCGCAATGGCCTGCGCGATGGTGCCGGCTTCTACGATTGGTCCGGGATCGATGCTGGCGAATACCGGCAGAAGCGTCTTGGAGCGTTCGTTTCTTTGCTCAAGGCCCTCGATCTAGCGCCGAAAGGACAGATGCCATGATTGCAGAAGCGAATGGCTGGACCCGCGACGAAATGGCCGCCCGCGCGGCGCAGGAGCTGCAGGACGGCTACTACGTCAACCTCGGCATCGGCATTCCTACGTTGGTGGCCAACCATATCCCGGACGGGATGCAGGTAACGCTGCAATCGGAAAACGGCATGCTGGGGATCGGGCCCTTTCCCTATGAGGATGAAGTTGACCCGGACCTGATCAACGCCGGCAAGCAGACCATCAGCGAACTGCCCCACAGCGCCTATTTCGACAGCGCGGCCAGCTTTGCCATGATCCGTGGCGGGCACATTGACCTGACCGTGCTCGGCGCGATGGAAGTGGCCGGGAACGGCGATATCGCCAACTGGATGATCCCCGGCAAGATGATCAAGGGCATGGGCGGGGCGATGGATCTCGTCGCGGGCGTCAAGAAGATCATCGTGGTGATGGACCATGCCAGCAAGGGCGGCGATCCCAAGTTCATTCCCGAATGCACCCTGCCGCTGACCGGCACCAATGTGGTCGACATGATCATTACCAATCTCGGCGTGTTCCACCGCAAGGATAGCGATAGCCCCTTCAGCCTGATCGAACTGGCCCCGGGCATCACTGCTGACGAAATCGCAGCCAAGACGACCGCGCATTACAACGTCGCGCTCGCGTAGAAGGCGCATAACAGTTCGACGCGGTTGCATAGATCGCGTTTATTGCAAGCGTTGCCGGCACCATTATAGTTTCCGTTGAAATCAGTTTACCCAAGGAAGTCCCATGCCCGATCTGTTCGAGAACC
>Ga0315905_10006911_pt1 | contig 11527 bp, 4 predicted proteins | sample LakEriMetagenome_5_FD_203522 | JGI IMG/M metagenome (GOLD analysis project Ga0315905, IMG submission 203522) | Freshwater fungal communities from buoy surface, Lake Erie, Ohio, United States - Buoy 4 MA121 | ecosystem: Environmental > Aquatic > Freshwater > Lake | place: USA: Lake Erie, Ohio...
TTGCAGATTGCTCCGCTCGTTGGTGTCAGTAAAGAGATACTCTAAACCTTGGAACACCTTGTCGGAACTGATCGTATTGAGGTTGATCTTACCTGGACTGACATAAGTCGGGAGCTGATGGTAAGGTGCAAGCACCGAGGCACCGCGGAAGCTTTCGCGTTCCCCATTGTTTGTAAAATTCTCTTGAATGAACGAACCGAGGAATCGGGCGGCCCAAGGATCGATATTTCCATTGGGAAAAGCTGCTGCTTGCAAACGCTCGATATCAAGCTGCTTGACCGTGTCGACATAAGCCGTTTGCGTTTCAACGAGTTCAAGAATCAGCCCCCAATCGGCTTGGGCGCGCGGTTTGCCCGACGTCGTTGACCAGTCCCCTGAGCGACGCATCCAGTATCCACCCCGTTTGGCGACAGTCGCTGCATTGGCGTCGGTCGGAGCATAATCCATGAAATCGTTTGCACCTGCGTTTTCCAGATTCGTCACCAAAGCGTTCGACACTTGGAACGATGGCAAGAACCCAAACGGTGTGCGTGCAGTGCGATCGTCGGCGATATCAAAGTAGTAACCGAACTGGCCTGCCGAGGTCTGTGGAACCATCATCAGTTCATGCGCGTTTGCAAAGGTTCGATTCATCCAAACCGGAGAGGTCAGGTCTCGTGGCGAACCGTTGTACTCAGGTTGATTCTGTACGAATTGCGGTGGACCGAAACCGTCGTAGTTATCGGCCGTGTCCGCATTGTTAGCGATATCCTGTGGGTTAATCGCAATTGTTCCGCGATGGTAGCCAGCATTGACATACCCTAGCGTCGTTGCACTGTTGTGAACCGATTGGGTCGCGTTGTTGTCGCCCGGTTGCTGGGACGCATAACCTAACTGGACGTTGAAATAAGACGCATAACGATCAAATTGCGGTCCGTTTCCAGCGGGTGGGTCCGGGTCGACAAGGGTTTGATAGGGAGTTTTGCGCAACTGAGCCGTCGATGCGGAGTGGTAGGAGAATCCCCAGTCCTTCTGGCTTCCTGCATTGGCAGTCGGTTGGCCGTTGGCGACCGATACCTTGGTGTTGGCATTTCGTCGAGTACCGCCATCCTTGTATCGAGACTGAAAAGCGACATCCGCACCTGGATCATTCGGGTCGGCACCCTTGGGGGCCTCGCCATTGAAGACGGTCAAATCGACCGAAATCCAATCGACGGTGATGTACGGGTTGTTGATCGGATCGTAAGGGAACTCAGGGTCGGCAAGCCGTTGCAAGCAGGCGGTACGAACATTGTCGTACGTGCCGGTCCGAGTCATCGGAGCCACACCGTTGGGATTCAATACAGGATTGACACTAGATCGATAGTCAAAGGGTTCATCGGGGAACCGGTCGGTTCCGACGTTGGAAGCATCGACCCAGGAGTCCGGTGGCAGATCGTTGTAACCCCATCGGTTATCCGATCTTTGTGGGCGGCGATCTTGAGAATTCAGAACCGTTGTAGGCATCAAGTTTTGCTTCCAGTAGCCTTGGTTCTCGATGGGATTAGGCATCGACACATTGATTCCTATGCCTTCGGGGAAGCAGTTTCGCCAAGTCGGGTTGTTTCCGTTATTGCCATTGTTCCCGTTGTTGCCATTGCCGTTGCCCGGGGTATTGGTCGGAGGTTCTGCAGCACACACTACACCCACAGGGGCTTTGATCCGATTGACCCAATCGGGACGGTAGCGGTTGATCGACTCGCCATTGAGCAGCGTCGTCGAAACGCTGTTGCTTCCAAGCACGATCGCTTGGTGACTAGGCGAGTTGATGGGTGGATTCGTCGCGACTGAATTCTTGAGCAGCGTCGCAGGCCAAGGAATCCCAGTCTCTGGATTCGTGGTCAATGACCCTACGTTCGTCTCAGGCCTTGGGCCAACGACCATGTAGTTACCACCTTCGAGAAACAAAGGGGAGCCTTGTTGGGTGGAGCGATTGTAGTAGACCATGAACTCGCGGTTCGCGTTCTGCTGCGGATTGTCGTTGCCACGCAAGTTCGGAACGCGAGGCACGTTTCTGGCCGACTGCTGCGTAAACCAAATCATCCGTTCAAAGACTTCGGTGTTTGGCGAAGTGTCGGTCAAGAGTTGATTTAAGCCCGAACCTACGTTGTACTCCGGAGACTGGCTGTTCTGATCGCCGGAAATATCGCTGTCTTGGGAAAACTGAGGATCCATCCATGCAAGCCGATCGGTGTTGCTGTCGTTGGCCTGATAGAGCACATTGGGATTCTTGTTGCGAGTGTTGGATCCCGGAGGAGTGCTATCGGAAATACCGATCCGCCAGACGGGTTGAGACCCCCAGGCTTGGCTCGACGGAGCCATCTTATTGACCAACAACTTGATTCGATTTCCATTATTGGAATCGACTGCATAGAGCGACGAAGGAGCACCAGGGAGCACTGGATCGGTGTTGACGTACGTCGACCGAGGTGCGTAAACCTCCAAGAACAAAGAGCCTTGGGGGAATCGGTACTGATCGAAGTCGTTGTCGCCTTGTCCAACTTCTTTGCCAGAGCCATCATCGATGTTGGTATCACGCACCTTTTTGTCGTGGAATGCCAACGATTCGGTCAGAAGCAATTCGGGCTGTTCCATTCCCCAAACGACCCCGATGAATTGGCGCATGGTGGAATTGATTGGATTGTTGCCAGAGTTGATCAACCGGTCTGGGGCCCAGTAAGCGGTACGGTCCAAGCTCCCGTTCCGCACTCCAAAGGGATAGATGTCGTACTCAAAGCGAGTCATGGCCGCATCGGTATCCCTAAAGTCCACCACATTGACAGCCCATTGGGCCAATGCCCGCGCTCGGAATTTATCGCGTTGCAATTGGTTCGTCACTGTCTCCATGCTCGGGAATTCGTAATCCCTGGGCACGATCAATTGGGCCAAGCAGTACAGATAGCGTGCCAGCAGTTGCCGAGACCCCAAATAAGGCCTTGAACTGGAGTTTCTCAGGTTCAAGCCTCTGGTATAGAGCCCTGCAACTCCGCTCGATACTTTCATGTTCTGAGCGTAATCCCACTTGCCCTCGACTTCATCATTGAAGTTGTAGATCTCGGCAGGCTCGTCGATTTGACCGTCGTTGTTGCGATCCACACCGTTGCCGAAAGGACGATTGAGGTTGAGCCTCAGGTTCATGCTAAACTCGGGCGGAAAAAGCTCATTGAGGCTCTCGACCGTTAGCGAATATTCGTCGTTTGCAAGATCTGGCGCGGGCAATGTTCGCCTTCGGTACCGCTGTTCGTGAAGCATGCGAATGAGCCCAAGCAAGTTGCCTGGATCGCTTTGAAGGTTATAGCCGTTGCTGTTGGCAAACGTCGTGCCGTTGAGTATCGGTGCAACTGCTGTAAGCTTCGGATACCTCAGTTCTGCGCTGTGGGTCGTGATCAATCGGTTCACATCCGATCCGCTTCCAAACCCGGATGCTGCGAGCCGAGCGCGAAGCTCGGTAGGCAACGACGAAACGTCTTCGTCATAACGACGGAGGACCGACTCAAGATCGCTGAGGGTAAAGGGAGTGTCCCCGTAATCCCGCTTACCCGACCCCGACTCATACGCATCGCCGATGGTCTCCGATGGAAAGCCTTGCTGCACCCCGGCTTCGGGAGTTGCATCGGGAACCTGGGGATACAAGTAGACCAAGTTGCCGTGTTTATCGAACGTAGGAGCCACACTCGATCGTCGACCCATCGGTGCGCCCGGCATGGTACCGTGTCCGTAGACGCCGTTGAGTGGAAGCTCCCGCTCCATCAAGGCGCTTTGCGGATCGTTCAAGGGTCGGCCCGGTGTACGATCGATCGCGTTATTGAACGCCAACGAAGCATAAGGCCGAGCCCCATAGCGCAAATCGAAGATCGAATAGCTACTGCTTGAAGTCAGCAAGGAAGCATTGTTCTCGAAGAGCGGGTTTAGCGAAATGTCTGCTGGACCGTAACCGAACCCTTGGGGAATGGAATATCCGAATCGGTGGAGGCCTTGGGAGTAACCAAAGGCATTAAAGCCCACACCGCTTCCCCCGAAATTCGCAACCGCTGATCCTTGGACCCGATCGCCATGCAAATTGATATTCAATCGACCATCGAGATCCTGAATCATCACTGCCGTCAGAGCCTTGAGCAAGCGGCCATCGGGGGAATGGATGGCGGGTAGATTCGGGTTGACCCAAACACTATCGGCAACTCCGTCCCCATCGTTGTCGACATCCCAAGGTCCCTCGATGAGTGATTTGATGTAGCCGGTAGGCGGTACGTTCTGGGCCAAGTTCTCTCGTGGATAGGAGGGGAAAGCGCTGTTGGGCTGGAAGTAAGGGTTTACCGAAATGATGCCGTTGCCGGCTTGGTAGCTGTAATTCATCACGCGGGCTGAGGAAGCATCGACAAGCCGCAGCAACTCAGAGGCTTCTTGCGCATTGGCAGGATTGCCAAAGACGTGGGAGATGTAATGGATCAATTCAGGCCGATAGAATGATGGCAAAATACGTGATCCGTCAGTAAACGAGAGCCAATAGTCTCGCCAATCGGCCACATCATAGCCTTCATTGCTCTGCCCCTTGAGCAGGCTTTGATCGCCGATGCCTGAGACACCGATGATCCCGCCATTGTTGGCCATTAGATCGGGGTTTTGGAGATAGTCGTAGTTGGGAAGCAACGCCGGCGGAATCTTTGGCTTGCTCGTCGGGATTCGCATCAAGTTCCGCGCGTCGATGTTACCGAAACTCGGTTGTCCCGGATTGGTTTCGAGACCGATCGCAGCATTGTTGAATGCATTGCCATTGATCATGCACTTGTAACCTCGATGGGTATCGGCGGCAGGTTCGTAAAAGAAGAATAGATTGCGGAGCCCTTGGTTGTTGGGCAACGAGAGCCAATCGCCCAGTTCACCCGAGAAGGTTTCTACCCGAGAGGTGCTTGGGTTTCTCCACTTGCCCTCGAGTTTGCCTTTGATACTCGACACGTCGATCATCACCGAGTAGTCGTAATCGATCGAGGTGTTCTGCGGATAGTTGCCTTGTGGAGGTCCCGGAATGTTCCCATCGAGATTCGGATCAACGACCGAATCATTAGCAGATCGGACATATCCGACGTACTTGTAGATACGGAACGAATAGCCTGCCAAGGGGCCTTCAAGTACCGTTAACACTCGCCCGTTGTAAGCCCCCTCGATGGGGCTGAGTTGATAGGAAGAGTATCCGCCTGCAAGGTTGCTTGGATTGCGAGGATCCAACGAGATTTTAAGTAGCTCTACACCGGCGCGATCCACGGGTGTAAGCTTGCGGCACCATTTGTCTTGGAACGTCGTGATACCGGCCCCGTAGAACCGATGACCAAACTGGACTTTGATGGCGTTGGCATCGTAGACATCTTCCAAAAGAGCGTGCTTGTAAAAGGCGCTCTTTTGGTCTTTGGTTCCTCGGACGGCCAGCTTCATGACTTCGCTGGTCAGCCCTTTTACCGAAGCGTTCGAGTGGTTGGCTCGAACCCGCAAGGCCTGTGCCCCAGTGCGAGACGAACTTGCTGAGACAACCCATGTCACGGCCAGGAGCGAAAACAGCGCGAGCATCCCGAGGGCCAAAAGCAGGATCAAGCCTTGGCGATTTCGGCTAGGTCTTCGATGGCGGTTTCGTATCGAGTGGTCCATGATAAGTTTTCCTCTCTCGCGAGTTTGTTGTTGGAGAGTGGCGTCTGTTTCGGATCGGTAGTGGAAGTAACCAGGCCTGAGTGAATCGTACGCAGCGACTAACGCAATTCCATCTGACGCTCGTAAACTTGCACGACATCTTTCAAAATCACCGCTTGGGTTTCATAAGTTCCTCCGGTGGTACCAGGAACAGGAGGAACTGTCGGTAGACTCATTCCTTTTTCTTGCATGTCACTGATTTCACCTTCGGTCCATCCCCAAGGTTTCCCAGCGACTCGCAAGGTCAACGGGTAGCTGTCCCCTGTGACGGCAATGATTCGATACCAACGATGGACTTGCCGAGCCACCTGCGTGACGTTTGCATTGTCTGCAGGCCGAGGTGTTAAATCACGCATCGCAAAGCGGGACATCATGATCCAATCCCCTGCTTTGACTTTCGAGTCCATCGATGCATAGCCATTGACGATAATGTTGAAGGTTCCCGAAGTGATCGCATCGTCCGAGATCCCCGTAACCCTGACAGCTCTTTCGTTGGTGGGAACATTCATCACATCAGATGGCGTCCCTTGCTGAGCACTGCCAGGAATGAGCACTGCGACGGAGGAAAGCTCCCGAACATCGCGTTTCGAGAAGACGACCAAGGCCACGTCATAGAGCCGTGGGATGTCCAAAGGTTGATTCGCTAGTTGGCTCTGTTGGAAGATATTCGTAACTCGATCCAGAGAGATCACCGGTGTGTTTTCCGAGGGAGTGATCGTCGCCATCCATGAAGCTTGAGCCGCAGCCGTCGGAGTCGAGATGATCGCACCGTCGGTTCCCACATACACAGATCTCAAAGGACCAATCGCTTTGTTGACCGTTGACGATGGCTGCACCAAGTCCCCACCGTACATCGTCGCCAAGCGTACGGCTGCCGGTTGACGCAACCAGCTTCCTGGCATCGACAACTGCGGGTCGCTCAGAGAACCTCTTAGGAGTCGTGGTGCTCGTCTGAACTGCGGATCGGAAACCAATAGAACCGGATCACTGGTATCGAACAAGAACGGAAACCGCGTTCTAAAAAACGGTTGAGGAACGTTGTTTCCACTGCGATTGGCAAAACCCCAAAAGAGTGGATCGATGCAAAAACCGATTCCGATCGCTTCGTTCTGTGCAACGGCGGCTTGGGTTGCATTTTGAGGAACCGGAAACGAAGTGCCGACGGCGTTGTAAGCGTCCTTCATCCCGTTGACCGAATATTCCGAGACGCCCACATCATCGATCAAGCACCAAGGGCTTTCGAGGGTCGGCTGGGCGATGTTGGCTGTGTTAAAAAGAGCGATGACACTTTCGCCCGCCGCGAGCCCTTGGGTGATCTGCTGGCTGTCTTCGGCTTGGCGTCCTGCAAGCGGGATCAAAAAGGCGATCGAAACCAATCCGACCAAAATAACGACCATCGAGAAAATAACCTCGAGCATCGTCAATCCGCTACGTCTGTTGATCATCTTGGTTGCCCCTGCATCCGAAGCCTTACTGAGCGGTGACATTGGAGTTGTAGGTCCCTCGGCGCGATAGCTCGATCATGTCGCCAAGATTGAGGTCGTTGTAATTCAATCCCAAGATCGAAATTTGCGTTTCGAGATTGACCACTGGCGAAGCGGTGATGGCACCGGAGTTGGGACTGAGTCGAACGACATAGGCGCTCAGGTCGGTCAAGTTGTTTTGGACTCCTAGCGATGCTGCGGTTTTGTAAGCCAGAGCGTTGCGTCCGAGAATCTGCGGATCGGCATCCACGGGCATCGTCACACGCTCGAGCTTACCGACATGCAAGAAGACATCCTGCGTCGCGTCGATGCGAGTAAGGCTACCTTGGTAGTTGGGGTCTGACCCACTGCCTCGTCGCTCATTTGCCCAAACGTGACTGAGTCGACCTTCTGAAGAAAAGACGACGTACACAGGACGCAGTTCCTCAGGAACGGGGGGAGCTGGACGATTCGAAATCCAATCCGATGCGAAACGCAATCGATAATCGAAGCCAGGCATCGCAGCACCCGTGGGGTCGAAAACCGGTTGCTTCTCAGGTGACAGATTGCCATGTCCAGGCATCTTTTTACCGAAACCGCTGAGCGATAGATCGACACACATTCCACGCGGCAATTGAACCGTTTGGGAAAAGATAGGCTTGGGCTTTTGGTAGATCTTAAACTGTTTAAAGATCATGCCAGGATTAAGATCGACGTAGGGTTCTTTGGCCCGTTCGGTATGACCATCGAAGAGTTTCTCGTTCATGACAGAGAACCAAATCGTCCCGCCACCAGCATTTCCATGCACCGTTGGCGACCTGGGCGAAACGATGCTAAATCTTCGCGATGAATCCCCAAAGCTGATTTGCGATCCGTTGGTCAAATACTCTCCGACAAGCCATGCAAGATTGATATTGGCCGATGCGGTGACTTCGAAGATACGAGCTTCTGGCACCATGCCTTGATGGAAATCCGCTAATGCATCTTCACCGATGTAAGGAGCGTTCGTGGGTATCGCGGGAGTCAGTCCATCCCCTGGAACGCGAACTCGAAAGGAGACTGCGACTGGCAGCATCGCTTCGGTCACCGGCAATGGCTCTTCGGCAAGGCTCATGCGGATGCATGCGTTGTAGGGAATGAAGTTCGTGTCTGGGGTAGGATAAGGCCCAGGCAAAGCCGTACCGGAGATATATCTGCCCGTTGTCGGATCTTGAATCGCTTGCGAAGAAAGTCTTTCAAAGACGACTGCCACTGATCGATTGCGGCCAATAGCTCTCGAACGAGCGGCTTCAAGATAGTTCTTGACCATGATCGCAGCTTGGCTGGACTTCCGATCGGTCAGAATATTTTTGATCCCCGGTAGCATGACTGCGGCGATGGCAGAGACCACACCGACAACGACCAGCAGTTCGACGAGCGTTAAACCATATTTGTTTCGTTTTCGACGAATCATTGGTAAGCTCCGTTGATGCTGTAGTTGGTGATGTCGTCCTCGAAGAGCTTCGCGTCAATGATCGCCCCGAGCCTTGCAGTTGGATCGTTAGGTGGAAATCGCGGGAACCATGGATCGCACATGACCACAGGTGACTGCCCGCCAAGATCGTAGGGAACGGGCATAAGGACATCTGTCACCGAAGCACTGGTGGGTAGCATCCTGTATTTAGGATTGTTTGGGTCTCCTAAAGCACCCTTTTGGTGCCAAAGTTTGACACCGAAACCAAAACCGCCGGATCCATCCCGATCAACTCCCGAGGAAATTACCAATGGGAACGCCATCGCACTGGGTTTGTAGGCTATGGTTTGCGGTTGCTTAATTCGATACCCCGGATCCGCTTTGCGTGGATCTAAAGGATCGCTAAACGCGTAGTTGGCAAATCCGTCTCGATTGAAACTTGGATCCAAAAGATCAGGGTGGAAGCGTATCGTATCCGGGAAACCCGTCGGCCAGCGTACCCAGCAGATCGGTTGCCGATTCGCATCGATAAATTCCAGGAGTCCGTCGTTGTCCGTATCCGCAATCTCAGTCTTACCAAAAATTTCGATGGCTGGACTTCCATTGAGGTTCGAATCTTCAACGATCAAGTATAGGTATTCCGCGTTCGCTGTTTGCATAGCTCGGACAAAATCAGGAGAGTTGTTTTGATACAACTGATCAAGTTGCAATTGCCAATTCGGGTTGACTTGAGCTAGTCTTGCCTTAAGTCGCGCAGCCCGAGGCGATTCCGAAGCCGTTACGACAACTGGCTGTGGCCCTGCGTTTGTATTTGGTCCTGGGGCTACAAGTCCCGTCCAGTAATTCCTTACGACAGGTCCACTGGTTTTGATATCCTGATAATGATCAGGCATCTCTTGCGCGATGATCTCGCGAAGAAGCATCACTCGCAAGCGTTCTAAGAGAATTCCTTTCGGCTCAAACTCGTCGTTGTTCGCCGGCATCGCTTCAGTCGCATTTCCAGGAACTGGGTTTGCAAAGAAATTGTTGGTCCCTCTGGCGAAGTTGATCGGGTAGTTCTCGTACTCTTGCATGCGAGAGACTAGCACTTCGCTGATCTTGCGAATCGTGCTCTGGGTGCGAATGTTCGAAGCTTCGGCGGCCGCTTGGCGATAAGCCACCAAGAACATGCTAGATACAACCGTGATCAAACTGATCGAAACAAGGAGTTCGACCAAGGTCAGACCTCGGTGGGGCTTTCGGTTGGTTCGAGTTGGCTTGTTCATGATGCGTAAACCTTAGGCCACAATAAGGCGAATGATCAACTCGACTGCCCGAAAGTTGGACCGTCAATGAAGTTGGACGTGTTGTCGTCTACCGGGCGTTCCCGACCGAACTCGGGAAGATAAAAGCGGATCGCGCTCTGAACGCTCGGCGGGACGAAGCCAGCGTTTGGACCTAAGGCACAACCGTTGCCCCCAGGTACTGCAAAAAGTACCAATCCAGCGCTGAGGTCTTTCGGAGCGCGGCAACCGTAAAAGTTATCGTATCCCGCATTCATGAGCTGATAGGTTTTGTTATTGGCGTACAACAACGTCCCCGGCCTATTGGGATTGATATCTGTCGAAAGAAACGGCCTTGCGCAATTCGGAGAACTAGATACGGCTCCAGGGACATAAAAATTGAAATAAGTACCTGCCGTCGTCGAGAACTGATAAGTTCGGCTATCGAAGTACACGATCGGACGGCCTACCGAGACCGCAGGACCTGTGCCGATGTACACGGGCATCAAATCATTGTTTACGCCTTCACCAAAGGAAGTCTCGTCGGTCGAAATGCCGTTGGCACCTAAAGTGAGCCTAGACAACTTGAACTCGAAAAACGCGTTTTCTCGCTGGGTGTTGTAAATGTATACCGATCCGGATTGCCTTAACGGGCCGCCTGGGCCACTGATGGGTCGCTGAGGATCGTTGCTAAAGCCGCCGAGAAAGAAAACCAGAGCCTCTGCGGGGTCAAAGACACGCCCACCCAGCGGATGCGAACCGGTCAAGTCGTTGTCGTTTCGGACATAACCGTTGACGGCACTATTGGCAGGATTGAGTAGCGCCAGCTCGGTGACCAAGATGTTTGGGAACGCTTTGCGCAAGTGGGCTTCCATCACCGGCCAAGAACTGCCATCGGGTGGATAATCTCCGTACTTGTTGCGATAAGCCTCAACGGCCGAAGCGATCGACTGAATTTCGAACGCTTGAGCTTGCTTGAGTATCGAGATCCTCGCTGCGTTGACCCCCCAGGCCAAAAGGCCCGCGAGGATCCCAAGGATCGCAATGACCACGAGCAACTCGACGAGCGTGAAACCCTCGCGTGATGTGCGCCGGCCTACCAAAACCTTGTGCATCGTTTCGTCTCTCATGAGCAGTACCTCGACTAAAATGATTATCCCAAGCGGCCTTGTTGCTCTCACCGCAGCCATGAGTGCTGCGATGAGTATGACGATGGACTTCCTTACGACGCTATTTGTTACCGCTCAGGTTCGTGATGAGCGAAATCAGCGGCATAAACAGAGACACCACGATAAATCCGACAGCGACCCCAAGGAACACGATCAGCAATGGCTCGATCAATTTGGTCAAGCCTTCGGTCATCACGCGCACCTCTTCGTCGTAGTTGTCAGCGATCTTGTAAAGCATCGTATCGAGTTCACCGGTCTCTTCACCGACGTCGATCATGTTGACCACAAGGTCATCGATCACGCGAGAACGGGTTTTGAGCAAATACATCGCGGCGCAAACAAACGCTCCGATGGCCAAAGCACCGAGGCTCATCATCAAGAGTTGACCTGCTCCACCGGCGTTTTTAGCCGGAGCCCCATCGGCAGATTTACCGGCACCTCGGCCCGCCGTCAGAGCCACCGAGAGCATCATGATCCCAGGGAACA
>Ga0315905_10006912_pt1 | contig 11527 bp, 10 predicted proteins | sample LakEriMetagenome_5_FD_203522 | JGI IMG/M metagenome (GOLD analysis project Ga0315905, IMG submission 203522) | Freshwater fungal communities from buoy surface, Lake Erie, Ohio, United States - Buoy 4 MA121 | ecosystem: Environmental > Aquatic > Freshwater > Lake | place: USA: Lake Erie, Ohio...
CAAATACACCGCACTCACCGATGCGCGGAGAAAACACCATAGGTTTAGTGATCGAGCGCGTAAGAAAAGGAACTAATTTAACGGATGGCTTGTTTTGGTTTTGTGAAAACTGTAACAATGAATTAAAATCCTATCGTTTTCACCTAGACAATATAGAAAAAGATTTTATTCCACGCTTTCGGGAATTTTACACCTCAGAGGAAATGAGAACCTGTAAATCCTGTGGTCATGTGATGGCTAGCGACCCAAGATTCATTTAAACAGCTTACTTATCTGTTTCGTAGGTACTAACGTAGGTAATGTTTGTTACCTTGTCATAATACTGCAACATCATCTTCTTTGAACGCAACTCAATAATTGTATAACCTACAGGAATTTCTTCTCCGTCAGTTAAAATCATTAAAGACGTTTTGTCATCATTAAACGACCACGTACCGTGTTCAAATTCGGATTGAATTTGACCTAATACGGTTTGGGTAGCTGTCCATGAATACGTGCCATCTTTTTCAATAACTAAGGAGATTTCAGGTTGGCTTTCAATAAACTCATTGCCATTAATCATATAACTGGTCAATTTCCAGTCATTAACCATTCGATTTGATTTGGTTAACAGGGTGAATTTAGACCCGTTAGGATATTTACTGCAAGAAGGCGTTAAGAAAATTAAACTTAAGGCAATCAATGGGAGGATTAAAAACTTCATAATGAATTAAATGTTGACCAAAAATACGATTTTTTTGAAAATAAAAAAGCCCCTTGCGGGGCTCGTAAAATAAATCACCAATTACATAGGCTCATAAGTATACGTGAACGTATCTCCTGAATCGTAATCGAATTGCTTAAGCTTAACCATATCCTTCTTAAGCATTAGAATATCAAAGGTGTCTTTAGAATTCGTTGCTGGGTTAGTTTCTGTGAAAATAAGCTTAGTTTTCTTATCGTAGAACTCCCATTCTCCTTCACTAGAATACGTAGTAGGAACACCGAATACAGTGATTACTGTGCTCGCTTTATACGAACCGTCTTTGGTGATGGTATTCGTTAACGATAAATTACTTAAGTTCCACTCAGTTCCCGATTGGTTCACCGAAGTTGCCTTCCAATCTCCTGCTAAACGGGATGCTTTTGAACTTAACGCAAAATTTGGTCCTTCAGGATATTTCCCACAAGAACCAACAAGCACGGCGACACCTAACAGACTCGCCACGCTGAATAACATTGTTTTTTTCATGTTGTTGTTTTAAAAATTTCTAAAATCTAATTCGCAACTGCTTAACGACGTATCTTTGTAAAAAGTTACGATGAAATTCAAAATTATCCTTGTTTCCATAGTTGCGATTGTGTTAAATTCTTGTAATCAAAATAGCTCTTCAAAACAAGTGCTTGCAGTAAAGAAGAAGGAAATACCAACCGTTAAATCGAATACAAAAATAACCTTTGAAGTAGAGGGCATGGTTTGCAAAATGGGATGTGGCGGTGCAATTCGGAAAACTCTAATGCACGCAGGAGGCGTTGAACGCGTACAGGTTGATTTTGTTGAAGAAGCAAAAAGCCAGGCGATCACCGTACATTACGACAGCACCTTGACGGATATTACGCAATTGAAAAAGCGCATAGAACAGACCAATGACGGTCAATTCACCGTATTAGGCAACGATAGAACACGTAAATAAAACTAAGAGGATGCTAGAGCTAAATGCACGTGAATATGGCGAAGGGAAACCCTTAGTAATTTTACACGGATTATTTGGATCTTCAGATAATTGGCAAAGCTTAGCCCAGCGATTCGCCGCGTTTTATCGGGTGTTCTGTGTTGACCTCAGAAATCATGGACGTTCCCCGTGGAGTGAGGAACACAGGTATGAAGACATGATGGATGATGTATATGCCTTTATTGAAGAACAACAACTGACCGATGTAATTTTATTGGGACATTCAATGGGCGGCAAAGTGGCCATGCATTTCGCTCAAAATTATCCCCACATGTTGAGTAAACTTGTAGTTGCGGATATGGGCGTAAAAACCTATCCGATGCATCACCAGCAAATCTTAGCAGGTATTCATGCCTTACATTTGGATTCTATCAGTGCACGCAGTGAAGCAGAATCCATACTCAAAACCTACGTTGAAAATGACGGAATACGGCAGTTTCTTTTGAAAAATTTATATTGGATTGAAAAAGGAAAACTAGCGTGGCGCATGAACGTCGCCGTACTAGAACGTGAAATGCCTAACATACTTGCTGCATTGCCCGAAAAGGAAAGCTGGACCCCTACCCTCTTTTTACGGGGAGAATTATCTAATTACATTTTACCAGAAGACCTTGACGAAATAGAAGCACGCTTTCCAGATGCGACAATAGAAACCATTCCGAACGCGGGCCACTGGTTGCACGCCGAACAAGCGGATTTGTTTTTTGACGCCGTGATGGGCTTTTGTTTGAGGTAATTAATTCAGTCGAAACTGAATATTCATTTTAGAGAGTGCCTTGTATAATTCCGGATCTGGATTTACGCGAACCGACTTCGACGCCATATTTAACTCCAAGCCTTCAACTGCATCAAAAATCGTGAATTGTACATTGCACGACCCCTGATTCGCCAAAAACAAGCCATTAAGTTCATCAATCAAGAGGTGATTAAGGTCTTTGTTGGGTATGCTTAAATGCAAGCCTTTAACCCGTTTTTCGCGCAAATGTTGTAAGAGTTCAACTTCGTTTAAATTAAATTCTAAGTGCGTTCTGTGCCGTGGTGTTTCTATACGTCCACGCAAGGTTAAAAATACACCGGGTTGCAGTAAATGCTTGAACTTTAAATAATTTTCGCGGAAAATATTTAGCTTATATTGATCCGTATAATCTTCAAAAATTACCGTTCCAAAGGGGTCTCCATTCTTAGCAATCCGATGTTCAATGGAGGTAACCACTACCGCCATCAACAAATCGCGGCCTTTGTAGGTTTCCATATCATGCAACATGGCTAAAGCCCCGGTACAAAAGGCATCAATCTCCATTTTATAATCATCCAAGGGATGCCCGGAAATGAAAATCCCAATCACTTCTCGTTCTTTGGCCAACTTATAACTCGAAGACCATTCTTCACAACTTGGAACTTTCGGTTCTACTACATCAAATCCAGAACCCTCACCAAAGAGGTCATGCTGGCTTGAATCCTTACTATCCTGATAGGAGGTGCCATAACGTATGATGTGATCCAAAAACAAGCGATTTGCTCCTTCTTCGATAAAATATTGCGCCCGATGCAGTTCACTAAACGAATCAAATCCACCTGCATACACTAAATTTTGCATGGCTGTTCGATTGATGGCTTTTAAATTCACCCGACGAATGAAATCAAAAATACTGGTGTATCGTCCCTCTTCTCTTCCTTGGATAATCGCTTCTACTGGTCCTTCACCAATCCCACGAATAGCTCCCAATCCGAAGCGGATATCTCCGTTCGTATTTACTGTAAAATTCAAGCGTGATTCATTTACATCTGGACCCAAAACATTCACCCCCATACGACGACATTCTTCCATAAAGAAGGTTACTTGCTTAATATCGCTCATGTTATTACTTAACACGGCTGCCATATATTCCGCCGGGTAATTTGCCTTGAGATAAGCCGTTTGATAAGCCACCCAAGCATAGCACGTAGAATGCGATTTGTTAAACGCATAGGACGCAAAGGCTTCCCAGTCCTTCCAAATCTTCTCCAATTTATCGTTGGCATGGCCTTTCGCATTTCCACGCTCTATAAATACCGGACGCATTTTATCCAGTACCTTACGGTCCTTTTTACCCATCGCCTTCCTAAGGGTATCGGCCTCACCTTTGGTAAAATCAGCCAACTTCTGAGAAAGTAACATCACTTGCTCTTGATAGACTGTAATTCCGTAGGTTTCTTTTAAATGGTCCTCGCAATCATCTAAATCGTATACGATCGGCTCTTCGCCATGCTTACGTTTAATATATGAAGGTATATACTCCAAAGGACCCGGACGATAAAGGGCATTCATTGCAATAAGGTCAGCAAAGGCCGTAGGTTTTAATTCCCGCATGTATTTTTGCATTCCAGGAGATTCGTACTGAAAAATCCCTACCGTTTCTCCGCGCTGAAAAAGCTTATAAGTGAGCTCATCATCAATTGGAAATTGATCCGGGTCAAGTTCTATCCCTCGATTCTCTTTAATGATTCGAACCGCATCCTTAATTAAGGTTAGGGTTTTCAAACCAAGGAAATCCATTTTAAGTAGGCCTGCAGATTCTGCTACGGAGTTATCAAATTGCGTACACACCATGACAGAATCTTTCGCCGTAGCAACGGGAACGAAATTCGTAATATCATCCGGCGTAATAATCACCCCACAGGCATGAATCCCAGTATTTCTAACCGACCCTTCGATAGCTTTAGCCTGTCGCAACACATCCGATGCAGGACCTTGTCCCTGAAATATTTTTCGCAATTCCTTGGCATTATTCAATGCTTCTTGATTGTTTTTCAAGGCATCGGCTAGTGCAGGTTCTTCTAAATCGAACAACTTCTTCAATGAAATGTCGGGTACCAATTTAGCTAAGCGGTCGGCATCTGGCAGGGGCAAATCCAATACCCGTGCAGTATCTCTAATGGCGGATTTAGCAGCCATCGTGCCGTATGTAATAATTTGGGCCACCTGATTGGCACCATATTTATTAATTACATAATCGATAACTCTCCCTCTCCCTTCATCATCAAAATCGATATCAATATCGGGCATTGAAATCCGATCGGGATTCAAGAAACGCTCAAAGAGGAGATCATACTTAATCGGATCCACGTTGGTAATCCCAATGCAGTATGCTACGGCAGAACCGGCGGCAGAACCCCTTCCAGGACCAACGGAAACACCCATGTCGCGTGCCGCATTGCAGAAATCCTGAACAATTAGAAAGTACCCTGGATATCCCGTGTTTTCAATGGTTTTTAACTCGAAATCTAAACGCTCTTTGAGCTCCGCGCTGATTTCGCCATAGCGCTTAATTGCGCCTTGATAAGTTAAGTGCTTTAAAAAGCCATTTTCGCCATTTTTTGTGCCGTTCAAATCGTCACTTGGATCAATAAATTCTTCTGGAATTTCAAATTTTGGAAGTAACACATCGCGCGACAAGGTATAGGCTTCACATTTCTCAATGATCTCGGCAATCGATAATATAGATTCAGGTAAATCGGCGAACAAGCGCTTCATTTGATCAGGGGTCTTGAAATAAAATTCATCATTTTCAAAGCCGTGACGGTACCCTCTTCCACGACCAATCGGTGTGGACATCAACTCGCCATCCCGAACGCACAACAAGACGTCGTGTGCATTGGCATCGCCTTGGTTCACATAATAACTGTTGTTTGTGGCCACCAATTTAACGTCGTGCGCCTTCGAAAAACGAATTAATACCTCATTCGCATGGTCTTCCGCCTCTAATTGATGTCGGTTAACTTCCAGGTAGAAGTCTTCATTGAAAACAGATTTCCACCATAACAATGCACTTTCTGCCTGAGCTTCACCCACATTTAAGATGAGGGACGTAATTTCACCATCAAGACCACCGGATAGCACAATTATGTCCTGGGCGTATTGTTCAACCAAGGCTTTATCAATTCTTGGGAGGTAATAGAATCCGTCGGTATAGGCGAGGGACGATAATTTTATCAGGTTTTGATACCCGTTTTTATTTTTTGCGAGAAAGACCATTTTATAGCCCACATCCTTGGTGTCTCGATTTTTGTGATCAACGCATACATTAAATTCGCAGCCAATAATTGGAAGGATTGGACGCTTCGTAAAAGGTGAACCATTCTCTTCAGCCTCCGCTTTCTCCTGCAATATTTTTGAATTATGATCACTCAATACCTTTTCAAATTGAAAGGCCGCCATCATATTTCCATTATCGGTTAATGCTAAGGCCGGTAAATCTAATTCAATGGCTTTATTAATCAGTGATTTAATTTCAGCCGTCGATTGCAACAAGGTGAATTGAGAATGGACATGCAAATGGGTAAACGGAGCATCTTCTAATTCAACAGGTAACTCCGTGGCATCTGCGCGCTGCGAGGTATCAGATTGCTTTAAGGCTTTACTTGCTTCCTTTAAGTTCTGATGCTCTAGTCCAACCAAGGCAACGGGACTTGGATTTGCCTGCTTAAATCGCAAGCCATATCCTTCATCCGTATTAAGGCGTTCTGGTGAATAATGATCTCGGCGAATTAACTCAAGAAAACAACGCGTAGTTGCCTCAACATCCGCCGTAGCGTTATGCGCTTCATTGAAGGATTCATTAAATAGAAACCCGTAAAGCTCCGTTAGGGTTGGTAATTTAAACCGTCCGCCTTTACCTCCTGTTAATTGGACGAGTGCCGCACTTTCCTCTGTACATGTATCTAGCACCGGTATGGTTTCCAAGGGGGAATCCATTTCCATGCGCACAAATTCACAGCCCATCACATTGACATCAAATTTCAAGTTATGACCAACAATGAACTTCGCTTGCTTCAAGTCATACATGAATTCAGCAATCACCTCATCGAGTTCTCGTCCAACATAGTTTGCTAGAGCCGTAGAAATTCCATGCACTTTTTCAGAATCAAACGGAATAGTGAACCCATTCGGTTTAATGATAGCGGCATTATGCTTAATTAATTTCCCGGATTCATCGTGTAATTGCCAAGCCAATTGGACCACACGCGGCCAGTTATCCGTATCGGTAATAGGAGCCTTGAAATTACGCGGTAACCCGGTGGTTTCCGTATCAAAAATTAAGTACATACAGGTGAAATTTGCGAACCTTAAAGGTACTAAGTTTTTTAGGTGGATGAGCCGTTGTTGAAAACTAAACTTGGAATTAATCTAAGCTAACTTCCACATCCCAATTAGCTCGCACTTTAGGGATTTTAGTATAGCGCTGCACCGGTTCCGCGGCCTGTTTTGTTTCCGGACGAATAGCATCCCATACGCCGTTTCCATTAAGGTCATCAATCAACACCACGTGATATTCGCCTGGCACCAAGCGCTCAAAAGAATCTTGTTTTTTTGCACCCGGCAAATAATATGATGAAGCAACTGTTTTTCCATCCTTTTCTAATAAAAGAAGCTTACCTGACGGATTATTTTTAAAGTTTATAATCAAGGTGCCCAATTCAGCTTCGCCAAAACAAACCAAGTCAAGGGTCGTTGGAAGCACCTTAGTTCCGTTAAGCCCCTGAATGGCGTTTGCCCCCATATTTAATTTCAGTTTGCCTGAGGTCCATGTTTGCGGAACAAGTTGGATTCGGTTATGATCCACTAATAGTGATTTAATAGGAATTATGGTTGAATCTGCTCGCATCAATTGAATGGAATTCAGATCAATCATTGAATCAAGAAAAGCATTACAGGTTAAGGTAATGGAGGGACCAACATTGGGTTGAATCACTTGGAATTTAATAGGCGTGGCCTTTTCTTTCGCTGTGTAAAGTAAAGAAACGGAATCTGATGGTGTAGAAATCACCAAGGCACCTGGTTCCAATTGACTGAGGCTAATGGCTATGGAATCTCTATCGACTCGATACATAGGCGCTTGCTGGCCATTAACACGCACATCACGCAAGGCAATCTCTTCTGGAAGGTGCCCCACTAACATTCCCGGAGGCAATACTTTAAACGAATGCATACGATTTAATTCGCGGGGAGTTGAAAGCAGTAATGGCAGGGAATCATTGGTAGGAATACTGGACTTAAACCGCATATCTTGGGGTTCATTCACATCGATTAAACCGTTTCGATTAAAATCCAAAAAGGCTTTCACATAAAAAGAATCTACAGGTAAATAATCCAAACTCGCCCACCCTTCTTCGTTGCTTTTCGTGAGGTAACGGGGTTTCGCACTGGTATCTGAAGCATATAGGCCAACCGTTACACCTGTCATAGATTTCTTTGAATACGCATTACCAATTCGGTATACTTGTTTTGCAGAATCTAAGGTTGAACCCGTTGAAAAAACATACTGATACACTGAGTCATTGCCCTCTGAAATGTCTTTTACTCCTCCATCAATGTATAAACTGTAGGTGGTGTTCGGATTTAACTCCCCTTTGAGTGACACCAACACCGTTTTTTTCGCTAAAACGACCGTAATTTTTGCATCTGCGGGCTCTAGACGAAATGTCTCGATGGGATTTTTCAATTCTATAAACTCGTCGAATTGCAAGCGAATAAGTGCTGGGTTGGTATTCAAGGCCCCCATGCTTGGAGTGCTCGAAACTATTTCCGGCGCTTTTACATCACGCCCCCCGCCACTGAGCGTACCCACTTGAGCACAACCAAACAACAAGAGCAGTGAAATTCCTAATAATATGCGCTGAACCATTCGAGGATTTTTTCTAACTGAATTTTATCATCCTCGTCAAAGGTAGCAAATTCATCACTGTCTACATCAAGTACCGCAACGAGCTCTCCCGCTTTAAATAGGGGGACAACTATCTCACTTTTTGATTGATCACTGCACGCAATGTGCCCTGGAAATTCATGTACATTAGGAACTACAAATGTCCGTTCTTCTAGCCACGTCGCACCACAAACGCCCTGTCCTTTTTGAATGCGCGTACATGCGATTGGACCCTGAAACGGTCCCAACACCAATTCATCTGCCTGTACCCGATAAAAACCAACCCAAAAAAATCCAAAGGTTTGTTTTAAGGCCGCCACTAAGTTTGACATGTTCGCTACATTATCCACCTGCTCATCCATTAAGGCAGGCAATTGCTGCAATAAGGTTTGGTATTTATCGTTTTTTTCGCCGCCGCTGATAATTAATTGTTCAGACATGGCGCAAAATTCCAATAATTAATCGTAATTCGCAATTAAATTCACTTTTGAAATGGACGCAATACAAATTGAAAAAATCCTCTTTTTGGATATTGAAACGGTACCACAAACGTACAACTATCAGGACCTAGACGAAGCCGCTCAAACCTTATTCGAGGGGAAAAATCGGATGAAAATCACCGAAGAAAAAACGGCGGAAATGGTCTATAAAGATCTCGGAGGTATCCAATCTGAATTCGGAAAAATCATTTGTATTTCCGTGGGTATGGTAAAAGACAGCAGCACGGGAAGAACGATTCGAGTTAAATCATTTGCGCATGACGATGAACATACCTTACTAAGCCAATTCAAACGCCTACTCGACGACCATTACAAAAACGCAATTCTGTGCGGACATAATGCGAAAGAATTTGACTTTCCATATATCTGTAGAAGAATGTTGATTAATGGGATATCGCTCCCCTTAGCCCTTGATATTGCGGGTAAAAAACCATGGGAAATCCGTCACTTGGACACCATGGAACTTTGGAAATTCGGAGATTATAAAGCATACACGGGCTTAGCGCTGTTGTGTCATGTATTTGGGATTCCTACCCCGAAGGATGATATTACCGGAGCCGATGTAGCTCGGGTATATTACGAAGACAAGGACTTAGAACGCATTGCTGTATACTGTGAAAAGGACGTAATTGCATTGATTCAAGTTTATTTGAAAATGCACTTAGAACCCTTAGTATCCGAAGGAAATATTACCCACGTACCGCTAAGCCCTCAAGGATAATGATCGATTTCAACGCTGCTGTTTCGGTGCGTAACCTCGCGTCTCCCAAGGTAACCGCTCGATAGTTTGCCTTCAAAGTTGCTTGCACCTCATCCGGTGTAAAATCACCTTCCGGACCAATAAGCATTCGAAAGGGTCCACTCGCATCAACCGTATCGCGAGGCAGTGCATCATCGCAATGCGCTACCCAGCCTCCCGGATGTTTTGTTAAAAATTCGTTCAAGGACATCGGTGCATCCAGGATGGGTAAATACACCCGCTTGGATTGTTTCATTGCCGAGACTGCAATTTTATGAATACGGTCCATGTTGACCTTGGTACGTTCTGAACGTTTGGTTAAAATAAATGTAAACTGGGTGCATCCCAATTCGGTTCCTTTTTCTACCAGCCATTCTATACGGTCCATATTCTTTGTTGGTGCAACTGCCAAATGAATCGAACGGGTAGGCTCCTGAAAATCATAGTTAAGCACCTTTGCTGTGCATTTTTTAGGATGCGCGTCGAGTATGGCTGCAGTATATAGCCCGCCTTTCCCATCCAAGACCTGAATTTCATCTCCCGGCTGTTTTCTCAATACACGAATACAATGTGAAGATTCTTCCTCAGTTAGAACAAAGGTTTCTGCGGAAGGTAAAAGATTGGGTAAGTAAAACATCTTAGGCAATTAATTGAATAACCAATTCTCGCAGCAAGGTATCACTTACCTCGCTCGTACTTCCCACCCCTTTAGATTTTAAATCATATTGATAAAGCAGTTCAATATTTTCAGCAACTTTTTTAGGATTATAATGATTCTTGCTATTCATGAGTTCACCGGCAACGAAGGCATGTACATTGATTGCCTTTGCGATCCCCTCCCTACTCTTATCTTGAATGAAATGAATTCGCATTAACTGGGAGAAAAACTTAAAGAGAATCCCAATGACCGGTACCAATTCTCCAGCCTTCGGATTCGCTTCAAAATACTTAACAATTTTAAGGGCTTTAACCATATCCCTTGCTCCAACTGCATTATTTAATTCAAAAATATTGTACTCTTTAGAAATCCCAATGTGCTTTTCAACGAGGGCCTCATCAATTTTTTGACCTTCAGGCAGTACGATCGCTAGTTTATCAATCTCATTGGAGATTCTTGACAAATCATTACCAATAGACTCGGCAAGAATGTGCGGAACCTTCGAGGTATGCGTAAAGCCTTTTGAACTCAACAAGGAAGTAATCCATTCAGGCAGCTGATAATCCCGGATTTTTTCGGCCTTAAAAACCACCCCTTTTTGCTGTGCGAGTTTAGCGAATTTAGTCCGCGAATCAACCGATTTATGTTTATGTGCAATGACAAAAACCGTACTTGGAACAGGTTCGTTGAGGTAGCTTTCCAGTTCTAACAATTGCTTGAATTCTTGTGCTTCTTTTAAGATAACCAGCCGGCGTTCAGCCATCATGGGATATTGCTTGAGTACACCGAGTAAGTTCAACAAATCGGCCTCTTTCCCATAAATAACTTGTTGGTTAAAGTCACGTTCATGGGGTTCAAGGGCCGTATCTTCAAACAAATCAACTAATTTATCAATGTAAAAGGATTCATCTCCATGCAATACATAGATGGGCTCAAATTCCTTGGCTTTAATTTTCTTTTGTAAGGCTTTAAAATCCATTAGCTATGTTTTTCCCAACGTTGAACCAACCCAATTAAGGTATTCACTGCGGCTTGCATGTCTTGAACTACCACATATTCCTGTCGAGAATGAATAGCCATTTCTCCTGTAAATATATTCGGGCACGGTAAGCCCATAAAAGATAAGCGCGAACCATCTGTACCTCCACGGATAATGGAACGTTTCGGGGTGATTCCAGCCTTTTCCATGGCTTCAACGACATAATCAGTAACGAATGGGCAATCGGTTAATATTT
>Ga0315905_10006913_pt1 | contig 11527 bp, 12 predicted proteins | sample LakEriMetagenome_5_FD_203522 | JGI IMG/M metagenome (GOLD analysis project Ga0315905, IMG submission 203522) | Freshwater fungal communities from buoy surface, Lake Erie, Ohio, United States - Buoy 4 MA121 | ecosystem: Environmental > Aquatic > Freshwater > Lake | place: USA: Lake Erie, Ohio...
TCAAGAGAAGAGGGAATAGACTTTTTAAAATCGTCTTTCTCTACAAAAAAATCTCTAGAGTCTTTTGCAAAATTTTTGAAAATCTCGACACAAAAACAAAATCAACAAGAACTGAGAGAAAGTATTGTTTCTGCAACAATAGGTTATCGGTTAACAATACAGTTTATTGAAAAAAGAAGAAGACCAAAACTAGAGGATCAATTTTTACATGAAAATGAAAAATTTACTCAAGTAGTTAAATTTTGTATTTTTATTGATCTGGAATGGTATTTTCTTCTTCATATTGAGCTATTGCTTGTTCAATTATTTCATTACTCACATCTGTTAGATCAGATTTAGAATAAATTGTAGTGAGTATAATTCCTTGAGCATTTTTTAGATAATAAATCACCCTATATCCTCCACTTTTTCCTTTTTGAATGGTACTATTTTTAATACGAACTTTGAAAACTTGATATTTAATTCCCGCAATTCTATCTCCAGGAATTTCACCTGCTTGTAGTTGATCAATTAAAGGTTGAATATCACTACGAATGGAACGATAGCGTTTAGCTAGTTCTCGCAAATCTCTTTGAAAACGAGGAGTAATAGCAATTTCAATTGATAGTGGTTCATTATTCTGCATCTATTCCTTCCCACATTTGTGAAAGAGGTATAGTTTGTCCACTTAATGCTTCTTTTATTCCCTGATGAATACCTTCAATGACAATTTCTGTGGGTGTTTCTTCAAATGAATTTTTCTCCAATTGGAAAATAGATTTTTGAATAAGTTGCACTGCATAAGTTTCCACAGAAAGACCTTGTTGTTGTGCTTCCTGTATTAAATACTGTTCTAATTCTGGTGGTAAGCTGAGGGTTAGTGTCATAAGTCTATTGTGGGTAACTTTATATATTGTATATGTTGTAAACCTGCAAAAACAAAAAATTAACCCCAAAATACCAATAAGCGTTGTTGGGTTTTCTCAACCCAACCGACGACTTATAATTGATCGGATAACCTGCACACCTACATTAATGAACCACGAAGGAACGAAGAGAACGAAGAAAAGAGGGTTTGAGAGATATTTTGCGTAAGTCCTGTTATTATTCAGTTTATTTGAATATTCTGCCATAAATCAGCATTAACAAACCTTGACAAATGACCAACATTAGTTGTGGCTATCACAACATCTGTAACATTTAAAGTTACAGATTGAGCAACTAAAATTATATCTCCATCTATTGTTTTATCACCTGCTGTTGGTTGTCCTTGTTGTCGAGCTTGCGCCCAAAATAAAGCAGCTTGACGCATTGCATTTGTTGTAATTGGTAGATATTCTACCAGTTGAGTTAATTCATCTAAACGAGCAATACCTTTAAATTTATTTGCTCTTAATAATTCTCGTCGCACTTCATAATCAGCAATTTCAGGAATGATAACTCTACTACCTGAAAAAATTAGCATTTGTAGCCATTTAGCACAAGCAAGGCTTTCATCTGATAATTTGGGATTTGTGATTAAGCCTATAGGTCCAGCATCTAATAAAATAATTTTATTCACCAACTGATACCTTTTAATTCTTGCGGAAATAATTGACGATTAGATAAACGATTTTCATCTAAAGCATTAATTAAATATTCTCCTGTTTCTTGCTGTTCTTGTTCATCACTTTCATCTATCCAAGACTGAAGCACATTAACTATTTTCAATTGTTTTTCTTTTTGTAGCAATTGCACTGCATAAGTTTCCACAGAAAGTCCTTGTTGTTGTGCTTCCTGTATTAAATATTGTTCCAATTCTGGTGGTAAGCTGAGGGTTAGTGTCATAAGTCTATTGTGGGTAACTTTATATATTGTATATGTTGTAAACCTGCAAAAACAAAAAATTAACCCCAAAATACCAATAAGCGTTGTTGGGTTTTCTCAACCCAACCGACGACTTATAATTGATCGGATAACCTGCACACCTACATTTAGGCATGAACCTGTGACCGAAACTGGAAAATACAAAGATACCATCAACTTACCCAAGACTAACTTCGATATGCGGGCAAACGCCATTAAGCGCGAACCCGAAATCCAAAAATTCTGGGCAGAAAACAACATTTATTCTCAACTGGCTGAAAACAACCCCGGCGAATTATTTATACTGCACGATGGTCCTCCCTATGCTAACGGTCAATTACATATTGGTCATGCTTTAAATAAGATTCTCAAAGATATTATTAACCGCTACCAATTGCTAAAAGGTCGTAAGATTCGCTACGTTCCTGGCTGGGATTGTCACGGGTTGCCTATTGAGTTGAAAGTTCTGCAAAATATGAAACAGGCAGAACGCCAAAATCTCACTCCTTTGCAATTGCGTCAAAAAGCGAAACAGTTCGCACTAAAAACCGTAGATGAGCAACGAGAAAGTTTTAAACGCTATGGAATTTGGGGTGATTGGGAAAATCCTTATTTAACTCTACAGCCAGAATACGAAGCCGCGCAAATTGGCGTTTTTGGGGAAATGTTCCTCAAAGGTTATATTTATCGCGGTCTCAAGCCTGTACACTGGAGTCCTAGTTCTAAAACCGCTTTAGCAGAAGCTGAGTTAGAATATCCTGAAGGTCACGTTTCTCGCAGCATTTACGCCGCTTTTCCGGTGGTGAAGGTTACAGAACTATTAAAATCAGTTTTAGAGCCGTTCCTGCCTGATTTGGGCGTGGCTGTGTGGACTACTACCCCCTGGACTATCCCCGGTAATTTGGCTGTGGCTGTAAATGGTGCGTTGGAGTATGCGGTTGTGGAGGTTTCGCGCAAAGACGCACAAGGAGCAAAGGCGCAAAGAGGATGCAAATATCTGATTGTTGCGGCTGATTTGGTAGCAAGTTTAGCTGCTAGGTTAGATGTTGAGTTAAGGGTAAAAGTCAAATTTTCTGGTCAGGATTTGGAAGGTACTATTTACCGTCATCCTCTTTTTGACCGTGAAAGTCCGGTGGTTATTGGTGGTGATTATATCACTACTGAGTCCGGGACTGGGTTGGTTCATACTGCTCCTGGTCATGGTCAAGAGGATTACATTGTTGGTCAGCGTTACGGTTTGCCGATTCTTGCTCCTGTTGATGATAGTGGTGATTTTACGGACAAAGCTGGTAAGTTTTCTGGCTTGAATGTTTTGGGCGATGGGAATCAAGCGATTATTGACGCTTTGCATGATGTTGGTTCTCTGTTGAAGGAGGAAGCATATCCTCACAAGTATCCTTATGACTGGAGAACGAAGAAACCGACGATTTTCCGGGCTACTGAACAATGGTTTGCTTCTGTGTCAGGATTTAGGGATGAGGCTTTAACGGCTATTTCTTCGGTGCGCTGGATTCCGGCACAAGGTGAAAACCGCATTACGCCTATGGTAGCAGAAAGATCGGATTGGTGTATTTCTCGTCAACGTTCTTGGGGTGTACCGATTCCGGTGTTTTATGATGAAGCAACTGGGGAAATTTTGCTGAATGCGGACACGATTAATCATGTTCAAGCTATCATCGCTAAAAGAGGCTCTGATGCTTGGTGGGAGTTGTCGGTAGAAGAGTTATTACCGGAACAATACCGCAATAACGGCAAGACTTACCGCCGGGGTACTGATACAATGGATGTCTGGTTTGATTCTGGTTCTTCTTGGGCAGCGGTGGCGAAGCAAAGACCGGAGTTGTGTTATCCTGTGGATATGTATTTGGAAGGTTCTGACCAACATCGCGGTTGGTTTCAATCTTCTTTGTTGACTAGTGTAGCAGTTAATGGTATTGCACCTTATAAAACTGTTTTAACTCATGGTTTCGTCTTGGATGAACATGGACGGAAAATGAGTAAGTCTGTGGGAAATGTGGTAGACCCTCAATTAATGATTTTGGGTGGAAAAGACCAGAAAAAAGAACCCGCTTATGGCGCTGATGTTTTGCGGTTGTGGGTTTCTTCGGTAGATTATTCTGGTGATGTCCGTTTGGGTGGTAATATCATCAAGCAATTAGCTGATGTAAGGAATAAAATCCGCAATACGGCACGGTTTTTATTGGGTAGTTTGCATGATTTTGATCCTCAGAAGGATGCTGTAGCGTTTGATGATTTACCAGATTTGGATAAATATATGCTGCATCGCATTCGTGAGGTGTTTAATGAGGTGACGGAAGCTTTTGATAGTTTCCAGTTTTTCCGCTTTTTCCAAACTGTGCAGAATTTCTGTGTTGTAGATTTGTCAAATTTCTATTTAGACATTGCGAAAGATAGATTATATATCAGTTCTGCTGATGCTTTCCGTCGTCGTAGTTGTCAAACAGTTCTGCAAATTGCTTTGGAAAATTTAGCGAAAGCGATCGCTCCCGTTTTGTGTCATACTGCGGAGGACATCTGGCAATTTATCCCCTATAAAACGACTCATAAATCAGTTTTTCAAGCTGGTTGGATTAAGGTGAATGATGAATGGGATAATCCCGAATTAGCAGAATTTTGGAAAACATTGCGACGCATTCGCAGTGATGTTAATAAGGTATTGGAACAAGCGCGGGTAGAAAAGTTAATTGGTTCTTCTTTAGAAGCTATTGCTTTGATTTATTTCAGTGATGAAAAATTACGCGCTGCTATTGAACCTTTGAATGTTAGCGGTAATGGAATTGATGAATTACGATATTTATTCCTCACTTCTGAAGTGCAATTATTAGATACACCTGACACATTAAAAGGATTAAAAACTTTGCGAGTTCAAGGTGAGGATAATTGGGATATTGGGGTAGTCAATGCCGCAGAACAAGAGCATAATGGTAAATTATATCAGAAATGCGATCGCTGTTGGAATTATTCGCCCCATGTTGGTGAATCAGCAGAACATCCTTTACTCTGTGAACGGTGTATTCCTGCTTTAGCTGGAGAGTTTTAGAACCATAATATCTCCGATTTCTACTAAAAAGAAGTCGGGGATCTAAATCATTTTACTATCTTTAATGATCATGAACACACAATTATCTGTAGATTTAGAAATATTACCAATGGTATTAGAAATACTACCAAATATGATCATGACAGATGATCAGTTTTTTGATTTCTGTCAGTTAAATCGTCATTTTAGAATCGAACGTAATCAAATTGGAGATTTATTCATTATGTCTCCTACAGATTCAGAAACAGGTCAACGCAATTTTAATTTAATTGGTGAATTAGGTATTTGGACAAAACAAGATGGTACAGGAGTAGGATTTGGTTCTAGTGGTGGTTTTACCCTACCTAATGGTGCAGTCCGTTCTCCCGACGCAGCATGGATAAAACGGACAAAATGGGAAATAATACCCGCAGAGAAAAGAAAGAAATTCGCGCCTATTTGTCCTGAATTTATAGTAGAATTGCGTTCAGAAAATGATAATTTATCTACCTTAAAAGAAAAAATGCAAGAATATATAGACAATGGCACACAATTAGCTTGGTTAATTGATAGAAAACAACGCCAAGTATTTATTTATCGTCCTAATTGTGGAATTGAAGAATTAGATAATCCCCAAACATTAACTGGTGAGGATATTTTGCCAGGATTTGTGTTAGACCTAAGTGAGATTTGGTGATAAATAAATTCAATAAATTAAATAAAAGTATGAATTTGTCTCACCCAGAGCCGCAGAGATCACATAGTAGGATGAATTTATACTTAGGTCACTCTGTAAAAATAAATTTTATTCAGCTTTATTCAGCAAACCCTATATATATTACATATTATTTCGCCATATTATTCTCAAGTCGAATTATAGTCTAGAATGCAAATATATCAGCAACATCCTCAAAGATATACATTTAAATTCGGTTCTGAATTAAATAATATTAGCTATTTAAGGAATTTCAGAAGATGCTGGAAATTAAACGCAATCAAGAAAATAGCCAAACTATCCCAGAAGCTTTAGTATTACCCTTTAATTCCGTGGGAATTGCAGATATTCCCTTGGTAGGTGGTAAAAACGCCTCTTTAGGGGAAATGATTCAACAATTAAATTCCAAAGGGGTGAAAGTTCCTAATGGTTTTGCGACTACTGCTGGTGCTTATAGATATTTTATTACTGGGGCTGGTTTAGAGGTAAAATTAAGGAAGATTTTTGCAGATTTAGATGTCGAAGATATGGATAATCTGCGGGAATGTGGGAAAAAAGCCAGATCATTGATGTTAGAAACTCCATTTCCGCTAGAATTACAAGAAGCGATCGCTAATTCCTATCAAAGTTTATGTGCAGAATATGGTATTAATACTGATGTAGCTGTGCGTTCTAGTGCCACAGCCGAAGACTTACCAGATGCGAGTTTTGCGGGACAACAAGAAACTTACCTAAATGTTCATGGACTGCAAGGAGTATTAGAATCTTGTCATAAATGTTTTGCTTCTATTTTTACAGATAGGGCGATTTCCTACCGACAAATTAAAGGTTTTGATCATTTTGAAGTGGCTTTATCTGTCGGTGTTCAAAAAATGGTACGTTCTGATTTAGCATCTTCTGGAGTAATGTTCTCTATTGATACGGAAACAGGTTTTCAAGATGCAGCTTTAATTACTGCTGCTTATGGTTTGGGTGAAACTATTGTTCAAGGCGCTGTTAATCCCGATGAATATTTAGTATTTAAACCCACTTTAAAACAAGGATATAAGCCCATCCTCCAAAAGCGTTTGGGAACAAAAGAAATTAAAATGATTTATGACATAGGCGGGTCAAAATTAACTAAAAATGTTCGTGTTCCTGAAATTGAACGGCATCAATTTGCCCTCAATGATCAAGAAATATTACAATTAGCTGACTGGGCTTGTATCATTGAAGATCATTATTCCCAAATTCGGGGAATAACCACACCAATGGATATTGAATGGGCAAAAGATGGGGTAACTGGTGAATTATTTATCGTCCAAGCTAGACCAGAAACAGTTCAATCTCAAAAATCAAAAACCGTTCTCAAAACTTATCAACTCCAAGAAAAAAGTCAAGTTTTATTAACAGGTCGTAGCGTGGGCGAAATGATCGGTCAAGGTAAAGCTAGAATCATACTTGATGTCCATCAAATTAACCTTTTTCAAGCCGGAGAAGTGCTAGTTACCAACCGCACAGACCCGGACTGGGAACCAATCATGAAAAAAGCCAGTGCTATTGTCACTAACTCTGGTGGTAGAACCTGTCATGCAGCAATTATTGCTAGAGAAATGGGCATTCCTGCTATCGTTGGTTGTGGAAATGGAACTACAATTTTAGAAACTGGACAAGAGATTACCGTTAGTTGTGCCGAAGGGGAAACGGGTCAAGTTTACTCAGGTTTATTAAAGTTTGAAATTCAAGAATTAACTTTAGATAACTTGCCCCGAACTCGGACTAAAATTATGATGAATGTGGGTAATCCTGAAGAGGCTTTGGGTTTGACAGCAATTCCTAATGATGGTGTTGGTTTAGCGAGAATGGAATTTATTATTGCTAACCATATTAAAGCCCACCCTTTAGCATTATTACATTTTGACAAATTAGAAGACGAACTTGCCAAATATAAAATTAGCGAATTAACGGCACAATATGAAAACAAAGCCGAATTTTTTATTACTAAATTAGCCCAAGGTATCGGCACAATTGCGGCAGCATTTTATCCTAAACCTGTAATTGTCAGATTGTCTGATTTCAAAAGTAATGAATATGCCAATCTTTTAGGAGGTAGACAATTTGAACCTAAAGAAGAAAATCCCATGATTGGTTGGCGTGGTGCTTCTCGTTATTATGATCCTCGTTATCGTGAAGGTTTTGCCTTAGAATGTCAAGCCATGAAACGGGTAAGAAATGAAATGGGTTTAACCAATATGATTTTGATGATTCCCTTTTGTCGTACCCCCGAAGAAGGAAAACGAGTATTAGCAGAAATGGCAAAAAATGGTTTAGTTAAAGGTGAAAATGGCTTAGAAGTTTATGTAATGTGTGAATTACCCAGTAACGTTTTATTAGCTGATGAATTTAGCCAAATTTTTGACGGTTTCTCTATTGGTTCTAATGATTTAACACAATTAACATTAGGATTAGATCGAGATTCTGAATTGGTAGCACATTTATTTGATGAACGCAATGAAGCTGTAAAACGAATAATTGCTAAAGCCATAACTACATTTAAACAAAATGGCCGCAAAATTGGTATTTGTGGACAAGCACCCAGCGATTATCCAGAATTTGCTCGTTTCCTCGTTCAACAAGGTATAGATTCTATTAGTCTAAATCCTGATTCTGTTATTAAGACCATGTTAGAAATTGCGAAAGCAGAAAGAGGGGAATAGGGAATTGGTAATAGGGAATTGGTAATTGGTAATTGGTAATAGTTTAAAACTGACAACTGACAACTGACAACTAACCACTGACAACGGATTGTTAATTTTTGCTGTGATACTTGCGTAAGTGATCACAGCAAAAGGTGAAAAGGATTCAGATTTTATTTCTCGACAAATTACTAAAAAAGGTGTACAATTGGAAGTGCTGTCTTTTATTAGATTAGGGAATTCATGGCCAAGAAGAGTATGATTGAGCGCGAGAAAAAACGCGCCAAAATGGTAGCTAAGTATGCTGAAAAGCGGGAAGCACTATTAGAAGAGTTTAGAACCGCAGAATCTCCATTGTTGAAACTAGAAGTTCATCGTAAAATTCAACAATTACCCCGTAACAGTGCTCCTACTCGTAAGCACAACCGTTGCTGGTTAACTGGTCGTCCTAGAGGTGTGTACCGTGATTTCGGTTTATCTCGGAACGTACTCCGGGAATGGGCTCATGAGGGTCTTTTACCTGGCGTTGTTAAGTCTAGTTGGTAGTTGGTAGTTAGTGGTCAGTGGTCAGTGGTCAGTGGTCAGTTGTTAGTAGTAAGTCGCTATAAACCAATGAGCAATAACCAATGACCAATACTAAAATACTATTGTCCACAACAATGATCAATTCCCAGGCTATCTAAGAGTAGATCGCTAACGGCGTTGGCGATCGCAAACTCTCCAAAAAAGCTTTTAGAAAAATCAAATGACTCCATCTCTGTGACAATGGCAATTACCAGAGAACCTAAATCGTTTTCTCCCTCCATGCGTTGTCTGACAAAAATCTGTGAAGCCCGCTGGGCTATATTTTGATTAATTACTTCAGGAATAAACTCTTCATCAAGCCAGCTTAACAAGTTTTGTTGTAACCATTCCCCCTCTTGCTGGGGATTTTGCGAAGGTGGTAGGGTAATAGGTGGAATTGCTTGAGTCATCTGTGTATATTTTATATAGAATTTGTTTGTCAGGGTCAAAAAAAGACAATGGAAATGGAATATGATATTGGTGCTATTATTCGGGGTTATACCCAAGGTTATTTTCTCATGTCTGATGAAAGTAATAACCTGGGATGGTATGGAAGCAAGGAACGGACTCTAATCCCCTTGGATGACCGTTTTCGTTATCCTAAGTCATTACAGCGATTTCTCAACCAAGAACGCTTCACAGTCGCTGTTAACCGTGACTTTTTGGGTGTAGTTGCTGGATGTGCTAACCGTGACATAACTTGGATTTCTCCAGAATTAGAAAAAATTTATTGGTTACTTTATGAAAATGGTTACGCTTATAGTTTTGAAACTTGGTTAGGTGATGAATTAGCTGGGGGAATTTTAGGAATTGTCATTGGAGGTGCTTTTATTGGTGAATCTATGTTTTTCAATATTTCTGAAGGTTCTAAGGTCGCAATGGTGAAATTAGTAGAAAGATTGCGTCAACGGAAATTTATATTATTTGACGCGCAAATGATGAATCCTCATTTAGCCAGATTTGGCGCTTATCATGTTAGTAGTGAAGAATATGAAGTTTTACTCAAACAAGCCTTATTAACTTCTTGTACCCTAATTTAAGGCAATAGGTAATAGGTAATTGGTAAAACCTACACACAAAGAGACTTTCAACTCTCTTATCTATTAGCGACTGTACGAACAGCAAATAAACTACAACCTAAGAAAATACAGATATTAATCATAAAACTCTTGTGGGGCGGGCATCTTGCCCGCAGATAATGTATTTAGGTCAAGCGGAATTGCTGTAAAACTCTTGCCTGTTTCCTAATTAACTTTTTCTAACACAACACAGCTAACAGAAATATCTTTGAATAACCATAATGCGTATTTTAAAGAATCGAACCACCTCAAAGGTTGGTAAATGGGTAACATCAGTCGAATGACCATTGCAAGTGTATATAATACAGGTGTAATGGTAGTTGATTGCACTAAATAACCTCCGGCAAGAATTTCTCCATTGACAATTTTGAAATCGGGAAATAGGCTACCCAATTCCTGGATATCAGGTCGAAACATGGTATCTATAGGATCGCGGTGGTAGGGATATTTATAAGGAACTGTAACGAAAATATAGCCAGCTTTAGGGATAATAGAGCTAATTATTTGACATATTTCTTCTCTATTTGTTATATGTTCCAATAAGTTAGAACACAATACAGATTGAATATTCATTTCTGAAAGTTTCTGTAAAAAATCAAGGTCGCATAAATCCCCCACTAGATCAACGCCTGTATCGTTTTTCATGTCCGCATGAATTACTGAGTAGCCTTTTGTTCTAGCTGGTTTGAATAATAATTCATCAATCCAAGGTTGTTCATGTTCTCTAAATTTTTGGTTTGAACTACCAATATTGAGTATAGGGAATACAGTGTTTGGGTTGAGAGAATAGATAATATTTGCCAACCACCTAGCTTCTTCTTTGAACATAATGATTTAATGCACGTCATTGGATTATATCAACTGAGAACTAGACTACTAACGATAGAATTAGATTAGTAAGATTATTCACTATGAAGCCATCAAGAACCATGCCCTCTGATATTGCTGTCGAGAAGAAAAAGTTAAAAAATCCACCCCTACAAATTCACTACTTAGGCGATCGCGTGTTGCGTCAACCTGCAAAGCGTGTTACAAAAATAGATGACGAACTCCGCCAAATTGTGCGCGAAATGCTGCAAACTATGTATAGTTCAGATGGCATTGGTTTGGCCGCACCTCAAGTCGGGATTAATAAACAGCTAATTGTGATTGACTGTAAACCAGACGAACCAGATCATCCTCCATTGGTATTGATTAACCCCACGATTAAACAGGTGAGCAGTAAGGTCTGTGTGGCTCAGGAAGGTTGCTTGAGTATTCCCAACGTATTTTTAGATGTAAAACGGCCAGAAGTGGTAACAATTGCCTATAAAGATGAATATGGTCGTCCCCAAACATTAAAAGCAGATGATTTACTTGGTCGCTGTATCCTCCACGAGTTAGATCACCTAAATGGTGTGGTATTTGTAGATCGTGTGGAAAATTCCTTAAATTTAGCCGAGGAGCTATCTAAAAACGGCTTCTCATATCAAGCGGTCAAACCAGTAGTATAGGGTGGTCTAGTAGTGTATTTAACTCCAAAAAGCGGTTTATTTTTAGGTGGTGCTTGTGTTGCAGCGATTGCGGCTGTTGGTTCGGTTTTTGAACTTAGTTATGGAGAACCAGATTTTGGTTTCCAAACTACTGCCAT
>Ga0315905_10006914_pt1 | contig 11525 bp, 16 predicted proteins | sample LakEriMetagenome_5_FD_203522 | JGI IMG/M metagenome (GOLD analysis project Ga0315905, IMG submission 203522) | Freshwater fungal communities from buoy surface, Lake Erie, Ohio, United States - Buoy 4 MA121 | ecosystem: Environmental > Aquatic > Freshwater > Lake | place: USA: Lake Erie, Ohio...
CGATAGCGATTCCAAGGTTGATATGTGTTGGTCGACCAATTGCCGGCTTACCTTCTGATTCTGTAAAGAATGCATTCATCTCAGGCATCTGGCGAAGCGCCTTAATCATTGCGTAGGCGATGATGTGAGTAAATGAAACCTTGCCACCGCGGCCGCGCTTCAAGTGATTGTTAATAACGGTGCGGTTATCAATCATAAGTTTTGCAGGAATTGCGCGAACTGATGTTGCAGTAGGAACGCTTAGTGATGCTTCCATACTTGCAACTACTCGACCTGCAACTCCGCGAAGTGGTTCAACGGTTGCTTCACCTGGTGTTGCCAACACTGGAGCTGGCTTAACAACAGCTTGTGCCGGAGTTGGGTTCAAAGCGGATGCGGCAACCGGTGGGGTTACAACTTGTTGAGTTGCTGGTTGTGCAACTGGTTGAGCTGCAACTGGCTGTGTGACAACTGGTGCTGCTGATTGTGCAGGTGCACTCACAGGTGCCGCTGGTTGAGTGGCAACAGGTTGAGTGGCAACAGGTTGCGATGCAACAGCTGCAGAACTCTTCGCTTGTGCAGATTTTGGAACTGGGGGAGTCCCCCCTTTTGATGCACCAGCAGCAGGTGTTGTAGTTGTTGCTGCAGTTACTGGAGTTACCGAACCTGGTGTTGTTGGTGTGTATGTTTTAAAGAATTCAATCCACTCGGCTGTGACAGAAGATGGATCGCTCTGGTAGCGCTCATACATCTCTTCAACGAGCCAATCATTTGCTCCGAAGTCTTGACCTGGTTGCGTAGCCGACACTGGCGCGCTCCTTATATATAAGTGAAAACGGTTCGTCCTACGCTAAGACTATCGGCTCGAGCCGAGGCAATAAATCCACGAGAGCGCGAGATAGCGCACACTTGCCGCCCAATTCCCCCATGGCCTCGGCCTCGATTGCCGTTGGCTGGGGCAAGCTCTGCCACCTAGTGAGACAGATCCAGATCACGCGGAAGCAGCCCATCTCTCCCTGCTTAAATTTCAGGGTGCAGGAATTTGCTGCCATTGGGAGAGTTCTCGCATGAGCACTCCATCCTCGAGCCCCGTTCCCGCCGGAACAACGGCCATCATTACAGGTGGAAGTAGAGGGCTTGGTTTTGAAGTGGCTCGCGGATTAGCAGCCCAGGGATATCACGTAGCTTTGATTGCAAAAGATCCACAAGGCTTAGCTCAAGCCCGTGAAAAGTTAATTGCAGAATTTCCGCAATGTTCAGTATCAACCTTTGCCATTGATTTCGAAGTAACAACACCGACTGCACTAGATCGCGCTCGCCAGCAACTTGCAGAGGTAAGAAGTTCAATCGCGACACCGACTGCACTCGTTATTGCACATGCAGTGATGAGCGAGAAGATGTCAAAGACTTTGCGAACAACTGATGCAGAATGGCGTCGCGTCCTTTCAATAAATCTTGATTCAACATTTATGGTCGTCAACGAACTCGTTCCACCAATGGCAGAAGCTAGAACAGGTCGTGTTGTAATTTTCTCTGCATGCCTGGGAAGAATGTCTGGTCCGGGAAATGCCGGAGGTCTTGCACCGTACCGAATTAGTAAAGCTGGCGTGAATGCGCTGGTGCGAAACCTTGCACATGAAACTGGAATGGGCGCACGAGGATTACTCGTCGATGCGATCTGTCCTAACCATTCGCGAACAGATATGGGCGGACCCGATGCACTTCGCAGTGCAGAAGAGGGCGCTGAGACTGCGCTCTGGTTACTCAATAGATCCTTTAACCATCAGAGTGAGAATGAAATTGAGCGAACAACGGGCGTTCTTTGGGAAGATCACCAGATCGTCCCTTGGTAACTCCCGGCTAATCGGTTACCCTCCTCGCTATGTCAATCACAGTTGCACGTTTACTGCGCCATATGGCGTGGGCAAATCAAGAGACTATTAAGCACCTTCAAACTTTGCCTGAAGAGAGCCTGAAAGCGTATGCAACCAACCCTGAGTGGTTTGTTGCAGAGATTGCACACCACATCGTTGATTCAGCAGATCATTACGCACTAAACATCACTGGCAAGGTTGTACTCACTAAGCCAGGAGATCCATGTATTGCGGATATTGAAAAGATTAGTGATCTTGCCCGTCTTGCAGAGCAGGCAGCAATCGTTGATGCTCATTTGGTTGGTGCTGCCGATCTCGATGACGTGTGGCTAGAACTCGAAAATGACAACGGCAAGTTCCAAAGATTGCGTTCAACTGTGCTTTCACAAGCTATTCACCATGCAACAGAGCACCGTGCACATATCGCCAGTGCGTTAGAAGCCAAAGGTTTTGAGCCGATTAATCTCGATGATATTTCACTCTGGGATTACGAGAAGTACGAGACTGCTAACGGTCTGCGGGACTAACTGATCGAGAATCACTACTAAGCCAGCAGGAGCTGGTGGTCGCAGTTCAGGCGATCGACGCTGAAATATTTCTCTGACATCCCTTCCAATCATTAAGGAATTCTGTTTTTATTAGGGAAATCTGACTGGAATAGTCAACTAGGGAAAGAGATCGTTATGGGTAAGCGTGTATTTGCGAATTATTATTTTGAAGTTAAATTCGGCCAGGGTGCTAAGGCCAATAAGTATTTTGAAGAAATTAAGGCTCAAGCGTTAAAACTAGGCATTGCTGATGTTCATATGGGTAAAGTTGAAATTGGTGTCAATGCACCACTTACCTACTTCTCACTCATATTTGAAAGTGCTGACGCGTTTGGCCGTCAGTGGGGAAGCGGTTCTGAAAATGAAGCAAAGGGCGCTGACTGGAAAGCGATCTGGTTCAGACTTAGCCAGGAACCAACTCAAATTCTTGAGCGAAAAGGTTCAGATTTAATCTACGAACAATAGAAACTAATGCGGTGAAGGAGCAAGAGCTCTTTATTTACTCTTATTTTCTTGTGAAGCAATCTTTAGAACTGTGAACAAGGTTGCAACGGCTAGAAGTGCGATCGGAATGGCAACGAAGTAAAGCCCTGCCTCTGCTTGGTATTTAACGACGCCAAGTGCAATGAGGTTTGCCAAAACTGCAGGAGCCTTTCCGTAATTCTTGCCTGCTTTGTAGCCACGCCCGCATTGAATAAGTCCAAGTCCACCAGCGATTGCAAAGAGCAGTACACCGAGCAAAGGAAGAATCTCTCGGTTCTCATGTGTGAAACCGAGAACGAGCATCCACCCACCTAGCGCTAGCACTACAGCACCTTCGACGAAGAGAAGGGTGGAAGCGATTGTTCGAGGGAGTATCTGACGAGAAGGTGAGGTCATGAACTCTAGGTTATCGCTAGATGGTATTGATTGCACATTCTTTTTGTGACGTGCGCGCTACTTCAATGACAATCGACCCAATACATTCGCATGACGGGATACATGATCGACTAACAAATTGCGCCGCCCCACCACTCCTTTACTCACACCTTAATCGAATGATTTCAGGATCGAACCGCAGTGGCGCACCTTTAACCATAGCCTCGATCTCAATTTCAATACTAAGTAGCCTGGAGGAAATTCTTTCTATTGCACATGTGATCAATCGATTGATACGCCAGGAGGATCTCTGTGGACGAACAGGACACTTCCAATTTGTAATTGTGCTTTCCGGGAGCTTGGCCAACGGTGAAAAACTAATCGAAAGGATAGGCAGCGCCACAAATATTGAATTTACATCAGAACTTGTTCAGTGGGTTCCAGATGAAACCTCGCTACAACTTCTCTACCGGTTAGACCTTGCCTCGGAACTCACAAGTTAAATAAGGATCTAACACGCCTTACTTCAGATAGAAACTTCTCGAAGATATCCCCAAGATTTTGAAAAGTTCAGCATGTTGTCAGCGAGTTATCTACTTTGCGCCACATGGAAACTCGTCATTTATCTCCAATCCCGACTCGAGCCTCTGACTATGTCAGCGTTGAGAAGAAGATTGAAAAAATGGATATTGAAGTCACATATGGGCCGATCGCCCATCTCATGAAGGATCCAACGATTGAGGAGATTTGGATTAACTCTCCCGAGAGAATATTTATCGCGCGTGGCGGCAAGAGTCAATTAACAAATTTAGTTCTGAGCGCTGTAGATGTACGACAACTTATTGATCGAATTCTGATGTGGAGTGGGCGACGCATCGATCTCTCATCACCATTTGTTGACGCTCAACTTCCCGATGGAAGTAGATTACATGTCGTAATTCCAGAGATCACTGCTGAACACTGGTGCGTAAACATTCGAAAGCACCTAATGCGCAGTATGGGCATTCGCGAATTGGCCGATAAAGGAATGATGAGCCAGGAGATTGCAACTCTGCTAAGTCGTTGCGTTAAGTCAGGTATGAACATCCTCGTATCGGGCGGAACCCAGTCGGGTAAGACAACTCTTCTCAATTCTTTGGTTTCTCAAACACCCGTGCAAGAACGAGTAATCACTATCGAAGAAGTCTTTGAGCTCAAGCCACAGCTGCCTGATGTTGTTGCAATGCAGGTAAGAACGGCGAATCTGCAAGGCGGTGGAGAAATCCCCATGAGGCGATTAATCAAAGAAGCGTTACGTATGCGGCCCTCTCGCCTGATAGTCGGTGAAGTGAGAGAAGCAGAGGCACTGGATCTTTTGATTGCGTTGAACTCTGGGCTCCCAGGCATGGGAACTATTCACGCGAATTCATCACGCGATGCAATCATCAAGCTTCAAACCCTTCCATTGCTCGCCGGAGAAAACATTTCACATAAGTTCATCGCTCCCACAGTTGCGTCAGCTCTAGATCTCATTGTTCAAGTCAAACTCAATAGTGAGGGCTTACGAAAGATTATTGAAGTTGCTTGGGTAACTGGGCGATACGAGAATGATCGCGCTGAAATTGAAACTTTATGGTCCTGGAATGGTGACGAATACGTCAGGGGAGTTGCCACGGCATTTCCCATCGAACAGTGGTGGGTTGCTGCATGAATGTGAGAGCAATTAATCATGCAGCGCGTGCAGTGGGTTGCAGTTTGAGGGTTGTTGATTATGCAGCAGATTAAGCGCCTTGCCCCATTTCTTCTCTCATTCAATTGCTGCTTTCTAGCCGTTTATCTTTTGACTGCATCGCCGTTACTATCGACTGCATTCTCATTGCTGACACTTGCATTCACATATGTAGTTGTAAATAGTCGAAAGGGGAAATATGAGCTCGAGGTAAGTGCCTCATGGCCCGAAGTCATCGATCACTTAGTCTCAGCAATTCAATCTGGAATGTCTCTGACCGAAGCCCTGACTGAGCTCTCGACTCGAGGTCCGATGGTTATGAGGCCAGCATTTTCCAATTTTAAATCTCGAGTCTTTGAAGATGGGAACTTTGATCAGGGAATCAAATACCTTGCAGGGCATTTCAAGAGTCATGCGAGTGACCAGATATTTCAAGCTCTCTTGATCTCGAAGTCGTTGGGAGGAAGTGAACTTCTCTCGATCTTGAGAACACTAGGGAACTTCCTTCGCGAGGATCTAGCTCTGCGAAATGAAATTGCCGTTAAGCAATCGTGGATCAAGAACTCAGCTCATCTCTCTTCTGCAGCACCCTGGTTACTACTACTTTTACTAGCGATGCAACCTTCTACAGTTGAGGCATTCTCTACAGTGACCGGGGCAGGAATTCTATTTATTGGTCTATTTATGACCGTGCTGGCGTATATCTGGATGACATTTCTTAGCAGATTGCCAAGCGTTCCACGCGTTTTCAGTGGCGATAGATGATTTCACTCCTTCCTTCAATCTTGCTATCAAGTATTGCTGTCTCACTTCTCGTTCTTGGTGAAAATCCTGGTCTTGAGGTGAAGAAAATTGCGGGAAGAACAAAAGATCGTTCTTTAGTTAAAAACCGAATGTATGAGCTCAACCGGGGAAGTCAGGCCCAGTATGAGGAATTTCGCTATCTTCAAATTCTCTACACATCAATATTGGCACTAGTTATCTTCGGACTATCTTCGCTAAGCCACCAATCTCTCGTTGCGACTGCATTTCTCAGCATCAGTATTGCGACTGTGTCATATCTCTACATCGATCGAACCCTCACAACAGCAGTAAAGAAACAACGGAGTGCAATCGAGGCAGAGTTTCCAGCGATAGTTGAGATGCTCACCTTGGCAATTTCCGCGGGAGAGTCTCCGCTGACTGCCTTCAAGCGAATTGCAGAAAATTCACATGGCTACCTAAGTGTGAGGTTTCGTCTGGTAATCGCACGAGTTCACCAAGGAACGCCTTTTCACTCAGCACTTGATTTGATGGGGCGCGATGTTAACTCCCCACTAGTCCGTAAATTCATAGATTCGATGGTGAACGCAATGGTACGAGGTGCTCCAATTACGGGAGTTCTTGTACGACATGCACAAGAAGCGCGCGATCACCAACGGAATCGAGTATTGGCAGCCGCAGGGAAGGCGGAGATCTCGATGATGATCCCTGTGGTCTTTCTGATTCTTCCCATCTCAATCCTATTTGCACTCTGGCCTTCGTTAACAAATCTCAATCTCTTTGCGAGCTAGAGGCAAAGAACAGCAAGCAAGGACAGCAAAGAAATAAACCTATAGAAGAAGGAGAAATACATGCAGAAGTCAATTGGCAGTGAAGAGATCTCAGCAAAGATTCTTAAGAGCTCGATGTGGATGGAAGAGAGAATTGCAACGCCGCTGAATGTGCTTAAGGAGAAGAAATTTGTGAAGATGATGAAAGACGAACGTGGTGATGTGCCGGGATGGGTATTAGTTGTCTTAATGACGACAGGTTTAGTTACGGCAATCTGGACCATCGCAGCTCCGCGGTTATCTGCGATTCTAAAGAATTCCCTGGATGCGATGAACGGCATTCGATAAGTGATTCGGCGTAAAGAGGTATGGAGATTAATCAAAGACGAACGAGGGAATGTTGAGAGTTCGTTGGTTATGATCCCGCTTCTCTTCCTCTTTCTTATTGGTATTCAACTTATACTCGCGATTGGGATGAGAGATGCCGACTCCTTAGCTGCATCAGATCAAGCTTCGACTCGAGCAATTTCAGGCAACTTTTCGCAATCAGATAGAGAGCAGAAGCTTCAATCTCCTGATCGCTTTTCGAATTTATCGATATTGATCACAATGCATAGTCGCAAAATTCCTGAACTAGTACCAGGTCTTGCTGCACTTCTAGGGCGAGAGCTAGAGACAGATGCTCGAGGGGTCGCAGTCATCGAGAACACACGATGAATAGATATTTACGCCTTGCGAAGAAGGCTGTGCAGAGAGAAGAAGGAAGTGCCAGCGTTGAATTCGTTGTGCTGGCACTGCCTCTCTTTATCCCAATCTTTATCTTTCTTGGGCAGTTTTCTGCAGTAAGTTCTCATGAGATGGTGTTGCAAACACTGGCAAGAGAGAGCCTGCGCAGCTATATAGAGAGTAGTAATGATCAAACTGGTGAAGCGCTCATTCGGCAAGTGATTGAGGTTGGCGGCAAGAACCTTGGTCTAAGCCAGCAAGAAATAAGCGCGATTAATGTGGAGATGAAGTGTGGCAAGAGTCCCTGCCATCAACCGAATGGTCGGGTGAGAATTACCCTAAGAATGGATCCATCGGTGAGTCACGGCCGAACTATTGAAGCTGCTGCCCAGGAATATTTTTCTCCTTGGAGTCAATGATGAAAAGAGTTGGAGATGTACGAAACGTTTTACGAGGAAATCGTGCGGCTCTGCGAAGAGTTTCTCTCAAGATTCAAGAGGAGAGAGGATCAATTTCTATTCTAATAATCGCACTCTTTCTCATAACAATTTCTCTCGTGATGATCACAACGAATATTGCAACGATTACCTTGGCGAAACGAACTTTGACTCAAAGTGCAGAATCGGTAGCTCAACGCGGAGCACACTTCTTGGACGAAGATGCTTATTACCGTGGAAAATTCAATGTCATAACTATGGCTCAAAATCTATTCGGTCAAGGTCCAGAGGATCCTGGAGTTCCAATCGATTGCCAGAAAGCTCAAGTTGGAATCGCAGAAGCTCTTTCTGATTTATCACAAGAGAGTAAATTGCTGATCGACAAAGGAGCGCATAATTTGAAAGTCGCAGAGATTGCTTGTGATGGACGAGATCTACGAGTTGCTCTGAAGGTAGAAGTTGATCTCCCCTTTCAGCTACCATTTTTGAATTTAAGAAGTGTCACATTGATCTCGTCGGCAACAACATATAACCAACGCGACAATGGCCTCTACCTCTTCGGCTTTCGCGTTAGTTGACTTCTACCGCACACTCAGTGAGGTGAACGCTCTATTCGAGTGGGTATCCTTTCCCCATGGCCCGCGAATACAACCTCGAGATAGCTGAGATTGACGCGACCCTTGTTTCTATTGAAAAGGTTCTAGATCTTCCAAAACTTGAGGTTGCAGCGGTTGAACTAGAGGCGGAAGCCGGAGTTCCCAATCTTTGGGATGACCCGGAAAAGGCGCAAGCCGTTACAAGTAAGCTCTCACGGGTTCAATCAACTATTGCACGCCTGAAATCTCTGCGCCGTCGAGTAGAAGATCTGCCCGTCCTCTTTGAATTAGCAGCCGATGAGCCAGACGGATCAGCCCTTAGAGATGCTGAGAATGAACTCGCATCAACTGTTAAAGCAATAAGCGAACTCGAAGTCACCACCTTGCTCAATGGCGAATATGACGATCGCGATGCTCTCATTACTATTCGCTCCGAAGCAGGTGGCGTAGAAGCTGCCGACTGGGCTGAAATGCTGATGCGTATGTACTTGCGCTACTGCGAACGCCACGAACATAAAGTTGATGTTTTAGAAACTTCATATGCTGAAGAGGCAGGTATTAAATCAACAACTTTCCGAGTGAGTGCTCCATATGCATACGGAACGCTCTCTGTTGAGCAGGGCACTCACCGTTTAGTTCGTATCTCTCCCTTTGATTCGCAATCACGCCGCCATACTTCTTTTGCTGGAGTTGAAGTTGTTCCTTTCGTTGAACAGAGTGACCATGTTGAAATTGATGAGAAAGAGATTCGTGTTGATGTGTATCGGTCATCAGGTCCTGGTGGTCAGGGCGTAAATACAACTGACTCTGCTGTACGGCTGACACATTTGCCAACAGGGATTGTTGTCTCATGTCAGAACGAACGCTCTCAGATTCAGAACAAGGCAACAGCGATGGTGGTATTGCAATCGAAGTTACTTGAGCGCCGTCGCCAAGAAGAGCAAGCAAAAATCAATGCTCTAAAGGGCGATAACTCAGGTTCATGGGGAAATCAGATGCGTTCCTATGTTTTAGCTCCGTATCAAATGGTGAAGGATCTACGTAATAACCACGAGACCGGAAATACATCTGCAGTACTCAATGGCGAAATTGATGATTTCATTGAGGCCGGTATTCGCTGGCGCCGTTCCCAATTAACGCAATAAATCTCACACCCACTACACGCGTAAATCTGGACTCAATTTCCATCTAAAGTCGGGTCTACCTACGCTCAAATCCCGCATAGTTCATGCTTGTTCCATAAACTAGGCACAGTACGGAGAACTCGGAGCGCACCCGCTCTGGATCCAAACGGTTGGGCCTTGCGGCTGGCCGATCGAAGGGTAAGAGGAGCAACACATGATTCGCTTTGAGAATGTGACGAAGACCTATCCAGGTCAAGAACGCTCTGCCCTAGAAGCCGTAAACCTTGAAATTGTTAAGGGTGAGTTTGTCTTCCTTGTTGGTGCATCAGGTTCAGGTAAGTCAACATTCTTGCGTTTAATCCTCCGCGAAGAGAAGCCATCTTCTGGCGTTATTCATGTTGCTGGAAAAGATCTCGGCAAACTTTCAAGCCATAAGATCCCGGAGCTTCGTCGCCAACTGGGAACAGTCTTCCAAGACTTCCGTCTTCTTCCAAATAAGACGATCACAGAAAATATTGCATTTGCTCTTCACGTACTTGGTTACTCAAAGAAAGAGATCAACCGCGAAGTCCCTGAAGTTCTAGAGCTCATTGGACTTGAAGATAAGGGCGATCGCATGCCTAACCAGCTTTCCGGCGGTGAGCAACAGCGTGTAGCTATTGCTCGCGCCTACGTCACAAAGCCAGCGATCATCATCGCGGATGAGCCAACAGGAAACCTTGACCCAGCGTTATCAGTGGGCATCATGAAGTTGCTCGACAGAATTAACCGTGAAGGAACAACAGTATTGATGGCTACACACGATTCAGGAATTGTTGATCAGATGCGTAAGCGCGTGATCGAACTAGATGGTGGACATGTGATCCGCGATCAGGTTCGTGGCGTCTATGGATACACAGGGTAAGGGAGAAAACAATGCGCGCAGGATTCTTGCTCAGTGAAGTCCGTATTGGACTTCGTCGTAACCTCACCATGACCTTTGCTGTTGTTGTGACAACAGCGATCTCGCTTTCACTGCTTGGTATCGGCTTGCTATCTAACGCACAAGTCGGTGCGATGAAAGATTATTGGTATGACAAGATCGAAGTATCTGTCTTCTTATGCGGGCCTTTATCTGAGTCATCATCATGCGCCGGTGGCGTTGTCACCGATGCACAGCGCACGACAATTAAGGCAGATTTAGCAGCTCTTCCAGTAGTTCAGAGCGTCTATTACGAGAGCCAATCAGAGGCTTTCTCTCGCTTCCAAGAACGCTTTAAGGATTCTGCAATTGCACAAAATGTAAGTGCAGATCAACTACCTGAGTCATTCCGCGTGAAGCTCGATGACCCAACACAGTTTGCAGTCGTTGTTTCGGCATTTACAGGACGCCCTGGCGTTGATGTTGTGCAGGATCAGCGCACGATTCTCGAGAAGTTCTTCAAGCTTCTTGGAGTATTAAGAAATGGTGCTATCGCGGTTGGTTTGGCTTCAGTACTTACTGCAGCCCTGTTGATTTCAAATACCTTGCGTATTGCAGCCTTTAACCGTCGTCGCGAGACCGGTGTGATGAAACTCGTTGGCGCTTCCTCGTTTTCAATTCAGCTGCCATTCCTTCTCGAAGGAATCATCTCTGCAATTATCGGCTGGGGAGTGGCAACTGGTCTGCTCGCTGGCCTCAAACAAGTAGTCGACACAAAGATTGCTCCACTTCTCACATTCACTAACTTCTTTGGTTGGAATGAAGTCTGGGTTGCATCTGCCTGGTTACTTCTTACAGGCCTTGTTGTATCTACTTTCGCTTCACTTATAACTCTTCGCCGTTACCTCAAGGTCTAAGGCTTAGGCGCAAGGACTAGAGTCAGATCATGGTCAAAGAGGTCGGTCGTAAAGTCATCGCGCAGAATAAGAAGGCGCGCCATGATTACACGATTGATGATGTCTATGAGTGCGGAATTGTTTTAACTGGAACTGAAGTTAAATCCTTGCGTGCAGGCCGCGCGTCCCTTATTGATGGTTATGCCCATGTTACTAATGGTGAATTGTGGCTAAGTGGTGTGCACATCCCTGAGTACACCGAAGGAACGTGGAATAACCACACACCTCGTCGCCAACGTAAGTTATTGGTTCACTTACAAGAACTTCGCAAGCTTCATGCTCTGAC
>Ga0315905_10006915_pt1 | contig 11523 bp, 14 predicted proteins | sample LakEriMetagenome_5_FD_203522 | JGI IMG/M metagenome (GOLD analysis project Ga0315905, IMG submission 203522) | Freshwater fungal communities from buoy surface, Lake Erie, Ohio, United States - Buoy 4 MA121 | ecosystem: Environmental > Aquatic > Freshwater > Lake | place: USA: Lake Erie, Ohio...
TTCCCCGCCCCCCCATCGAAGTGTGCGCGGGTGAAACATATACTTTCACATCCGCGTGACCGTGACTTCGACTCCGACACGTCCCGTGTAACCCCAAGGGACAATGCGAACCCAATGCTACACCAGGGACGCAACAGGTGCCGTAAGCAAATGAATTGCAAAGAAAGTACGATGAATGGTGTGCACCCCCCGGGACCCCGCGGCCGGCGGCTGATTGCGTCGGCGATCGCGACCCTGGCGGCGCTGGCAGTCGCCGCAAACGCTCTTCGAAGCACGCGGGGCACGAGCCAGGCGCAGGTGCTTCAGCAGTTGGCCGCCCTGCCTCAAATAGCAGCTTCGCCACAGCTGCTGTTGACGCAGTCTGTGGAGCCACGCTACTATCCGACTATTCCCAAGACGCCCTCGGCGCTCAGGCGCAATGACTATCCGCCCATCAAGGTGTCGCTCAACGAGACTGATTACGCGCCAGGGTACAAAAAGGTGGAACCAGGGGACCTGAATGTGTACTCGAGACGCACGCCTTCCGTGTGGGTCACCACGGGAATGGCAGAAGCGCCAGGAACAACGCTGACCCAGCAGTCGTTTGCACTCAACCTGATCCAGCCCCGGGTCGAGAGGGATCAGCGCAAGCTTGAACTGGAGTTTAAGGCAGCCCGTGAGGGACGAGGCAACCTGACGCTGGATGGCAGTCCCGTGCTCGTTGCAGATCCAGCGATGGCCATCCACAAGGTGATGCAGCGCAAGGAGCAAATGAAGTGGACGATCAAGCACTGGAACGATGAATGTTTCGACTACTCGCCGCATTATCAAGGCGAGAAGCTGCAGCCCTGTCCGGTCGAGGAAAAGCGTGAGGAGGAAGTTGAGACGCCGCTGGAGCCTGGCCCAGGCGTCGTCCAGACTCGAGAGCCTGAGACGGAGGGGTTTGGGAAGGTGCCAGCGGCAGAGGGCAGTAAAGAGGTCAAGGCAGACATGGCCACGGGGGAAAAGAAAGCGAAGAGACAGAAGACGGCGCAAATTGAGGCCGAAGAGGCAGCGCGGCGAGTGCTAAAGGGATTTAAGGACGTGCAGATAGACGGCGAGTCTTTCGTGCCAGTCTTCATTCCCTCAGGGCACCCAGAATTCGCTACCGCACGCCTTGCGCACAGAGTCAACCACGGAATGCGCGCGCAGCACCAGATCCACCGGCACGTCATGACCTCTCAGCCAGACGATGGCGTGCTGGGGGCGTCGACGGACGAAGCGCGTCTGGGCGACGCGGGGCATGTGGGTGATGAAACTGTGAGGGCAACCTTGCCTGCTGTGCACCAACATGCACATAGTTTTGCGAGCAAGATAGCAGGGGTAGAGCACCTTGTTCAAGCCATCATGGCTTCCTTGAGCTTACAGCCGGGTGTAGCGAGCGACGGCGGCACGGATTTGCACAAGGCTGACGCTGCGGCTCTTGGGGGCGCAACTGGTGGTGTAAGAGGTGCACCCAGGGCGGCGAGAAGCTCAGAGCGAGGCGTACTTCTGCGCAGATTACGGGATGTGGTGCGCCAGCTCTCAAGGTTGCGACGCGGGCATATCTCTGCTGGGCAAGCTCGGTCTGGATGGCCCAGGTCGTCGTTGCAGCAGCCGCCGCCGCCGAAGCCTGCTGCGGCTCCCAACAAGCGGCACGGGGGGACTACCGGGCAGCCGCAACAGGCCGCAAGGGGGGAATATGCAGCATCGCACAAGGCGTCAGGAGCTGTCGTGGCGCCAGGGTCGCCGGTGGCGACCGCCACTGTAGCGGACACAGTCGCGGAACCACACACGGGACCCGGCAAGGTCTCGGGGAGGAGCCAACCATTGCACGGCAAGGGGGGAGGGGGGAGCAACTTGCGTGGCAAGGCAGCGGTTGCTCCAGTACCACCGTTGCGTCTCGTCAAACATGACATAGATGCTGCGCTACGCCCCAGCAGTAGCCGTCAGGAGCAGCGCCGACGACGGGACCGGGCCCGACGGGTAGCTCCGACGAGCAAATTGCCGCCGGAGGCTTCGCAGGTTCTTGTCTGGTGCTCGCTTGCCAAGCACGCATATGCGAGAACGGGCGCATGCAACCTTGTATACTATTTCCCCGTCTTTGGAGATGTTACTGTGACGGTGGTCAAGACTGGCGGCACGCAAGACTGCCGGCACTCGAGGCACGCGCACCAGCTCATCCCTCAGCTCCTTTGGCACACAGGCGACAGAGATACCAGCCATGTACCCAAGCGGTTACCATATAGGCTCCGCGTACCAGCCGCGCGTCAGTGGGTACTCGCGGCGGATGAAGGTCATGGCCCTCAACTTCTGTCACGGACAGGTGCGCCCTCCCGTGTGAGGCACCGGAGCTGTGCTGCTGGCATGCTGATGCTGCTGCTGCTGGCATGCTGCTGCCATGCAATACATGTGTGGTTTGCCGCTGCCCAACCGCTCGCAAGGACTGACGTGTGGCGTGGGCGGCGATAGTTTGTGGACGAGCACGAAGTCAAGTTCTGCATCCATCGCCTCCTCAAGCCTGCGGATCCGGATGCTGCCGCCGCAGCGCTCAAGAAGGATGAAGCCCTCCTGCTAGGGAAAGAGGAATAGGTATCGTGCAACACCAGCTGAGCTGCCTGGGAGTCTGCGTGTTCATTTTGCTGCGGCTGCCCTCTACCCAGCTGCAGCCTTCATTCCGGCTCTGTTCTGCCCCTGGCGCTGGAAGGTCTTGACGGTCAACCGCTGGTCAATTGACGGTCTACCGCTGGTCAAGACTCACCGCTCCCTCGAGGGCCAGAGGGGAGGGAGAGGGAGGAACGGGCTGGGAGCTACAGGCGTTGCAAGCTAAAGCGTTGCAAGCTAAAGCCCCAGGTGTTGCGAGTGGGGTGTCGGTACTAATGAAACAAACAACAAACCAAAAAGCCCCTGCTCTGTGCATGTGTCTTTTCCTGAGGTACGTCTACGTGTTTTTTTTGTGCGACGGGGTCACAGTTACAGGGCTACTGGGCTCAAAGTTACAAAACTCACAGAACTCGACTTCTATGTTGTCAATAAAACCTCTCTCTCTCCAAAGGTACAACACAACAGAGCCAACCTCCAATCTTCGACCCCTTCCAACAACAAAACCCAGAGTGCTGGGTCAGAGTGCGGAAATGAGCACCACGTTGCGAGCGCGGGTGCGCATTCGACTTCTGCGACCAGCATCTCCGCCCTTGGCTCAAGCGCTGCTCACCAAGGGCTTAGATGCCAGTGGTAGATGCCGAGGGGTCCGCCGAGTGGATGATGCCGCCCACGCTGTCGTCATCGTGCTTGAACTCGGCCTTGATCTTCTCGACCATGAGGTCTGCCTTCATGCGCGCAATGATGTCCTTGACCTTCTGCCTGTCCTTGGGGTTCTCGGCCAGCTTTTTGGGCATTCCGTGTGCCTCCGCCCTGCACAACGCACGTGCCCCAACCGTCACTCGTCATGCTTTCAACCGTCAATCGTCACGCTTTCGACCGTCACTCGTCACGCTTTCAGTCCTCCAACACACACACTCCTCAACCATCCTAATGATTCTCAACGACCTCGCACAAAGGCACGAGGAGGCGGGTCTAGCAGGTTTGAGGCTCTGTTTGTCTAGCTCAGTTGATACAGGCAAAGCACCATACGTTGATACTGCCGCATACGTTGACACAGCCAAAGCACCACACCAGCATTCGGGAAAGCACCACACCGGCATCCAACCCGCCCAAGACGCAGGGGCGCGGGGACACGAAGAGACAGCGGAGAACACATACCACTTGATGAGCTTCTGAGACTTGGTCTCGTGCGACGACGAGGGCTTGTGTGCTGCCTTCTTGTGCTCAGCAAGCTTCTTCACCTTGGCCTTCTCCTTCTTTGCGGCCAGCTCCTCCTTCTTGATCCACTTGTGTGCCTTCTTAGGGTCCGCCGCAGTCTTCTCGGAAGTCTTTTTGATGGCCTCGTCCTTGGCCGACATGTGCAGCGTGTGCTTCATTTGCAGGCGGCGCTTCACCTGCAAACACAACCACAGACATAGAGAGGCGCTTATGAGTGTCCGGTCGGCACACATACCCCCTACCGATACACACGCCCATTGCAACAGGCCCAGCGTCTGACCACGCAGAGCGATGCAACGGCCCCGAGAGTTCTCGTGCAAGCGCAGGCCTTGGCAATGCAAGCAGCGCTCACAGCTCTCGCTGCTGTGCAGACATGGCCGCGCTCAGCGTAGTTATTCGTGTGTACAAGCACACACAAATGACCGTCTCGTGCATCAGCTTCTCCCCGTCCTTGAGAGCCTTGGCAGCCTTGGCCGTCATGGTCTCCTTCTGTGCCTTGGCGTGAGACTTGTTGTACTTGGTGGCAGATGACACCACCTCCCCGAGCTGCTTTTTCATCCAGGCGTTGGCCTTGGCAGGGTCAGCGGCTTTGTGCTCCGACTCCTCGTGCAGCTTCTTGTCGTGCGAGGAGCTCGAGTGGAGGTAGTGGCCGACACCACGTGACTTCTCCTCCTTCTTTGCCAGAAGCTTGGCGCCCTCAGACAAGGCCTTCTTGTTGTCGTCGGCCTCTTGCGCCTTGGACCTGTGTCCGTTGCGCCCCCGCACGTGGACTTTCTTGTCCGCATGCTTGGGCTCGTCCACGCGGTGCAAGGGCTTCTGCTTGATGGCATCGGTCTGATCGTCGAGCAGCTTCTTCATCGCCTCCATCCGCTGGTGGTAGGAGAGATGCGTGTTGGCCACGACCGCCGCGACCTTTGAAACGATCTCCTTCCCCGATTTGTGTTCGTGGCCGCTGGACAGGATCGACTTGACCACCTGCTTGCGCTCCGCCTCGTCTGCCTTCTTGAACTTTTGCGCCGACAGGATTTTGTTGGCTACCTTCATCGAGTCCATGTACAGCTCCTGCGACCCCAAACATACGTGCACGCGCACACAGCCACAGCCACAGCCATCAGCACATGCAGAGGTCAAAATTATCACACTGCGCGGCAGTGCCCCGGCAGCTCAGCGGCGCGTGCGTATGCGCTCACGTTCGGTCTGTCCACGAGGTTGTCGGTGTTGTGGCGGACGCTGAGGGCGACCGCACACACGGCGACGGCGGCGGCGGCGACGGCGACCAAGAAGGTCCACCGCTGCACCGCAGGCCTGCGTGCTCGCAGGCCCGGATCCCCTTCCACCATGACCATCGTCCCAAAGGTCACGCCACGAACTACACCTACACCCTGCAGACGAATGGAAGTATGAGCAGTGGCATGCCACGGCCTCGTGGGGCCGCATGTGTGTGGGTGTGCGTGGGTGTGTATTCGCTGCTGTACACGTGCCCGACAGCAGCTTTCCCCGCGCCGCCCTGCCCTTGGCGCCTGGTGCTCCAGCGTACCGGGACCGAGGTCTGGAGGCGCAGCCGGTGGGTGGCTCACGCCACTCTCGCGGGAGACCAGGAAGGCGAAAAGCTGCGTCCGCAAAGCGGCAGGGCCAGCACCCGCCGCATGAACGTGGAAGAGCTGCAGGCAAGTACCCTGTGTGTGTGTGTATGTGTGTGTGTGTGTGTGTGTTTTCGCATGACTGTCTGGGCAAGCGAGGCAGCGCGCGTTTGCGAGCATGTTTGGTGTGTGCGTGTGCGCACGGACGCGAGCATGCGTGCACGGCAATCCCTGGTGCATGTTGCATGCAGCTGAATTGACGTGCGGGGGCATGCAGTATGCGATACTCGCGGAGACAGGCGCACCAGCGCCGGAGGGCTCTACTCGCGAGCAACTCCTCCGCACGCTGCACACGGCACGTGACCCGCGGTCCAAAGGGCGCCAAGCGGGCAGGGACCTGCAGGCTAGCGGAGCACGGCCGCAGAACGCGCCGACGGCCAGTCCTTGCAGCAGCGCGTGGGACAAGTTTGAGGCGTATTACCGCATGCAACTGCCTCTTCCGCCCCAGGAGCTTGATGTTTTGTTCGAAACCATGAGGACCCCTCTGCCGGTGACGTTTCGGCTGCCTTTGCCGTGTGCAGACAGGTGCGCATCGTGGGGTGGCTGCATGGTGTCGCGTGCACATTTTGCTCGCAGCATGATGTCGCGGTTTTTTGTCGCAGAAAGAGTAGGAATGTGTGGCGCATGAGACAGGCGCTTAGACATGCTCCAGCTGCCTCCTGCTCTGCTCTTGCTCCTCGCGTGGCAAGTCTCTGAGGGTGTGGTCGCTCCCTGCGCCTGGTCGGTGCAGTGAAAAGCCGGCGCACGTAGCCGTCATGGAGGCGCGCTTGCTCGAGGCACTTGCTGCGGGCGCACATGCGGTGGCGGCCCAAGAGCAGGGAACGCGCTCGGACCAGGCACACGGAAGCACACACGGGGTGGAGGTGCGGAGACTAGACTGGTATCCCCATGGCGCTGCGTGGCAGATTGACTGCAGCAGACGCCAGATGCGCCAGACGAGCCTCCGAGAGCTCCAAAGCTTATTGGTTCGCGAGGCGGAGGACGGCAAGATCTCGCGCCAGGAGGCCGTGAGCATGATCCCGCCCCTCCTCCTCGATGTACGACCAGGGTGATGATGAAAGTCGAACTAGAGACTTGGCAAGTCCTGCACGCCCAGTCTTGCATGTGCCACTCCATTCACACTCATCATAAACTCGGCAAACTAGGCACACGGTCCTCGACCTCTGCGCCGCGCCTGGCAGCAAAACGGGGCAGCTCCTCGAGCTAACTGCCACCGAGGGTCAGCCCTTCCTCCGCGAGCATGTGGCCAGTGATGGCGCGGTCCGTATCATACCAAGAATGAAAGAGTTTTCCCGTAGAGTTTTCCCGTTATTTTACATTGTCGTGTTTTTAACCCAAAAATGATTTACTAGGTAGTGGCGAATGATGTGGATCGAGAGCGGCTTCAGATGATGATTGCAAGGCAAAAGCCCCTCCGGAGCCCTCGTCTACTGGCAACCAATTACGCTGGCCAGAACTTTCCTGCTGTGGGTGCCCGGGCGAGGTCCAAGGAAGGGGAGATGAGAGATGTGGGGGTGTTTGATCGCGTCTTGTGTGACGTCCCGTGCAGGTACCCGCCCTTGTGCGTAGTGTTGCTGTGGCGATACGCGCCCTTGTGCGTCAAGGAATACATACCTTGCGCTTGTTTGTAGAGTGACACATGTTCGTTTGTAGAGTGACACATGTTCGTTTGTAGAGCGACACATGTTTGTTTGTAGATCGATACATACCTTGCCCTTGTTTGTAGAAAAGGATACATACCTTGCCCGGATACAGGGATGCATAGACTCTCCCACACACACACAGATGTGTGTGTGTGTGTGAGCGTGCGCGCGTGCGTCGGGGACACAGTTTCAGTGTGACGCGTTGCGGAAACGAATTTAAAGGGCATTTCATCTGCTTGATGTGCAGCGGTGACGGGACCTTGCGCAAGTACGTCGTGGATGATGATGTGACACTATGTATGATGACGTGACACTATGTGTGATGATGCAACACGATGTGCAGCGGTGACGGAACCTTGCGCAAGTACGTCGTGGATGATGCGCAAGTACGTGAGAAGCTCGAGTGGAGCGCAGGTGCCAATCTATCAGTATTATACGTGATTGATTGTTGTATTAATTGACATATTATCAATGACAAGCCTCTTATCAAAGACGCGCAGGCGGGCGCACGTGACACAGGAAGTGAGGCGCACATCACATACTCACATGTGAGGTTAACTGACATGAGAGGGCTTGGCAAAGAGGGGCTTGTATGGGGCGCACGTGTCACATGTCACAGGATGTCGGGCGAACTAAAATGAGAGGCTTTGGCAAAGCGGGGCATGTGTGAGGCGACTGACATGAGAGGCCTTGGCAGAGCGGGGGATCAAGAACCATCCGACCCAGGTGGCGCTCCTGCTCAAGGCGCTGGAGCTTGTGAAGGAGGGCGGCCGTGTGGTCTACTCCACCTGCTCCCTCAACCCCATCGAAAACGAGGCCGTCGTTGCGGCTGCCTTGCAGTGGGGGGGAGGGGGGAAGAGGGAGTGGGTGAAAATGGTGGATGTCAGCTCACAACTTCGTGCGCTCAAGCGCCAGCCGGGCTTGTCCCAGTGGAAAGTGCCCGATCGGCAGGACGCGTCGGTTGTCTACACGTCCTTCCTAGACGTGCGCCCATCGCGAAAGGACTTGGAAAGAGAGCGCAACGCCTCCGCCGAAATGCGCGCACGTGTTGGGGGTAACTCTCGTTTGGAGGAGGTGAGGAGAGGGCTCACGGCAAGCATGTTTCCGCCCCAGGGCCTGCCTGCCAGCACCGAGGAGGAGGAAGACCCACTACATCTAAGGCGGGCGGTGCGGATCCTGCCGCACTTGCAGAACACCGGAGGCTTTTTTGTGGCAGTCTTGGAGAAGACCGGACCCATGCCCTTCGACTTTCCCTCACATCTCGATGGTGGGGCCAGTAAAAGTGAGTCGCAGGAGCAGCGCAAGCGAAGGCGCAAGAGCGTTGAATCTTGGCGGAAAATCGGGGGTGGAGGGGGGCAAAGGGACGCGGACGAGGCCTTCGTTCCTTTGACCTCAACTCCGCATGGGGTGGGCATTGCTCAGGAGTTGGGTGCCTTTTTTGGGCTGGTCCCGAGCTTTCCTGTTGAGCAGTTTTTGGCAGGGTCGCTCCACGTGTCGCAGATCCGTTTCGTGACGCGTGATGCCTGTCGTTTCATGCGACATGGTGCCTTCCTCCCCCTCCTACCCTCCTTCCGTCCTGTCTGTCTGTGTCTGTCTGTCTGTCTCCCTCCCTCCCTCCCTTCCTCTTCCCTCGTCTCTCTCCCTTGGAACTGAAGTGAAGGACTGGAGCGGCACATGTCAACGTAGTGTGTGTGTGTGTGTATGTGCAGCGCCAGAAGTCAACATAGTCTGTGGCGTGTTGCTAATGTGTTGCTAATGTGTTGCTAATGCCGTATACACAGCGCCAGAAGTCAACATAGTCAGCGCAGGTGTCCGTGTATTCCAGCTCCATAACAGGTCCGTGGGCTGCGCGAGTGAGGGTGGGTAAGCAAGGTCTAAGGAGCGAGAGCATGCGTGTTGGAGTGCGGGTGTCTGCACAATCAATTGACACTGCGTGCCTGCTCGCCTGCCTGCCTGTCTGTCTGGCACCTTGTGAGGCATGCTGTTGTGCGGCATGTTGTGCGGCATCAGGACACAAGCTGATGCATGTTGTGAGGCATCAGGACACACGGAGAGTGCCGCTTCAGGTTGCGCATGGATGGTTTGCAATTCATGCTGCCTTACATGGGTGCGTGCACAATAGACTTGCCGTCCTAGCTCCTTGCCTCCACGTAGAGCGACGCATGTGAAGCGAAAGCAAGAGGTCTCACGTAGAGAGACGCATGTAAAGCGACACGGTGCAGTCGCTGCGACTGCACCGTGCTGCCTGCTCTGCCCGTCTCAATGTTGATGTACTTTTCTTTATACCATTTTTCCTGCCATTTGGTAACCAACCTCCCTTGCCTGAGCAAACAGATGGGCGACGTGTTTTGGAGCTCGACACAGGCAAGTGGAGCGCACTTCTCCGAGATCGCGCCCTGCCGCTTGCGCTAGAGGGCTTGGAGAACGCCCGAGACTTGACTCCAGGCTCTGTCGTCGCCCTTCATCGCAACATAGATGCTGGAGTAAGAGGAGGAGCGCAAGAGGTGCCAGTTCGACAGCCAGAAGCCGTAGCAGCCTTTCGCGGGCAGAATAATTTGCACCTCTTTGTGACAGAGGCTCAAGCTACTTCTCTTGCACATGACGCTTCTGATTGTCATGGTGCCGTAAGAAATGGTGGTGGAGGAGGTGGAGGGCCCCAGTGCCTTTGAAGATAAACAACCGACACACACACATTGGCGCCGCGACCTTGCGCCTGGGCTCCACATTCGTATCTTTGTGTGATACTTTGAATATTAATCAACACCACCCCTCACGTGTGAAAGAAAAATAATCAACACCAACCTACCGAAAGGTAATCAACACCAACCTTCTCTCTCTCTCTCCCTCTCTCTCCCTCTCTCTCCCTCTCTCTCTCACTCTCTCTCTACCGGTGCCCGCTCTACGACTTGATACAAACTGTACCCCTCCTCCGCTGTTGCTCTGGACAAACCTCTGTAGTAGGTCTCTTTTATCTCTATAGTAGGTCTCTTTTACATTGCCTCCTCCTCCTCCTCCTCCTCCTCCTCCTCCTCCCCGTCCTGTCCTCCTCATCCTCCGCCGCCGCCGCTTATTTATTCCTCCTCTTCCAGGTTGATGCTCTTGCCGAACTTGACCGTTAGCAGTCTAGTGTGTGCGTTTGTGAGTGAGTGTGTGTGTGTATGTGTGTGTGTGTAATTGCGCACACTACAATGTATGTGTCGGCTCGGCCGAAACGGTCCAGGTCTCGTGGGTCCCGACGGTTCCTCTCCCCCCAGCCTCCCGGCTCGGTGTGCAGAAAGTCAGGGCCATCTGGCATCTGCCGAGGACCCCCGTACAGCCTGCCGTCTCTGCCGCGCTGGGCGCGGCAGAGTTTTCTGTCTGTCTGATGATGATGATTTATTGAGTCATGACCTTAACCGTGACCTAAGGGACTCGGCCCGGTGACCTTAAAAATAAACACCCAGGCTCAACACACACACCTATCTCGGAGATAGGTCGGAAGCTCCCTCTTAATTCAGACTGGCCCGATTCGGTCGGTAGGGTCTACAACGAACGCAACTTTTTCTTCCTTTCCGTCATGTCGACCTACTTCTCACGCATGGGCCTCCTCGACCCCTCCACCAAGGCTTTCAAACAGCGCCGAGGCACGTACTTCTACTACAACCATGCTGCCATTAATTAGCCATCGGGCTCGCCTGCGCCCAGGCCACCGCCATGAGGATCGACATCGCCCCACACAAACGGCCACTCAGAAAACCCCCTCACCACGTCCCCGACCTTCACCTCTTCCACATCTCTCCACACGCCCTCCTCCACGACTAGCAACATCAGACTAGTAGACGATAGGTCATACTATAGATGGGGAAATAGCCAGCGCCCCCCTTTTTATCTTGAGCACTTAGGGTTTGGCCATCTGCCGTTTACAAATAAAAACCATCTATCATCATCGGGCAGAATAATTTGCACCTCTTTGTGACAGAGGCTCAAGCTACTTCTCTTGCACTTCTTTGTGACCCCCGCCACAATTTTACTGACAGTGGGCACATTGGTGGCAATCAGCGATGAGCCCAAGGCCCTCTCCGGGCTACGAACCTGGAAAAAGGTGGAACTCATCTATGAGCTGGTGGTGCTGATGGTGTGGTAGCGGCTGGCTGCTCATGACAATACTTGGGCTCTTGGTCTTTCTTGTGCCGCTACAATTTGGCACGGAATAGTCTATCTCTCTCGGTTCCTTGCTCTTGGTGCAGGCAACCTGGTCATCAACCCTGGGCACACTTGAGAGAGAGAGATTGTGTGGGGAGGTGACGTGGTCTCTGACTCTCTCTCTCAGAGGCAGATACCAGGCACGGAGGACGGACTCGACGCTAGATTGTTCCAGGCGTAGGGGGGGGGGAATGGTAGTTTGAGCTTTGGCATTCTCCTGGTCCTCGTAGATGATTGCC
>Ga0315905_10006916_pt1 | contig 11523 bp, 7 predicted proteins | sample LakEriMetagenome_5_FD_203522 | JGI IMG/M metagenome (GOLD analysis project Ga0315905, IMG submission 203522) | Freshwater fungal communities from buoy surface, Lake Erie, Ohio, United States - Buoy 4 MA121 | ecosystem: Environmental > Aquatic > Freshwater > Lake | place: USA: Lake Erie, Ohio...
AAGCAAGTTCAAAAATCAACAGGGCTTCGCCCCCGGCAAGGGCCGCATCATGCTCACCGACCACGGGGACAAGTGCTGGTTCCGCAACATCCGCATCCGGAATTTGTAGGCACAACATGCATCGACTCACAATAGCGACTCAAGCATGGGATGAAAACAATGTATCTTTTCTCGAATGCCGGCATCCGGCGCTATCGCGATCTGATCGCACTATGGCTGATCTTTCTCGCCACCGTCGTCGGTGCCGCCGAGCCACGTCCTCTCCGCGTGCTGTTTCTCGGTCACCAAAGCGAACACCACGACAGCGGCGCTTGTGTTCCCTTGCTAATGAGCGCCATGGGTCGCGAGGCGATCTACTTCGACTATTTCACCAAGCCCGATTGCCTGAATGCTGCAACCCTAGAGCACTACGACGCGCTGATGCTGTATGCCAACCACGACACCATCAAAGCGGAGGAGTTTGTGGCATTGCGGGATTTCGTCGATAGCGGCCACGGTTTCCTGCCGATCCATTGTGCCAGTGCGTGTTTTGGCAATGATCCGCGGTTCGCATCGCTCGTGGGCGGACGTTTCAAGGAACATCAAACCGGAATTTTCAAGCCGGAAATTCTCGACAAGGCCCATCCCGTCATGGCGGGCGTGAACGAATACGAAACCTGGGACGAAACCTACGTGCATGACCAGATCAATGATCAGGGTCGCAAACTGCTGGCTGAAAGGGTCGAGGGCGGACACCGCGAACCGTGGACCTGGGTCCGAGAACAGGGCAAAGGCCGGGTATTCTACACCGCCAGTGGCCATGACCAGCGCACCTGGGAGAATGCGGATTTTCAAACGATGCTGCGCAACGCGATCGTCTGGTCGGTGGGCGACAAAGCGAGGGGCGAGTGGCAGGCGTTTCTCCGCGGTCGCGAAAAGGAACAGAGCGAAAAAAGTCCGCATGTGGCCAATTATGAAAAGCGCCCCGAGCCGCTGACGTTTCAGAAGCCCTTTTCCGTAAAGGGTGCGATGGAGCGCACGCAGGTGCCAGCGGATTGCCGACTCGAATTGTTTGCCAGTGAGCCGCAGATCGGCAAACCAATTGCTTTCGCGTGGGACGAACGGGGTCGCTTGTGGATCGCCGAGACCAGTGACTACCCGCACGTCGTCAATGCCGACGGCAGCGGCGGCGACCGCATAAAGATTTGCGAGGACACGGATGGCGATGGCAAAGCCGACAAATTCACCGTGTTTGCCGACAAGCTGAACATACCGACCGGCTTGGTTTTCGCTCGCGGCGGAGTCATTGTTTCGCAACCACCGCGGTTTCTTTTCCTCATGGACACCAACGGCGACGACAAAGCGGATCGGCGCGAGGAACTGCTGACCGGCTGGGGCATCGGCGACACGCACGGCCAGGCAGGGAACCTGCGGTTCGGCCATGACAACTGGCTGTACGGCTCGGTCGGATACGATGGATTCGAAGGAACTGTCGGGGGCAATCCCTTGCATTTCAGCATGGGCACCTATCGATTCAAGGCCGACGGCAGCGCGCTGGAATTTCTCCATCAGTTCACCAACAACACCTGGGCGCAGAGCGCGAACGATGCGGGCGATCAGTTTGGCGGCACGGCGAATGGCGCGCCGATTTTTTACGGAGGCATTCCGGCAAACGTAGTGCCTCCCGGCGAGCGTATCATGACGGCAAAAAAAATCAATGTCGTCGACGCGGCCCATCCGATCACGCCGAACGTGCGTCAGGTCGATTTCATGGGTGGTTACACGGCGGCGTGCAATGCGACATTTCTCCAATCAAAGAACCTGCCGCCGCGGCTTCAGGGCATGGCGATGGTGTGCGAACCCACGCTCAAGCTCATCGCGCTGATGGACGTGCGCCCCGATGGAGCGGGTTACAAGGCATTTGACGCGATGAACCTGTTCGCCAGCACCGATGAATGGACCTCACCGGTTTATGCCGAGGTCGGCCCCGATGGCGCGGTGTGGGTGGCGGATTGGCAGAATTTCATCATCCAGCACAATCCCACCCCCAGCGTGGCGAACGGCGGTTACAACGCGAAAACCGGAGTTGGTGGCGCGCACGAAAATCCGCTCCGCGATCATTCGCGCGGTCGCATCTATCGCATCGTCTGGGATCAGGCAAAGCCGGTGAAAAAATCGCTCGACGGAGCCTCCACCGCGCAACTGGTGGCGACCCTGAATGACGATGTGGCGTATTGGCGACTGCTCGCCCAGAAGAACCTCGTCGAGGACGGAAAAGTCGATGCCGCGGCATCCCTGAAAAAACTCGTGCTCGCCAATGACGGCGCGGTCGGTGCGATTCATGCGCTGTGGTCGCTGCATGGCTTAAAGCAGCTCGATGAACCAACGCACAAAGCCGCGCTGCTGTCGAAGGATGCGCGACTCCGCCGCAATGCGGTTCGCGCCTTGGGCAGTGATGCCGGCAGTCAGGCCTTGTATTTCGGCTCCGGGATTGTCGCGGACCCCGATTTGACCACCCGCCTTGCGGCATTCGTGAAGCTCGCGGAATTTGAAACCAGCGAGGACATTCAAGCGCTCGTGAAGCGTCTTGGTTCCGACACGGCCAACCTTCGGGACGAGTGGTTGAAAGAAGCGCTCACCCTGCTCGCCAAAAAACACAATGCGGGGTCGATGAAATTCGCGGAGGGTCCGAACCTGCTGCCCAATCCGGGCCTCGAAGAAATCGGCGCGGACGGTTTTCCCAAAGGCTGGATTCGGCGTGACTACAATGATTTGCGGGCCACCGCCGAAGCGAAATGGTCGATCGTGAGCGGTGCCGATGTTGCGCACGGCGGCAAACATGCGTTCCGCTGCATCACCAGCGGCGATGCGGACACGAGCTTTTTCGCGGATGTGCCGCTGAAGCCCAACACCGATTACAAACTGTCCGCATGGGTCAAAGCGAGCGGACTCAGGGGCAATGTCAGTTTGAACGACCACATCGGCCGGGCCCAGACCGAACTGCTCAGGAAGGACAGCGGATGGAAGCAGGTGCAGACCACCTTCAACAGCCACGACCGCCCCGTCGCCAGTATCAACATGCTGCACGTGGCGAAAGGCGAAGGGTGGTTCGACGACGTGAGTCTGGTGGAATTGATCCCCGTGAAAGAAGCTGAGGAAAAAGTCGCGGCGGGCGACCCCAAACGCGGCGAGGAGATTTTCTGGAAACATCCGGTCGCCGCCTGCGTGAACTGCCACATGCTGGCCGGCAAGGGCAGCACCGTCGGTCCTGCACTGGATGGCATCGCGGCCCGACGAAACGCGGAATACCTCAGGCAAAGCCTGCTTGAACCGAACAAGGTTCTCGCCGAGGGTTACCAACAGCTTGGTAGTTCGCCGATGCCGCCGATGGGGCTCATTCTCAAAGCCCAGGAAATCGCCGATGTCGAGGCCTTCCTGCTGACAATGAAATGACTTTCGCTTCGCGCTTCTCGCGCCACGCCGACGCGGAGGGCTTGTGGGAAAGCGCGATAAAATCAGGTCGATCAACGCGTATGGTGGTCTCGCACGCATGCCGTTCGACTTGCATTTCCGATGTCGATGTCCCGTTCCATTTTGAAAATTGCAGCATGCGCCGGGTGGATTTTGTTCTTTCGACCCTGCGGTCAGGCGGAGGCAGCCGAGTTGGATTACAATCGCGACATCCGACCGATCCTCGCAGACAACTGTTTCCGCTGCCATGGGCCTGATAAAGCGGCGCGTAAATCCGGATTGCGGCTCGATCTGCGTGAAGAATCGGTCAAGCTGGCCAAATCAGGACTGGCCCCCGTTGTGCCAGGCCAACCCGACCAGAGTGAACTGTTGCGGCGGATTTTCACTTTGGAACAGGATGACGTGATGCCACCGCCGGATAGCCACAGATCACTGAGCGACGCGCAGAAGCAGATGATCAAGCTCTGGATTGAACAAGGCGCTCCTTACGCCGCACACTGGGCCTTTGTCATGCCCCAGCGTCCGCAAACACCAGCGGTGAAAATGGCCGATTGGCCAAAAAAACCTCTCGACCACTTCATTCTCCGGCGATTGGAACAAGAAGGTCTCGCGCCTTCTCCCGCCGCGGAGAAAACAACTTTGATCCGGAGAGTGACCCTCGACCTCACCGGCCTGCCACCGACCATCGCGGACATCGATACATTTCTTGCGGATACTTCGGCGGAGGCATATGAACGGGTCGTCGACCGCTTGATGTCGACGCGGGACTATGCCGAACGCCGCGCCCAGGACTGGCTGGATCTGGCGCGCTATGCCGATACCCGGGGGTTTGCCGACGACAAGCCGCACGACATCTGGCCCTACCGTGAATGGTTGATCTCCGCCATCCAAAAAAACCAGCCCTTCGACCAGTTTACCATCGATCAGCTTGCCGGCGACATGTTGCCGGACGCAAACAACGAACAGCGAATCGCTTCGGCTTTCCATCGCAATGCCCCTCAGGCAAAAGGCAACACCTATCCCGCCGAGGAATACCGGCTCAAGGGCGTGGTGGATCGGGTGAGCACCACGGCAACGGTTTGGCTGGGACTGACCGTGGGATGTGCGGAATGCCACGATCACAAGTTCGATCCGATATCCCAAGTAGACTACTACCGGATGTTCGCGATTTTCAACAACATCGAACACTCCGGTGAAGGATTTGCCCAAGGAGGACCGCATCTGGAAATCACAACGGCGGACAACAAAAAACTTTCGGCGCCGGTCATGAAGGAACGCTCCGAACCGCGCGAGACATTTGTTCATCTGCGCGGAAATTTTCTCACCCGGGGGGAAAAGGTTTTGCCAGGAATTCCGGCATTCCTCGGCGTGCCCGGCGACGCGCAACCGGCCAACCGCCTGGAGTTCGCCCGTTGGCTGGTGAGCGGAAAAAACCCTCTGGTGGCGCGGGTGGCTGTGAATCGCTTCTGGCAGGGTTTTTTCGGCCACGGTCTGGTGCGCACTCCCGCGGACTTCGGTCTGCAGGGCGAATGGCCCACGCATCCGCAATTGCTCGACTGGCTGGCCTGTGAGTTCGTCTCGTCCGGCTGGGACATGAAGGCCATGCATCGATTGATTGTCACCTCGTCCACCTACCGGCAGGCGGCGCGCGTTCCTCCGCAGCTTGTCGCAAGGGATCCGCAAAACCGCTGGCTGATGTGCGTGCCGCGCGTGCGCCTGCCCGCCGAGCAAATCCGCGATCAGGCACTTGCAGTGAGCGGTTTGCTGAAACCTGCCGGGCCGGGCCCCAGTGTCTTTCCACCGCAGCCGGACAACTACTGGGAGGATCGCGATTTGCCGGGCAAGTGGACCACCAGCACGGGCGATGACCTCCATCGCAAGAGCCTCTACATTTACTGGCGTCGCATGGCACTGCACCCCACCATGGAATTGCTCGACGCCCCCGCACGCGCCGTTTGCACCGCCCGCCGCAACACCGCGAACCTGCCGACCCAGGCGCTGGTCACCCTCAACGATCCGATTTTCGTCGAAACCGCACGCGCCCTGGCACAGCGGATCCTCACGGAAGTGCCGCAGGACGATGTCGCGCGTCTGGACCGGTCCTTCCAGCTCTGTCTGGGCCGCAGGCCGGACGAGCAGGAACGCGAACGTTTTCTGAACTTCCTCGCGGAACAGCGCACCCGTTATGCGAACGACCTTCCCGCCGCTTGGACCGGTGTCGCCACGGTCTTGCTGAATCTCGACGAAACCCTGACCAGGCCATGACAAATTCCATCGCCGCCAACCTTTCCAGACGAGCTTTCCTCGGCAGATCCGCCGCAGGACTTGGCCCTCTGGCCTTGGCGTCCTTGTTAAACCCCGATCTTTTTGCGGCTGACTCATCACTTCCTGCCGGCGTGGCCCGCTTCGCACCCAAAGCCAAACGCATCATCTTTTTATTCATGGCCGGCGGTCCATCGCATGTCGACTTGTTCGATCCCAAACCGAAGCTCAATGCCATGGATGGCAAAACCATCCCGACGGAGTTGTTGAAAAACCACCAGCAGTTCGCATTGATCCGCGGCACTCCGAGCCTCAAGGGATCGCCGTACAAATTCCAGCATCACGGCAAATCCGGCATGGTCATTTCCGAATTGCTACCGCACCTGGCGACAGTCGCCGACGAACTGACGGTGATCCGATCGATGCACACCGACACCAACGTGCACGATCCGGCCGTCAATTTCATGAACTGCGGCACACTGCTGGGCGATCGCCCCACTCTCGGTGCATGGCTGTCCTACGGACTGGGATCGGAAAATCAGGACCTGCCCGCCTACATTGTTCTCACCAGCGGCTCCAGCGACGGTCAGCCGTTGTTGCAAAGTTTCTGGGGCAATGGTTTCCTCGACTCGCGCCACGCAGGCGTGCCTTTCCGCAACAGCGGTGCCCCGGTTTTGCATCTGGCAAACGCGAATGGGATCACCGCCACCGACCGCCGCCGCGAACTCGACGTGATCCAGTGGATGAACCAGCGTCAGAGTGATGCCCTGGGCGATCCTGAAATCGCATCCCGCATCGCTTCCTACGAACTCGCATTCCGCATGCAGGCCAGTGTGCCGGCACTGGCTGATTTGAAGGACGAACCGGCGCACATGCTCGAACAATACGGTGCCGATCCCGCAAAACCATCCTTCGCCCGCAACTGCCTGCTGGCACGCCGCCTGATCGAACGCGGTGTGCGCTTCGTCCAACTCTATGATCGAGGCTGGGACTCGCACACCGACATCGACAAGGAGCACCGACGGCAGTGCGCCGCCTCCGATCAACCGGTGGCCGCGCTCATCAAGGATCTCAAACAACGCGGTCTGCTGGAGGATACGCTTGTCATCTGGGGCGGCGAATTCGGTCGCACACCGGTGGCTCAGGTTGCGGGAAAAACCTGGGGTCGCGACCATCACCCGCACGCCTTCACCATGTGGCTTGCTGGCGGCGGCATGAAACCCGGAATCACCTTCGGAGCGACCGACGAATTCGGCTACCACACCACGGAAAATGCGGTTCATGTTCACGACCTTCACGCCACCGTTCTCCATCAAATGGGCATCGATCACGAACGGCTCAGCTTCCGCACCCAGGGGCGCGATTTCCGTTTGACGGATGTCGCCGGCAAGGTGGTGCATCCCATTCTCGGATGATCGCCCTGTGATTCTTCAGGAGAGGATCTGGCTACGAATCTTTTCTGGCCCTTGAAATTGCTGCGCGACTTCTTGCTTCGGTTGGTGTTTAATTCCCAGTTCCCACAGTCCTATGAAATCCCTTTCCCTTTTCCTGATTGCCGCCACTCTGCTGTCGTTTGCTATCTCGGCGGCTCCCGCAGAGAAAAAAGAGCGTCGGCGCGCTGCGGCCGAGATACCGGTTCCGCCGGATCACCCCCCGGCTGCTTCGGGTTCCTGGCACGTATGGACCGCTTCGAGCGGCGAGAAGCTCGAAGCGAAATACAAAGCGCTGGAAAATGGCATCGTTACCGTGGAAAAGAAGGACCAGAGCAGGGTGCGTTTTCCGCTGGCGCGCTTGAGCACGATGGACCAGCAGTTCGCCCAGGCTTGCAAAAGTGCCGAACCACGTCCGCCGATGGCCCAGGAAATCATCCACAAAGCCGCGGCCCAGCTCGATGCCACAATCAATTACTCCCTTCAATCGGCCAAGGTCGTGGCCAATCCCCCCTCGTCCGATGCGTTATTCATGCGCCGCCTTTACCTCGACAGCATCGGTCGCATCCCCACCGAACAGGAAGCGCGCGATTTTCTTTCCGACCCCTCGTCAAGCAAACGCGCCACGTTGATCAACAAACTGCTCAACTCGCCCGGTTATACGATGCACATGTACAACTGGCTGGCCGACATGCTGCGGGTGAAAGACGACTACGGCAAAGGCGCGAAAGGTTTTCTCTACGAAGACTGGCTCAAGGATCAGATCGCCATGAACCTGCCATGGAACGTGATGGTGCGCGACATGCTCACCGCCGACGGCAAGCTCAATGAAAACGGTGCCGCCGGATTCCTGCTGCGCGATGCCCAGATGCCGCTCGACGGGGTATCGAACATGTTGACCACGTTTCTCGGTGCCAATGTTTCCTGCGCGCAGTGCCACGACCATCCGTTTGCGGATTGGACGCAGCACGATTTTTACAGCATGGCGGCTTTCTTCGGTGCGACCGATGGTTTCCACGAGGATGTCTTCCGGAAAACCCGCCAGCTTGCGAAGTCGATGAATGGCCAGGCGGTTGGCAAAGGCGCGGTGGCAATGCTGACCTCGAATGCCTACAACCTCGTCGATCTGCCGAAGAATCACCTGAAATTTCCCGTCGATTACAAATACAAGGATGTCAAACCGGGTGATCCAGCGGTTCCTGCATTGATCCGTTGGGGCGACACCGCCAAGTCGAACCCGGCCTACAGCCTGGAGGAATGCAAACCATCGCAGTTGCGCAATCAATTCGCGGCGTGGATGGTGCATCCCGAAAACCCCCGCTTCGCCACGTCGATCGCCAATCGGGTTTGGAAAAAAGTCTTCGGCCTGGCCGTGCAGGAGCCGGTTTCCGACATCGATGACCCGGCGGAAGCCAGCAATCCGCTGCTGCTCGCCCAGATCACCACCTACATGAAGCAGGCGAAGTTCGACCTGCGCGAATTCCAACGCATTCTCTTCAACACCACCGCCTACCAGCGCCAGGCGAGCGAAATGCCGGAGGATCCGAAACTCTATCGCTTCCAGGGGCCGGTGGTTCGACGCATGAGCGCCGAGCAAGCCTGGGATTCCATCGTCGCGCTCTCCAGCGGGGATGAATCCGATCAACTGCTGCTGCGTCGAGGTGATGACCTGCAACGCACGGTTGTTGCCGACAACCAGATCAATGCGGCGACAGTCACCAAGTTGGTCGCGGAAATGCGAGCCAACGGCGTGCCGATGCAGGGGGGCGGTGGTAAAAAAGGCGGTGGCAATCCGCGGGCGATGACTGCGTTTTATGAAGGTGGCAAGCCGCTGATGCGTTCGGGCCTGATTCTCGCCCGCGCCAGTGAGTTGCAACAACCGGCTCCGGAAAATCATTTCCTGCGCTTGTTCGGTCAGAGCGACCGGCTCGTTTCCGATACCAACACCACCGACGGCAGCGTGCCGCAGATGCTGCAATTGATGAACGGTCCGGTGCAGACCATCATCACCAGCGGTTCCGCCGCCATGGTCTCCGCCGCCAAGGGCAAAACGCCGACGGACCAAATCGCCGCCCTGTATCTCAGTTTCCTCGGTCGCCCCCCGAGCGCCGAAGAGTCAAACAAAGCACTCGCCGCGATCAAAGAAGGCCTCGGCATCTCCGACCTCGCGTGGGTATTGCTGAATTCCCGCGAGTTTCTTTTCATTCCGTAATCCACGTCTCCGTTTTTCCGAATCCAACTGCCATGAAATCCGATCTGCTCCAACTCCATGAGGTCAACCGCCGCGGTTTTGTCGAACGCATGGCCCAGGCCGCGTTCGGCCTCAGCATGCTGCCTTTCCTCCCCGGTGAGAATCTTCGTGCCGCCGAGACCGCCACCGTTCCCGCCGCAACGGGTAAACCGGGCTTCGGCAAGGCGAAAGCAGTGATCATGTTGCAACTGTCGGGCGGTCTCAGCCAGATCGACAGCTTCGACCCCAAGACCGGGGCATCGAAAGGTCCCGGCACCGCCTTGAGCACGAAAGCGGGATTCCAGATTTCCTCGTTCCTTCCGGAAACGGCAAAAATCGCCGACAAGATCACCGTGATCCGCAGCATGACGGCAAAAGTCGGCGTACACGAACAAGCCCGATATCTCATGCGCACCGGATTTGAAAAACGCGGCACCATCATCCACCCCACCCTCGGAGCATGGGCGCATCATTACCTCGGCCCGAGCCACCAAACCCTGCCGAGCAGCGTGTGCGTGAATCGGCCGTCGAACCATGGCAACGGTTTTTTCCCCGCCACCATGAGCCCGCTGCCGATCATGGACCCCGAAGAGGGCCTGCCCAATGCGGTGGCCACGAAAGACGCCGCCGTCATGGAAAAACGGCTCGCCCTGCTCCGCGACATGGATCACAAGTTCACCGACACCGTAAAGGACAGCAGCGTGGCGGCCTACAATGATTTTTATGAAAGCACCCTGCGCTTGATGAAGGGCAAGGACCTCCAGTGTTTCGATCTGGAAAAGGAACCTGCCGAACTGCGGGCGAAGTATGGCAAGAACCGTTTCGGCCAGGGCTGCCTGCTCGCGCGGCGTTTGGTCGAGGGCGGCGTCCGCTACGTGGAAGTGGAAAGCGGCGGCTGGGACATGCACAAGGACATCGAAGGCGGCATGGAAGACCGCGGTGCGGAGTTCGACACCGCCTTCGCGGCGCTGATCAGCGATCTCGATTCGCGCGGTTTGTTGGAGAGCACGATGGTGGTGGTCGCCACCGAGTTCGGTCGCAAGCCGACGTTCGATGGCAGCGGTCGCGGGCATCACCCGTTGGTTTTCTCCTGCGTGCTCGCCGGCGGCGGCGCGAAGAAAGGATTCGTTTACGGCGCCAGCGATGCGGCGGGCGGTCAGGTGGACAGCGACCCGGTCGGGGTCGGCGATCTCCACGCCACCGTCGCCCATGCCTGCGGCCTGCCGATTGAAAATGCTGTCGTCAGCCCCAGTGGTCGACCTTTCACAATCGGCAACAAGGGCAAACCCGTGGCCGGCGTTTTCGCCTGAGCGGGATTATTCCACCCGGTTCACCATAAGGGGCTGATGTCCCCGCTATCATTCGGTCGTCATGATCTAAACGACCCGAACGCTGATTGCATTGATGGCCACCGGTCCGCTGACCGCAATGGAAAAACATGCGATGACCCACCACAAAGATGCCGTCAACCTGCCGATCACGGATTTCACCGGGCAGACCCTCGCCGCACACACATTCCGGACAAAAAACCAAGGTGTTGAGCTATAGCAAAAACAGCTTCGAAGGCGATCCCCGCGCGATGCCGATGAAATCCGCCCCCGCCTCGCTGAACATCATGACGATGGTGAATCTGCACACCTACGGATGCAAGAACGTGTTCAAACTCGCCCCGTACCAGCAGATCGAAAAATCAAAAATTCCCTTGGTGAGAAAGTGATTAGCGAGATATGCCACCCTTGTGAATCCATTGGAGTGGATATCAGCCGTCGGCAGTTCACACGCCGACGCAGCCTTTTTTGCTAGAAAATCAAGGCGCTTTCACGAGCTGCCGATCTTTGTGCTTGACCTCTGCCGGGAGTTTCGCTTGGATGTGCCTCGGATAGGTAGGTGCGTCTGATTCGACCATGTCGCGCGGGAGCCTCCGTGTAGACCGGCGGCTGAAATAAGACGCATTCGACCCTCGTATCATTCAAACAATTTCATATGGACATTCTCACTTCCCCGCTTTGGTACATCTGTTACCTGCTTGTTCTGGTTGGAATGTCGGGATACGGTTTCCATCGCCTGACGATCGTCTATCTGTACCTGCGCCATCGCAACCAAAAACCAAAGCCGCTGGCGGAGTTCACGGATCTGCCTCTGGTGACCATC
>Ga0315905_10006918_pt1:0-10000 | contig 11522 bp, 17 predicted proteins | sample LakEriMetagenome_5_FD_203522 | JGI IMG/M metagenome (GOLD analysis project Ga0315905, IMG submission 203522) | Freshwater fungal communities from buoy surface, Lake Erie, Ohio, United States - Buoy 4 MA121 | ecosystem: Environmental > Aquatic > Freshwater > Lake | place: USA: Lake Erie...
TGGAAGCAGGAGCCTGGCGTCGAGACAACCTTTGAATTGAATCGGGAATTGAAATTGCCCCTCTTAGTGCCGTCAGGGTATAAATGGACGGATCTGGGGGCACTCGAGGTCAAGGTATACTTAATTAGCAACGAGACAAAGATGCAGCGACAGAATGAGATGAAAATGCGAGATCGACGAAAGAATCTGGGTAAGTCTGAAAAGCCAGAGCCAGCGGAACTTGAAAACGGGTGGAATCAGCGAGGCACTATGATGTACCCGAGCGCCAAGCCAGTTCTTGTGGCGGAACTTCCGCTCCAACTCTGCGTGGAAAGGAGAAAACAAGGCGATCAACGAACAACGCCATTTACGCTCGAGTTTCAAGACAAGATCTCAAGGTACAGCGTTGCCCCCCTTCCCCTCCTGCGATGTTTGAAACCATCTTCAAGTTTCCTGTGACCCAATTTTGAATGCAAATGATTTTTCTCTGCGATTGACACCAGTTCCCAAGGAGAACTCACGATTTCTGTAGCGATTACCCGTACGCCGTGTTCCCCTGGGTGGGGCAGAGTATTGAACGCGTTCACGTCCAAGGGCGTCTCTCAGTTCTTCCAACGAAAGCTTATGCGCACCGTAGAGGAGATTGAAGCGAATGAAGACCGCTTTACCAGGAGAATCACTGACAAGCGCATCAGCATGCTGAGATCTCTAAAAGCAGTAAACGAGCCGCAAGGCGCGGCAGCTGCAGTCAAGCAGACATCAGGTGGCAGTGGCCTTGACGAGCTGAAAGGGGTAATATGCACTCGACAATCACGTGCCACATGCTTCAAAATCATTCTAAAAATGATTTCCGACGCCTTCTGTTTGCAAGCTACCCGTCCTGCCATTCTCTCTCTCTCGCTCTCTCTCTCTCTCTCGCTCTCTCTCTCTCTGTGCGCGCTTTTCCATGATCTATATCCAGCTGATCTCACCTCACGCACATAACTTCACACGCACGGACCGCAGATGTTTGCCGGCATCCTCGAGACGATTGACCTTCAGAACACGATTACCAAGCAACAGCAGGAGAGCATGCATGATCTCTTCCAGGCCATGCAGGGCGTAAATGAACTTCTGGCCACTGCCGAAAAAATCGCTAAAGGGCATCTCAACGAATTTGGGACCCCTGGTGTTGAACCATTTTGTTTGGGATCGGTGTCAGTGTCAGTGGCTAGAGTCTTGTTCTGATTTGTGTGTCGAGGCGGATCGAAGAGCGAGAGCGAGAGCGAGAGCCATTGGGCGATAGAAAGCACGGGAGTGAGAGTGCGAGGATGCGAGAGGTTGAGAGAGGCAGAGCGATACCCAGAGAGCAGGGTGCTGGGGCCTCGAGAGAGAAGGTGTGAGAGACAGTGGTGAGAATACGAGCTGGGCTTTATTTCTAGGTGTTTGTGTGTAGGGGTGTCGGTGGGTGCATGCAAGAGAGGGAGAGTAAGAACGCGCGCGCGCGCGAGCAAGAGAGATGGAAAGAGAGAGAACGCGCAAGGGAGAGAGCGAGAGTAAGATTGTCTGTGTATACTCTGGCTGGCTTGTTTATGACTCCTTTCTTTTCAGCTGAACCGGACCCCGAGGATATGACTAAGAACGAAACTCTGCCAGATAAGCAGCCTGCTCCGTCAGGTAACAGCTTGTGTGCATGATGTTGTCATTTTCAGTCTTGAAAGCTGAGCAAGTTTGCGGGGCCTTGACAGTCAACACTGCAGACTTCGTTTCAGACATCCACAGTGAGCTAGCGGTCTTGCAAGAAAAACGAAAAAAGATGAGACACCGTGCGGAGCGCAAATTATACAAAGCCAAGTCTGTCCTGGATAAGCTTCAGGTCCCTCCCCTCAATTTCCGCGATGAATCTGTCCTCAAGGGACCATTGTACCATGACAATTTGTGAAGGGACCATGTGCCAACCATGTGTTCAACTTACGCACCATCGCACGATCACAGCGGCTGGGGACGGGATCCTCAGGTAACGACTCTCCCAAGGGTGGGGCATTGTCAGAGTACGGCTCTCCCAGCGGGGTCTTGCCTCCTGTTATTTCTTCTCCTGGGATGCTCCCCGGCCCGTCTGGTATCTCCGACGCACTGAATGCTCTCTGGATGCCCGCCTTCGCGTCTTTCTCTCGTTCTGCCTTCTGTGCTCCCCTGCTACTTTTCGTTTCCCCCTGATCCTCCCGCGCGCTCACTTCGCCTCCGGTGTCGTTTCTCTTCTTCCCTTGGTCTCAAACGCTCACGACGTTTTGGGGATGAAATGCAGGGCAGGGAAAGGGAACCAGCAACGCCTTCAAGGGGCGTGTTTGAACTACGCTTCCGCTGTAAATTTCTCCAATGCTCTTCAGCGCACTAAACTTTGCGCACGTCAACGTTGCATGAATTCAGATCGATTCCCAATAATGATCTGGGCCAAACTCCATTCCTAGATCTCTTAAAGTACGTATCGCTCCACCTGTCCTGCGACGGCAGCCCTGGGCCCCTCTATGGTATTATTCAATACCGACGTGAACCTGGCAGGTCGATCAGCAGGTTTAAAAAAAACGAATAAAGCTGCTCACCCCTCCCAATCCAGTAAGCAGCTGCTGCTCCGCGACGTCGATCTCCACCATGCAGTGCAGGCAGGGAGGAACCGTTGAGCGAAGTGTGCACATTTTGCTGCATATTTTGCTCTTCGCGAATCTCACAGAGCACGGTTCGCGCACAGCCGCATTTCAATTCTCAGGCTTTACGACGTGGGTTCGCATTCACGAGTGGCACTAGGTGCATTGACATTAAACCTTCATCGCGCGCCTCCGGAGCTATGTTTGGGGAGATGGCTATCTTGGGGCAGAGTGGCTACACGAGTCATATCAAGACCGGGGGGTCGGTGGGGCTGAGCGCGGAAACTGGCCATGACTTCTACGATAATCTTAGCTTTATTGATTGGAGGGCCATCCGCCTGGAACTGGAGCCAGAGCTCGAGAACAGCATAAGCGCTCCCAGGCTGCACGTTGTAAGCAGGGCGCTTAGCACACTGTTGGCAGCATTGCAATAGCGGTGCAATGCCGCCCGGTTGTAATGGACCAGTGGTGAACTTGAATGCAATTTATATTGATTCTTGTCAAGTTACCGCGCGAAATTGCCCGCTAGGCTCAGGCCCGCAACCTGCCCCCTGGTCTTTCCTTCTCATGAGATGTCCCTCTCCTGCTGCAGACTTGGCCAAACTTTCGCGCGCTACGCGCTGCGAGGTGGAAAACAGCTGCGTGTCCTCCCTTCGGCGCTCCAACGAACCACGCCTACGTCGAGGCGCTCTGCACTACAAGGCACCTCCTCAGTAGTACAGCTTGCGCGGGTTCCCGTTGGGGTTGGGACGATGCCGGTAGCCTAACATCATACGCTTCCTGTATTGCTCGAACACGTCCTCGGAGCCGTCCAGGTCCCAGGTGTGCTGCGAGCCCACGCCGTGCGCGCTGCCAGCCGCGGCGCCAGACTTGTCCGAAGCCGCCTTTGCAGCGCCCACTGGCGCCACCTTGCCGTCCTCCTTAGCTCCGAGGCCCTTGCCGGCCTTCCAGCCCATCTTGGACAGCATCTTGTAGCCCGCATTCGTGGCATCCAGCACCGTCTTGTCCGTGTCCTCCTTCTTCTCCTCCTTCTTGCCGCCAGGCAGCAGCGTGGTGTACTTTGCCATCTCTTCGGCGGGCAGCAAGTTCCCCACGTGACTGCTCTTTGGCACAAAGCCCACTTTGTACTTCTTGCCCCACTCCGACATCACCAGGTCGTCCTCCTTGTCCTCCTCCTTCTCCTTGCCGACGTCGCTCGCAAAGTCTACCGCTGGGTCGTACGCGGGGTAACCGCCCGCGCCATGCGTGGAACGCGGCGGCGCCCGCTCGGCCTCGGCCTCTTCGACAAACTTGCGCTTGGGTCGAGAGCAAGATCCCTCTCCGCCCTCCTCGGTGAAGCGCCGCTGGCTCTGGCTCCCCGCGCCCGCAGCGCCGCGGTCCGTGTCTGCGCCCAATCCCGCGCACCAGCCCACATGCATGTCAGCCGAGGGCCGCCCCCTGCCCGCCTGAGCGTGCGGTGCGCACGACCACTTACCTTTTGCGGGAGCGCCTGAGTCGCCCCATGTGGGGACTGGTGGCGGCGCCTGCCTGCCGCCCGCGCCGCTGCCCGCGGCCGCGGCCTGTTGCGCAAGAAACTGGGCCATAAAAGAGCCGTCGTTTGCGAAATTCATGTTCATCGTATGCGCTTCAGAACGTTTTTGTTTTTGGCAAAAAAAAAACGAAAGGTTCGTGGCTGCCATTGCGGTAACCGCAAAGCTGCGGCGGGGTGCGCGCTGGAGTGCACTGTGCACTGCGGCGGGGCGCGAGCTGCAGTGGAGGGTGGGGCATAATGCCGCCGCAGAAGCTGAAGAAGCTGAAGCCGCTCAAGACCAAGGTCAAGGCGCACAACACCTCCATTCTTATGAGCCCGGTCCCTGTGGGCTCTCCTGATGAGCAGCAGGCGCCCGACGCCAGCGCGGCGCCCGCAGTGGCAAAGAAGAAGGGCAAAAAGATCACCCTTCGGGAGCTGCCGCACGAGGGGGCCGGGCTAGCGGCGAACCGGCCCCCTCCTCGGGCTGACCTCGACAGCATTTACGTGCCCGCAAAGCCCGGGCGCCGCGAGAGCCTGGGCGGCATGACGGGGAACTTGAGCCCACTGGCGCGCCTGTCCCGGGTGTGCTCGGGCCCCGTCGCCTCCAGGTGCGCGCGCACAGCCCCCCCACCCGCGCCGGGTAGCCTGACGGGCCGGACTAACCGGCCGCGCGTGCGTGCAGGTTCCACGAGGTGTCGACAGTGGACCTCTGTTTAGAGGTCGAGTTCGACACGCTGGTGCAGGCCCTGTCCCGGCGCCTAAGCGACTGGCTCGCCATTCTCTCGGACGATGCTGTCAAGGACCTGGCAGATATCGCCGAGGTCAAGTACGTTAGGGCCGGCGAGGCTTTGTTTTCGCAGGGGCAGACGGAGCACTCGCAGGCCTTGTGGGTTCTCCTCGACGGCATGGTACTGGGCTCCCTGAAGCCCGGGCTGCATGAGGTACCAGTGCTGGTGGCCTCAGACTTGCGGGAGGAGGAATCAACGCTAAGCAGTATCTCGAGCAAGAAGAAACAAGGCAAGAATAAAAAGAGCGTGTCCAAACGGGGAAAGCAGCAGTCTGCAGGTCAAGTCAAAAGCGATGGAGCAGAGGAAGCGATCAAGGCCATCAAGGAGAAGAATGATGCTATAGTGCCGGTCCCCCTTTTTGCGACAAGAACCTTTGGCGCTGTCTTTGGCGAGGACACGCTCCTGTCCGGCGACAAACACGGCTATTCTCTGGTGGCGGAGTTAGATAGCAAGCTCTGCTGCATATCCAAGGAGGATTATATGATGCTCTTCTTGACTGACGATCAGGCAGTGGAACGGGTGAGATCTTATAGGAAGGGCGCAATGACTCGTGCCTTTGCCTCTGCCTCTGGGGTAGGCTCGCTCGTCGAAGAGCTTTTCCCTGAGGACTTACAAGCTGCTCTCCAAGACCAAGCGATCCTGCGCCGCTTTCACGCCGGACAGCGCATCATGGCGCCAGACAAAAGGCTGCGAGCACAAAGCAAAGACGCAGCGTCTGCACTCAATGATAACAGCAATGACGCGCAAGAGCATGCGGACGCCAGAGGCGGGCAGCAAGATGACCAGCCCCCGGCTGAGCAACTTTCCGAGCCGCTCCTCGAACAGTGTCCAGAGCCACTGCTAGAGGAGCCCAGTATGTTTTTCTTGGTGTCTGGACAGCTAGACGTCATCCGGTTTGATGAACACGACGATAGGCACCTTGTCTGCACGTCTGATGTGGAAGGCGCGATTTTCGGGGAGTTTGGGGTTTTAATGGGCGATTCGTATATGCGAAGTGTAGGAGTATTTGCAATGACCGATGGCCAGTTGTGCGAGCTGCCCAAGGATCTGCTTGCGCACATGATGGCTGAAGTATCTTTGCGCAAGGACTTCCGGTTCAAGCTGAAATCGAAAATCGCCGATGAAGAGTGCAAGGACGTGATCCGCGTGGCTGGCATGTACGCATCAACATCCATGCTGTTACAACGAATGGATGCGAAGAAAAGCTTGATGCGTCCAAAGTTGTCGAAGCTAGATAGTGACACCGAGGATGAGGATCTGACGGACGCGAACAATGTGCCCTTGCTTAACAAATTGCCCGGCATCGAGATCGTCAGAAATGCGGGATCCGATGACGTGGACATTGCAAGGGCACTTACGGCACTTGATGATGCCGAAAAGGCCTTGTTCAATGCCGAAAGTCAAGTGCGTAATCCCAAACACCCATTGTTTCTTCCTGCTGTGTTTGCGCTGGTCAAAACTGTGTCGCCTTGGGATTCTTATGAGATGTTCACAGGGGGGGTCTGCGCGTAGGCGTGCACAACATGCGCGGCTTTTCGCTGTTGAGCGTGAGATGTTGATAACCATCAAGAGCCATCATGTGTCGTTGGAGGCTTCCGCCCTGACATCAATTCTGTGCAGCTGAAAAGAGCACAAGAAGGCGATGATTGGGCCATGTTTTACAAAGACGTGATCGACGATATTGAAATTGCTGCCGCCAACTACAGTGAAGTGCTGGTAAAACACTCCAAAATGCTACCACTGCAGGGCTTCGATCGCCTGAGCCTCGACAGGAAGATGGCACGTCTCGACTTAATGATGTTGCAAGTTTCAACTTTCATGCCGCCTGGCAAAATGCAGACGGAACGCATGACGCGGTGCAAAGCCGTCCAGCAGCTTCTCTTGCCGCAGAAAGATTTCGCGCGCTTGATGCACGTGCGACATTTCCGCATTGACTGGCAGTCGGGCACGGCGGTGTGCAATTTCGTAGAACAGTGCAGCGAGAGGATAAAAGTCCTTGAGGATGGGGTAAGCAGGCATCGTGATGTGCTTATACAGCGGTACGGTGAGCGGGCTGGAGCTTGTCTATTTGACCAACTTCACAAGTGGTATCAGCGCAAATCTGCTGCATGGCAGCGATGTTCCGAGCTTGTGCAGCAGCACAACTTATTTGTCGCCAGCATTTCTAATCTTGAGTGGCAATCGAGACACCGCCCACTGCTCGAATATGAGAGCTACAAACTCAGAGAAATGCGAATCAAAAGCGATGAGACCCTGAGGGTTGCCGAGAAGATTCGCTTGGATCTGCTCCCTTTGAATCGCGCCGTGGTGCATACGTGCTTTTCGGGGATGCCGCCACCGCCGGCTCCGGCAGTGACGTCCTCGCCGATCCTGTCTTTTTTGCAATACCTCCAAAAGGTCTCGCCGCCCCTTCTGCGCGTTGTTCTGCTGATGATACGCGTCCCGACTGTGCGATTTGCTGTGACATTGTCTTCGATTACGTGCTACTCACTTGTATTTGGCGCCAGATCATTGAGCTGCGAGAGGACCTGCGGCTGGCCAAGGCCACAGCGACCCACCAGGCCGACACCATGATGAATCGCACCTTTAAAGAGTGTTCTATTGGCGAAGTCACCGAGCCTCCGCGCAAGTTCTCTTCGGAAGAGGCCATTCCGAGGCGACCGGACGGCTCGCGCGACGTGGCCCCGGTTCTGCAGAGCTTTCTCACTGACTTGGGATCGTGGCTGTTTGCCAAGGACGTTGACCGCTGGGCTAAGCAAGCACGAAAAGCCCAAAGAATCGGTGCCTCCTCCTGCAGTGGGCGATAAACTTCTCGATTTATTTTTACGTTGGTTTCGGGTTGTTAATGTCAAGTGCCTCCTCCTGAGCGCGTAGTGCAGAGCACTGTTTGATAGTTGTTCATAAATGTACATAGATGCCACCCTCTCTCAATTCAACGCTCGCCAGCCGTGCACAGCACGGCACAAGTCCCAGTTTGCTTCCGCACTTGCCCCCTCTGCACCCACGCCCTTCCGCCCCATCTCACGAACGACCGAGACCTTTGAGCAATGCAAGCAGAGGGTGAGGAGCACTTGGACCCGCACCTGCTGCGCCTTCTTCCCCAGCGCCGCTACCATCACCCCGCGCGCCCAACACTGCGCTGCTGGAAGCGCCGCTCTGAGAAAGCGTAAGCCACTCGCGCCACACTTGCATGGCAAGGGGGTCCCCCGTGTCAAGCCGCTTGAGAGCCTCAGTGCCTATTTCGGCTGCGCGCCCTTCAATCTCGAGATCCACAGCTCTCTGCTCCAGGGCCCGCGCCTCCCCGCGCTCGTGCCCCGCGCCTGCGGCTCCTGCCCCGAGAATCTGCGGGCGGAGAGCGCGTAGACGCTTATTTGTTTAGTTATTTATTAATTTGATTGTATTTATTTACTTATTTATTAACTTATTTATTGATTTACCTGTGCGCGGAGAGCACGTAGCAGCTGCAGCAGAGCTTGTGCCTGTCGAAATCCTTCAACGTCAGCACTCTATTGTATTAACACTACAAAGTCACTCTAAACGTTTTTTTGGTTGTGTGTGAGAATGGCTGCCTCTTTGAGTTGGGCACACGTGTCTGCTAGTTCCGGGCGCGCAAGGGCGCGCACGGCGTCTGGCCCCGGCAACTCAGCGGCCTGGTACAAATTCTCAAAATCAGTGCCCTTATAGATGCCCTAGTACAGTGTCCTATGGACGCCCTAGCTAGTACAGTGCCCTAAAGATGCTCTAATACAAATTCTTAAAAGCCTGCGCAGTGCCATACAGATGCCCTAGTACATTTTTTGACTTTTCTAGAAAAGTCACTAAAGATAGTACAATTGAGAATTTGCACCCAAAAAGTCACTATGGAGCACTTTTTTTTCTCTCTGAGAATTTGTGCCTGTTTGCTGCCCAAGTGCGGTGAGGCTCGCAGGAGGCGACTGATGGCGCCCTGCCGCAGCTTTTGCGCGTTTGCCGCTTGCTCCTTTAATTATTTTTTGTTTTTCAATTTGCGCGATGGCCGCTTGCTCCTGCGCAATGCACGCCGAGACCTTTGCGGTTGCGGGTCTAGGGTTCAGGGTTTTGGGGTTTAGGGTTGAGGCATTTAGGCCTTTCGCGTTTAGCTTTCGCGTTTACCTTTCGCGTTTTGCTTTCGCGCTTATCTTTCGCGTTTAGCACTTACCTGAGCATTGCCGGCCGGTATGTGGTGCGCGTGCTTGCGGAATAGGGTCAAGGGGTTAGGGTTTGGGCATAGGGTTTAGGTACCTGTGCATTGCGGGCCGACACGTTGTGCGCATGTTTGCGCAGCAGTAGCAGCACATCGCCCGTATTATATATCTCATAATATTCGCCGTCATCCCTTCCTCCTCCTCCTCCTCCTCCTCCTCCTCCTTCTTCTCCTCCTCCTCCTCCACGAGTGGCAGCCGCACGAGAGGCTGGCGACGGAAGAAGCCCAACCAAGCGGAGCCACAAGGCATAGTCCTCCACGTGCGCATCATTACTGACACAAGTTCGTTCCACGTGCGCATCATTACTGACACAAGTTCGTGACACACAGTCCTCCACGTGCGCCGCCACTTGCAGCCCAGTCACATCTCCACACGTCCCCGCGCCCGCGCCAGAGGAGGAGGAGGATGAGGAGGAGGAGGAGGAGGCGTGCATGTAACCACCGCACCGCATCACAGCATCCTTGCGCATCATTACTGACACAAGTTCGGGACACAAGTTTGTTACACAAATTCTCAGACGTCAGCGCCCCAATACATTTACTATATCAAAACTCACTGTATCGAGTACTTTAGTAAAGTCTCTAGAGACTTTGTGGCAGCGTGCCTGACGAATGCGAGATGCAGCAATGCACGAGAGGAGGGAAAGGAGGAGGGAGAGGAGGGAGAGGAGGAGGACGCGTGCAAGCAACCTGACGGGTGCGAGATGCAGCAATGAAAGAGGAGCCTCCAGCGCACATGCCCCGCCAGACAGGGCTGGTCAACAATTTTGTACCCCTGGTCCACGATTTCGTGCACCTTCTCGACGGAGGGGGGCATGCAAGCCCCCCCGGCCCCCTCCCCCACAGCACCGTCCCACCCACACACACTGGCCCCTGCTGA
>Ga0315905_10006919_pt1 | contig 11521 bp, 10 predicted proteins | sample LakEriMetagenome_5_FD_203522 | JGI IMG/M metagenome (GOLD analysis project Ga0315905, IMG submission 203522) | Freshwater fungal communities from buoy surface, Lake Erie, Ohio, United States - Buoy 4 MA121 | ecosystem: Environmental > Aquatic > Freshwater > Lake | place: USA: Lake Erie, Ohio...
CCCTGCAGGGTGCGGCCGGCGGCGGAGTGAATACTCAGGATCTCCAGTGCCTCCTCGGTCGTCGTCGCGGGCATCAGCGAAGGGATTCTCTTCGCCACCATCGATTTGCCGGAGCCCGGGGGACCCATAATCAGCAGGTTATGTCCGCCCGCGACCGCCACCTCCACGGCGCGTCGGAGAGCGGGCTGCCCCTTCACCTCGGAGAAGTCAGGGCCGACGTTGGTCGCCGGCGGGTCGGGGGTCGTCCGCCGCGGTAGCGGATCGAGGTGCAAGCTGCCCGCAAGGAACCGGGCGGCGGCATCAAGCGAATCCAGCCGGTAGACTTCGAGTCCCTCCACCAAGGCGGCCTCTTCCGCGGAGGTGCCGGGCAGCAGGAGTCCTCGTTTGCCTAGCCGCCGGGCCAGCCGCGCCATCGCGAGCGCGCCCCGCACTGGGCGCGTGGCGCCGGAGAGGCTCAGCTCACCGGCGATCAGCCAAGGATCGATCTCCGCGGCGTGCAATTGCTGCGTCGCGAGCAAAATACCGAGCGCGATGGGCAGGTCATAACACGGGCCCTCCTTGCGCAGGGTGCCGGGGGCGAGGTTGATCGTGGTGCGCGTCCGGGGGATGCGGAATCCGCTGTTGCTGAGGGCGGAGAGCACCCGGTCGTCGGATTCCTTCACGGCGGCGTCGGGCAGGCCCACCAAAATTAATTTGGGATCGCCGACTTCGTTGCTGTTGACCTCGACCGTTACGGTCTCGGCCGAGATGCCCTGGAGGGCGGCGGAAAGCAGGGTGGCAAGCATCGCGCCGCCAGCACGGACCGATCAGGCGCGGGCGCCAAGGGCCGCTTAGCCCCGGTTTCCGGGGCAACTTAGAGGTCGGGCGAGGGCCGGTGGCGGCGGCCGGAGATTCGGCCGGGGCCAGATTGGCTACTAAGCTGCCGGATCTCCTCGAATTGGCGCTGGGTGAGCAGGCGTCGCGGCAGCCGCCTCTCGGCTTCCGCCACGAGGCGCGCGCGATCGTCGTCGCTGGGTTCGTGGGGCTCCCAGGACGAGTGGTGCCCTTGGTGGCGGCGCCACTCGATGTTGCCCCCGTGCACGAGGGCCTTGACCTCGTACTTGCCGGTTGCGGGATCCCGGTTCCACCAGCCGAACTCCATACCCATCCCTCACCTCTCCGGCAAACGGGCCGATCCGGCGAGCGCAAACTCCGCCCGCGGCTCGCCCGGGTGGTAGTGCGAGCTTCGCCGTTCGACGGGCCGCACCCGCAGCGCTCCGTCCCGCAAATCGACCGCGAGCGCGCCGAGAGGACGGGTGAAGGAACCGGTGTTGATGATCACGGGCCCAATCCGGGGGCGCCAGCAGCCTGGGTAATGCGTGTGGCCGGTCAGGACGAAGCGGGCTGCGGGCCGGTGCCGGCGCCCGAGGCGAGCCGCCCGGGCGGGTAAGACTAGCCACGAATGGAGGATGAGCGCGGCCCGGTGCGGCGGCCACACGGTGTCGGCGAAAAAGCTGAGCAGCGCCTGCCAGGTGGGAATACCGGGGGGGTGGCGCTGCGGAAGCGAGGCAGACACGCGGCGAAACGCGCTCGCTCGCCCCTCGAGGCTACCCCGGGTCTCGGTAGCAGCGCGCCTGAATTCCTGCTTCAGGCGTTGGCGCAACACCGGGGCATCGCGGCTCCAAGGCACAAGGCTTGGGTAGAGAATGTCCCCGTGCACCACGAAGACCTCACCGCCGGCGAGGTCGAGGTGATGGCAGGTGGAGAGATTGGGGTCGTGGTTGCCGGTCACTAGGGTCAGGCGGGGAACCCGTTCTGCGCAGAAGGTGAGGAGTTCCGTGCGGCAGCGGGCGGAGTGAGCCGGTTGTGCGGAGGGGCGGGTGTCGACGGAGTCGCCGTTGAGCACTAGGTGGTCCACTCCCTCGAGCAGCGGATCGAGTTCGTCCAGTCGGCGCAGGCGGCCGGCGTGGTCGCCGTAGTGAACGTCGGAGAGGATGCGGGTCAGCTCCGGGGCCATACGCTGAACTTGGCGGGCGAGCGGTTAGCCTCAATGCGAAAGGCCCCCGGCGTCGGGGGCTTGCGGGCCGGGCGGCGGGAGGATCTGCTCGGGCGATGGCACTTCGCGCGCTGCTGTTTCCGTTGCTGCTGCTGGCCTCGGTTGAGGCTGGAGAGGTGGCCGACTGGATCGCTCGCCACCGGGAGACGATGGGGGGTGCCGCAAACCTTGCGGCGCTGCAGTCCTTGCGGGCGGAGGGCACCGTGCAGGCGGGGGGGGCGGCGGTGCGGTTCCATTTCCTCGCGGCGCGCCCGGCGGCGGTGCGGGTGGAGACCGAGCGGGGCGGACGGACGCTGGTCCAAGCCACGGACGGAATGGAGCCGCCGTGGGAGTTCGACACCGGCCAGTGGCCTCCGACCTACCGGGCGATGGTCCCGGCGGCGGCGCGCGTGTTCGCGGCGGACGCGGAATTTGATAACCCGCTCGTGGCGGGCCCGGACCGCGGGTATATCCTTGAGGACGGCGGAGAGGTGCAGCTTGAGGGCCGTCGCTGGCGGCGGATTCTCGCGACCCGCCGCCTCGTTGAGACCGTGTTCCTCTTCCTCGACCCGGAAACGGCCTGGCTGGCGCTTCGCCTCGAAGAGAAGGCGGGGCCGGGTGGCCGGAAGGTGCGCATCTTGACCCGTTATGAGGATCCCCGCTCGGTGGCCGGGGTACTGTTGCCACACCGGGTGGTTCAGGTGGTCGACGGGGTGGTCCGGCAGACCACGGTGATCGCGCGGATGGAGGCGAATCCGGGGCTGGAGTCCGGGCTGTTCACCCGCCCGCGCCCGCCCGCCGAGGCGCGTTGACCGGGGAAGTTTGGGATTGCGCCGCCCGTCGTCGGGGGCTTCGCTCGCCCCTCAAACCTTTTAACCATGCAAGAACAAGTCACGTTGGAATGCACCGAGGCGAAGAAAGAGGGCAAGCCGGCCTCCCGCTACCTGACCTTCCGGAACAAGAAGACCGTCACCGAGCGCATCGAGAAGAAGAAGTACAACCCGCACCTCAAGCGGCACACCCTCCACAAGGAGATCAAGTAACCTGCGCGCGAGTCCCGGTCTCCGAGGACTCCGCTTACGAAAAAGCCGGGCTTAGGCCCGGCTTTTTACTTTTCCCCCTCAGGCCTGCGCGCCGGGCTTCTCGATTGACGGGGGCGCGAAGGGGCTGGCGGAGCCTCCGAGGACGCCGTGCTGTTGCCGTCGGGCCGCCCGCCAACCCTCCCGGTGTTTGCGGATCCAATCGAGCAACGCGCGCTCAAACCCGATGTCATAACCGAGACGCTCCGACTCGATCCACTTGTGCTTCAGGATCTCCTCCCGCTCGGCCAGAAATTCCTGATAGAGGCTCGATTGCTTCACGAACTCGCGGGAAGTCTGGGACTCGGGAGGTCGCTGCGACATGGACGAGGGCGATTGAGGCCGAGGGTTACAAGGCTGTCAATTCCCGCGGGGTAACTGGGGCGAACCGCCTAGCTGACCGCCGGCTTCGGCGGCAACCGTTGGAGGAGTTCGCGGCCGATCGCCGCGAAGATCTGTGCCGCCTCACCGTCCGGGTTGGCGACCACTACGGGTGCCCCGGCGTCGCCGCCGGCGCGGATTTCCGGGAAGAGCGGGACCTGGCCGAGGAGGGTGGTGTCGAGGCGTTCCGCCGTCGCGATACCGCCCCCCGTGCCGAAGAGCGCGTGGCGCTGGCCGGAGGGATCGGTGAAGTGACTCATATTCTCCGCTACGCCCAGCAGCGGTACGTTGACCTTGCGGAACATCAGGCCGCCCTTGCGCGCGACATTGGTGGCCGCAGCCTGTGGCGTGGTGACGAGCACGGCACCGTCCAGGGGCAAGGTCTGGACGAGCGAGAGTTGGGCGTCGCCCGTACCGGGCGGCAGGTCGATCAGCAGCAGGTCCAGTTCCCCCCACCGCACGTTCTGCACGAACTGCTGGATCGTCTTCATAATCATCGGGCCGCGCCAGATGACGGGCGTGTTGTCGTCGACCAGAAACCCCATACTCATCACCTTGACCCCGTGGGCCTCCATCGGGATGAGCTGGGCGTCGGCGCCGTCGCCCTCGACCTCGGGGCGGCCGCTCAGGCCCATCATTAGGGGCACGCTAGGCCCGTAGATGTCGCAATCCATCAGGCCCACGCGGCCGGGCCGGCCCTCCGCGGCGAGCGTGCGCGCGATAGCGCAGGCGAGGTTGACGGCAAAGGTGCTCTTGCCGACCCCGCCCTTACCCGAGGCGATGGCGACGGCGTGGCGGATTCCGCGGGCTGCCGGCGCGTTGCCGGGCAGGTTGCCGGCCGCGGCGGGGGTGGCGGGGGCAGTGGCCTTGGCCGCGGCGGACACGGCGATCTCGACCAAAATATCCTTTACGCCGGGTTGGCCCCGCAGCGCCTGTTCCACCCCCGCTTTCAATTGCAGCGGAATCTGCGGGTCCGTGGTCGAGAGCGCGAGGGACACTTTCACCGTGCCGTCCAAAAAGCCTGCGGAGCGCACCAGCCCGAAGGAGACGATGTCCCGGCTGAAACCGGGGTATTTAACGAGCTTGAGGCGGTCTTGGATGGCGTCGGGAGTCACGGAGGAAAGGGAGAAGCAGTTAAGGGTTGTTATCGGGGAGGGGGGCGCAAATAGAAATGCCATCCCGCTATGGCCCTTTCCCGCCGCCACTTCCTCGCCTCCGGACTCGCCGCCGCTGCCGCTCCCGCCTTTGGGGCGCAGCCCTCTCGTAACATCGGTGAGGTCCGGATCGACGTCGACACGGCGACGGTGCCGGTGCGGGTTTCTGGGACCACCCCGGATCTGCAGGCGCTGGCCTTGACGGCCTTCCGGGCGCACGGCCGCTACCGTCTTGTCTCGAGTGGACAGGCCTTCGACCTGAAGTTCTCCGCCGCGGGCGCCAACCAAGTGCGGGTGGAGATCACCCGCGGCTCCGCGGGTACGCTGGTGCACGCTGAAACCGTGGCCGGCTCCACGCCCCGGCAGGCCCTCCTCAAGGCCGCGGACGTCGCCGTGGTGAAGACCAACGGCCTTGGCCTGCGGGGATTCTTCACCGCGCGCTTGGCCTTTGTGTCGCGCCGGGCTGGCCGTGGGGAGGTCTATACCTCGGACCTATTCCTCGGCGAGGCCCGCCAGATCACCCGGGACAATGCCCACGTGCTCAGCCCCCGCTGGTCGCCGGACGGCACCCGGGTGGTCTACACGAGTTACTTCCGCTCCAATGCGCCCGACGTCTTCGTCTCCAACGTCTCCAGTGGGGCGCGCGAGACCTTGATCAGCTTCCGCGGCACCAACAGCGGCGCGCGGTTCAGCCCCAGCGGGCAACAGATCGCCGTGGTGATGACGGGCGAGGGCTCCTCGGAGATCTACGTGACCAACGCCCAGGGCCGCCAACCCTCGCGGAAGACGCGCTCGGATGCCGTAAAATCCTCTCCCTGCTGGTCTCCGGACGGAAGCCAGTTGGTGTTCGCGATGGAGCCGGGCCCCCAGCTCTACCAGATGCCGGCTGCCGGCGGGGCGCCCCGTCGCCTCGCGCTCAACCTCGGCACCTACGCGGCGGAACCGGATTGGAGCCGCACGGATCGCAATAAGATCGCCTGCACGGTCCGCGTGGGGCGCCAGTACCAGATCGGGGTCTTCGACCTCGCGAAGGGCGCGGGCAAGGTTGCCTCGAAGGCCAGCTTCGACGGTGTGGAGCCTTCGTGGCTCGCCGACGGCCGTCACCTTGTCTACACCGCGCGCGACCGGTCCTCGAGCGTCCTCTGCGTGCTCGACACCGAAACGGGCAACAGCACGCGTCTCGGCACGCCGGACGCGGCCGCGCTGCAGGCGTGCGTCTGGACCCCCGGAATCTGAGGCCAAGCGACGGATGCGCCCGGGCCGCCCAAGGGTGAGGGTGTGGGAATGAACCGTATTGAGGGCCTCCTTTGCGGGCTGCTGATCTGGGCCGGTTTGGCCCTACCATTGCCGGCAGCCGTCCCGGTCGCGGCGGACTCGCGGGTGGCCGCCCCTGTCTTCCAAACCGCGGCGGACCGGGAGGCGAACTTGGTCATCGCGATGGTGGCGCGGATCGAGCTGATGCCCCAGGTGGCCGCGTGGAAACAGCGCCGGGGACAGCCCGTGCTGGACCCGGTCCGTGAGGCGGCAGTGTTGCGCGTCTGGCGGGTCGAGGCCGAGGCGCTGGGACTGGCCCCGGACCCGATGGAGGAGTTTCTCCGGCTCCAGATCGCTTGGGCACGGCGGCGCCAGGAAGCGCTCGTCGCGGAATGGCGGGCGACCGGTGTGCTCCCGGCGGAGCCACCGGACCTGAACACCGTGCTACGGCCGCGGTTGGACGAAGTGGGTCGTGAACTGCTGGCGGCGGCTTTCCTCACGGCCGGGGAGGAACCGCCGGCTTCGTCCGACCCCTGGGCCCGGCTGGCGGGCATCGCCGGTCTCGCTCCGGTGGAACTCCGCGCACTGAAGGCCGCGCGGGGCGCCTTGCGCCGGACAGGGACCGCGACCCTGGCGGGGTTACGCCGCGTCGGGGTCCTCCGCGTGGGCACCACGGGCGATTACTCGCCCTTCAGCTCGGATGCCGGTGGCGTGCTGCGGGGGCTCGACATCGAACTGGCGCGGGAACTCGCAGGCGCGCTCGGCCTGCAACCCGTTTTTGTGCCCACGTCGTGGCCGGGCTTAATGGCCGACCTGCGCGCGCACCGCTTCGACCTCGCGCTCTCCGGCATCACCGTAACGGCGGAACGCGCCCGGGAAGCCGCCTTCTCCATCGCCTACCTGCAGGATGGCAAGACGGCCATCGCCCGCCGGGGGGACGCGCCGCGGTTCGGTTCCCTCGCCGCGATCGACCAAACGGGGGTGCGCGTGATCGTCAACCCGGGCGGGACCAACGAGCGCTTCGTGCGGGAGCATCTGCGTCGCGCGGAGATCCTGCTCCACCCGGACAACCGGACCATCTTCGCCGCCTTGGCCGAGGGCGGGGCGGATGTGATGTTCACCGACGGAATCGAGGTCCGCTTGCAGTCGCGCCGGGACCCCCGCCTCGGGGGCACGCTGGCCGAGCCGCTGACGCGGGCTGGCAAGGCCGTGCTGCTGCCCCGGGACGCGGACTGGCGTGGTGCCGTGGACGCGTGGCTGGGGCCGTTGGTGACCTCGGGCGCGGTCGCGGAACGGCTGGAGCGGGCCCTCGCGCAAGCGGCGGGTGAGAAGCGGCTTTGACACCCGCGGTCCCGGCCTCATCCGTTCCCGCCACTATGCTGCAGTCGCTTCGCATCCGGAATCTGGCCCTGCTCGAGGCGGTGGAACTGGAGTTCACCCCGGGCTTCACCGCCGTCACCGGCGAGACGGGCGCCGGTAAAAGCATTCTGCTGGGCGCGCTGAGCCTTTTGGCGGGGGAGCGGGCGGACAAGACCGTGATCCGTCAGGGCGCGCCCGCGGCGGAGGTGGAGGCTGCCCTGCACTTCGCGGCCCCGGAGCGCCTCAATGCGGTGCTCGAGGAGCTCCAGTTACCCCCGTGCGAGGAGGGTGCGCTGCTGCTGCGGCGCACCCTCCCGCGCGACAAGGCGCCCCGGATCACCGTGAACGGCAGCCTAGCCACCCTCGCGGCGCTGCAGCGGCTGGGCGAGGTGTGGATCGACTTCCACGGCCCCAGCGAGCCACGGCGGCTCCTGCGGGATGACTGCCAGCGCGAGTTACTGGACCTTTTTGGCCGTCACGGGCAGGACCTAGCGGCGTATGGCGAGGCCTTCGGGCGGTGGCGCGAGCGAGCGGCCGAGCAGCGGCGGGTGGCGGCCGAGGCGCGCCTCGCGCCCGACCAGATCGACTTCCTGCGGGCCCAGCTCGCACGGCTGGATCAGCTGGAGCTGACGGCCGAGGCGGTCGAACAGTTGGAACGTGACCACCAGCGGCTGAGTCGCGCGCAGGAGTTGACCGGTTTGACGGAGGCTTTGGGGCAGGGCTTGGCGGGGGAGGACGGGATCCAGGCCCGGCTGGCGCCCCTTTTGCGGCTGGCACGGCAGTTGGAGGAACTGGATCCGGCCAGCGCGCCCCTTGCGGCCCGGCTGGCTTCCTCGGCCTTGGAGTTGGCGGATCTGGCGGAGGAGTTCGCGGCGTTAGGCCAGGCCTTGAACCTGGATCCCGAGCAGGCGCAGGAAATCGAGCAGCGGATGGCGACTTGGCTGGAGGTACGGCGGCGCCACGGAGGCGACCTTGCGGCAGTGCTGGGCGCGCGCGAGGAGATGCGCCGGCGCTTGGAGGTGCAGGGCGATGTCGAGGGCGTGTTGGCCCGACTGGAGCGAGAGGTAGCGGAGGCCCTGCGGGAGGCCCGGAGGCGGGCGCAGGCGCTGCGGGTCCGGCGGGAGAAGGCGGCGCGGGAGTTGGCCCGGACTGCGGCGCGCGCGATCTCCCGGCTGGGCTTCGCCAAAGCGGATTTTCAGGTGCGCGTGACCTCCTTGCCCGAGCTGGGCCCGGCGGGCGACTCCGGCGCCGAATTCCTCTTCTCTCCGAATGTCGGCGAAGCTCCGCTGCCCCTCAGCCGCATCGCCTCCAGCGGTGAGCTGGCCCGGGTGATGTTGGCGCTAAAGACCGTGCTGGCGGATCTGGACGGGGTGCCGTTGCTGGTCTTCGACGAAGTGGACGCGAACGTGGGCGGCGAGATCGGCAAGATCGTCGGGGAGAATATGGCGGGTATCGCGCGCGGGCATCAGGTGCTGTGCGTGACCCATCTGCCCCAGGTCGCGGCTCAGGCCGCGGCGCATCTGGTGGTTACTAAGGACCAGAGCGGGGAGCGAGCGGTGGTCCGGATCGAGCCGATCCACGGCACTCGGAAGGCGCGGGTGACGGAACTCGCACGGATGCTGGGCGATCGACAGGCTCGGAGCGCGCAGCGGCACGCCGAGGAATTGCTCGGGGGCTGAGGCCACTCGCCGGCGTCACCCAAGGCTCAGGCGCGCGGGGCGGTGGGTGCTGTCCCGGCCCTAAGCCAGAGCCAGCGCGCCATCGCGGGCATCACGAAGATGGCCCCGACCATATTGACCGTGAACATAAAGGTAAGCAGCAGGCCCATATCCGCTTGGAACTTGAGGTCGGAGAAAACCCAGGTGCTGACCCCGATGGCGAGCGTCAGCCCGGTGAACACCACGGCGGCGCCCGCATCCTTGAACCCACAGAACAGAGCATCCTCAAACGGTGCTCCCGCCTTCAGTTCGGCCTGGAGTCGCGCGAAGATATAGATGCCGTAGTCGACGCCGATCCCGGCTCCGAGGGCCACGACGGGGAGCGTGGACGGCTTGAGGCCGATATCGAGGACGACCATCACACCGTAGCCGAGATAGCTCACGATCGCGAGCGGGGTCACGATGCAAAGCGCGGCCCGGACGGAGCGAAAGGCGATCAGGCAGAGCGCAATGACGGAGCCGAATACCCAGTAGAGAATAGGCTTCTCGGCGGCAGCGACGACCTCGTTTGTCGCCGCCATCACGCCGGCGTTCCCGCTCGCGAGCCGGAAGGTGACCTTGGGCGAGTCGTGCCGGGCGGCGAACTCCCGTACCGCGGTGGTGACCGCGGTCAGCGTCTCCGCGCGGTGGTCGCGCAGGAACAGCAGGACCGGCAGCACGGAGGAGTTCGCGTTCAGCAGGCCGGTGGAGGTTTCGACCGGCGCGACGGCCTGCGCCAGCGCGTCGCGGTTACGCGGGAGAATGCGCCACTTGAGCGACCCCTCACAGAAACCCGCGTTTACGCCCTTGGCGACGCCGGCCAGCGAGACGACAGAATGCACCCCGGGGAGTTCACGCATCCGACCATCAAATTCGTCGAGCAGCGTCATCACCTCGTGGTCGACTCCGGCGTCCGGCACGGTTTCGACGATCACGCTGAGCAGGTCCACCCCGATGGAGAACTTGGAGGCGATCAGCTGACTGTCGCGATTGTACCGAGAGTCCGGACGCAGCTCGGGCACGCCGGCCTGGGTATCTCCGATGCGCACCGCCTTCGAGAAATGAACAGCCCATGCACCCACCGCGAGGCTCGCCAGCGCGATCGCCGCCGCGGGTCCCGGCTTGAGCGCGCGGGCGAGGCGGCCCCAGGTGACTTCGCCGCGCCGACGACGGGTGGTCACCCAATCCGCATACGAGGGCGGTAGCCGGAGATACGAAAGCATCAGCGGCAGGAGGAAGAAGTTCGTCAGGGTAATCACGCTCACCCCTAGGCTCGCGATGAGCGCGAGCTCCTGGATGGTGGGGATGCTGATCACCATAATGGTGAAGAAGCCGATGGTGTCGGTCAGCAGCGCCACAATCCCCGGGCCGATGAGCTGGCTGAAGGCCGCGCGGGCAGCCGCCGGGCCGTCCTGTCCCTTAAACACCTCGTTGCGGAAGGTGCAGATCTTCTGCACGCCGTGGCTGACCCCGATGGCGAAGACCAGGAAAGGGACCAGGATCGAGAACAGGTCCACCCCCATCCCGAGGGCCGCCACGATCCCAAGTTGCCAGATGACGGCGACGACCGAGCAGACGATGGGGGCCGCGGCTAATTTCCAACGGCCGGCGTAGTTCCAGACCAGCAGCGTGGTCACCACCAGCGCTACCGCGAACATTAGCCGGATACTGCCCGCGGCGGCGGTCACGTCCCCGACGATCTGCGCGAAGCCGATGATGTGCACGGTCACCCTTCCGCCGGTGGCGGTAGCCACGCTCTCGCGGATGCGCTCCAGCCCAGCGGCCACCGCGGCGTAATCGACGCGCTGGCCCGTCGCCGGGTTGGTCTCGAGCAACTGGGCACTGACGACCGCGGCGCTGAAATCGTGGGCTACTAGTTGGCCGAGCCGGCCTGACTTCACTATGTTCTCCCGCACCCGAGCAAAGGCGGCCGGCGAGGGCTGGAAATCGGCTGGGATCACGTTGCCGCCCGCGAAGCCGTCCTCGACGACCTCGATGAATCTTACGTTCGGCGTGAAGAGGGACTGGACCTGCGGACGGTCGATCGCGGGGAGAAAGGTCACCTCGTCCGTGACCTTCCGCAGCTGGGCGAAGAACTCAGGGTTGAAAATGTCGCCCTCGCGGGCGACGAGCGCGACCAGGATCCGGTTGGCGCCCCCGAAGGCCGACTGGTGCTTAACGAAGGTCTCGATGTAGGGGTGGCCGCGGGGCAGGGATTTATCGAAACTGGCATCGACCCGGACGCCGAGGGCGAGCCAGAGCATCCCGGCGGTAAGCGCCGTGAACAGCGCCATCAGCACGTTGCGGTGTCGGAACATCCACACCGTGAAGCGATCGAGGCGCGAGGGACCCGGGGTCATGGGAGGGTCACGGGTGTCGCGCCCGCCTCGCCGAGGGCGAGGACGCTGCCGTCGGGGAGTTCGAGCAATTCAGCCACCGCGGAAGCCGGCGCCCCGGGTACGAGGCTGAAGGTCAGGCCGTAGTCTCGGCTAGCCGCGAGCGCGCGCGCGGGACCGCCGACCAAAATCAGGTTCGAACGCAGGCGGACCGCGGTGGCGAGGAGCCCGACGACCGGGGGCGGTA
>Ga0315905_10006920_pt1:0-10000 | contig 11520 bp, 15 predicted proteins | sample LakEriMetagenome_5_FD_203522 | JGI IMG/M metagenome (GOLD analysis project Ga0315905, IMG submission 203522) | Freshwater fungal communities from buoy surface, Lake Erie, Ohio, United States - Buoy 4 MA121 | ecosystem: Environmental > Aquatic > Freshwater > Lake | place: USA: Lake Erie...
TGTGTGTGTGTGTGTGTGTGTGTGTGTGTGTGTGTGTGTGTGATACGTATATATACACTCATGCATGCATGCAGGCAGCCAGCCAGCCATACATACTTACATGCCATACATACTTACATACATACATACATACATCTATACATACATGACAATAGGTGCTGCACCGGCTGGAGAACGAGAGTGCCTTTTTCCACGTCTTCGGCCTGCAAGAAAACACGGGAGCAGGCGCGCTCCAGAAAAAGAAGCTGCTCTCTCCCACAGAAATAGAGGACCTCCAGAATCAATTGAAAAAAGCCACAGAACATCTTGAGCGCAACGATAGCATTTTCTCCAAAGTGCAGGAGCTGGCCATGTCAGCAGCACAGAACAAGTACGCCACTGAAAGCTTCATCCTGGAGCTCGCCAACGCCCTTGCCGACACGGGCTTAGACGTGGGGGCCATGGTTGAGGCAGCGGGGAGGGCGCTGCCAGCACCTGTGAGTGCACCTGCAAGTGTGACTCAGGGAGGGGCAGGGAGCCAAGGTGACAAGGCCAAGATAGCGGAGCTCGAGGCCAAATTGAATAACAGTGTGGACAAGGGCAGGGTTGCAGAGCTGGAGGCGAAGCTGGCAACGGCTACGGCAGCGGCAGAGGCTGCTGCTGCCGCCGCTCCTGGTGGTGTACCAGCGACGCCTCGTGACGAGAAGGATGCGGCAATCAAGGAGTTGGAAGCAAAGGTTACAGCGTTAGAAAGAATAGCCGCGAGCGCGTCCGTAGCATTCGCAGCAGCGTCTGAATCCTCCTCCTCCTCCGTGGATGGTGGCGACGCAGCTCTGAGGAAAGAGCTGGCCGAGACCAAGGTCCTGCTCGTCTCGAAAGAAACCGAACTTAAGAAGCAGATTGCAGACGCGCATGAAGCAGAGAGGGCGGCGAAAGCCAAACTGCACGAACAAAATGATGAGCTGCAGACCCTCAGAGACGCTTCAGGATCTCCAGTCAAAAACAGCAACCCCGGCACTCCTGTGGATGACGATCAAAGGGTCCAGACGCTCCAGAAGCAGGTGTCAGAACTCGAAAAGGAAAAGGCCCAGCTCAAGGGGGAGACCATCCGGCTCCAGGGCGCGCTTGACCTTGCCAAGGCGGAGGCTGGCAAAGACAACAAAAAAAGTGGCTCCTGCTGTGTACAGTGATGGCTCTTGGCGAGTCAGTCATGGCAGGTTCTGTGCTAGCTTGCAGTAGCCTCATGTCAAGAGCAAATGTCAAGAGCGATGCCGTCGGGAAAGGGCGCTTTGCGCGCTGCCCTAAGCTGAGCGCCGACGAGACGCAGAGGACGGCGGCCGGGCCCCAGGGATCGCACATTCGATCGAGTTTCGCAGCAGTGTGAGGTTTTCATACGTGTGCTCCACGCAGCCTCCACCAGGTTCTCCCCCACGCATCGCCAGGAGGCTGCTTGCCTTGCCACACCGACGAGAGACAAGCAGTCACCTATCAGGAAGGTGGGGAGGAGGGCTCCTGTGTCCGCGGCGTTGAACGCCGCGGCGACGGTGGACATCACGGGGAAGAGACTACAGGAGCTGCTGCAAATTCAAATAGCGGGGTGTTTCTTGATCTGCAAAAAGCTACCCACAGACAGACAACAGGCGCCGCCTAAGCGCTATGCGCTCTCTCAGCGCTTGATCAAGTTCAAGCTGTCTCCCATGGCCGCACCGTGTGTGATGCCCCAGTTACGCTCAAGCAAGTCTATAGTACGCTCAAGCAAGTCTGTAGACCGCCGTCGTGCCTTGCAACCCCAAAGCATACACAAAATGATACAGGGCTCATAGCCTGACGCGCCAGCGAGTATCCTTGGTGGGTGACCTCGTGGCACCGTGGGGTCTGCGGTGTCTAGGTGAAAGTTTATTGATGATGCGACTATGCAGTCGCGTCAGCAAGTGCGCTTGGGTGACCTCGCGACACCGTGTGGTCAGCGGTAGTGAATTCTTTATGGACAATGAACCATTATATTGACAGCATCTAACGCTAGTCCGGAGGCTCCCCAGGGAGGCGGAGGGATGCATCTCCTCTCTGCAGAGCTCTCTGCAGAGAGTTTGTGTACCGAATGAAAATTTGGCTGTGGAGGAGAAATAGTATTGCATGGATGGTCCATGCCGTCCGTGATCTAGATTTCTAACCTAAAAAACCTGCCAATTCAGAATTAAGTGGCCCTGAAATTCGGTGTATGCATAGCGGGTTGTATCACCCCCCCTTGAGTGAACAGGTCTTAAAAGGTAAGAGCAAGCGAGAGCGGGTGGATAGACATAGACCGGTCACGCTAGCACGCGCATAATGGGTTCTAGAGGGATAGGGGCGTACGTACTGGTTGCCGAAAGCTCGTCGGCAGTGACGTTCGTGAGTCAGGCGTTGTGTTTGTTTTGTCATGAAGTCGGCGACCGTGTCGGGGGTGAAGGTGGTTGCGACATCGCCCAGTTCGACATGCTGGCACAGAAGTGGATGCGACCGTTTGCTGATAATGAACTCGTTATGTAGACGACGACTAAACTTGCCAGGAAGCTCGCTAGCGAGCAGGAGGGATGTTGTGGTGAGGAGTGGATATAATAGAAACATGGAGGTGAGGAGGAAATATGGCATGTGATGGTCCGTGACCTGATCTAGACTCCTACGGGAAAAGCCTGGAGATTCCGTGTACGCGTATCAGATACTTCTTTTTTTAAACAACAAATAAAAATAACCTTGATGAAAACTCTGCTGGTGTTACACCATAGGTCTTTCTTTCACCACATGGAAATAAGAGTTGGTACGTCTGTAAACCTTTCACCCTTTCCATGCAACCACGCTACTGTGGTGGCGTGGACGGTTGTTTAGTGTCGTGATGAAATGCAAGGTCAACCATGTTGAAATGACGGTCAGTGTTTGCCGTCTTTACCTCCGGCAGCTGCCTTCCTGTCTTGCTCGTCCTTCCACATGCCGAAGTCCATGAACTTGTCTTCTGATCTAGAACCGCCTCCGTAGTCCTCATCTGACATAGTCCACTCTTGGATCTGCGACCATACATTCTCCTCCATCTGCCACAGTTGCTTGATTTGCTGCCATGTCCCTCCCTGCCCAAGGCTTATCTAATTCAGATTGCATGCGCATGTGCGCATGAACGCGTGTGCATGCACATCAGAATTACAGCAACAAAAGCGCGCACAGCGAGCAGAGGAAGAGCGGGGTAGGGGCACGGGTACCTCTTGCAGCAAATCCTGCTTTTGCTCCTCAAAAATTTTGTACATCGAGTTGTGCACGATCATGCCAAGCAAAGATTCAGCAGGGTCATAAGGGGTGACGCAAAGAAAGTGCGGCTGGCCACCATTCTTGCACTCGTTGGAATACCCGATACCCAACGACGTGTTGACATCGTCCACTGGCTCCCACTTCTTGTAAATCTTCTCACCAGTTGCAGGGTTCCTCTCCTTCGAGCGGCGGGCGTTGACGGCGGGCGTTTTGCGGTCGTAGTCTTTGCTTTGGTCGCTACCCCCGGCTTCGCCTCCCTCCACATAAAGTGGGTGAAGTTGGATGAGCTGATCTTCAAACAGCTTCATGTAGCGAAGAGTGAAGTCGGCGCAATGCAGATCAATCACGTCGTCGACATCATCCTTGCTCCTGAAGACAATGGATGCCCATCGGCACGAGATTTTGCAACCGTCCTTGCGCGAAGGGAAGAACTTGCCCTCCCAGGGTGCTCCTGAGTTAAAGATTGCGACAGAAACAATGTCACGGTCGGGGACGGATTTTTCCTCCTCTTCCGAAAGCCCCCGCCAAGCATCCTGGTGATTATAAGAAGTGTTCAGGAGGCGCTTCTGTTCTTTTTTACTAAGTCCGCCGAGGAAAGCTTTTGCCTTGTTGAAGCGGTCCTCCATGTTGGAATCGGGTTTCCTCCTCACTTCAGCCCCGCGATCGAGTTTCAAGAACCGCGAAAAATAATTCTCCAACATTGTGCGCAATTCCCAAGCTTGCACTTTGAAGTTGCCGCTTTGGTCTCTCTCGTCAGGCAAGTTTTGCACGTAAATCTTGTTGGGAATCACGTGCCTCCATTGGAAAAGACTCATGTCGCTGCCACCCGCACTGATTAGATAATCGTCATCATATGAGAAGCGAACCTGCATGATGTGGCTGCCATGACCGAGATAGGATCGATAGGCCTGCTTGAAGCCGCAGACTGGCCATCGGAACAACTTGACTCTCCCCAGGTCATCACCAGTTGCAGACACGTAGTGGCCCCAGGATGATAACTTTCCCTCGCCTGGGTAATTGTTGGTTTTGTATACATCCACAGGATCTGCGGAGCCAAGTGGCCCCATGCCGTCGGGGTACGGGTACGGCGAAGGTTTGCTGCCGCCATTGCACGGTGCCCAGGGCGCAACTTTGTACGAAGTTCGATCCACGGAATTTATATCGGTGCCCGAGGAGCCGCGTGCCCAAATGCTCTTGACTGTCCAACCCAAAGTACAGTTTTCGCTTGCCCATTTCTTCTTACTGAGTTCCTCGGTTTTCAAGCACTGCTTGCCACTCGGGATAAAAGCAAAGAGCAACTCATTCGACTGGCTTGTCGTGCGCATATAAAGACTGTCATTGTCGAAGTCGATGTTCGTCACAGCGCTTGAATGGTCGTTGCAACAGCCTACCCTTTTGTAGGGTAGCGCCTTCTGACGCTCAATCTCCTCATCGTGATAGCCGAGGGCTTTTTGCTTGGCGTGCTCTTTCATCACAATTCGTGCGGGCTCGCTTTCATTGAGCCTGATCGCATGCCGATAAATGTCCACACAGTTGTCGCCAAGTGCCACCGCAAAAAACTGGCCATTAGGGCTGTATTTGACAGAAAAGGCCTGCTCTGAGGGCCTGCGCCCTGGTGCAACAGGAGGAGCAGGTCGAGGCAAGGGGTTCGAGCACAGGAGATGGATGCCGCCAAAAGCGTTTTCGGGATTGAAGAAGGGGTTTTTGTCGTCGTCATCGTCTTGATTCGCAGCTGCCGCAGCCGAATGATCCGTATGCCACACGGTAAATGAACCGTCCTCATGCCCAATTGTGAACAGGGTGCATTTTGTGTCTCCAATAAGTTCATCCGCGACCACAGTATTCTGAGCAAGCATAGACCAGAATGCCCCCGAGCGCGCTGGTTTGTGCACGTAAACGCAGTCAATCATAGTCTGATCGTTGATGTCAAAGAAGCGGGCCGTGTGATCTTTGGCCACGGACATGAAGATGCGCTCGTCAGGGTGAACAGCCACGTTGTCAACATGCATCATGTGCCCTCGCATAACTATATTCTTTCCGCACACGGCCCACGTCCAAGGACATCCGCGGCTGTTAGCACCTGCTCGGCATTGAAACCAAGCAAGCAGTCACGTTTCCACTTGCATGCGTTTAAAATGAAGCACTGCAGCACTCAAACAATCTTGCAGTGATTCACACTGGTGTCTTCGCAAACCTGTTGGCATATAACCCGGCTTGTCTTCTTCGTACTTCTGATACCAGTAGACAGCAACAGGAAGATTGCCTTTCTTGCATCCATACTTGGCAGCTTTATCCCTCACCTTTAGTACGTCAGGGTGTTCCCACCACACCTGCTGTTTCAAAGGGCCCTCCTCTGCACATATACAACGACTGCACAGTCAGGAAAATAGATTTAGCGTGCTGAAGCTTTTGTGGCGGCAACAAGTTGCCCGCATCTCACCGCTGTTCTCGCTGTCACCCCTTACAAGGTGATCGCCGCTTAAGCCTTTGGTCCAATCTCCGCTGTCTACTCTGCGGAAGCCAAGGAGAAGAACACTGTTGTCGGTCATGCCCACCATTAGGCATCCCGTTGCCCCGATGTCACTGAAAGATATGTGCGTCGCTGGAGCCCCACGAACGCCCTTGGCCGGATCTTCCTCCACTTCAGATTTGTCGTTGACGTATCTACAAGCAATGTGCAAGGTGCTCATAGTCAAAAATCCACCTCGTCGATGCAGCGTGATGGACAAGGATTCAAAGAATGTGGGAAGTGACAAAGGAAAGGGGAAATTACCGCAGCAAATCTTTGGAAGTGGTCCAGTCCATCGCCCTTCCTACTACTTTCGCGTTCATCACAGCATCTCCCTTAAGGACAAAAGCCCTAAGGTCAACCTGACATAGCGGTGCGCTTGTGTCCCTCAGCTCGGGATCCCACATTTTTAGCATACCACCCGAGCCCGCCTGCGCAGACGAGAAAGCCACTGTGTGATCAGCTTTTCGTAGCAAGCCTACTGACAAGCAGGTGGCAAATACAAAGCACAGCAAAAGTGCATCCGTTCACCAACCGAGAAGAGTCCAATTCCGTCGACAAACAAGAGACCAATAACGTTTTCCTTGTGCGCGCTTTCGAACTTTGCCTGCACCGTGCCGCCGGCCCATACATAAATATCGCCATTTCGCACACCGGTGATGGCATTTCCGCGAGGATTGAACACAACAGTACGCTGGTCCACGGGCTCTCCAAGATCACCAAACAGACCCGCAGCGCACTGGAGTTCAGCATCTCCCAGCTCCCACAATTTGAGGTGTTTGACGCCGACGCTGGCGAATGCCGAATCGCTATATGGATTGAACTTGCATGTGTCCACCAAACCGCCGTGCGCGACGCCTTCGCGGATCATTTGCGGACCGCTCTTATTCTTCCAGTCAAATACACAAACATGATGGTCGAAATCGTTGGCAAGGCCAATCAAATAATTGCCTTTGCTGTTAAAGCTCAAGGACACAACCTGAAGCCGCTTGGCACCCAGCGACATTTTCGCAAGCAGCTGGTGCTCGAGGTTGTTTTCTCCGTTGTGGCGCACTACGCGCCACACAAAGATACGAGGATTGCGGCCCTTCTGTCCACTTGCCACTATGCATCGGTTGGGCAAGTCCCAGTCGCGCCAATCCATGGGAATTCCATCGTCGAATTGTGGGAACTCCTCCGACGATTCCGGCAGCAGCCGCGACATTGGTTCCCATTTTTGATCACTCGGAGTGTATCGCCCTTTGTCGTACGCAAAGAATTTCGCCCATTGTTCTTTGGCTTCCGCACCCGGTGGAGACATTGATTCTTCCCACGAACCATCGGGCTTCTGCACCACGCGTTTCAGGACGGCGACCGCTGTCACGTCGTCAGAGTGATGCAAGTACCTCTGGGTGTTGTTCTTGATGTCAAAGACAATCACAGTCGAGGCTGCAAAGTATAAAATCTCGCCTGTGTGTTCCATTTTGCTTGTTCTGGGGTTGAAAGACTGGAGGAAGTGCAGGTTGTCCATTCCGGGACCTTCACCGAAGAGTGCCTGGTCCCAGCAGGAGGCTCCCTGATAGCCGTAGATAAAGTCGAGGCTCAGGTGGCTGGACGGCTCTCGCTGCCACTGAGGATGCGTATCATCGAGGCCCTGATACTGCACAGGAGCAAACACCGAGGTGACGCAGGGGTTGTACTTTTCAAGTCCGCCACCCGCACTGTTTTCCCACGGATCTATGTGATCGATGCGGCTGTAACCTATCTCGCCCTGCATCGGCGGTTGCTCATCGGAGGCCGGCCCGGAATCAAGCCCAAGCATGTTTTTCGTGAGGCCTGTGTCTGTGTGCTCCACCGGCCGGAAACGCGGAACCAACCCCTTTTCGTACTGGTCGCGTATGGCGTCCTGCTTCTTCTTGTCGTGAACCTGCTGCTCCAGGGCCTTTTTAAAGGCCGTCACGTACTTTGCATTTTTCACGTTGCTGTCCACCTTCTTCCTGAAATCATTCAGCAAGAACACGGGCTTGCCGTTGATCTTCACGGAGAAGGTGGAGCCGGTTGCGTAGTCGTACGAGACCGGACGAGCCTTGACCGCGCCTCCGCCGCCGGGCTTGGCTGCAGCAGCTCGCTCGTTAGGCAGTCGCGGCAGCCAAGCAAGAGCTGTTTGTTTCGCGCACGGCAACAAGGGGCCAAGCACAACAGGCACGGCGCATCGCGCGGCGGGTTGCGGCAAGAAACGTACGCGGGCCGGCGCCAGAGAAGGCGCGTGACGACACGGGGCGCGAGATGGGCCGCTGAAACGTCGGCGTCTGCCGCCGCGTGGAATCAGCCCGGCCCATCCCGCCTTCCGACATCGTTAGTCACCCCAGTCAGATAAAACGCGGCTTGTAGTGGTCGCCGATGGCCACACCGCAGCTGGGAACTCAGTACGAGCCACTGTCCTACCCCTGATCAACCGACTAAGGGCAGGGATTTGGCGGTTTGAAAGGGTTTCAAAAAAACACAGGTGTTCCTTCAGTTTCCTTTTTTTTTGTTTTATGGGCCTTTGATGCCCTCGACCTTTTCCTGGGCAGACCCTGCGACCTGGTCCCTCGGCTGGTCTCGCACACCCCTCCCCTGGCTCTGCCCTGTCTCCTTAGACCCTTGGGGGCGCTGCATCTTGCACCAAATGGTGACGCCGGTGCAGAGCATGACGCTGCCGCGAGCCGCAGGTCCGCAGTGCTGGTGCCGAACGCAGTCATGATGCTGAACCACGCGCGCGGGGGGAGTCCCGCTGTCTTCAACTTTGTGATCAAAAATTTCGGCGTCCACGGCCTCTTTGCACTCCCGGCCATTGGGCTCGTCATGGAGAAGAGCTGGTATGACACAGCAATGTGCCTGCAGGGCATCGACCCCAGCAAGGTGTCAGATGATCGGAGGGGCGAGGGTTTCCCGTCGGGTGGCCACAATCTTCCGTCCCTGTCCCTCGTCTCGCTGCGTGAGCGTCCAATCACGCTGCATGACATCGTGCCAGCCGCGCTCATGGCACGGAGAGAGTAGAGCACCTCGCGTCTGTGCCCTCCTTCTCGAAACTGGTCGACCCCACGCCCAGTGGGCGCTTTGGCGCGTGACTTGGCTGTGTCAATCAGTCTGCTATATTCTACAAGCGCCTTCTTGTCTGAGATTGGATAGATTTGAAAAGATAGGATTAATCATGATTGGGCTGGGTCGCCTCTGACTCAAACCGAAGGTCAGAACGACAGGCAACTTGCATGGACGCTGCCGAGACTGGTACGAAAACTTGGAAAAGGATGACAAAGACGCAGTCGTCACCGTGATTTGACACCGTGACTGGACACCACGGTGTGAGCGAGAGCGAGTAGAGGTAGCGTGAGGTCGTAGGATTTTCCAGAATTCTACAGTGAGGAGGTCGTGGGAAGGCATCCGGATCCAGATTTCCTCCTCCTCCTCCTCCTCCTCTACCGATGAACACCGGCTCTTTTTCTTAGATTAGAGGCTGGTGATTTTCTGGTATTTTCGAAGTTGGTTCTCTTCTCCGAGGGCGATAGATCATGAAGGTTATTCACCTTTTGAAGAAGATTCGCCCGTATCCGGATTTATGGCGACGCGGTTGCCTAGCTAGTCCCGCGTGTGGGGTGGATGGATTGCAAGAAGATGCACTCGGGGATATGCACTCCTTGTCGCTTTGCAAGCACATGCACTCCTTGACAGGACTCGTGAGTCAGCACTTGAAGTTCGTGAGTCAACACTTGAAGTGTAACTTGTGTAACACTCGTCGTCTTATCTTGAAATACGATCTCCACTTCCCACACACTCCACACACACTCGAAGTGTAACATGTGCAGCACTCGCCATCTTATCGAGATACGATTTCCACTTGTTCATCTCCACCCCGTCATGTTACACTTGAACCTCTCCATCCCCACACCCTCCACTACCACACCATCAACGCATCCCCTTCGAAATAACTGCACCCTCGGCACCTTGACCCCCCGTTTTGAAGTATTTCCAAATAAACTCTCTCTCTCTCTGGCGCGCGCGCGCTCTCGCTCGCTCTCTTCTTCAACTCTGACCCTTCAACTCTCTGAGGACAGCACAGCCGCACCATAACTATTCAACACGCACAAGTGCTCCTCCCACCCCCTCTATCCAGGGCTGCAACGGGGCTGAGTTGACGGACTCCGGCGGTACTTGGACAGAGTTGGCAGTGTCACATGTGTGACGCTACATGTGTGACGCAGTGTAACATGTGTGACGCAG
>Ga0315905_10006922_pt1 | contig 11515 bp, 10 predicted proteins | sample LakEriMetagenome_5_FD_203522 | JGI IMG/M metagenome (GOLD analysis project Ga0315905, IMG submission 203522) | Freshwater fungal communities from buoy surface, Lake Erie, Ohio, United States - Buoy 4 MA121 | ecosystem: Environmental > Aquatic > Freshwater > Lake | place: USA: Lake Erie, Ohio...
CTCCGATGACCGTCCCGCAGTACACAGCACGTCAAACGGCGTCAGCTCCGATCATTCCAATCGCTTCGCAGACGGCCGCACCGGCTTATCCCCCGATGTATGCGGGAACCGGGACACCGATTCCACCTCCGAGCGGTCCGCCGACAATGCCATCGGTTTATGGATCACCAGCCGCTCCAGGTGGGTATCCGAATCCTGCTTACCCTGGATATCCGACGGGAGCCCCGACAGCCCCTCCGCTTTATGCCGCTTCTCCTAATCCGCAGGCTGGGTATCCGTATCCGCAGGCCGGGTATCCGTATCCACAGGCCGGGTATCCGCAAGCCGGGTATCCGCTGGCAGGATATCCTTATCCGCAAGCTGGTTATCCACAAGCTGGCTATCCATATCCACAGGCTGGTTATCCACAGGCTGGTTATCCGCAGGCTGGTTACCCTGGGTATCCTGGATACCCTCCTAATGGCTATGCTGCTTGGTATGCCCAGCAAGGGGCCTTGTTCCCCACGACCATGTTTTCGACCAATGGTGGGCAAGCCTCGATGGCAAGTGGCGGGTATCCTTACAAGGGTTATCCCCCTGGGGCCGTTCCACCTCCTACTTCGGGCTACAGCTATGGCGCACCTGGTTACGGATCGACTCCCTATGGCGCGCCTCGGGTTGCAAGTGATCCTTTGGGTGTTTCGTCGAATGCTCCGAACTTCCTGGGTAGGAACTCTCTTCCTTTTGGAACCGGCAACTACTAAGAACCCGGCCCCGCAGCATTAATTTTACGGATAAAGCTGCGGTAGATACGTTTAGAGGGTCTGATTTTAGGCCATCTGCGGCCTAGTTGAGTTCGAACCGGTTCGAATGGTTTGACAGATTGATAGGATCGAAGTTAAATCAAGGGTCTACGGAACCCCACCCCCGCCCCCCACTTCTGGAGAGACAATTCGATGAAGAAATGGATCGTTTATTTGGCCGTTGCGATGACCGCTTCGATGGTTTCGCCCAATGCGTTTGCCATCAAGGAGTTCAGTGAGGCTTGGGCAGCAATTTATGCTGAGAAGTCCACGAATGACGGCTTCAAGAAGCTTGCGATGGAAGCCAAGTGCAACGTTTGTCACATCGATGGTGAAAACAAGAAAAAGCACAATCCTTACGGCGACGTCCTTGAGCATGACGGTTTGACCAAGAAGAATTTCCCACCGGCGAAGTTCAAGGAAGATCTTGAAGGGACCCGCAAGAAGGTCGAAGAGATCCTCAAGAAGATCGAGGACAAGAAGGCTGAGGGATCCGACAAGACGTTTGGACAGCGGATGAAGGATGGTTTGTTGCCAGGGGGCGACGTCAAAGGTAAGTAACTTAGTTTGTGAACACTGGCGATAGACAAGAAACTCCAAGGCGTCCTGAGAAAACAACAGGACGCCTTTTTTCTTGGTGATTCCTGTGGCTTTGCGATCGCAAGTTGCGGAAGTGTCGATGAGCAGACGAAGGCTCCAACCAGGACACCATAGATTTAGGTTATAATGGGGCGAGATTCTCCGGTGTCACACGGTGCGGCATCGGCGATCAATCTTGTGTTTTTGTACTTTAGAAAGGCGTTGGCCACGATGTTTCGTAGTCTATTTCAATGTGTCGGCATGCTGGGTCTTGGTTTGGCAGGTCTTGGTTTGACGCCCGTTATTGCGCAGGATGCGACCAAGCAGGAAACCGAGGCTGGATTCGTAAGCCTTTTTGATGGCAAGTCGATGAAGGGCTGGAAGGTCAACGAGAATCCAGAGAGCTGGAAGGTCGAAGACGGGAACCTCGTTTGCAAAGGCGAGCGATCGCACTTGTTCTTTGTCGGCGACGAAAAGCCTTACAAGAATTTCCATTTCAAGGCTGAGGTCAAGACCGAGCCGAACAGCAACGCCGGGATCTACTTCCACACCAAGTACCAAGAATCGGGTTGGCCGAAGTACGGTTTTGAGTGCCAAGTCAACTTGTCCTACAATTCCGATCCGCGCAAGACCAGCAGTCTCTATGCCGTCAAAGACGTCCTCGAAGCAGCAGCTAAGGACAACGAGTGGTACACCCAAGAGATCATCGTCCAGGGCAAGAAGGTGACCTTGAAGGTCAATGGCAAGACGATGGTCGAGTACAACGAACCCGAGGACCAAAAAGCCGGTTCGGACTTTACTCGCAAGATCGACGAAGGGACCTTTGCACTCCAGGCCCACGATCCGGGGAGCAAGGTGTACTTTCGCAACTTGCGAGTCAAGCGTCTCGATTGATCGATGAACCAGTAACGATGATTCATTGAATCGGACTGAGATTCCAATGCTTTTGTTTTCCTACTCCAAGCCGCTGCGTTGGCCGGCTAGCCGGCCGCAGGGGTTCTTTTCGACGGGTGTGCTGAAGCTGATTTGCTTTCTGATCGCTTGGGGTATGGGGATCGATTTACCCCAAACTCTTGGCCAGGAACCTGCGCAGCAATCGACGCTTGGACCTGCGTTGGCCGATCCGAGCGACGTTCGACTGAGTGTACGATCGGGGCTCGAAGGGCGATGGAAAGTCGGCTTTACGACTTGGCATCGCGTGCAGGTCGAATCGACCCGCAACTTGTCCGGAGTCCTCGAGATACAAACCGTCGACGGCGATGGCAACTCCGTTCGTTACTCGGACCCGAAATGGTCTTTTCAGGTCGGTCCTGGAACGGCCGCGACCATCGATGTGTACGCCAAGCATGGCCGATCCGATCGGCCGATTCGGGTCGTGGCGAAGATCGAGGGCAAAAATGAGAACGAGGGCAAGCCCAAGAACGAGTATTCTCATTTGCTTACCGAGCAGGAACGCGGAATGACACTCTCGGCGACCGAGCCTTGGGTGATTGGAATCGGTACCGATCGCTTGGATTTGGATCAGGGTTTGATGAAGTCTGCCGGAGGTCGCGCCGAGGAGTTGCGGGTCTCGGAACTGACCCGTCTGGACGAAATTCCCAATAGCAAGCTCGGTTACTCGGGAGTCGATGCGATTGTTTTTTCCTCATCGAATTCGCTGATCAATCAAGGGTTATCGGTCCAACAGCGACGGGGACTTGCCGATTGGCTTGGCTTTGGAGGTCAGATGCTTTTGACCTGGGGTAAAGGTGGACCGGAATTGGCCAAGCATCCGGAGTTCGCCCAGTGGTTGCCGGGGGAGTTGATCGGTGCGGCCGTCGATTGCGAACCTGGACCGATCGAGTCCTTGCTTGGATCCCAGGACCGACTGGGCTTGTTGGAAAGTTCGATCCTCAAGTTGACCTCGGGAAAGATGGAGGTGCTTGGGATCACAGCGACTCGGGTGCGGTTACCGTTGATCGCGCGATGGGCTTACGGCACCGGGAGCGTGACTTGGCTGGCAGCCGAAATCGATTCCCCGGTGCTTGCCGGATGGGAGACTCGACCATCGTTGTTGAAGTACTTGATGAAGGAGTATTGGGAGAAGGCCGAATCGAAAGCGAGTCGTAACGTCTTTCTTTCGTACGACGATTTATCGGGTCAGTTGAATGCGACCTTGGACCGCTTCCCGAGCCTTCAACTTGGGAACCTCGGCCATCTGGTGCTCATCGCCGGTCTCTTGGCGATTCTGATCGGGCCGCTCGACTATTATTTGACGGTTAAGTACCTACGGAAACCGCGTTGGACATGGTGGACACTGCTTGCCTGCTCATTGGCTACGATTCTGACAACTTCGTTTTTGTTTCGACGTTGGAAGCCCCGCGATGCTTCGATCAATACGATCGAGTTGATCGACGTGGACGATCAAACCCAGCAGTTGCAAGCGAGGGGTTTTGCGCATTGCTATGGAGGGAAAAGTGGCTTTTTCGATTTCAATTCCTTCCACCGGTCCTTGAGCTCCGATTCCGACGGACTGACGTTTCGCGAAGCGAATCAAGTGGACTGGTTCGGTCAACCCGGCAAGAGCTTCGGGGGCTTTGAATCGAGCGTCACGAGTCAGCTCGGCTTACCCGACTACAGCATACGCACCGTTGGGACCGGCAGTTTCATCGGCGGCTTGGGAATCCCTACAGCGGGAACCAAAGCGATCGAATACTCCTGGACCGAGAAGCTTACCATTCCCGAACAATCCAATGGTTTGTCCACGGTTTCTGGAAAAGACGATCTGTTGCAAGGCTCGTTTTCCAATCCGTTGAATATCGATTTGCTCGATGGTGTACTTTACTTTTCAGGTCGTGTCTACACGATCCCTGGGCGGATTCGCCCCAACGAGCGGGTTCCTATTTCGACGTCGATACCTAAGGACATCACGCGACGGTTGCAACGACGTGCGTTTGTCGCCGGACAGGAGCAGGGGGTCGAGTGGAATCCATCCGACACCGACAATGTCGAGCGACTCGCCGAGTTGATGTCGTTTTTCCGGTCCGCCGGCGGTACCTCCTATGTTGGATTGCAACACCGCTACTTAGCCTCGTTAGATTGCTCGGACTTGCTCAAACTCGATCGTGCCATACTGTTCGCGAGATTGCCTGAATCGGCGAGTAATTGGAATTTGCAGCGGGATGGAGTCCAGCAAAATGAGCTTCAGGGAAAGCGGACTACGATGATTCGATTGGTCTTAACGGTCCAAAACTCCAATCGATCCTTTGCACTACTCAAGGACCCCTCATCCAATGAGCCTCAGCCATAGAGCGACTCGCCTCGGAGCAAGTTTGTGATTAAGACGATTAAGCTGACCAAAAAATACGACGACATGTACGCCATCCGAGATATCGACTTGGATTTAGGCCAGGGGGATCTGTTCGGGTTCATCGGCCCCAACGGCGCTGGTAAAACAACGACGATGCGAATTGTCGCAACATTGCTCGAGCCGACCGAAGGCGAAGCGTATGTGTGCGACTATTCGATTTACACGCATCCTAAGGAGATTCGACGATTGGTCGGGTTCATGCCTGACTTTTTCGGCGTCTACGACGACATGACGGTCATCGAGTACTTGGAGTTTTTCGCTGCGGCTTACCGTATCGGACCTCAAGCAAGACGCAAACGATGCAACGAAATGCTCGATATCGTCGACTTGGACTTCAAACGCGATGCCTATGCCAACACCCTCTCGCGCGGCCAAACCCAACGACTCGGACTGGCTCGAACGCTTCTACACGATCCGGCCGTTTTGCTTTTGGATGAGCCCTTGAGCGGATTGGACCCTCGAGCCCGTATCGAAATGAGGGCCTTGATGCGCAGGCTCGGTGCGATGGGCAAGACGATCATCGTCTCGAGCCACATCCTGCCCGAACTTGCCGATGTGTGCAACAAGGTAGGGATTATCGATTCGGGCAAGATGATTGCATGCGACGACGTAGCCTCGATCATCAAACGCGTCAGTCCAAATACCACCCTGCTGATCGATTTGGTCAAACCTCAGGATTCGGCCAAGGCCATCGATACGATCTCGGCGGTGCCCATGGTCGACCATGTCGCCGTCGATGGTGCAAAACTCAAGGTGACGCTCAAACCTGGCGTCGAAGACTATTCCACGCTGAGCATGCTCCTGGCCACCCAAGGGATCCCGTTCACGAAATTTGCAGCCGAAGAAATCAACCTGGAATCAGCCTTTATGGCATTTACCAAGGGAGCAGGGGCAAAGATCTGATGGCACCGTGTCTAAGAAAACCGTGGCTAAGAAAAGTGTTTCCCCATGAGGACTGGCTGGTGATCCTCCTAGGGGCCATGGTCCTTGGCTTGTGTACCTTACTGGTCCAATCAAAGCCCGATCCGACGCCCGGTCCGACGCCCGGTGGAAAGCCCCAGGTGGTCAACTATGCCAAAGGAGCGATTGCCAAGTTGGAGAAATGGGCCAGCAATCCGGTGCGAGCTTTTGTCTCGGAAGAGCAAGCCAAGAAGCCTTACCAGCACCTCCCTTCGCTTGCCGTGACCTGGGCTGTCCTGGGGTGCTTGCTTGTCCCTGTAGGCCTTTGGAAAGGGATTCGCCCGCTCGAATATTGGACTGGATTCCTGGTGCTCTCGCTCCTCGGGACGTTGGCTTTTGTGATGGCAAGTCAGGAGGTCATCAAGCAGTACAACTACGAATATGTGCTATGGGCTTTGCTCCTGGGTCTGCTTATCAGCAACACCGTAGGAGTTCCTCGATCCATCCGCCCGATGCTCATCGGTGATACGCTCATCAAGTTGGGCTTAGTGCTCCTGGGGGCCGAGGTTTTGTTCAACAAGCTCGTGGCGCTCGGTCCACCTGGAATTTTCACCTCTTGGATTGTCACGCCGGTGGTGCTCATCAGCACCTTTTGGTTTGGGCAACGTGTTCTAAAAATGGATTCACCGAGTTTGAACATGGTGATCTCGGCCGACATGTCCGTCTGTGGAGTCTCGGCCGCCATCGCAACAGGGGCAGCCTGCAGAGCCAAACGCGAGGAGATTTCCTATGCGATAGGCATCTCGCTGTTATTCACCTCGCTGATGATGGTCGTGCAACCCCAGTTCGTCCTATGGAGTGGCATGGACAAAAATGTGGGGGCGGCTTGGATGGGAGGAACGATCGATTCGACCGGAGCGGTGGCTGCCGCCGGAGCGGTTCTGGGGAAAGATGCCGAGACGATCGCTTCAACGGTCAAGATGATCCAGAACGTTCTTATCGGCGTCATCGCATTTGCGGTGGCAGCCTATTGGACAATGGCTTACGGCGAAAACGACAACCAGCAAAAGATCGGTCTCGGAGAGATTTGGAAAAGGTTCCCGAAGTTCGTCTTGGGATTCTTGGCCGCATCGTTGGCGTTTTCTTTCCTCTTGCCCTCCCTGGGGGTTTCTTCAGGCGCAATCGATTCGATTACCAAAGACACCACCACACCGCTTCGCAGTTGGCTTTTTTGCCTTGCGTTTGTCGCCTTTGGACTCGAAACGAACTTCAGAGAATTGGGAAAGTACCTCAAGGAGGGTAAGCCCCTGCTGCTGTATTTGATTGGCCAAACCTGGAGCATGATCCTATCGTTGGCAATGGCGTATTGGATGTTCGGTGTGCTGTATGCCGATAGGGTCAAAGAGATTTTGGCCAAGTAACGCGAGCCTCACTCGATGCGATGGTTAAAGCTCTTGGTTGGATGCGCGGTCTTGAGCTTCGTATGGCTGTGGGTCCTACCTCGGATCGCTCAGTACCCTTCAGTGCGCGACCACCTGGAATTGCTTGACCGACGCAACATCAATGCAGGAGCGATGTATTACACCGAGGTCGAAGAACACCGCTGAGAGAAAAACGCTGAGAGAAAAACGCTGAGAAATCGATCAGCGAACCGTCTGGCCGTTTGCATCGGTTTGAAGCAACCTTGAGACGAGTTTTGTCACCATCGCTCTGCGGTTCCAGTCCCGCATAAAGTCGATCGCCAGCGTTTCGACTAGATCCGCTTCGATTGCATCAGTGGCTTTGCTCACATCGAAGTTGCTTTGCGACTTGCCTATGTTCCGCAGCATCGCTCTCCAGGTCCGCCGGATCTCGGTGCGAGCCAGCGATTCGGGATCAAGCTTTCCGCCCGATTCGATTCGCCATCGATTCGCCTGGGTCTGCACTAGAGCACTAGGGCCTGTCGACTCCAGGCTAGGGCTTGGGGACTTGCTCGGTTCAGCCAACGACACCAAGGAGTTCGGGAATCGTTCGCTTTGGACCAGGAAAATGGGCTCCTCGGGCGAGTTCAAGACCGGGAGCATCGATTGGCTTTCCAAGACCGCTGCGATGTTGGATGCGTAATGGTCACGACTCTCGCGCTGGTATCTCCATTGGGAATCGAAACGCTTGGCGTAGTGCTCGATCCACTGGGTTTGCACCTTGGGTTCCATCTCGTTCCAATCGTCGATCCAAAGCGCATCTGCAAGCCCTTGGATCTCCGGTACGCTCAAGCAATCTCGGTAGAGCATCGCCTGCTCAAGCTTCCATCCGATATTGCCGCTGGTTCCAATTCGCCAAAAGCTCGGTTCTGTTGAAACGATCTCTTTAAAGTTTCTCGACGATGCATCGACAGGCTCGGTGCTGACGCACTGGCCATCGATCACAACGCGAATCGAATCGGATCGCCCCAAACCATCGTTGGTGATCGCCAAATGAATGATCTCGTCGGCGGGTAAAGCCTCTTTGGTCTGAACCCCATGGCACGATATCCTCGCATCGTGGATCAGACGCACGACAAGTCGACCTTGGGAAAGTTCCAATCGAAACAATCGCTGGGCCCGCACGGGATCGCCCCATTGCGATTCTGCCGTTTGCGATTCTGCCGTTTGCGATTGCTCAAAGATGCACACCGATTCGGATTGAGCGATGAGTTCCTTGGGGAAACTGGCAACGAGCACCAGCGTCCAGGGGCGGACCCAGCGAAGCTTGGGGGGATTCGAGACGCCCCGAAATTCATGAGGTCCAAAATCGACTGCGGTCGGATCCGGCCAAGTCCAAAGTCGATCTTGATCCGCCACGGCTGGCCACGTCCGCAGGGCTTGCCAATAGTCTCGTACCGGATTGGCTCCTTTTGGCCTTTGGTCCTTTTGTGTCTGGTCGACAAGCCTCTGCCAATCTTTTTGCTCAGAGCGTTCGATCGACTCGAGTGCCGATCGAAACTGCCTAAGCAAATTCGATTCGATCGGTGTCGGGGACTCGGCGATTTTGTAGTTGGACCATTGACCGGCTAGGTACCACGCATGGGTTGCCAGCACAGAGGTCGGCTCGTTGGAGCCGTCGATTTGATACTGAACAATTTGACACTGAACAAACCGGTCGTAGGGGGTATTGTCTTGGTACCTATCGATTAGCCAGCGGCGAAAGCCAGGGGTATCCCAACCGGCCGCATCGAGTCCGGCCGCATCGAGCCGACCCGAAACGTAGGCGAAGTGATCGAGCATCCAGGCATCCGACTGGGCTTGGGCAAAGGCATCGGAAGCCAAAAGCTCGCCGAGGAACGTATCGAAAACTTCGGTCCGTCGATCTTTGGGTGTGTTCGCAAGATCACGCGCGCGGCTTGATTCCAGATCGAGTCCTGTCAGCGCCCGATGGGTTCGCTCCACAGAGTCCATCCAATCTTGCGAATGGCTTCGATTCGACGGAGCGGTAAGTACTAGGACTAGTCCGAGGGCAGCAGGCCAAAAAGAAAACCAGGCCGACTTGGAAGCGGTCTGGTTTTCGGTTTTTTGGATGGATGGGTTCACAAGCCGACTTGGGTTGAGCAAGAGGTTGCTTTAGGGTTCGAGGCTGACGGTTACGGTCTTCGACTCGGTGTAGGCCTTGAGACCTTCTTCGCCCAATTCGCGACCTTGACCACTCATTTTGAAACCGCCGAAAGGTGCAGCAGCATCGAAGACATCATAGCAATTGACCCAGACGGTTCCGGCTCGCACCCTCTTGGCGAATTCGTGGGCGCGACCGACGTTTTTGGTCCAGATGGCAGCCGCTAGTCCGTAGAAGGTGTTGTTGGCGCGTTGGATCAGTTCCTCCCAATCGTCGAAGGACAGGATCGACATGACGGGTCCAAAGATCTCTTCCTTGGCGATCGACATCGAATCGGTCACCCCATCGAAGACCGTGGGTTGAACGAAGTAGCCTTTGTCGCCGAATCGAGCGCCACCGGCGATGCACTTGGCACCTTCGGCGTTTCCTTTTTCGATGTAGCTCATGATCTTGTCGAATTGGGCTTGGTCGACCTGTGGGCCTTGTTCGGTTGAAGTCGAGAGAGGATTTCCAAGCCGTCGCGCCTTGGCTAGGGCTTGCACTTTAGCGACGAATTCGCCGTGGACGCGTTTGTCGACAAAAACGCGGCTACCGGCACAGCAGCATTGGCCTTGATTGAGGAACAGCCCGACATAGGCACCCTGGGCGGCTCGATCCAGGTCCGCGTCGGCCATGACCACATTTGGGCTTTTGCCGCCGAGTTCAAACGTCAAACGCTTGAGGGTCTCGGACGCATCGCGCATGATGATCTGTGCGGTGCGGTGTTCGCCGGTGAAGGCGATTTTGTCGACCCCTGGGTGACGGACCAAAGAGGCACCTGCGGTAGGTCCGAATCCGGGTACGACGTTGATCACTCCGTCGGGGATACCTGCTTCTTTGGCCAGTTGTGCCATTCGCAAGCAGGACAGCGGTGTTTGTTCGGCCGGTTTCATCACGATCGTGCAGCCGGCTGCAAGGGCAGGGCCCCACTTCCAGGCCACCATGAGCATCGGGAAATTCCAAGGAATGATTTGGCCAGCCACACCGACGGCTTCTCGGCGTGTGTAGGTAAGGTAGTTGCCTCGGATGGGGATCGTCGAGCCATGGATTTTGTCCGCATAGCCGGCGTAGTACCGTAGGCAATCGAGGACCAGGACCAAGTCCCCGTGGCGAGCTTCATTGAACGGCTTGCCATTGTCGAGACTTTCGAGAGCGGCCAATTCGTCGATGTGTTCCTCGATCAGGTCGGCCAGCCTGTACATCAGCTTTCCTCGGTCCCGAGCGTCCATACGGGACCAGGGGCCTTGGTCGAAGGCCCTGCGGGCGGCTTGTACGGCCAGATCGATGTCCTCTTTGTCTCCCTCGGCGACTTGGCAAATCACCTCTTCGGTCGCCGGATTCAGTGTGGCAAAGGTTTTGCCTGAGACGCTCGGACGCCATTTGCCGTCGATGAAGCACTCGGTGTGACGAATTTTGGGGGTGGCAATGGTCTTTTCTGCGTGTGCGATCGCCATGGTCTCTAAGACTCCGTTGGGGAAAGGATCAACTGAGGAACTCTAGATCGATTGGAAAAACAATATCCGTGTTACGATAACCGATCTAAGAATATCCGTTTGCAAGGCGTGATGCCAGTGCCGGAAAAATCGGTACCCAAGGCACAAAACCTTAAAATCGCGGAATCCTTTGGAGTTAAAAAAACCTGTCTCGCTACAATAGAGGGCAGAATCCAGGACCCGCATGGTCGATGACTGCGCTCCAAGGCGTCCTCCAAAATGCAATTCGCCGTAAAACCACTTAATCTACTTCCGGTCCCGACTGCCATGAGCATTGAATTATCGAGAATAACCCGGTGCTGGTTCGGCCTTTTGGCCGGTGCTTTCGCCTGGATTTTGACGCTCGGAACAAGTACCCACGCCCAGATCGTCCAGATTCCCAGCATGGGAACCTTCAACATTTCCAGTTCGGCTTCCGTTCCGGACCAAGGCTCAGCGTTCCTCGGAGGCAATCGGACCGCAGTGGGGAGTTCTGCCCCAGGAGCCGTCGGTCGCGCCCGCAGTAGCGCCTCGGCATCGGCCTCGACGACGGTGATCGATTTGGACGAACTCGATCGGATGATCCGATCTCAAGCTTCCAAGGTTTCCGCAGAGCCCAATCTCAAGCAATTCGATCCGACCGGGTACTCAAGGCTTCCGGCCAAGGGTCGTGGTCGCCCCGCTCCGGCCGAGTACGATTACCTAGCGGCCCTCAACGGTGACTCGCCAGACCAACCCCACGTCAGCGGCTATGGCAGCACCCTCCACGACACGGGCAACGAGGCGACGAGTTACTATCTGAATCTTGCGAATTTGGCTCGGCAACGAGG
>Ga0315905_10006924_pt1 | contig 11514 bp, 8 predicted proteins | sample LakEriMetagenome_5_FD_203522 | JGI IMG/M metagenome (GOLD analysis project Ga0315905, IMG submission 203522) | Freshwater fungal communities from buoy surface, Lake Erie, Ohio, United States - Buoy 4 MA121 | ecosystem: Environmental > Aquatic > Freshwater > Lake | place: USA: Lake Erie, Ohio...
CGTTGTAGGAATAAATACCACCAATCATTGATGTTTGGATGGTACCTTGACCTTGAACGTCGTGCATGGCAAGAAGACCGAATCCGCCAGAGATATTTTTAGCGTAGGTGTCGTATGCCGCAGCGTATGTGACGTAATTGCCGGTAAGTTGCGGCCACTCATTGCGATAATTTAACGAAACTCTAGGACAACCAGACGAACCTGCAAGTGCGGGATTGAGGTAGGTTGGATTGGCATAGAATTGCGTAAAAGTAGGGTCTTGGGCCCAAGATATTGTGCTCATTATCAAGGTAATGAGGCTTATCTGGACGACTAGAAGCGGGTTGACTATTTTCACGAAAGTTGGTTTTAGCACGAACAATCTTAACGTTATTCAGGTTTCAAAGGTTACAAATATCGAATATTTATTCAAATAAAATAAATAAATTGACGTTTTTCTAGCGCTTTAAACTTTAAGTTTCATGAATTATTTTCGCGGTCTACTATTTTTTTTAATACTTCTCTCTACGTTTTCTCTTTTTGGTCAAGTGCAAACCATTGCAATAGATTGGTCTGGAACAATTCGTGTTTCAGTCGGAGAGAATAGTTATGACGTTCAGACGGTTAAAGACTTTGGTTTAGATAATGGCAGGCCATTTTTTGCTTTACAACAAAAGTATAGCAATAGCAACCATGATGTAGAGATATTTAATCAGATGTACGAAAAAGTACCGAAAGCGCAGGAGCAAGTTTACGAGGCGCTTGGTATTGATTTTCAGGATCAGGTAAATATTGATGCTAAAATTGTTACCGAAAGCGGACAGCCTCTTTTCTCTTGTTATGTGTTGCCTATTCGCGTAAGTGGTGGCAGCATGGAGCGCTTAGTCAAATTTGATGTCCGTTTTAAAATCAGTAATAATGTACAACAAAAAGATTATGCGGCAAACTCTATATTAGGAATCACAAGTGGTAAATGGTACAGGATTGCAGTTAACAAGGATGGAATTTATAAAATAGATAAGGCGTTTTTAGAAGCTTGTGGCTTCAATACGACCAACTTGAATCCGGCACACATTCATATTTTTGGAAATGGGGAGGGTGTAATTCCCGAATTAAATGCAAGTCCAATTACAGATGATTTAGCACAAAACGCCATTGCGGTGATTGGTGAGGCAGATGGTTCCTTTGACGATAACGACTATTTACTTTTTTATGGATGGGGGCCGCATCGTTGGGAGCCTAGCGGTGGAAATCTCTTTACACAAGTGAGGCATCCATACAGCGAGCAGTCTTTTTATTTTATTTATATAGGTTCAGATGTTGCTCCTTTGAGAATTTCAACGGCACCAACTATTGATACGCCTACTGACACCCTTATTACCGCTTATGCTTATCGCGATATCTACGAAAATGACTTGGTCAATTTAGTGAAGGGAGGACAGCGCTGGTATGGGGAAGAATTCGATGTAGAATTAAGTCAAAATTTCAATTTTACCATTCCAAATGTCACGCAAGATCCAGTGCAATTTCAAGTATCGTTCGCTTCCAATTCTAGAACCTCTGGAAATCAAATTTCTCTAAAAAATGGCAGTGAACTGCTTGGGCAAATGGTCATGCCACATTCTGGTTCGTATTACCAAAGAGGGACTTTACTTTGCGCCGACTCAAGCCCAAACTCAGCTTTTAACTTGACCCTTACTGTCAATCGTTTGTCTCCAAGTATTGTGACCTATCTCGATCGAATTCTTATTAATGCACAACGCAATTTGACCTTAACTGGAAGCCAGCTCAACTTCCGGGTTTCCAAATGGACGAGCACCTTGAATTTAGCAAGTTATCAGGTGAGTAATCTAAACGGCAATTCTTTTGTTTGGGATTTGAGTGATCGACACATTCCTGTGCGAATTCCGATGGATTTACAAGGGAATCAAGGCACCTTCAAAACAAATGTGGGTTACAAAGAAATGGTAGTTGCGAATGGCGCCTCTTATTTTACACCTGAGCGGGTAGGGAATGTGAGCTTTCAAAACTTACACCAGTTGGCAGCAGCTGATTATATCATGGTAGCTCATCCTGATTTTCTTTCTGAGGCCAACCGCCTTGCAGATTTGCACAGAGCGAATGGTCTGACTGTCCATGTGGTTCAGCCGCAGGCAATTTACAATGAATTCAGTTCTGGAATGCAAGATCCAGGTGCGATTCGCAGGTTTGTTAAAATGTTCTACGACAGAGCTCAACAGACGAATCCGACAGACAAGCCCAAGTATCTTTTATTATTTGGTGATGGCACTTTTGATCCAAAAAACAGATTGCCAAACAACAACAATTTTATTGTGACCTATCAAATGCAAACGAGCGAGAATGCAATCGACGCTATGGTGGTTGATGATTTTTTTGGTATGCTCGATGACGCAGAGGCAATTGGCCCCGCGGACATGCTAGATATTGGGGTTGGGCGTCTTATTGTGAGCAGTAATTTGGAGGCCAAGCAAATGGTAGATAAAATTGAGCATTACATGAAGAATGGCTCCAATTTTTATCCTGTATCCAGCTCTTGTTGCATGGGTACACAAACGGACAATACATTTGGCGATTGGCGCAATCAATACTTGATGATGACCGACAATAGGGAGGGAGGATATTTCATCAATACCGATGCAGAACCTCAGTTTGAAATATCCAAAATGTTCAATCCAGAAATCAATTACAATAAATTGTACATGGATGCCTTTCCTAAGGTAGTAACAGCAGGAGGAGAGCGTTTCCCCGCCATGGTAAATGCAATTGATGCCAATATTCAAAGAGGTGTTTTGGTTGCAAATTATATTGGTCATGGTGGCGAAGTGGGTCTTGCGGAGGAACGCGTGGTTTCTATTGATCAAATCAATACATGGCGCAACATTCACGCACTCCATCTTTTTGTTTCCGCGACCTGTGAGTTTACGCGTTTTGACGATCCAGAACGCGTTTCGGCGGGTGAATGGGTCTTTTTAAATCCGACAGGGGGAGCGATAGCCATGCTCACCACAACGCGCTCCGTTTATTTTGGAGTCAATAGTAATATCGGAATCAAATTAGCAGAAAGGATTTTTAATCGTTATCCGAATGGGGAGGCCTATGAATTTGGAGAGCTGGCCAGAAGAACAAAAAATGCGGCATCTGTGAGCTCTTCCAATAAAAGGAGCTTTACACTCATCGGAGACCCTGCTTTGCGCTTGGCTTTACCGCGTTACAAAATAGTGACGGATAGCATCAATGGCCTCGATCCACAGCAGCAACTTGATACCCTTCAGGCATTGAGCAAGGTTCGCATCAAAGGTCATATTGAAGATTACAATGGAACAGTACTAAACGCTTGGAATGGAGTGCTTACTCCCACCGTTTTTGACAAACGCAAAATTCAAAATACACTGGGTCAAGATGAAGCGTCGCCAATTATCTCATACGAACAACAAACCAACCGCATTTACCGAGGCCAGAGTAGCATTACAAATGGCTACTTTGAGTTTGAGTTCGTTGTCCCTAAGGATATCGCGCTGCAAATTGATTTCGGAAAAATCTCTTACTATGGCCACAACGGCCAAATTGACGCTCAGGGCTACGACACGCTGTTTTACGTAGGTGGGATTGACCCTAATGGGGTTTCAGATGACCAAGGTCCAGAGATTCAATTGTACATGAATCAAGAAGGATTTGTCAATGGTTCAGTTACAGATGAAAACCCTGTTTTGCTTGCTAAAGTTGCCGATGCGAATGGAATCAATACCGTAGGAAACGGAATTGGTCATGACATCGTTGCCATACTCGATGGTCAGACCGCTCAACCTATCGTGCTCAACGATTTTTACGCTGCAAATCTAGACGCTTATCAGTCGGGAGAAGTGCGCTATCAATTTCAAAATTTAAGTCCAGGTCCGCATACGCTTTCATTGAAAGTTTGGGATGTCAATAACAATTCATCTAGTTCGCAAATTGATTTTGTGGTGCAAGCAAAAGAAGAACCTGTGTTGCAGCACGTGCTCAATTATCCGAATCCATTTACGACTCAAACCGAGTTCATGTTTGAGCATAATCAGTCTTGTTCGGCTTTAGATGTTCAGATTCAAATCTTTACGGTTTCTGGGCGTTTGGTCAAGACAATTGCACAAGAAGTCCCGACCTCTGGTTTCCGCATCTCTGGTTTGTATTGGGATGGCCGAGATGATTTTGGAGATGAACTCGCTCGTGGAACTTATTTGTATCGCTTGCGCGTCCAGACCCCAGAAGGTGCGTACGCAGAGCATACTGAAAAACTTGTCATCTTAAAATAGAAATTCCCTATCTTTACCCTCTCTATGAAAAGTTCAGGATTTAACATTTTATTTCTAAGTTTTTGTTTGGTTTTTATTTCCAGGCAAGCTTTGGCACAACCTACAGGTGGTTCGGGGGTTACAGACAACGATTTGCAGCTCAATACAATAACAACATCTTTACCTTTTATGGCCATTACCCCAGACTCTCGAGCAGGCGGAATGGGCGATGCCGGAACAGCACTTAGTGCCAACTCAACTTCCGTATATTGGAACACTTCCCTTTTGAGTTTTGCCAAGCAAAAATCAGAGGTGAGTTTGTCTTATACGCCATGGTTGCGCCAGCTCACAAACGACATCCACTTGTCATATTTAGCTGGGTATAAGCAAATCAATAAGGTGCATTCCATTGGTGGCGCGTTGCGTTATTTTAGTCTTGGAGAAATCACCTTTACAGATATCAACGGCGATGTACTCCGCGACGATAAACCAAGTGAATTTGAGCTCGTTGGAGCTTATGCCTTTAAATTGGCAGATCGCTTTAGTATAGGGGTTAATGGAAAATTTGCTTATTCCAATTTGACAGGTGGATTAACGGTTGCTGGGGTTAACACCAAGCCCGGAGTTGTTGGTGCTGCTGATTTATCGTTTAGTTATTTCAATGATGACGCGCACATCGGCAACACAGACGGAACCTATACCTTTGGCATGACGATCAACAACATCGGAAACAAAGTGTCTTATTCAGAGTTATCGCGACGCGATTTCATTCCGATGAACCTCAAAATTGGCAATAGCTTTTTGGCCGAATTCGACGAATACAATAAGGTTACATTCTCTGTGGACCTTCAACGATTACTTGTGCCAACGCCAGCGATTTACAAACTAATAGATGGAGACTACGTCATGTTAGCAGGTATGAACGGAGACGTCGGTATTATTACTTCGATGATGCAATCATTTTACGACGCGCCTGGTGTGCTAGCCGAAGATGAAAACGGCGACTACATCCAAAACACAGACGGCACTTATCAAATTGTGAAAGGAACCCGTTTGAAAGAAGAATTAGCAGAAATCAATATTGCGGCCGGAGCAGAGTGGTGGTACAGCGATGTATTGGCCTTGCGCGGCGGTGTTTTTTATGAAAACAAAAACAAAGGTAACCGTCAGTTCCTCAATTTAGGAGCGTCGCTTAAATATAACATGTTCGCCATTGACTTTTCTTATTTAGCGTCGCTTAATGGTCGCCAAAGCCCGCTCGCCAATACTTTGCGTTTTACTTTGCGTCTTAATTTAGGTGGTAATTAAATGCAACAAAAACCTAAATTACGCATAGGCTACGGCGTAGACGTTCACCAATTAGCACCGGGTTATCCGCTATGGATTGGCGGCATTCAAATTCCTTCAGAATTAGGAGCTGTAGGGCATTCTGACGCAGACGTCCTGATTCATGCAATATGCGATGCGCTCCTAGGTGCTTTGGCCCTGCGCGACATCGGTTTTCATTTCTCAGATCAAGACCCTCAATTCAAAGGCATTGATTCTAAAATCTTACTTGAAAAGGTTTTTCAATTGATCAGCGAAAAAGGATACGGTATCGTGAATCTCGATGCAACGGTAATCCTTGAAACTCCGAAAGTGAATCCGCACATCGAAAAAATGCAGGCAGTTTTGTGCGCCATTCTAAATCTCATGCCCGAAGAGTTAAGTATCAAAGCTACCACCCATGAAAAGGTAGATTCTTTTGGGGAAAAGCGAGCAATTAAAGCTTATGCTTCGGCTTTGCTTTATCAGTTATAGTGCCTAAGGCACGAGTTGCACGTAAACCACTTTTTTGGTCTCAAAAAATGCTTCTTTGTAGAAATTTGCAATAGGAAACTCTTTGTAAGGATATTTAATGCCTGCGAGTTCTTCGCTGAGGTCTCCACCCTTTAGATATAGAATCCCATTTTTAAAAGGGTGGGCGTTTTTCTTTCCGCTTTTGCCTTTTACCCAAGTTAAGAACACCGGCATTTGAGTTACGGCTCTGCTCACTATAAAATCATAGCGTTCTTTGATCGTTTCTGCTCTGGCATGACTTGCCCTAACATTTTTAAGGCCAAGACCGTTGGCTACTTCTTGCACCACCTTTATCTTCTTGCCAATCGAGTCTACTAAGTGAAAATCAACCTCGGGAAATAAAATCGCCAGCGGTATTCCCGGAAAACCACCACCCGTTCCGATATCGAGCACCTGAGCACCCGGTAAAAATGGCATTACTTTGGCAATGGCTAGAGAGTGCATTACGTGTCTTTCGTAAAAATGATCGGTGTCTTTGCGCGAGATGACATTGATTTGAGCATTCCAATATTGATAAAGCTCTTCAAGGGCAGCAAATTGTTGTTTTTGCTCGGGGCTTAAATCAGGAAAATACTGCTCAAGGAGGGTCATTAAATGCTGTCTTTGGTCTGCTGCATCATGGCGGCCAAGAAATCTCGGGCCCGGAATAATTGCGCTTTGACAGTGCCGAGTGGAAGATTCATTTCTTCTGCGATTTCTTCGTAACTTTTTTCTTCGAAATAGCGCTTTTCTACGAGCTCTCGGTATTTGGGCTTGAGTTTACTTACAAGTAAGCGCATATGAACTAGGCGTTGTCCTTGAATAATGGTCTCTTCAGGGTTTAAAGTCTGAGATTTGGCATCGATTTGCATGCGCTCGCCATCGCTGGTGGTAATGCCGCGGTCTATAGACGTAACTTCTATGCGTTTTTTGCGAATAAAATCGATGCAGTTATTAGACGCAATCTTGAACAGCCAGGTACTAAAGGCAAAACTTGGAGAATACTGATCTAGGCGTGCAAATGCTTTTCCGAAAGCTTCTATTGTGAGGTCATCTGCATCGTCAGAATTTTTGACCATCTTGAGCATCATGAAGTAGATGGAATCGCGGTAGCGGTCCATGAGGTCGGCATAGGCAGCCTGGCTACCCGAACGGGCTGCAGCCACCAAATTGAGGTCGTGTTTGGCTTTCTCTGATAAATGCTCGTTTTCTACCATCTGTAATATTTTTGCCTTTCGGAAATGTAATAAACGATGGGCATCAAAATACTGTAAAATAAATCCCAGGCAGGAAAAAACAACATGAGTTTCTTTTCGCCAAGTTTATTAAGACAAGTACCTTGTAGCCACCATTTGATTGCTATTATTCCAATAAAAATACTTGCACTCAATGGCAAGTAGTTTAAATTAAAGCACAAAGCAACAAAAGAAAACCACATTAAAATCAGACTAATCGGATAGATTCCTAACAATACTTTCTTAATAAGCGGGTAGCGGGCAGAACTAATATGGTATTTTGCTTTTTGTCTGAACCAATCGGTCCAGGTTGGTGGCGCTGCAGATCGGACAAAGGAAGTTGGATCATCTAGCACCTGTGCTTTGGTAAAATGGATCGCGTCTTGTAAAAGAAGATCGTCGTCGCCGGGGCTGATGGCATAGTGTGATTTAAAGCCGTTGACTTTTTGGAAAAGCATTTTTGTATATGCTAAGTTGCGGCCACTCGCCTTGAAGGGTAGGTCGGCAAGGGCATAACTAAAAGCGCTGGCGCCCATCCAAGCGTTGTCGTAGCGGACGAGCTTGTTTAAGAAGCCTTTTGTTTTAGTAAAAGGACTGTAGCCTATTACGAATTGTTTTTCTGCCGAAATCCCATTTACCATTTGCTTGAGCCATTGATTGCTCAGCGGCTGACAGTCGGCGTCGGTCAGTATAAAAAAATCGTGAGAAGCGGCTTTGATTCCGAGCGTGATCGGGAGTTTTTTGCCGGGTTTCAGATGGGGGCTTCTGGAAATTTCAACGACTTTTAATTGCGGAAATTGCTGTGCAAATGCGGTTAAAATCCAGTTGCTGTCATCAATACTTTGGTTATTGACCACGATGACCTCATAATTTGGATAATCTTGACTCAGAATACTTGGGAGGTGTTCGTAAAGGTTGTCAGATTCATTTCTTGCGGCAATGATGACGGAGACTGGTGGGTAATGGCTGTTGCTTGCAGCTGTTTTAGAGCGTCTGTAGGCAAATCGGGTGTAAAAATAAAACACATAGAATAGTTGTGCTGCGCCAAAAAGTACGCCGCACAAAAGTAGATAGGCCCAAAAGTCGTTTTGAATGCTAGGTAAGTAAGTCATCTCTGAGTACAAAGATGTCTAGGGAATTTAAATACACGTATCTTTGCTCAAGGTATTTTTCAACATTGTTATGCACTTTGACCTCTTAAAGACAGATTCTCAATCCAAAGCGCGCCTTGGTAGGCTACACACAGCGCACGGCACTATCGAAACACCGATTTTTATGCCAGTTGGCACGGTGGGGTCTGTCAAAGGTGTGCACCAACAAGAACTCCGAGACGATATCAACGCCCAAATTATTTTGGGCAACACCTATCATTTATTTTTGCGCCCTGGTACAGAAGTGCTCGAGGCGGCAGGCGGCTTACATCAGTTCATTGGCTGGGAACGCCCGATTCTTACTGACAGTGGGGGCTATCAGGTGTATTCCTTGTCTGGTTCAAGAAAAATTCAAGAAGAAGGCGTTAAATTTCAGTCGCACATTGATGGCAGTTACCATTTCTTTACGCCAGAAAGAGCTATAGAAATTCAGCGCAGTATTGGTGCTGATATCATCATGGCCTTTGATGAATGCACGCCTTATCCATGTGACTACGCTTACGCGAAGCGTTCGATGCACCTCACGCACCGATGGTTGGCCCGTTGTTTTACAGCAATGGAAGAAACAGAGCCTAAATACGGCTACGAGCAAGCGCTTTTTCCGATCGTACAAGGCAGCACTTACAAAGATCTTAGGGAAGAATCTGCTCATGCCATTGCTTCATTTGATGCTGTAGGGAATGCGATAGGCGGGCTTTCAGTTGGCGAACCCGACGACGAACTCTATGAAATGACCGATTTGGTTTGCAACATTTTGCCAACAGAAAAACCGCGCTACTTAATGGGCGTTGGGACGCCATCCAATTTATTGGAGTCTATAGCTTTAGGTGTAGATATGTTCGATTGCGTCATGCCAAGTAGAAATGCCCGTCACGGTTTGCTCTATACTTGGGAAGGCACTATCAATATCAAAAATGAGAAATGGTCCAAAGACTTTAGTCCATTAGATCCAACAAGTCAGGTTTGGGTAGATCAAGTTTACACCAAAGCCTATTTGCGTCACCTGATCAAAACAGGCGAATACCTCGGCATTCAAATTGCCACGATTCACAATCTCGCTTTTTATTTGGAGCTCATGCGCGTTGCTCGTGAAAAAATTGCAAGTGGTGAATTCGTCGCTTGGAAAAATCAACTGCTTCCTAAATTAGGCCAACGCCTATAAGTATGCTCAAACGCATCGATCGTTATATCATCAAGAAATTCCTGAGCACGTTCTTTTTCATGCTCGGTATCATCATGTTATTTTCTGTTGTTTTTGATATCTCTGAAAAGCTCAGTGAGTTCATCAGTAACAAAGCGCCTTTGCAAGAAATTTTTTTTAAGTACTACGTTACTTTTATCTTGTATTACGGCAATACATTTTCTTCAATGATCATCTTTCTTTCGGTGATCTGGTTTACGGGTAAAATGGCGCAAAATACCGAGATCATACCTATTTGGTTTTCTGGCCGTCCTGTGGCTCGTTTTTTAAGGCCTTATTTCATTGGGGCTACAATCCTTACCATTATGTCTTTGATACTCAATCATTTCATTATTCCAAGAACAAATAAGGTGCGCTTGGCTTTTGAAGAGCGCTATTATCGCGATGTGCTTACGGTCAATAACTATCAAGCTTAGTATCCAGGCAATGAACTCGTTTATTTCTCCAATTTTGCGGCTCAAGAACAACGCATCAATGACCTCACTATTCAAAAATGGAACAAAGACAACGAGCCAATTTATTTTTTGCGGGCTCGCTTTGCCAAAAACAAGCCCGGGACAAATCAGTGGGAGCTCACAGATTACTACGAAAAGAACTATGAATTCCCGAAGTCTAAACTAATTCATGGCCGGCATAAAGACACCACTTTCGTTTATCGAATAGACGAAATGGCCCAACGCGACAACGCGGCGCAGGCGCTTACCTTTACGGAGCTTAAAAACGCCATTGAACGCGAAAAACTGAAAGGATCAAAGTTAGTACCTGAGTTTGAAATTGAACTCCATCAGCGGACCGCCTTCCCTTTTGCCACTTACATTCTCACCATTATAGGTGTCTCGGTTGCGTCACAAAAAAAGCGTGGAGGCGTCGGAATGAATATAGCCATTGGCCTGGCTTTTATTTTCGTGTATATTTTCGCCATGAAAATGCTCACGGTTGCGGCTGTTAAAGTAGGGTTCCCAACACTATGGTCTGTTTGGTTGCCCAATCTACTTTTTGCTATTGTTGCGTTTGTTTTTTATCAGCGTTCCCAAAAATAGCTTGCCATTTTCCCAAAACTACATGCATACCATCTTCTGCACAAATGACGCGTTCATGGACTGCGCTAGCCTCCGCTAAGTGCGTCGAGCTATCATCGTATCTCGAAGAAAAATGCCCTAAGATGAGGTGCTTGCACCGGCCGAGTTTGGCTTGTTCTGCCGCTTGTTTTGCAGTAGAGTGAAAAGTACTTTTTGCTCTTTCGAGGTGTTGTTCGGTAAATGTTGCCTCGTGGTAAATGAGGTCTGCACCATTAATTGCTTCTAAATATATTGGACTTGGCTTGGTGTCGGAGCAATAGGCATAGCTATATGCGGGTTGGGCTGGCAAGGTATAATCTTCGAAATTGAATAGCTGCCCGTCGCGTTCGATAGACAAGCCAGCTTTGAGTTTGGGGAGGTCTTCGATGCGCAGCCCTGCCGCTGCAATAGCATTTTTGTCGAGGTTGAGCGGTTTTTGCTTCTCATTGATTCTGTAGCCAATTGTTGGAATGCGGTGTTTGAGTGCAAAGGCATAGATTTCAATGAGGCGGTCCTCAAAAATCAATTGTTTATGACCAGGCTCTATGGTATGAAAGGTGAGCTCAAATTCTAAAGGATGCCCACCCGCTGCAAGCATGGCTTTGATCAGAGCCTCTAAGCCAGGAGGTCCAAAAATTTGTAGCCGCTTATTGCGTCCTAATAAATGCATTGTAGAGAGCAGCCCAGGCAGCCCAAAAAAGTGATCTCCGTGAAGATGAGAGACCAGTATGAACTGAATTTTTTGGAGCTTGAGTCCGAACTTGCGGAGTTGTTGTTGTGTGC
>Ga0315905_10006925_pt1 | contig 11513 bp, 8 predicted proteins | sample LakEriMetagenome_5_FD_203522 | JGI IMG/M metagenome (GOLD analysis project Ga0315905, IMG submission 203522) | Freshwater fungal communities from buoy surface, Lake Erie, Ohio, United States - Buoy 4 MA121 | ecosystem: Environmental > Aquatic > Freshwater > Lake | place: USA: Lake Erie, Ohio...
CAATTTATCATGGTTGCAACAGCTGATCCACCCTGGCGCGTCAAATATGAATGATCCCTATCATCGATGTGCAGGCGACGCAAATCATCACAAAGTTCCTCTTGGTTGAGCAACTGAGGGTCAAAAAGAGGCTCTCCGTGAAAAACCGGAGTCCCGTCCTCAAACTCACTTTCATCAAAACCCATTGACGTCTTGTTGTTATGACGGCCGTTACTCACTAGGCAAGAAAGACACGATGACTTCCCCACAGACTCAGCGCCAATTGCAATCAAGGCTACTTCATCATCTTGGACCCCGGACTTCAACACTTCCTTCAGGTACAAGATCACTGCCACGCCCCCTTGGCCGGCGATTTCTGTCGGAGGATTTATCAAGGAATGGTTGCCATGACATATCAATTCGGTCAGGGATGTGTGTTCACATATTTTGGAAACTGGAATCCTGGTCAAGCGGTTACACGAAATATCGAGAAGCGTCATTGATGTCAGGGTGAAGATGGCTTCGGGAAATGATGTCAATCGGCAACTCCCAAGGTTGACATCCTTCAGAAATGGAGAGAGAGCAGAGTGAATATTCCAGAACTTGATCGATGCGAATCCTTCGATAATCTGAGAAAACCCCTGGGCAAGGAAGAGCATCTCATAGTTCGCGAATGTTGTCGGGAGTTTTTCTTCGCTTCGCTCAATCAGATCGCTCATAGATAATCCATTCAACTCGCCGAGCCTGCTTTCGCAATGGCTGACATATTCTACCAAAACACTGTTGCCCACTACACCTCCTTCATTTTCCTGAAGATGGACGCGTGTAAGTTGTGAGGCATGAGCGAGTGCCGGTGCCAGGACTTTTAGTCCGGCATGACCAAATATGTTGCCAGCAACATCGAGTGATACAAGGTGAGACATATGAGGCAAACTTTCAGCCAGATTTTCGGCACCAGTAGGCCCTATTCGGTTGTATCTCAAGCCAAGTTCTCTAAGATAATGCATGCGCTGTAGACATCGTGAAAGAATCTTCATGCCGTCCTGTTCGAGATCGTTCTTGTACAAGTCCAAGCTGAGGAGGGAGTCATTTGCTTGCAACACAGGAATAAAAAAAGGCATTACGTCACTGCGCAAACGATTCCATGCCAAATTCAACGACAAGATTCCCTTATTCTTGCGCAGCAAAGCACATAGAGCTTTGAAGCCGCTCTGGTCAATTTCTCCTTTGGCATGCTCATCCAGACCAGTCAAATTGCACAATGACAGGTCAATTGAGGCAAATCGCGCGGGAGCGGTGCTGAGCTTATTTGCCAGTTTTTTTGCACCGATCGGACCCATGCGACTCCCGGCAAAGCAGCATGTCCTATTGTGGGTCAATACATTGCCAGAAGTCGCAACACCGACCGGATCTCGAATCGGCCCTTGCGCACCAAGCAACCCAAAAATCCGAACCTTGGCTAACCGCTTTTGGAATGACAGAGAAATTTCTTTCTTTGGTACAAAAATTGACGAGCCTTGGCCGACTATGCTGTCTTCGCCAACTCCACCATCACCGTTGCGGTCGCGAGCCCACACCTGTTTATACCGCGCTCCCAGCAACTTGAATGTGTCCATCGGCGGTGTGGATTGGGTAGTATTTTCCTCTTGGACACGGGGCAAATCTTCTATTGATGTCTTGGATTCAGTTTGTTCTTTCGCCTGATGTAAGGGCAGACTACAAGTCAGGGGATGTGATTCTTGACAAAACAAAATGACATGGTCTTTACAAGACCATGTCATTTTGTCTGTCAGAAAAAATGACATGGTCTTGTAAACAATCTCAAAGAATGACAGAAATCAGAAACACACAGTGCAAAACGGTCAACACCTGCGGGTACGCTGCTGAATGATCACCTGCTACTTGAGAACCTCGGTCTGGTTCGAGAGCCTCCGACGACACGTCAACGCTCAATTTTGCCAATTTTAAGCCAGCGCGTGCTCTTTTGCCGTTTGTCCTGGTACCGATTGCCGCAGATGAGCCTCTCGACTTCCAGGTGCTCGGCTGCGGAAGTTGCGAAACGCGTTCTTCATCTGAGCTCTCAGGGCATATTGCTTCACTGTCAGCATCGCGCGCTTTAAGAAGCTTAAACTTGAAGCCGAGTGATCGTATACTTGGAACCTTCATGCTCAGAGGCGTGGGAACTATTTGCAACTTTTTGCTTTCTGCGCGCGGAGGTGCCTTCTGCCGGAGCCTCACGTTGCGACCCACTTTGTAAAACTTTACTTGTGGAGGTCGTTCCAGAAAAGATTCATCTTCTTGCTCCTCACTGTCTGTCAATACTGCAGCTGTCTCCGGGCGCAACCCTTGCTTCTTCCACTCCTGAAAAATATTGCGGTAGTTGTCGTTTTCCTCTTCTCGCCTCTCTTCAATAGCAGCTACTTCCTTCACTTTATTGATGAACTTCAAGTCATCAAATCCTGAGCGATTGCCGCCTCGTATTGCTGGCCTTTTTGAGGGTCTAACGTGCATGCTAGCACCCAATATCTGCTGAATTTCTTCCTCTTGTATGCCGTTTTCAAGCGTCCTGTTGTTGAGCTCCTGGAGGTGAACCAGCTTCACCAAAACTGTGCTAAGATTTCGAATCGCATTCGTCCCTAATTCGTTGCCACGAAGGTCAAGTTTCCGAAGATTCACGTTCTGTAGCAATAGTTCTGCAACGATAACCCCCTCCAGATCTCCGAAACCCATGCCGGAGACCACGAGCTCTGGTTTGCTGCGAACATCAGCGACAGGAATTTCGGAGTGAAGTTTCAAAGACGTTAGGTCCCGCATTTCACGGAGAGCGCACTTTAACGCATCGACGACAGTCATGTCAATTCCATTGAAGGATAGCTTCAGACGTCTTATCATTTTAACATGATCACCTTTGAGTCTTCGTAAGAAGATTTCGCATCCTCGAGGCCCGATCTCATTGTTGCTAATGTCCAAATCCGTGAGATAATCGTGAAGTGCATCGCCCAATTCAACAGCACCAGAGGGGCCCAACAAATTATTTTGAACACCCAGCACACGAAGAGTTCGAAGACCATTGCTCATCAATCTTTGGAGAGCACGCATGGCAGACACGTCGAGAAAGTTGGTGCCCAAGTGCAGTTCTGAGAGATTTGTACACTCCTGCAGGGCTGGAACCATGTCATCAAAGTTTTCCGAGCGCATGCCAGTGCGAGATAGGTTCAGGTGTGTCAAACATGTATGAGTGCGAATGCCAAATCCGAGCGTGAAGAATCCTTCCCGCCCAACATCGATGCCCTTGAGATCGAGCTTGGCGATGCAGCATGCTTCGATCATGAAACTCCCAAGTAACACCATCTCTGCCGGACCGTACGCTGCAGTTGTCTTCTTACTTGACCTCAAGATGATTCCTCCGATTCTGTTGCTTTGAATCTCACGCACGGGCAGGCCACAAATTGTTTGTATTCGACTGTGGTTGACCAGAGCGGCTGCCAGGATGCTGCCACATACTCCGTCGAGCCCGTTGCCGCGCACGTCGAGAACCTGCCATCATGTGCCGCAATGATCTCTCACACAATACCAAGCACAGCATATGTGAAACCACGCGTGGGCGAAGACAGGCAGGGGCAGCAGGGTCGAACCTCCAAGTTTTGATTCGCCATGGCACCAGCAGCAACTTGTGCCACTTGCAGGGTCCTGTCCTGAGCTTGAAGAGTGCCCCGCAGGTCCCACTCGGCGCCGAGCGGCTTGATTCCCAACTTTCTGTGCTGGAGATTCATCAGTTCCTTGTCAGTTGCCACGAAAGAAGAAGAATGTTGGTGCCGTTGAAGGGACGTAAACGAGCTCCAGGAGTTTCTTTGACCGTTTGTCATGTTATCTTCCGGTGAGCCCAACGGGAAACTGCCAGGCTCAGCCAGTTCTCTGTTGCGGTGTCTTTGAAGCCTATTGCGTCCTGTCTTCCCCAACGCTGGCATATGCTCATGGTGCCGTCCTTCTCGGTCCTCGTCCTGGCCCAGCCAGGGCTGAGCAGCATTTGGTAAGAACGAAAGATTGAGCTTCGGTACGATTTGCGGGAGGGAGGCTGGTAGGACCGTGTCGTCCTCCTTATTGCACATAAGCGGCTGGCGGAACTCTTCCAGGATCTTCCAGAAGCGCTGTGGGGTGAAGTCTGGGTTGCATGGGTGCCGCCACATGGCGGCGGGCACCGCCGCCTCGCTCCCTGATTTCCCGCGCGACGGCGTGACCTGCATCGAAAACTGGGACCAGCCGCGCCCGCTCCTCTTCGGGGGAGACCATCGCGAGCCGCCCTTTTCGGGCGGGGTCGGAGAGAAACGGTAACGATAGCCCTCCCTTGTGCCGGTGTCTCCGCGTGCGGCCGGCGAGCCCAGTCGGCTAGCTGGCTCTTCGGCCGGCGAGAATGAGGCCCGCTCAAAGACGCCATTGTTTTCTGTGCGCATCGCCGCCTTCTCGCCGTGCGCCGCCCTACCCTGCGCCCATCGGCCCCAGGTTCGTGACGCCCGTGGAGGCCATCGGGTGACACCTTCGGGAATCAAGGGACGGGGCTGAGGCGGGACTTGGTTGGTGGGATGGGCGTCGCCCGCGCCACCGCGTCCCAGCTCCTGCTGGGCGCATCGAGCATTCTGCTTGTCGTCTCCGTCGCCGCGGATGTCTGCGGTGAGCACTGCGTCACTGTAGAAGGCCGTGCTGAGGGGCGCTCGTTTGTGCGTGGGTTTTGGTGACTCCGGCCTGTGGCTCGGCTGCATCTAACATTGGCAGGGGAGAAATCCGACGACAAGTGGGAGGGCCAGTGCAAGAACAAGAAGCCGGAGGGCAAGGGGGTCTTCTCCGCTGCGTCTGGCGACGTTTACACAGGTGAGATGAAGGACGGACAGCGGTCGGGGACTGGTACGTACACATGGAGCAACGGGGAGCAGTACATGGGCAATTGGAAAGCAGACACGAGAGAGGGAGAGGGAGTGCACACGTGGCCCTCGGGCGCCATGTACACAGGCTCTTTCAAAGCGAACAAACGCCATGGAAAGGGAAAAATCTTGTGGGGCGACGATCACTTCTACGAGGGGGACTGGGCAAACGGCGAGCGGTCCGGGACAGGAACTTTCCAGTGGCCCGACGGTGAGAAGTATGTCGGCGGCTTCAAGAGCGGCGGTCGCAGTGGACCGGGTGTGAATGAACGCCCCGATGGCCAACGCTACGTGGTGAGCAGCTGTTGCTGTGTGCGTTGAAATGCGGAGCTGCCTTGCGTCTACGCCTGTGCGGGTGAACTTGTGATCTCTGATCCAATGGGATCACAGGGGGAATACAAAAACGACATGCGCAGCGGAAAGGGTGTGAACACCTGGGCCGATGGTTCAATGTATGAGGTGTGTTGCGCAATCGGCCTGTTTTTTTGGAGCGATTTTCTTTTCTCAGCTCCTCCTCTTGCTCTCCCTCAGCTGTAGAAGCTTGCAATAAATCACATCTTGCAGGCTTCGGCAGATCCTAGGCTCAGCCGCCAGGGCGCATATGACCCTGCAGACCCTGCATGATAGTAGCACGCGCTGACCCGGCCCTCCCCGACAGGGTGAATACATGCACGACCGGCGGCACGGCGAGGGCAACCTCACGCGGGCCGACGGAAGCCGCTACTCGGGAAGCTGGAAACACGACAAGGCGCACGGCTATGGCGTGAAAGTTTTTGGCGATGGTGACGTCTACAAGGGCGAGTTTGTGCTTGGTCTCTTCCATGGTGCCGGGCGCTACGAGCACAGCAATGGCGAGGTCTACTCTGGCCAGTACGTGCAGGGAAGTGCCCAGGGCAAGGGGTCATACTCGTGGCCGTCGGGGGACTTGTATGAAGGTGAATTTTTCAACAGTCGACGTCATGGCTTCGGGCGGCAGGTGTATGCCAACGGCGAACGGTTTCAAGGCCTCTGGCGTCACGGGCAGCGCTCGGGCAAGGGCCGTCTCGATTACCCCGACGGTGAAAGGTACGTGGGAGAATTTCGCAACAACCTACGCCATGGCGTCGGTGTCTTGACCGTCGGTGGCCTACGCACCCACGGCATCTTCAAGCACGATCGTCCCGTGAACCCGCCTCCTTATGCTCAAGACGAAGAAGAGGATGGAGAATTTGATGACCCCGCCCCGCCGAGAGAGATTCCTTTTGACTGGCGCCTCTCAGAGGAGGATCCTGAGATTGAGGAGGAGCGCGACATGATGGCGGGCCAAGTTGACCTTGATGGGCGCTTTCTTCGGAAGGACGGCCCTTTCCCCATGGTCTTCTGCTTCCGTTGCGCTTGTTCTTAGCCGTTGCGTGCTCATCATTGAGCTGCCTCACGAACAAGTGTTAAGACAATGAGTACGCATGATTTACCTCACTAACAAGATTTGCGCATTTGCGGCATGTGAACAGGGTGTGGCGGATACTTACCCCGGCGGGCCCGCTAGCACTCTGTTGGGTCTCACCGAGTCAGACTTGCACCTGTCATTGTGTGCCAGGTAGCAATTGTTGTTGTGTGTCGACTTGGCATGTTTCATCATGTGCTGGTGTTGAATTACTATGCGGCATTTGGTGGTTTCCGTACTGATATACGCATGGTGGACGCACGCGTGCACACGCACGCACGCACATACGAACACACTGGTTCTCTCAGGCGTCAGCCGCGTTTTCTGGACACGGTCTACAATCTCTTCTCCTCTGGCGATTTCTTTGCTTACTAAGTGAGAGAGTTCAGTGAGAGAGGTCCTCGCTGAGAGTGAACTGCAAGAAGGAAAGGCTCATCTGTTTGACAATATTCCTTGCATTCATCTTAAAACAATAAAAACGATAAAAGCTGAATGTTCTCAGACGCATTGTTCCCTCAAAAATGGAATAGTCTCCCTCCGGCAAAATCGCTCTCGTTATCGTCCATTTCTGAGTCCGTGCGAAGTGACCGGGTGTCAAGAACATTGTTGTCCTCCGCCTCCTTCCGCTCTTTGTCAACATCAGCGGAGAGCTACATAGAACAAGTGTCAGTGAGCATACTCAGGCTTGTAGGCTAAATCAAGAGGAAAGATACGGCAAATATGCGACGGAGGAAGCTTAATTCTATACGCAACTGAAACAGAATGAAAACCATCAGCACCCTTATAGGTTCAAAAATGGTACGTGGGAACAAGTACCGCAAGTCCTCCACCGCTCCCTTTCTTCACGCTCCGCTGTGAAAATTGCAGGCTTGGCATCAGCTTAGATTTGCGACTGGAAAATTCTGTAATGGGCACGTCGTCGCGGCGTTCGTCGCGACGCAGCTCTCGTCGCGGCGATATTAGCCAGTCGCCCATGCTCTGAGATTGAGATTCTGCGCCCTTGCAGACCGGCTTCTGAGATAGGAATCCCTCTTTCCTGATGATTGACAAGGAAATCCGCAAGTCTTGAAGCCACTTGAAGCAATTTTCCCTTAGATTCTCCACGTTGCTCAGCAACTGCAAAGAGCGCAGGGTGGAGATCAATCAAAAGGCATGACAGTGTAAGGCAGAACGACAAGGATGACAAATAAGTTTTCAGATTACACAAAAGAATCAGTCGGTGGGGAAAAGTCCGTGAAAACAGAGCAGTGGGGCAAGAGAGACGTTGCGATTGTAATCTGCTGTGGACAGCAGTGTGCGACTCCACAAAGTGATCAAATCGTCGACAACTGATGCGTTCAAGTCGATCTTTTCCTTCAAAATTTGGTCCTGCACACGGTCCATGGACAAACACACATCAAGCATGCATCAATTTGTGAGTGCATGGATGGATGCACGAAATCGTCAATAGAAGTGTGTTCCAATGACTGTGCGCATGCATGTACGTATTTATGCATGCGTTTACGGAACATGTATGCGTGTATGACGTATGCATGTACGTATTTATGCATGCGTTTACGGTACATGTATGCATGTATGGATGGATGTATCGTGTTTGTTCGCATACACAAATCACTCGTCTGCAGACCTTGAGAGACGTGAAGAGCTCAATCATGCGTACATTATTGGCAATCATGGTTGTTGCTATGCGCGTCAGCACCACCTCTTTCTCCTCATTCTGTGTGGGTGAGAAAGCGGTAATTTTTACCGATGATCCGGGAACATCACATCCAATCAGTTTGTCTCGGAACGTATCTACATCAACAGGCTCATCGTCGACCTTTAGCAAAATATCGCCCTTGCTCAGGCGTTGGCAGTTGTACGCTGGTCCTCCTATCACCACATGGTCTATTGTCAGTCCAACCATCTTTATCCCCACGCTCGACCTTGTGTCGAAACCGGATGAAGTAGTGTCGGACGGAACATTCAACACGTCGATGCCCAGGGCTTCTTCAAGTAGGGAGCAAAGAAATTCGCAATACCCTGAGCGTTTTCGATCATATGTATATATATAGTTAGACTGTGCAGCAGAGCAGAAAAAAAAATGCAAGAGGCGTCAGGTTCAGGGTTTAGGGTTAAGATTTTAGGATGCAGGCTTAGGGCTCAGGGCTTGAGGTTCACCGACGCGATCTTCCTTGTGAAAGAAGGAACCTCTTCCTTGTCTTCGAGATTCATTCTGTTCGAACACAAGATACGGGTGTCAAACTGGTGTTCAAGATGCGTTTTCCACTGTTCAACTGAAAGGTGTTGGTCAAGGACAAAATCACCTGTGAGTGATCCATTGCTGCGGAAGTCCCTGAAGGGCGATGAGACGCTACCTCAAGGTGGCAGCAAATCCTGCCAGTTCTCAAAGTCGACATAGGATCTTTGCTCTGCCGGACAAGGTTTTCGAGGATTTCCGAGGCATCTGGACCCGTGCCAGCGGGGTCCTGCAGAATTTCAACTTCAACATGCCCGCCCTGCAGTATTTCATGAATGACAAATATGCCTACTGGATGGCCTGAAGCTTCAGCAAGCTCTTTTCTTAGGTCATCTTTGAATCTGCCCTGTTCATCGCCACTCGTTGGTATTGTCTGCACACGAAAAATTGCAAGCACTGCCAGTCTAGGAGTTGGCATGGGCGAAAATGAACAAAGCTCAATTGGGTCGTCAAATGCAGGTACGTCTGGTGCGTCCCCCCAATCCTGTTGTCGCCAGATCTCATGCAACAAGGCTGAAATTTCATCTGAGCAGGATGTGCAGTCCGTCTGCATCGACTTTACATTCTCAACAATTTGATCATCATGGATCTGGTCGGCACTTGTCATTTTCTCCCACAAAAGAAGAGTCTCTTCGACATATTTCATTGCATCCAAGTCTTGATCCTTTTTGGCTCTGTCTTTCAACAGAGTAAAGAGGTCAAACATGCGCCTTTTGTCTGCAACGTCAGCTGTCGGTATGCGCTTGAGGGTGACGTACACCATGTTCAAATCTCTCTTGAGCGTCAGTGTCAGATAGCTGCCAGGAATGTCTTCGCCGATGATGGCAGACAGCACCGTAGAGCCAGAAACAGACTTTCCGTCAACCTCGACAATGAAATCGCCTTTGTGCACCTTGCCACTGAGGTAAGCCGGCGAGCCGATCATTACACTTTCAACCTGTCCTATCCCACTGAACATGATCCCAACCTGCAAGTATGCGAAGCTCAGTGAAATGTGCACAAAAATTAGCAGTCATGCAATGCAAGGCACTCACCGTTGATTTATGTATGGATTCGTTTGAAGTAACCACAGCAGTCTCCACTGCGAGCACGTCATCACGTACACGCTTACGAAGCTGTTCACTCAAATCTAGACTCCTCCTTAGTTTTTCCTTCCATTCTGGTGCAGGCACTTTGCCGACAGGTGCCGATGCATCGGCACCTGTCGGCAAAGTGCCTGCACCAGGTCCCAGCGTGCCTGCACCACGCTGGGACCTCTTTTTCTCCATCTTTTCAATCGCTTGCGTGGATTCTTCTTGCGCAAGCTTCATTCTTTCGACCTCATCTTTCAGAGCTTGCTTTTCCGCGCATATGTTACCATGGACACATTTGAGATGCTCAATCTCAGCATCTTTTACAGCCAAAGCCTTAGAGCTTTCTTGCGTGACAGTCATCAACGCTGCACTTTGCGAGTCGAAGACAGATTCGATGTCCAGGTTGCGTTTCTGGAGCTTTGTGATTTCGTGTTCTGCCTTCATTCGGGCGTCTTGTTCTCTTGCGCATATTTGCTTTTGCTGTTCAGCCTGCTGCCTTACTAATGCTATAACATACTGTATGTCCGACACCTGTTTGTCGAGAGATTGTATGGACTGTACGGCCACAGCTGCATGATTGATAAACGTCTTCTGCTCCGAGTCGCGAGATAACTGAAGAGATTCGATTTGTTTTCGCAGATCCTCCTCTGCATTCAGCAGCTGGTTTCGAGAAAATTGGAGCTCGCAGAAAGCCTTTTCACTCTTTAGTTCATGATCGAGTGTAAGCATATCCATCCATCTGCTCAATGCCCTCATCAAATTGATCCGCCATAATTTGCGGGTTGTTCTTTCCCTAAGATGTCTCACTCTTTTTTTCACAAACACTTTCGCCCTCCATCTCTTGAAACAGACCGCGACGCTTTCCAACACCGATCTCGAAATCAACTTGCGCAGGCCTCTTTCTTTTTTCGTCGCGTCCCACCATGTTTGAAACGAGCATGACAAACCGAGACGCGTCGAACGTTTGAAAATGATGTACCCTGCCTTCTTTAGACGCCCTGACTCTGCACAGGTCAACACCCAAGCATTGAAAGACAACATAAATGACTTGTTTATCCCCCATAGGATCAGATTGATCCTTGCACAGGCAGTACCTGCTCTCCTAAGGCTCTTCTTCCTTGCCACCAAGTCAGACCAACGTTCCCAAACCGTAGTTTTCACAGATGCAACCCAAAACGAAATCGCCTTTTGTGATGCCAATCGATGACATTTCTCGTAGTCAACTCTTGACGACCACATCATCATTGTGTGTGACGATGTTACTTTCCTCGTTTTTCTCAGTAGTCTCAGGGTAACTCTACAAATCTTTGATTTTCGCTGGCTGAACACCTTCCATTTCTTGTATGCTGTGAACAGCAACGTTCGGTGCCTCTTTTGCATTATTTTCCTCCACGTTCGCCTTATGCGATTTAAGAAACTAGTGCGGGATAACCATTCGTGAAACAATTTAGCCCTCAACCGATTCATCACCTTTTCGATACTTCGTTGCAGGCGTCGCATTACGTAAATGTTTTGCCGCCAGGTATCTAGGTAAACTGTTGAAGCTTTGTACTTCCACTGAATCAGGATGTGATTGAACTTGATGTCGGCTAATCTATTTCGGAATGACTGTTTCTGCTCAACAAACTTGTCATCCAATTGTGCCAAAACAACTTTGATACCACACAACTCTTGCTCCTTTGACTCAAGCAACTTGACATTCAATGCATGCAGCTTTTGTGAACACTGTTCGTTCCGGTACTCCAAGCGTCTGCGTGCCTCCTCCACGCTGTATTCGTGCCATGCCTCGATCGCTTGCCCGACGCACCGATTCATCCAGCGCCCGACCACTTTGCCCACTTTAGCTCCCATCACCTTCTTCTCTGCCGCATTGCTACACCATT
>Ga0315905_10006927_pt1 | contig 11513 bp, 17 predicted proteins | sample LakEriMetagenome_5_FD_203522 | JGI IMG/M metagenome (GOLD analysis project Ga0315905, IMG submission 203522) | Freshwater fungal communities from buoy surface, Lake Erie, Ohio, United States - Buoy 4 MA121 | ecosystem: Environmental > Aquatic > Freshwater > Lake | place: USA: Lake Erie, Ohio...
CTGGTGGCGCTACTCACCACCTACCCCCTGAAGACCATCTACACACTGCAAGCCATCCGCGCAGTCAAGCAGCGCAGAGGGTTCATCAGCCGCGAGGAGGTGGCGGCCATCCTGCGCTCGCCCGCGCACCTGGTGCTCGTGCTGCTGCACGACCTGGACTGGGCGTCGCTGTATGCGGGCCTGGGCCCTGCCGCTGCAGGGGGGGCGCGCCCTGGCCCTGGCGGCTGATGAGGCAGTAGTGGTCTGTGATGCGTGCAGGTGGTGACGACCCAGATGCAGGCCAACACCAAGCTCAAGCAGGGTATCAGATGGCAAGCCAGCCGACCACGTCCCCATTGGCACCTGGGCCATCTGCAGGCAGCTGTACGAGGAGGATGGCATCAAGGGCTTCTGGACAGGTGTGGGGCGGCGGGGCGGGGCCAAAGCAGCCGCAGCCAGCTCATCATCAAGTGTTGACTGCCAGGCATCATGTCTATGTCATGCTATGTACTTATGACCATCGTCAGGCCGAGGAAGGCTGCGCAGTCGCCAACAAAATGCGTGACCTGCTGCACTACTCCTGTGTCAGGCTCTTGCTGCGCGATCAACATGATGAATTTACGCGACCTTCACCCTGCAGGGCCGGCGCAGGCACGCACTGCAGTGACGGGGGCCCAGCCCACCAGGAGGTGCTGCCAGCTGCCGGGCAGCCGGTGTGAAGCAGTGACGGGACAGTGTCAGAACATCGTGGTTGACCGCGGGTCAATGCAATCAGACGCCAGCTTTGACCGCCCATCCTGCCAGGGTCCAACTCCGGATGCAAGCCCCGATCATTCGAAATTCTCCAAATGCTCACTTTCAGATACAGCTTGCACAGGGGCTGCACGCAGCGACAACAGTGCTGGGAGAATTGAGTCTCTAGGCGCAGTCTCTTAGATGCAAGTCCAGTCCTGGCGGTGCACTGAAATGGGCTTCCCTTGAACATTTCATGGCACTGTTTGTGAATGTATATTGAGCTGCGTATGTTGCCTACCTTGGCCAACTTGCAGATGCTATGTGTCTGCTGGCGTGCATGTGGATAATCGCAACATTATGCTGTGTACCTGGTGCAGCTGCTTTTCTCTCCGAGTACGCAGGTGATGCTCCACTGTCAAGTCAGATCACAAAGGTGCGTCAAGTTTGTTTGTCTGAAAAACGCACTGGGTGTGCCGTGATCAAGTATGGGCAAAATACTTTCAAGCCTTCCTGAGTCGCTTCTCTGTCTTCACCTAATCAACTTTTGCTTTGAAACCCGTGTGAAAGCAGGACTTTCCACCACGGTACAACAAGGCAGCAGCAGGCAGTGGTCGAACATTGCATACGGTAAGGGTTTGATGGGATACGTTGCTGTTGCTGCTTTCCACTGCTGTTTTGGACGCTACATTTCACTGCATTGCGTAGGTTCCTGCCATCCATGCATCGACGCATTTCAAAGATTTTTCATGGACATATAAAGGGGTGAATAAATGGAAACAAATTTTCGACAACATCAAAAAAGAACATCATGACAATTTTCCCAAGTGGGAGCATACGGTTCCCCCGATTCCAACAAAACCTATTTTCAATGATAAACTGAACTTCTTCGACAAGCTGAAGGAGAAGGTTCTTCCGATTCCAACAAAGCCCATTTACAATGATAAACTGAACTTCTTCGACAAGCTGAAGGAGAAGGTTCCCCCGATTCCAACAAAGCCCATTTACGATGATAAACTTAACTTCTTCGACAAGCTGAAGGACAAGGTTCCCCCGATTCCAACAAAGCCCATTTACGATGATAAACTGAACTTCTTCGACAAGCTGAAGGAGAAGGTTCCCCCGATTCCAACACAGCCCATTTACAATGATAAACTGAACTTCTTCGACAAGCTGAAGGAGAAGGTTCCCCCGATTCCAACACAGCCCATTTACAATGACAAACTGAACTTGTTAGACAAGCTGAAGGAGCATACGGTTCCCCCGATTCCAACAAAACCTATTTACAATGACAAACTGAACTTGTTAGACAAGCTGAAGGAGCAGACGGTCCACCCAGCTGCAGCAAAGCAATTCCGTGATGATAGACTGAGTCGAATCGACAAGCTGAGGGCGTCGATAAGGGACAAAATGTTCACAGGGCGATGATTAGACATCCTATCACTGGGGCGAAATGCCTTGCACCCCGCATGGCAGATTGCTTCGGCAGCTTCTGTAATGCACTCTTGTGTACAAGACATTCTGTTCGCAGACATGAAATGCTATGCTCTAGGCAGAAAGCTTGACTAGTCAACGTTTTGAGGCTTTAACGTTTTTCACGTCTTACGTTTTTCACTACTCTGCATTGTCTAGCTGTCGGGTGTCAGCAAGTTAAACGGAATCTTTGTATGGTTGCTTGCAATACTTGCTTGCAGATGGGGCATTGCACACATCAAAATGCATTGCCCTGTCTATGGGATTTTTTGTGGTACTGGTCGCTTTGTTGGCTATACATTAGTGTTTTGCTCATTGATCACTAGCATGCAACGGAAGCACGCTCCGGCAGTTTTTAAACGGCAGTCCCCTGCGGTCGGGCATGTCCGTCCCTAGCATGAATGGAAGCTGGGCCTGCCACCACTGGCATGGTATGTGGTTTAGGGTTTAGGGTTTCAACACCGCCCCTGCAGTGTCATTCACTGGCATCCTGGCCGTGCCATGGGCGCTGCACCATGGCTAGTCACCCTTACCCAATGACATTGCTCCGCCACCTCCCCCTTGCCCCCCACCACCCCAGTATCTTGTGAAATGTGGAAAAAAGATGGTGGTGTAAACCCACGGCAGACGTCATTTGAGCAGCCGCCCTGAACTGCTGCGAGCAATCGCCGGGCGGGGCCGCGCCGCACGCGCATGCGCTGACCAAGCGCCTCCTGGTCACCATTCGCTCCCCGGGCGGCGCCTCCTGCCTGCGCGACCTGCGCTACTACGCCTCTTTGCCCCCGGGGAGCGTCTCTCAAGGCAATTCCCCGCGGAGCATGCCCTCGGCTGCTGCCCGCGCTGAGCGCGTGGCGTCCAGGGACGCGATTCGAGACGCTGCCGCCGCTGCCAGCATGGAGGACGATGCAAGACGGTGCAGCGCGGCACTCCCGCCGCCAATGGCAGCCGTGGCAGGCGCAGGCTGGTCCTGGTCACTGTTGCCAGCACCAACGTGCGGCTGATGGCGCTGAGTGGCAAGCGCCAGCTGCAGGGTGTGGCGGGGCTGGAGCACGTGTTCATCCAGGAGGCGCTGACAGCTGCGCAGCGCGCGCAGCGCCCACCGTGGGCAAACAGGCCACGTTTCATGCTGTTACAGGCCTCTTCTACCGCAGTGATTTGTAACAGCACTCACTCACACCAAGCTCCCTGAGCAATCATAACTATACTGACGGGTCACACTCAGCACTGCAGTCCAAATGCAAAGCAAAGATTAGGACACGCACCCCACCCCTGGCGCAGCTGTGGCTGTCTGAGGAAAGTTGGCTAGCTGGCGAGAAGGTTGGCGGCGCTGGGCTTGGAGCGCATCTGCGCAGCCACCAAGCGTGCGTATCCGCCATCAGGGATGGCCATCAGCTGCTCGTGGGTGCCCTGCTCCAGGATGACGCCGCGGTACACCTGAGCGGATGAGGGAGGAGGGGGTCAACCTTGGCTGCACAGCCTTGCAGCCATGAAACGGGTCCGGCGGCACAACAGCACTGCTCCCCAGCTCACCACTGCGATCACGTCTGCATCCTTGATGGTGGACAGGCGGTGGGCGACCACCACTGTGGTACGCCCTTGGCTGATGGCATCCAGGGCCGCCTGCAACGTGTGCGGGCAAAGCGGCGAGTGATGAGCAGGGTGAACTTCAGCACATCCAGCAGGGCAGCACACAGGTCAGCCTGCACCGCCGCGCATTGCGGCTGGCGCCAATGCGCACGTGCAAGGACTGCACCATGCACGGCAGTTGCAGTGCAGCCGCCGCCATAACGTGTGCAGGCGTGCTGCCGCACCTGCACCTCCTTCTCTGCCTTGGCGTCCAGTGCAGACGTGGCCTCGTCCAGCAACATGATCTGCAAGCCAGGCACCAGCACATGTATTGCAGGTGAGCAGGTGTGCATGCATACCGAGGTTTCGAGTGTACTGCGGCATGGCCTGCCCGATGCAGCGATGAGCGCTTGCTGTGCTGTGCTGTTTACGTCAAGCGGGAAAGCACTCGCCTTGGGGTCCTTCAGCACGGCGCGCGCTATAGCAACACGCTGCTTCTGGCCTCCTGAAAGCTGCACGCCGCGCTCGCCCACTTGCGTATCGTAGCCAGCCGGCAGCGCGGTGATGAAGTCGTGTGCATTGGCCGCCTTGGCCGCATCCATCACCTGCAAACGCAGGGGGTGCAACACATCAGCCAAAACCCATCCTGCCCCGCGCTTCCGCTGCTGCCCCCGGTTTCCCTCCCACAGCCCACCTGCTCCAGGCTGGCATCCGGTGCTCCGTACTTGATGTTGTCCAGAATGCTTGTGGCAAACAGCAGCGGCTCCTGAGACACCAGGCCAATCTGCCAAGGGTGCATTGGAGAAGAAGAGAAAATGGAAGGTCGTTAGGAAGACAAAACTTGTTTCAACGAGCCCATATCCTATCCATCCTCAGGAGCATGTGCATGCATGACTGTCAACAGCCTGACGCACACTCACACACTTGCCCGCCTGCCTGTGCAGCGCTGGCTCAGGGCGCACCTGTCTGCGCAGCCAGCCCACGTTGAAGGTGCGAAGGTCCTGGCCATCCAGCAGCACCTTGCCCTCCAGCGGGTCGTAGAAGCGCTCAATCAGGCCCACCACCTGCACGGAGGAAGCTAACAAACTGTAGAACAGAAGGAGAGGGGCGGCGGGGCAGGGCTCATCATTGGCAGGCAACCGCCCAAACAGCTGACACAGCGGCTCACCGTCGACTTTCCGCTGCCGCTCTCGCCCACCAGCGCCACCTTCTTGCCGGCGGGGATGGTTAGGTTGAAGTTGTCAAACACAGTGACCTGCACCGTGGGGGGAGGAAGGAGCAATCTGAGCACACAAGGCAGTGCCAGCACTGCCCACCATTACTATGCATGCCAGCCCCCTTGCCCCAGCTGCTGCTGTGCCCTGCTGCAGCCAGGCAGGACCATGCAGGCACCAGCAACCCCACCTCTGGGCGTGACGGGTACTTGAAAGTCACATTGCACAGCTCCAGCTCGCCGCGCACTGTGGTGTGGTCAGGGGCGGCGCCTGCAGGGTCGCTGCTGTCAATCTCTGGTTTGCGGTCAACTGCAAGCAGACAGGTGCAGGAGCGGTCGTCAGTGCCTTGCACAGGCAACACGGTCAACAGCCTGGTTTCTGATCGGCGGGACAGTCAACAAAGAGTGAGTCTGCAGCAGCCCGTACCACCCTCGATTCAGGGGCAGGCACATCCATGACGGGATGCGACTCACTGATGGGGAACACGCGCTGAACTGCGCTCTTGGCCTTGCCCAGGTCGGGGAAGGACAGCTGCGATGCGGGGGGGGGGGGGCAAAGTTCGCAAAGGAGGCGGGCATGGCTGGCACGTGATGCTGACGGGGCAAGCATGCAAACGACGTGCACCACCGGCAAAAGGCAGGCATCTGCTGGCCTGCGCATGCATCTGACGACAGCCTCCACAATTGCTTTCGATGCTAAACGCAAGCAGCATTCCATAGCCATGTGCTGGTGTAGTTGCATTGTCGCTGACGTCACCCTGGCTGTGCGCTGGCGGTAGGGCATGCATGTGCGCACCTGGCTCTGCGACAGTCCCATGGCCGCCATGAGCACCGCCAGGAAGCTGACCAGGAACTGCTCATAGGTGGCGCGACAGCTGCTCAGCTCCAGGCTGCCAAACCAGATGACCAGCGAATACATGCCAAACATGATAAACTGTAGGCAAGCGGCAGGGGACAGACCGAGAAACATTGGAACGAAGGGCACAGCTGCTGTTGACGGGCTGGGTGCACCTCGGTGCGACCCTGTGCTAGGCACCTAGCTGCTGCTGCGCAAGTGATGTGTTGGGCCGCATTTAGACAGGACAACCGTGCAATGTGGTGTGCGCACCTGGCTGTAGCTGAGCGCTGCGCCGCCGACCAATGCATTCCTGCGTGCCACCTGGTTGGCCTCGCCCAGCAGCTTGCTGTAGATGCCTGCAGTGCACAGCAGGAGTTTGTCGCGTAAGCGTAAGTTCTAGCGTTCAAACGTGACACCCCATTACTCCTGAAAAGCTGCAGCCACCCACCCGTCATGGCATCCCTCATGTTGTAGGCGTGGATGACGCGGATGGAGGAGAAGGCCTCGCTGACCGTATGGTTGGCAGTGCCGTACAGCTCCTCAGACTGGTCGGTGTTGCCCTGCGCGGCGGGGGAAAGAGTAGTTGGCACAACCAGCACCGAATCATGGCTGCAAGGCACTTCTGGCGCCCCAACCCCTCACAAAACAGCAGCTTACCATGACAAACTGCAGGTTAAAGTAGCCGCCCAGCGCCACGAGCGGCACGATGGCCGTGACCACCAGCGCCACCCGCCAGTCATAGATGAACGCCAGCGTGTAGCCCACGGCCACGCAGGCCAGATTCTGCAGCAGGCACAACCATTGCAGCAGCTTGGGGTTGCGGGACACAGGTAGCCACAAGGCGCCCTGGGTGGGGTGGGGGCGTCATGCAGCAGTACCACTGTCGCGGCTGCTGTTTATTTTCCAGCCCTCACCTGGAGCAGCACACCCAGTCCGTCCGCCACCGCGCCGCGCACGTACGTGGCGTCTGAAGACAGCACCGTGGCCAGCCGGCCGCTGGAGTTCTGGTCCAGGTCAAACCATCTGCAAGGAGGGGGAAGGTTGAATCCTGGCTGGCAGATAAGGTGGCAGGCAGCTTCATTGGCCTGAAACAAACTCACTGCAACGCAGGCCCGCCCCACTCGGCTGGACCTGCCCACTAAAGCCACGCTGTCCCCGGGGCAGCGGCGGTTTGCCACCCCGCCCCACGCACCCAATCTCCTGCTTGAGGATGCTCTGGAACAGCATGTGGCGCAGGCGGCGTGCCAGGTTCTGGCCCATGAAACCGAATGCCCACATCTGCACAGCAGGAAGCGGGAGCAAATGGTGGGCCCACTAGGCAGGTACTGTTTTGAACGGCAGCTCCCTGTGTAAGCAAAGTGCTACGTTCACAGCAATGCAAAGTCAGCGCTGCAAGGCAATGCAGCAGGAAGGACAGAAACAAAACTGCGTGCACACCTGGGCAACATAGCAGACGAGGGCGCCTGAGGCAATAGCAAAGAAGTACCAGGCGTATCTTGATGCCTCCGCCTTGATAGCGTCCGCTGAGGGCAGGTAGAAGATGGAGATCTGCAATAGGGCAGGCAGATCAGTGGGGGAGGGGGGGGGGGCTGCTTGAGGAACCAGCACCCACAGGCCCATTGGTTCAACTCGTCCAGGCCCAGCCCCAGGCCCAAGTCTGGGCCCCAGCACAGGCTGCAGCTGCAATTCCCGCTTGTCCAGGGGCGCCAGCTGCTGCTCAGTGTTAGGCACCTGATGTTGTGGCTGCTGCTGCTCACCATGGTGGCAATCACCAGGGCAAAGGCGGGCTGCACTGCGCCCACGCCCGCGCTGGCGACGCAGCCCAGCACACCGTACGGCCACTCCGGCTGGTTCAGCTTGGCCAGACGGGACAAGGGCACCTTCGCGGGTGGTGCCATGGGGGCCTGCGAGGCGCACAAGCAGGGAAGTACCTCAGTCCGCCCCCAGCACCAGGCAAGGCACAAAACAGCAGCCATCCTGGCAGGCGCAGCAGGTGTGGGGTCGCTGCCAGTGGCTGTGTGGGCCCACCTGGTCGTCCTCCGCCACCTTGCTGGGCTTGGCACCTTTGCGGAAGCGCAGGCAGTTGCCCTTGCTGGCCTTGTGGTTTGAGGCGGTGTCGGTGTCCAGGATGGTGATGGCCTTGCCATCAGCCGCCTTGGGACTGCAGGGGACGCCAGGAAAGCAAGGAAAGTAATGTAGGGTACCGTACTGCCACGAATGTTTTGCGCAAAATTAAGTCGGGGGTGGGGTGCGCAAAGCATTAAAGTTTAATCCAAAAGGGCCTGGGAGGGGTGCGCACAGGATTGGGGTGGCATGCATTTAATGCCATGCACATTCCCCCCACGCGGCTCTCAACGCCGTATACACGCCTCAACTGCTTGCTATTGATTTATTTGTTTTATTTCGATCATAAAGCAGCCTGCAGCATGCCAGCCTGTGCAGCCTCAACAACAGTGCATCGGCCCGATTCGTCCGCAGCCCACCCCCCTGCGACAAAGCACCTCTCCAGCTCCAGCTGCAACCCTGCAGCTGCATCCCCAGCTGTACCCCTTGCGGTGCAAGCAGGGGCAGTTGTTTAGGGGCAGGACAGGGGGTTGAATGCGGTGTAGGGGCAGGACAGGGGGTGTGTGACAGCGACAGTGTGCAGGTTGCCTGCATGCGTGCGCATAGGCCGCAGCTGTCATCAATGGGATGTGCGCAAACAATTAAAAACCCCTGGGAACATGTAAGGCAGCCTGCGCACAACTTAAAGATATGCAAAACAGGCTGAAAACTCCCAGCAGGGTGCGCAAACATTTTTGGTGCGCAAAACATTCGTGGCAGTACGGTATCTGATCCAGGACCAGAGTACAGCCCAGAGCTGACACGCAGCATGCGCACGTGCAGGTCCAGGCCAGGCAGGAGACGACAAACACAAGCAGAGCCCCACCTGTGTGCAGCGATCTCCTGCTCCTCTGCCGCAATCAGCTCCTCGGCACTGACGCGCCGCTTCTTCTCTGAGCTGGAACGCCTCTCCGTACTGCTGCGTCGCTCCATGGAGCTGCAAGTACACAAACAATTCACGAGGGTAACGGTGGCAGCGTGAGCGGTAGCACATCCTTGCCCATCCGCCATGCTCATGCCTGGCGACACATCGCCCAATCAGCAGCACGCTCACTTGCGCTTGCTGGCGGTCACGGGTGTGGCCACCAACGGCACGCTGGGCAGGTGGTCGCCAACAACAGCGCTGGCCACCTCTGGTGCCTCCCCAGGAATGTCAGCCTCAGTGTCACTGACACCGTCATCTGCAGACAAAGCCCGAGTGCAGGAGACGGTGACCGACCAGCCAAAACCAACCAAAAGCAGGCCCACCCCGTCTGCAGCACGGCGCTTGGCATGAAACAATTCTAACACAGGTTGCCAGCTCCCAAACCGACAGAGGTACAAGCGCACAGGCAGCCACTGAGCCGCCCCCCTGCAGCATGACACATGCATGGCCAGCGCGGTGAGCGCAGTGGTGGGGCAAGCCGCAGCGTGCACCTGTGTCATCGCCCTCATCCGCCATGGCCTGCACCTGCAGCTTGACCAGCGTGCTGTACGCGCCTGCACGGCAGCCAGGCGTACACAAGAATGGAGCAGCCGTGCCCATGGGCGCATGGGGCGCAGCGCAGGCGACATGGGCAGTAGAGGAAGGGGCAGGGCGAAAGCCGTGCCTTGACAACCTTGCACAGGCAGCACAGCATGGGTCGCTCACCCAGCGGGTCGCGCAGCAGCTGCGCGTGCGTGCCCTGCTCCACAATGACGCCCTTCTGCACCACAGCGATCATATCCGCATTTTTAATGGTGGACAGCCTGCAGGCCGCAGCAGTGGGAGAAGGGGGGGTGTCAGCCAGGAGGGAGGGGGTTGCACACATGGGCGTGCAAAGCCGCGGCCTGTGCCACCACACAACTGCAGCTCCATATCAACGATGGTTTGGCATGAGCACACACCACCCGCCCCTGCTCTGCCCCCCACCCCCCAAAACAACACACCTGTGCGCCACGACGACCGTGGTGCGCCCCACCACCATCTTATCCAGGGCTGCCTGCACGATGCGCTCGCTCTCGCTGTCCAGCGCTGAGGTGGCCTCGTCCAGCAGCAGCACCTTGGGGTTCTTCAGCACAGCGCGCGCAATGGCAATGCTGCAGCCACAGGCGCATGGAGAGCGCCACCATCACCACCTCCAGCATGCAACAACGCGGCAGCGCATGTGCGCGCGCGCGCATGTGCATAAGCCGACAAAAACCCACACAAACCCCGCTACTAGGGTGATTTTCAGGCTGCCTGGCAATCATCAGGCCCCACACTCACCGCTGCTTCTGGCCGCCCGACAGCGCCACACCACGCTCCCCCACCATGGTCTCAAACCCCTTGGGCAGCAGGCGGATGAAGCGCAGCGCATTGGCAGCCTGCAGCAGGAAACAGAAAGGAATGGTATGAAGCATTCGGTACTGCACTGCTGCCTGGCGATAATTAGGTGCATGCCATGCTGGGGTGCCCGTGCCTCCTCTCACACATCTGACCCCCAGACGCACCTCAGCCGCCGCCTCCACTTCAGCACGGGAGCACCCCGGCTTCCCCATCGCGATATTCTCGTAAATGGTGGTGGCAAACAGCGTGGGCTCCTGGGACACCAGCCCCACCTGCACACCGGCACCCAAGCCGCAGAGTTTATGCTGAGGTGAGTCCCCAGCACAGCGCTCAGCACCACACTGCCACGCTGATACCAAAAGGGAGGACAGGGGGTCCTGGCACGAGCTGGAGCGACCCCAGCCGGCCTGGACACCCTGCGCTCACCTGGTCCCTCAGCCACGTGAGCTTCAGGGACTTGAGGTCGCGGCCATCCAGCAGCACCTGCCCCTCCAGCGGGTCGTAAAAGCGCTCTATTAGGCCCACAATCTGCAAGCCAGGGGCAGCAGCATGCTCGGCATCGTGCGGGCCATGCAGCATCACCTGCCAGTGGCCACAATGGGCGGAGCCCAGGATGAAGACAGCAGAGCGGACAGCTCCAGCACCAGCTGAATGGGGCAGAGCTGACGAGCCCACCCCTTTCGCCCAAAGCACGTGCCCACCCACCGTGGACTTGCCGCTGCCGCTGGACCCCACCAGCGCCACCGTCTTGCCGGCGGGCACGGTCAGGTCAAATCCGTTGAACACCATGACATCTGAGCGGGCGGGGTAGGCAAACTTGACGTTGCGCAGCTCGATGTTGCCCTCGACACCTTCCGGCTCCTCACCCGCCGCATCTGGGTCGATGTCCGGCACACGGTCAATCACCTGGACGCATGGAACGTGAGGAGCATGGGGCATTTGTGTTTGAGAAATGTGCAGTTGCAACAGGCCTGGCAACCGGCTGGCGGCAGTCGCAGCATAGGCTGGCGCATGCCGTGCTGCTGCCGCCTCCCCCGCCACATGCAGCAGGGGTGTGCCTTCCCACCGAGTACATGCGGCCACTGGCCGCGGACGCGTTGGCAAACTTCTGGATGATGGGAGCCGCCTGCAAAGCGCACCACAGCACGGGCCTTGTGAGTCCACACACAGCACAACGTCTCTGATCGACTCAACCGGCTACAGCGGCTCTTGCACTGGTGAGGGGCGGGGGGGGGGGGGGGGGGGGCGGGGGGGCGCGCGCGGGGGGGGCGGGCCGCCGGGGGGGGGGGGGGGGGGGCGGGGGCGGGGGGGGGGGGCCGGGG
>Ga0315905_10006928_pt1 | contig 11512 bp, 2 predicted proteins | sample LakEriMetagenome_5_FD_203522 | JGI IMG/M metagenome (GOLD analysis project Ga0315905, IMG submission 203522) | Freshwater fungal communities from buoy surface, Lake Erie, Ohio, United States - Buoy 4 MA121 | ecosystem: Environmental > Aquatic > Freshwater > Lake | place: USA: Lake Erie, Ohio...
CATCAGCGTTTTTGGCAGCGCGGTCTGCAACGTTTGTTGCCGGGTTTTGCTCCTCTTCGTTTGGAACCGCTGTGGACCTTTGAGTATCTCCAGCATCCATGTATTGCTCCACCAAAGAGTCTACCATGCTTTTAAATTTGGTATACACTTCTTTCTCACGTTCAGACAGCGTGGCAAACTCAGTAACAGTCTGCTGGTCTTCAGGACTCAACGACTGCATTTCCCCACTTATCTTTCTTGCAATACCTATAAGGTTAATCCATGGCAATTCACCAGTCTGCTTGAAATCCAGATAGTCATTGTCAGAAATATCAGCGTATCCTGCTTGCTGCAAATACTGGTTGTAATACGCCACCATTTTCTTTGCAATAGCTTCTGACAGCGCAATTTCTTGTTTGCGCGCATACTCTTGGTTCTTTACCCCAATGTTTGGGTCAAGCGCCAGGGTCTCCAGATTTTTAAACGCTTCATGGTTCAGAATAAATTGAGCTACATCTACAATAATGTCAGTCTGTTTTGCTGCATCCTGCTCATTGACCAGTGTCATCAGGTTGGCTGAATATCCTTTTACCAACTCAAGTATGTTGTCTACATAATTGACCAGCATGTACTTGAATTGACCATCGGTCATATTGCGTAACATGTTGCTAAAGCGATTGCGATTGAACAATACGTCCACGCTGTTCAAGAAACCTTTAGCATCATCATCCAAACGGATGTAATCAATAAGTTTATCAAAAGCCTCTTCAGCAACGGTATCTGTGATGTCTGCATTTAAACTTGCCTGCTGGTTCATAAGCTTCATTACCTCCTTGAAAGTGTTGAACACTTCAGGATCTTTCATGTCGTATTCTACTTCTTCAATGGTAGAACCATCGGTAGAAACATGGTCTTCTTTTTTAGCTTTTGCTTTTTGCTGACCTTTGAACTGAGCTCTGCCCATTGCACCGTCAGCTTGTTTATCAGCTACCCAGTAACGCTGCCAGCGCTCTAAGAAATCACGTTGTTTTTTCTTAGCCTCCAGCTGCTTGACCATGTCTTCTTTCATCTCCGGTGTCAATCCTTCTGCACGCACCTGGTCTTCCATGAGCTTGATCTCGCTCAGCATGTTACCAATTTCTGCAACCAAAACATCAGGGTCTGTCATAACACGCACTGCATAATCTGCAGAACCTGCAAGACCCGGTGTGGCACGCATTTCCTGCGCCAATTTCTGGGCGCGTTCAATGGTCATGTCTGCCTTGATCATGTTCAGAGCAAGGGTATGAATCGCTTCTTCCTCAGCTTTACGTTGTATAGCTGCAATGTATTGACCACTGGTACCCCTCTCAAATCGCATGGGGTCTGTTAACACACCCACTTTGCGTTTGATACCATCAATCATCTCAGAATACTTCTTTACATCGTCTGCGACCTTGTTGGCAAATTGCTCAGGCGTAGCATACTTGGTTTCAGATAACTTGATACCATAGCTGGTTTCAAACTCCTCTACTGTCATTTCTGCACCTGAGTTGCGAATAGCTTGCTCAAAAGCCTTGACGCTATTGGTGCGTTGTGCAGCCAGTACGGCAGACAGCAACGCATTGTCCTTCCCATTCTCAAACTCATAACGCTTACCCTGTGCGGCAGCTGATGCCATTTCCTGGGACGCGTCCATTTGATTGACAAAGTTGAAAAGCTTATGCTTAAACTGACCTTTGCTCATCTGGTCATACATGGTTTTCAACTGGTTGAAATCCTCTTCAAACTGCTTCTTCTGCTGAATAATGGGATTTTCTGCAGGATTGTTTTTATATGTAGAACTGATGGCTGCATTATTCAATGCGTCCAGGCTTTTTGTAGCCAGCGCGGTAGGTATGCGAATCACCGATCCGGTGAGTGCACCCATCAAAAACGTCTTCAATCCTTGTTTACTCAACTGCTCCGCAAAGCCATCGCCAAATGCGTCTACCAGCGATGTCTCTACACCTCTTGCTTGTGCCAGGTAATAATCCCTCCAGGCAGACGCAGAAGATTCCTGCAAGTTTTCTTGTAAACCTTCTGTTACTTCAAACCTTCCAAAGTCTTTGACAAACGCTTTACCGAATTGCCAAGCCGCTTCTTTCTTTCCATAGTCCTTAGCCACTTCACCCAGCACACCATACGTACCAAAGAAACCTTTTTTGTACGGAGTAGTTTTCAGCGCTCCAGTAGCCAGCTCTCTTCCCTCTACTGTGAGCATCTTTTCTGCGCTTTCCTCCAGGGCTTCACGCATGAACTTATTGGCAGGTGTAAACTTATTGAACAGGTTTCCAAACTGTAACTTGTTGGTCACCATCAGGATGGCTAGGTTGGTGTTATAGTTACCACCCGCTGCTTCTCCCGCCAGCTTTTGCATGTTGGCCATGTCCTCTGCTGAGGGCGCTTTACCATCATGCGTGTCTTTATATTGCTGAACCATTTTGTCCAGCGTGTCTCCATATGTACTTACTGCTTCAAACGAAGCTTCTGTAGCACTCATGTTCATTTCCTGGGCCAGGCGTCTGACACCTTGTAGCCCCATACCTGTCAGCTCAAATGCATTACGTCCAGCCTTAGCCCCCGCTACTACTTTCTCACCATAGCGAATACCTGTACCAAGCAGCGGTGTACCTTTTAATACATTGCCGGCAAACTCTCCAAACGTCTTGCTCTTCCACATGCCGTTCACGTTACCGCTCCAAATAGTAAACGTCTCTCCCATAGCATCCGCCATGCGTGAGCTAAACCCGCGACTGGCAGCAGCTATGTCTGAGGCAGCCTCCATTTCCTTTGTGATTTTTGCTGAAGCGCGTATTGCGTCTACACTTTGGTTAGCCTCTGTGGCTCCCTTCAATACGTCAGTAAACGCATTAGACATGGTAAACCCTTTAGTAGCCAATTGCTCTACACCTTCTTCCGCAAGTTCCCTTCCTGCTTTTTTGGCCAAGGACTTCATTCCCATCTTTGCTCCCAATCTTCCAAAGGTTGCACCAAAAGAACCAATACCGGCACCGCCTGATAAAAACGTGAGTGCAGCGTCTGCAGCCAGTTCTATTCCCAAAGCACTAAAGGTACCTAATGCAAATCCTGAGTTGGCAATCATATCAGAAGCCATCTTCTTAGAGAAGATCGCCTCCTCGTCTTCCTTAGACACAAACACAAAATTCTTGTTCATGTCTATCTGATCCTGGTAGTACTGGTCAATCATGGTAGACTCATCAGGGCGTAGCTGATCCCAGTCCATAGAGAAGACTGCATCAGCCATGCGACCATAGTCTTTCCACCAATCTGTAAACGTGTTACCAAAACGATAGCCTGCTGAATCAAATCCCTTTGACAAGGCGCTGCCCCAGGTCTCCTGGTCGATCTTGCGCTGATAGTTGTAAGGGTCATTGGGTGTAAAACCTGCACCATTGAAATCTTCCTGCATGATGTACTTGTCTACATCATTGGCATCCCAATACTGGGTACCAGGAGACTGTGCATTTGTAAAACGTTCTACCAAGGACTGCTTGGGAGGCGCATAGTTTTGTGCAACAGAAGTCTGTAACGCTTTATCCATGGCGCTACCAAATGGATCTTGACCACCCGCGTTAGCAGGTGTGCCATTCATTTGTGCATCTGCAAACTGCCCTAAAGAAGGCAATTGGTTTTGTGGGTCCAGTTCCTCAGCCATGTTTAGTTTTTATAGGGAACGACAGGTTCATCTGCTGATGAGCCATCGTATTTCACTTTCTGTGTGATGTAATTTTCATACATGTCAGAGATTACGCGCTGTGCATTTGTATAACTCTCAGGATCTCTAGGGTTGTCAATCTTTTGAAACACGTACTTAGACTCGTCTTTCTTAGTAGCAGGGTTGTAATAGTTGAACGTCATGCCTAATCCATAAGCTCCATTGTTGTCTTCAACACCGGCAATGCTGTAGTCAAAGCCTATGCGTTCCATATAAGAAGGCGCTTCAACGCGTGCATTACGGTTAGACAGGAATGGGCTTAGTGAACCCAACGATGTTGGATTGACAGAGTTTTTGTTCAGGTACTTGTAAATATCCCCCAACGATGTTCTGTTTGCTTCCACATAGGAATATGGAATTTCTACAGTAACGGTGTCACCATTTGATATTTTCAACGCCTTAGCCGTCTGAGAAGTAGGATCCACTTTCATGGTGATCATGACTTTTTCAGCCTGGGGTTTAAATGTTATCTGGGCAGAACCGCCAAACAATTCTTTGACTGCGCTTGGTGCCATCTTAGCCAATACTTCAGGTGCAATCTTAGACCCATCTGAGGTCGTCACAGAAGCACTAGCGTTTGTAGCAGCATCAGCCACGGCAAACATCATCCCTGCTGGAATACCATTATATTGCAACACGTCACCAGATGTGCGCGCACGCTCCGTAAATTCTGAATCCAGGTAGTTCTTCAAAAAATCTTTTTTACTCTGGTCTAAAGCGCTGATGTCATAAATCGGTGTGTTGTCTGGTAAATACCCCACAACACGTGCTGCTTCAAAACCTGGTCTTATACGTCCGTACTCATCCGCAACAGCTCCTGCCAATCGCTTATAGTTTTCATTCAGCTGTTCACGTTGTGTCATCAGGGTTGTCATACCACTTAATGTAGCGTTGAACGCTGGCATCATTTCAGTAATCTCCTTGGTCTTGCCATGCTTTGAATAGTAGCTGGCATAGTCGCGCGCTGTTTCATAAGTACCAGCGGCAAGATTGTCAAGTAATGACTTGGCATACGCGGCATTGTTACTAGGGTCAACAATCTCTGTGTTGGTTTTTTTACCCAACTCAATCAATAGCTGTTTATCTGGTTCTGATAGTGCACCCTGCCCAGTCTGTGATATGCTTTGTACTTTTTTCAATACCGCATAATACTTTCCATGTTCTGCAGCACCTACTACCATGTTAATTAATCCATTACCTGCACCAAATGCACTGTTGAACAACTCAGATGAATTCTGATTCATGCTCTTCTGGATCACATCTGCACCGGTCATGGTTCCATTCTCTGTGAACTGACCCAGGTAGGTCTGAGAAGGAATCTTACCATCAGCGGTTAGCTTCAACATTTCCATCTCGTTCTTCTGCGTATTAAAACGCTCATCCTGCTCATACTTCAACTGAAACTTCTTCCACTCTAATGCACGGTTAGCTGCAGCAGTTGACTCCTGGCTTTTGATACGCCAATTGGTCAGCACTGTCTCGTCACTCTTTATATCGTACTTTACCTTGGCATTGCTGTATCCTACAGCCCAGTCTTTGGCAACCTGGTCTTTGTTGTTCTGTGAGTATATGGAATGTATATTACTGGAAACCCATGTAACACCGTTTTCCTTCAGGTTTTTTACTGATGAACTTAGGTTGTCTACTTCGTTTTTGTGTGCGTCGCGTTCAGCTACCAGTTTTTCATAGTACTCCATCTTGCTTGCCGGAGCGCCATTGGGATAGTTCTTTTTAAATACGGCAATCTCATCATCCAAACTTTTCAAGTCCTTGCTCACCAGTTTCAACTGTCCATCACGTTCTGTAACAAGCTGCTGAGCCATCTGAGAAGACACCTGGTTAAGAGCCTGTTCACGGTCGATGTTTTGCGACTGCATGGTGTTTCTAATGGTGCTTTCTGCATCCACCCATCCGGCTTGATTCAGCTGACGGTCAAAACGATTACCCATTGTATTCTTGGCCCACTGGTTAAATGCCGCATGCGACATCTTACCATTGGTTTGCGTGATGATATACCCGCGACCATCAGCCTGGGATACCGTCACTTCAATACCTTGGTCTTTGGCAGCTTTGTTGAGGTAAGCAGCAATGTCTTCCTGAGGAATAAAGTCAATAGGCTGCACTTTTGTGATAGAACCATCTCCACGCAGACCTTTGCGCAGGTCATCACGGGCAAACTCAATTCCACGTACACTCTTTTCGTTGTAGCGTGCGCGTTGTTCAGCGTCTTGACTGTTCTTATACTGGGATGCTATCTGCTCTTGTTGTCTCAGATAGTTGGTTACGCCCATGTCATATGCGATCTCCTGGTCTTTGCTGATAGGATCCATCAGCTCCATAGCACGCATGACGTTGGTGGGATTAGACAGGTCAATACCTGCCGTGCTTTTCATAGCACCTTGTAGTTTCTTCAGCACCTCCTGGCGATAACGCTCATTGGACTCGCTGCTTAGCGGAGAGCTAAGCATAGAGTTATACAGGCTTTTGACCATGTTGAAACCACGATCATACTCAGCCTGGCGCTGTCCGTACACTTGCGTAAGGAAAGCGTAGTCCGGTTTGTATACCTGGACCGGGGTGATTTCATCTTGAATGCCTGGTAGGAAAGTAGCCATTATCTCTTGTTAGCTTTGTTCATTATGTAAAACAGATCCTCTATGGTGATAGCACCGCCGTTTGCAAATGTAGGGGTAAATCCTCCTGGATATCCCATTGACTGATCTGCATATTGTACAGCATTTGGATTGCTACGCATCATAGTGTTGTATTGTTGCATTTTAGCTAATGCAATCTTTTCTGCCTGCTCCTTACCATACTTAGGTAACAACTCATTGTAATACTTGTCGTACAATTGAATGTCATTATCACTTGTAGCAGCGGCAGCAGTTACAGCAGGAGAAGCTCCACGTCCACGTGTACCACTTACTCCACCATAATATGGATTTTGGTACAAGTCAGGCATATCCCACTGGCGACCACTTTGTCCACTAAATGTAACATCATAGTTGATTGGGTCAATGTAAACATCAGGTGTTATAACTTGCTCTTGATATTTTTTGCGCCCATAGTTGGTCATCCCTGCTTTCAGTGCTTCCAGACGATTGAGTCCCAACTTGCGTTGTGCATTGTCATTAGCCTGATTAGTTGTAGCCATTTCTCCAACATACTGACCGCGAAGTCCGGCGTTAATCTGGCGCTCCTGGTTTTCTATTCCTACGTTCTCCTTGCTGTTTTGTGTAGCCAGTAGTGAGTTTTGATTCTCAATCTGGCTCATCACATTGGCAGCATTCTGGAATGACTCACCACTTGCACCAAGTGCTGCAGCAGTAGCTACGTTACCATCATTGGAATTGGCTGCAAGGTTCATGAACTGATTTTGCATCTGTTGGATGTTGGCCACCTGAGCATCCTTCTTTAACGGGGTGTACTCGCTGGTCAACAGGTCTAACTGGCGCATCATAGGATCATACTTATTGACGCTGTCAGTCATGGTATTGGTGAACGTCACAATATCCTGTGCCCACCATGGACCGTTTTTCCTGATAGGATCTCTTTTAAAATCTGGCGGTGTGGCTACACAACCAGCATCTGCATCTGCACGAGTTGCATATTGCTTGACCGACTTACCGGTAGGTGCAGTAGGTGCACCGTTTTCAGGATACTCTACTGTCTGTACACTACGGGTTCCGTCTTCACCTTCTACGCAGTAGAAAGCTTGCTTCATGCCGGGCTTTGGTTTTTCCTCTGGTGGGTTTTCTTTTTTAGGTTCTTCTGGCATATTGAAGAAACGCGGAACAGAGTAGGTCACCTGTCCAAATTTACTGTCAACACTGTATGGATTGTCAGAAGACTTTTGAGGAGCAAAATAATCTATACCAAACTCCTTCTGTGTGTACTCATTAACTTTCTTTTGAAACCACTCAGCTGCAGCGTTGCCTTTTTCAGGGGATGTCTGCAAGTCTTTCTGGAATTGACTGAAACCACCAGTGTAGTTTTGCTCAATCCAGTCTCCATGGCGGTCTTGGAAATCTTTCCACTCCTGTGGACTCAAGTCTCCTTTTTGTCTGTTGGTCTGGTTTCCACTAGATAAATAAATACCGCTATTACCTAACCGCCCCTGTGTACCAAATGTTCCAAAGTTAGTATACGTATAACGCGTGTTAGGGTTTTTAGAAAGAATATCCTGCACTTGCTTTGAGCCATACTGAGAATGCTGTCCAGTATACTTCTTTTCTTGTTCAGGAGTCATAGGCTTTTCTGCTATGACATTACCGTCCTTGTCTTTTGAAATGACCTTTTTGGTGGAAGGATTGACATACATGTATACTACAGACCCATCAGCCAGTGTAGATTCTTTAATGAAGCGTTCTCCAGACGCATCAGGTGCTGTATTAACTTGTGCAGATACATCACCCGGAGTGTTTTCTGTTTTACCGCCTTGAAACTTAGGTAACACATAACCACCACGCGCCAACTCATTCAATGCGTCAGCTGCTGTACGAGGTGTCGTTGCAGGGCGTGCTTGTCTGCGTTGCTGTGTAGGTTGCGCAGGTTGTGTTTGTGTACGTTGTTGCGCAGGTTGTGAAAATTGTGCAGGTTGAGTCTGCTGAGTAGGTGAATACAATACAGGCGCACCACTGGTAGCAGAATTTAACGCCCCTGCAGCATTGGTCTGAACAGGTGCAGCTTTAGCTGGACCATATTGTTCCATTGGCAGCACACTAAACATGCGGTTCTTGTCTGCATTTTTAAGTTCATTGGCTGCGATCAGCTTTGGTTGTTCTCCGTTTAAGGTATTGTAACTTACTATCTTGCCCTCTTTCCAAACAGGTTCAACGCGCACAGCTTTGATAGCAGGTGTTCTCATGTCACCACCAGCTCCTGTTCCAATGCCGAAACTTACAGCACCCCATGGATCATTTGTAGCAGCGTAAGGCCATTCTACTCTGTAAAAATTATCACCCATGAAGAACGTATCGCCTTGTCTCAAACGTTTTCCGTTTATATCAATTCCATAATTGTACTTGTACCAGTCGTCACCTACAAAAGGTTCATTAGTCTCACCAATGTAGTAGTGCAGTGATTGGTCGCCATACATTCTGTCGTATGGTACGCTGGAGTTGAACGACTTGTTGAACGAATGCTCATCAATGTAAAACTTGGTACCGTCATTCAGGTTCTGAAACACATATGTGCTGGGTGTAAACGTATTAATCTGGCTTTCGGCAGAATACCTGTGAGGCTGTCCATTGATGTAAATAACTGTATTAGGAGTAAGGGAAAGTTCTTGACCTTTCTTTCTTACTGTGGCACCTTGTTGATATCTTGGCAATCCACCATACTTTGCCATAGGCATTTGCGGTTCCATTTGCCCTTCTTCTGGTGCGCCCATCTGCATGTCAGGATTCATCTGCTCTTGTTGTTGTTTAGCAGGATCAAACATAGCGGGATCCATACCTAAACCAATGGCAGCAGATTCAGCAATGGCTGGAATACCATCAGGAAACCCTTTCATAGATTCCTGCACCAATGCCAATACGCCCAACTTTTGCAAGTTGTTCTTCAACATTTCAGAAGCACTTCGCTTTTGAATGTTATCAGCACGGTCGTCTTTCAATGTAGCAACGTGCTCATTGATTTGATAACGCTTTGCAATTTCAGCAGGTGTGTACCCACCTTTCTTTTCAGTAAGACCAAACACTTTAGTGATTACTTCTGGATCTTTGATGCGCAGCTTGCGTGTGTTAGAATAAATGAATGAGCCAGGAGGAACATCTACTGGTGTACCACCTTTGCTGTGAGGTTTTCCAGTGAATGTAAAAAGTTCCAGGAAGCCATCTTCATTTGTGTCACCAACCACTACCTCTCCTTTCTCTACCTCAATGGTAGCTTCTTCACGTGGGACAGGACCCATTGTGGTTTTCACCTCTTCTTCCGCATTGCCAGCCATGCCGGTGTTGCGGTTACGGCTGTCATAAAAGCTGTAATCAACTTGGTCGCCCAACTTTGGGGCTGTCTTGATACGGATTCTTTGCATAAACTTCAGGAGTTTAAATAGGTGTGCGGGCTAAACATCTTACATTTAGAATTTACAAATTTAATTGCAAACTTCCTACGCCCAACACGTTTTTGTAGGGGTTGTTATAAGAATTCAACGTCACCGCCATTGGCAAGAATCTCCATTAGCTCGCGATCACTTACCATGTAGCTTCCACCTTCTCTGTATTGTTTTCTCATGGTGCCGCCATAACGGGCAAGGTTAGCGTCTGAGAAATCCTGCGCAGCGGTTTGTCTGACCAGGGCGAAGTTTGGTCCTATGCCAACGTTAGTAGTATAGTTACCGTAAGGATTACTTGGGTTTACAGCATTGTACATAGCATCAGTGTTGCCAATTTCCATCATCCGTTTGTCATACTGCTTCTGCTGGTTTTTCTGACCTAGTACATTGTTTGCCATACCAAGTCCAGTGAGTGCATTATTGGCAGCTACAAACCCTGCTGCGTCACCGCGTTCGGTGTAAGACCAATCTTGCTGATATTGTGGTCTGTTTGGATTACCAGTACCCTGCTTGTTAAATGCAGCATATGATCCTTGCTCAGCATCATCTCCTACGCCAACTCCAGTTTGACCAGATTGCTGCTGTAACATTTGCTCTATGAAATTACCACTCTGATTGCTTTGAGGAAATGGTCCGCCTGGAAAGTATTGTATCAAGCCGCCGTTTCTTTTTTGCTGCACGCCCATCATGAAGTTTTCCAAACCAGCTGGTATAGCAGGCATTTGCATGGTTGAACCCGTCGGGTTTGTGTTTACAGCAGGTGTTGTAGCTGAAGTGGTAGGTGTAGCTGCAGGAGTAGTCTGCATAGGTTGGTCAATATTATAATTGTTCTGACTTTCCATAGCACCCATGCCTGATCCACCTGTTGGAGTCATGTTAGACTGGGCAGGCATGCTTTTGATTTGTTGCATAAACTCTGGAGACATACCAAATGGATACGCAGAACCTGTACTTGATTTTTGCGTGTCAAACTTTACAGGTGCGACGGGTAATTGACCGGACTTATCATAGCGCGCTTTCAACACGTCTTCACGTTTACCATACTCACCTGTCTCGTTGTTATACAACGTGCGCTCTGTCTTGTCTTTTGCAAACATCTTCTCATAGCCCAGGATAGTACCTGCTCCTGCAGATGCAATACCTGCAAGCGCTTTTAATCCAGAACCAAAACCTTTGTCAGGTAACATGTGGATAGGACTGCGCGGATCTACCAAAGAGTTGGTAATAGCCAGACCTCTGTTCCACTTATTGTTTTCCAGGTTGTTCAGTTGTCTTTTGTATGTAGTGTCCACAGTGTGGTCACCCGCTTGGATCATGCTTTCATAATCAGGTGTGGTACCAGCATCTTGCATTTCAGGTAGTTCACCACCTTCTTCCCAGGTACCAAAACGCTTGTGCCAGTACAGGGGTGAGAACGGATCCTTAGCCTTAGCAGAATCTCTGCCGCCCATGCGGTCCCAGAAACGTTCACGACGGTTCTCAGAACCATGTTGAGTGTAATCTTTCATACCATCATAGCCACCATGTACTACTTTATACTGGTCACCTTTTTTGGCAAGCACCATCCACTTTTTACCAGCACTTGTAGATTGCTTCTTAACACCTACTTTGGTAAAGCCCATGTTTTTGTAGCGTTCAGGAATGCCGCCACCTTGCGCCATCTCCATCATTTCTTCCTTAGGCTGCCCTTCTTCTCCATACTGCATGTAATCATTAAT
>Ga0315905_10006929_pt1 | contig 11512 bp, 15 predicted proteins | sample LakEriMetagenome_5_FD_203522 | JGI IMG/M metagenome (GOLD analysis project Ga0315905, IMG submission 203522) | Freshwater fungal communities from buoy surface, Lake Erie, Ohio, United States - Buoy 4 MA121 | ecosystem: Environmental > Aquatic > Freshwater > Lake | place: USA: Lake Erie, Ohio...
CGACTTCGAGATTATGGACTTCGCCATGAAGTCGAGCAAGAACGTACTTATCGAGGGTCACGCAGGTAGCGGTAAGACGGCTATGGTACAGGCATACGCTTCGGCACGTGGATATCGGTATTTTAATGTCGCTTGCCATATTGGATTAGAGGCTTCCCACCTTATCGGTCGTTGGATTCCTACTCCCGAAGGACACTTCCGTTGGCAGGACGGCGCAGTTACAGAGATAGTCCGTAATGGTGGCGTACTCCTATTTAACGAGATTAACTTCGCACCCGAGCGTTTTCTCACCTTTATCTTTAGCCTATTAGATTACCGTCGTGAGATTCAACTCATGGAGAACGGTGGCGAGGTTATCAAGGCTCACCCCGACCTACTTATCGTGGCAGACATGAACCCCGACTATCGTGGCACTCGCCCACTCAACCAAGCACTCGCCGACCGCTTCCCCGAGCGTTTGGTATTCCCATACGATAATGCTATCGAACAGAAGTTACTCGGTAGCAAAGCCCTATTAGATATGGCGAACCAACTCCGTACAGAGTTTGATAAGGGTACTATCAACACCCCTATCTCTACCCGTAATCTAGTAGCCTTTGCAGATAACGCTAAGGCGCTAGGCATGGACTTCGCCACCTATTGCTATATCAACTCCTTCGAGGGAGATGAGGAACGTAGTGCAGTAAGACTATTACTCACCACTCACCGCGACAATATCGCTAGTGACTTCGGGCTACCAACCCTTACTAATAAGGCTACCTTCGGCAATTCAAATACCGAACAAGCCCTATTAAATACAGAAGTAGGCGCTCAACTCGAGGCTATGGAAGTAGCGACAGAGTTTGCGACCCCCGAACTCAACGACACACAGAAGGCGTTTAACACGCTCGTCGATATCCTCAAGGGAGATAACTAATCATGGGTCGCTACGATAGCCACGACGACCTACTCGATAGGCTTATTGAACAGACACGCGAGGCTAATTGGCGTGACGATATCGAGTACGACAAGGAACTCGAGCAGGAACGCCTAGAGGAACATATCAATAAGTTACAGGCGGTGGGTGCGGTCTATGGTCGCACCGACCGTATCCTCACCGCCGAGCCAGTAGAGGTACGTGTCGAGGACGACAAGAACATGGACACGACCGCCTACAACGACGGCAAGAATATCGTGTTCAATGCACACCTAATCGAGGAAGTAGATGATAGGACTATTATCTCTCTCAACGGTTTCAATTACCATGAGGTCGGTCATGTCCTTTACACACCTAGAGGCGGTAGCGAGTTTGGTAAGACAGTTAAGCGCGAGAACCTAGAGAAAGCCTTTAACGTCCTAGAGGACGCTCGTATCGAACGCCTACTAATCGCAAAGTACCCTGCCGTTGCACCTTTCATGGAAGCCTCATGCCTAGAGTATCTACTCAAGGGTGACTCGTCGGAGTTTGGTGCGTACTTCCCACTATTTACAGGTCGTAAGTATTTAGATATAGAATTGCGACAGGAAATTGCAGATAGGTTTATTAAGGACTTCGGCGCAGAGTTAGCCATACGTATCGCGTCTATCGTGCATGAGTACCGTACTCTCGTATATCCACGCGACTTCGATAGAGGACTAGAGTTACTACGCGCTATGGCAGATATCGTCGGGCGCGAAGCAACTACCGAAGTTAATGATAAGCCTATTCTACCCAACGGTAACGGCGGTCATATCGACCGCGACGTACAGGACAAGGGGCGCATGAAGGGCGACAAAGAACAGAAAGCCCAACAAGATAAGGCTACCAACAACGAGTCGGGCGACGGCGCAGGGGAACAACTAGACGACCCTGCCGACACAAATACCGACAACGACCGCAATAGCACCAGTTTCGGTAGCAAGGGTAAGGACGAAGCCGACGACAACGTGCTACGCAAAGATATCCAAGAACGACTAGATAACCTTAGCAAGAAGGACGACGTACAACAGGGTGCGCGTGAAGTACGCAAGGCTATCAACGACAACAATGAACGTCGTAGTGCTATTAAACAAGGCGCTTACTCCAACCAACAGGTATCTGCACAGGTATCTGCGAGCGCTCGAGCCTTCGGCGTAGCCCTAGAGCGTGTCCGTATAGATAACGACCCTATGTGGGAGTTAGAGCAACCTATGGGGCGCTTAAATATAGGACGTGCCATGAGAGCCGATATCAACGACATGGACAAAGTGTTCGACCGTTGGAGTGAAGGTAACTCCAACAATGATATCGACGCAATAGTCCTAGTAGATACTTCGGGCAGTATGTCGTGGCAGATTCAACGCACTATGGAAAGCGCGTGGGTAATCAAGCGCGGTATCGAGCGTATCAACGGTCGCGTATCGGTCTATAAGTTTAACCACGATAGTAGGCTTATCTACTCCGCTAACGATAAGGCTCAACCAACCGAGTATCGCTACGTCAATTCCTCGGGCGGTACTAACCCTTACAAAGCCCTATTAGAAGCACGTCGCCAACTATTAAATAGCAAGCGTGGAGTGCGTATGCTATTTATCGTCACCGACGGCGAGTGGGATATGACCGAGGACAACAATAAGATTATTAGCGACCTCACTAAGGACGGAGTGCAGACTTCGGTGGTCTATCTCGGTAGCCTCAAGGGTTGGGGCGAGTATGACCGAGCAGAGCATGAGGCACGTGTAGAGCGCTACCGTCATGGCGCTAAGCACTTCCGCGAGGTCGAGGAACCTAACCAAATGGTGCTAGTCGCTAAAGATATCGTCAAAGCGACCATGAGCGCTCGGCACTAATTGAACAACCTACGAACAAGTGTTCGGAAGCCCTGCCCGATACAGGGCAGGGCGACCGACTTTAATACGGAAGTAGAGGAAACAAATATGGAAACAACGCTAGACTACAAAGAACAACTACGCGCCCTACTCGCGCAAGCGAAGGGTCACGTAGAAGCACACAACTCAACAGATGAGTATCTAATAAACCTACTAAACACCGCAACCGACTACCTATTCTACCTAGAGGACACCAGCAAATGACCAGCACAAACTTACTACCACAGACAGGTCAATATAACGACCTTGCACTTAAATATATAAATGGCGACCCAAGCGCTATCCACTTACTCGACACAGTGATTGGCGCTTCGCTAGACCTATGCGCCCTACGCAATAACCAAGATGAAAGGCTTACTAACTACTTCGAGTATAGCGACGTACGCGGTGAGATAGATGAGGCTATCGACAGTATCGAAGCCGACGCAGATAAGTTAGGACTACGAGCGCCTATCCTTGACGAAGCAGATGAACGCGACCTAGAGAACGGTTACGGGCTAGACGGTATCTAATGCGCCTATCAAAGACGAGAGAGCAACTCCGCCGTATGCTAGAGTTACGGCGGAGTAATGCTTCCGTACCTATCCGTAATAAAAAGAGATACACTAGGAAACTTAAATATAAAGATAAGGACTTAAATGAGTAACAACGAGGAAATCTACGACGCAGAAGTTATTTACGACAGCGCCACCGACTCCACCACCGCCACCACCGAGGGCGAGATAATTGATATAGAGGAACCAAGCGACTATTGGAAACTCGTAGCCTTCCACCTACAAGAGAACCACCAACCAAGTATCCCACTAAACATGGTCGATACGTGTATCAAGGCTATTGAGTACGCCAACAACAAAGATTGGAACGTGCTAATAGCCCTACCCGACGGAACTACCTACAAGGGAAGCACCCATGCAACGGTAGAAACTATCGTGGAGAGCCACCACCTTCATAACTTTATTACCAGCGACCGAGAAGTAGTTACCATCAAGGACGCTGAAGGCTCTATCGTATATCAAGGTTATGGCACAGAACTAAAGTTAAATGCAGAAACAAATACAGAAGTAGAGAGCGATGACGACCAACAGTAACCCCCAAGAAGAACCCCGCAGCGAAGAAATCGTCTGCGGGTGTCGAGGCAAAATGTGTGACGAGTGCCTTGATAAATATGGAATAGAGAAGTAGGAGAGAGCCATGCGTTGTGCTAAGTGTTTTATTGAATACGATAACGGAGAGGTAATCGCACCTATCGACGAGAGTGCTATTGACGTAACCACCGAGATAGGTCTAGGATTCTGCGTGATGTGCGTACCACCAGCAGGAAACCCTGCCGAAGTATAAGGAGAGAATTATGGACGAAACAAAAGAGCCTACCTGCGGTTGTAATAATTGCGGTTGCGGAAAAGACGAAGGGTTAAAGATAGAGCGCAAAGCCGTATCTGAAATGGACGGCGTTAGTTAATGCAAACCTTTCTGCCATACGCAGACTTCAAACTAACCGCACAAGTATTAGACTATCGACGCTTAGGCAAACAGAGAGTCGAAGCCTATCAAATAGTAAGAGTATTAGACGGTACTCAACAAAGTAACGCATGGCATAACCACCCTGCCGTACTCATGTGGAGAGATAACCTAGACGCGCTCAAGTCCTACGGGAGAGAGATATGCCTAGAGTGGATACGTCGTGGATATAACGATAATCTTATTACGCACTTCCAGCACAAACCCGCGCCCGACATGCCAGCGTGGCTAGGCGACGAGCGGATACATATATCGCACCAAGCAAACCTAGTGAGAAAGTTGCCTGAGCATTATAGGCTACACTTTCCTACAGTAGATGAAACTATGCCCTATCATTGGCCTATTACTAAGGAGAACCTACATGGCTAAAAAAGCAGAGCGCACCTTCAAAGCAACCCTTATCAAGAACATGGAAAAGGGTGGCGCGTGGAAGGTTACATACACAATTACCGAAGCACAAAAGAACGACCTCGGTACGTACGACAACGTAGAGATTGATAACATTACTACCGCGTGGTCTAACGCGAGCGCAGGTAAGCGTTGGATTAAAGAGAGAGTACAAAGCCTTACACCACGAAAGAGCGTAAAGCTCGAAGTTACGTCAGAGGACGAAAACGGCAAACCTATTAAGATTTCAGGTACTTTAATTTATAAGCAGGAGATTTAAATATGAGTTTCATCGACCCTATCGTACCCGACCCATTATGGGAGAGGCCTTCACCTAGTATCACTGACGACGACGTATATGATGACGACGATGAAGACTAAATTAAACTTAGATACCCTAGTTAAACTTTATAAGCGTAACGCTCGTACAAAGTGGATAGCGTGCCACCACTGCGGTCGTATGTTTATAGTTGATAAGAGAAATATAAGAGTCGATACCATGTGTGGCTCATGCTAAAACTTAATACAGGCGTCAAAGCGGTTATTGGTTCACTCTCCCGCTAAGGCTATCCATGAAGCCACACCCTTCAGGCCGAGATAGACCTGCGCCTTACTAAATAAAGAAGCCCCCTAGACTTGGCTAGGGGGCTTCACTATTTAAGTAGCGATTACGGTATTAAACAGTTGTCGTTAGAGCAGTATTTCTCACCGATTGCATCCGCGGCCATCCCTGCATAGACGTCTGTGAAGTCAATAGGAAGCAATTTAAATGTGTATTTCTCATACTCATCTTTATTTATTTGCGTATATGGCATTTGCGGGTAAGTCGCGTTCCCCATTGGTAGGAAGGAAACGGTTTTGAGTTGCCCGTCAAACATGTGAAGTACAGTTCCTACGGCGTCCTTTTCAGTTTCGGCATTAAATGAGACGGTCACAGATACAGAGTTATCAGACCAGTGGCGTTGGGCAGTAGAGGCAAGCGACATCTTTTCAAAGATAGAAACATCTTTCTCTGAACGGAGAGCCTGACTCTCAATTGGGAAGAAGACTACGCTAGTAGTTTTAGGTGACTCCGAAGCCTTTTCTATTTTATAACCCGACGCTTTAAACAAAGGTAGCATTGGGTCATCATTAGAGAAGCGGATTGCACGAAGGAAGTATTGTCCCCCAGGAGTCCAGTGAACCCCAGGAGATTCTCCAGCAAGGATAGACACAGTTCCGCTTGGCTTCACAGTAGTAGTCTTAATAGATTCGCGGATACCTAGCCACTCGGAGTAGGTGCGGTCGTAGTCTTGGATAATCTTGTATCCAGAGTCCATCCACTCACGAAGTACAGGCATACCCACGCGGTCAGCAAAGTTAGCCACACCAGACATAGAAGTTCCGATACGACGATTGCGTTGCATAATCGCATTGGTTTCTTCCCAGTGGGTAGGTAGCAACGTAACAGTCTTAGCGTATAGGTATGCAAACTTTAGAGTACGTAGGTAATCTTCTTTAGAGTCGTGGCGGTTGAGGTAAGTTTCAACCAAGGTACAGCACTCGAAGGATTCAAGTGATTGCTCGGCGCATGGGTTGTAACCCGCGGCTCGGTGGTCTTTATTATTAGGTGGGTCGATAAGACGTCCGTATTTGCGGGTAACGTCCATCCAGATAACTCCAGGCTCACCATTGAGAGCGATACCCTCAACGATATGTTCTAAATTAGAGCCTACTGATACCTCAACAGAGTTATTAGACATCCAGGCCCAGCCAGGATTGGCGGCATCATAGGAGTTACGTTCAGGGTATTTAGCGGGGTTCTTTAAATTTAAAAAGTCCTCGTCGTCCAGTCTGCCCATGAGCAGCTCAGCAGAGCGGCGGACATTGCCCGAGACTACGCAGACACCTATTAAATTACCGATATCGGCAATATCTACCCTAGTTAATTTTTGACCAGCCCTATCTTTAAATATATTACGGATATAGTCATGAAGTTTAATCAGAGGTTCAGGGCCCGCGGCCGTGCCGCCAAAGGTCTTGATGGGTACGCCAGCAGGACGGATAGCGGAATAGTCAAATATAGGATTCTTCTTATCAGCGATTAGGTAGGCATTGATTAACAGACTTACCGATTCCACCCACCCCTCACGTGTATCAGGGATAAGGATTGGGGCGGTGTCTGGTTCTGGTGAGTAAATGGTGAAGTCCTTGTCCGCACCCTTGTCGTCAAAGCCCACACCCACACCCAACATCGATGCTTCCATTAGAAAAGCAAATGGTTTAGCGGGGTCTAATTTAGACATGCTAGAAGTAGATACGAAAGCACAGTTCTGCAGTGCTGCCGAGTTCTTGAGCTCATTGACAAGCGGGGTACCCATAACCCACAGACCGCGGCCTGGTGGTGTCCACTTTAAGTTAAACAGGCGGTCAAACGCTTCCTTAGCAGAGGCTTGGGCCCTAGTATCATTCCAAGGTAGGCGACTGGTTTTGCAGTGGTCTTTTTGTAGGGAGTACATGCCCTCGATTACACGCTGGCAAACATCTACCCAAGTCTCCTTGGTTCCGTCCTCTTTCAAACGGGAGTAGGTGCGAAGGAAAGTAATCTCGCCAACCGAATTACCACCCGCATCTTTATAACCCCAAGGTACTTTCTTGCTTCGATACTCCTTTAGGAAGTCCTCGGTTAGTCTAAAAGATAGGGGCATTTGATTCTCCTTTATTGGCGGGGGTGTTAGTCTAGTGATGAGTTACAGCCTATTTCAGACTGTGTATATTTAGTTGTGTGGTAGCGCTATTATCAGGATAAGTAAAACTACTTATCCTCAGTCAAATCTTTAATAATCTTGGTAGTCTCCGTCTCATTTAGTCCGTTATTAGGTAGTTCTTTTAGGACTTGAGCCTTGTCTCCAAAGATAGAAGATAGCACTCCTGCCGAGCCTTGGCGCTCTACGGTCATGCGGATAAACTCCCTTGAGTCGTCCAATTCCTTGACCGTCTTTATTAATTTAAACAGTCTATCTATCTCTTGGGAAACGTTCGGGTCAGCGTATCCACCGTTCATTTCTTCGCTAAAACGCATAAAAGCAACCCTTTGACCCTGCATTTCGATGATTGCATTGATGAGGCTCTTGAGTTGGTCTTTGCTCTTTACCTCTACTGGTAACTTGAAAGCACACATAGATTGAGGCTTGAAAGCAGGGCAGTTGGCGGCTACGAAGCAGGTGTCGCACTGGCGCAACGTACCTGATTGCGAGGTAACATGCACGTTGTCGGTGATGACGCCATCGCCATCTACATCGCTCTTAACCTCGTATCCGAACACTGGTAAATTGATAATTTCGTCGGGATTACGTGGCATAAGTTTCCGCATATCTACCCCCTTATTATCAGCATCCGTAGGGGTGATTTCCGTGTTTGGCGTACCTGCCTCATCCTGATAATAAGACTCTCCCACCTTGTTTATCCTCTCTTCAAAACGTTCGTAAGACCATACCGCTAAGCGGCAAACCTCTTTGTTGTCGTCCTCGGCTATGAGGTCGGCGTCGATGCCAGCCTTGGTATAAACGTGGTTATACCTTGAGCGGGATTGTTCCTTCATGCGCTTGGGGTATCGCATAAGCCTAGTACCATCCCAGACGATTGTCTCCCCATGAGTCATGGGTGATAGCCACGATAGGGTATGGGCAGTCTCGGCTTGGATTGAACGAAGGTTGTCTGGCTTGGCACATCCTAGCGCATGAAACCTAGTTCCATGACGCTTGGTGGCGGTTCTGGTGGTGGAGGCCAGCCTGGTCTCTGACTCAATGGCTGCCCCTGGGATTCCGATATCTAAATAGTTATTTATCAGCCTGTTAAGGTTATCTAAACCTAACTCTGGATTCCAGAGGGGCAGAAACTTACCTGGCGGCACCTGGGCCCAAGCTGTGCGGCGCTGTTCCTCAACGAAGGCTGGGTCTACAAATCCATAATTAAGTTCGGCAAATAAAGTTAATCTATCAATATTCATCGCTACAAACTGCTCGTAGGCAGCTGCGAATTCTTCGAGCTCAAGGCGGCCCATCTTGGCGGACATAGGGATTCCTGGATATAAATATACATAGGAGTCTTTTGGGAAGTAGTTATCTATTAAGTACGGCTTGGTTTTAGGCAGCCCTCGACGCACCAGGCCGTGGAAACTGATGCCCAGGTGGTTAGCCGTGGTGGTTTCAAGAAGGGTTCTATTGCTGGGGACTTCACACCCCATGTACACAATTTTCATTACAGACGGTCTCTACGGGAGTCGTTGTCGTACTCGTCCTGTTGCCTGATTAGTTCGGCCTCAATTTCTGCCCAAGGCTTGAACCCACGCTTTAGACCGTCTGGTCTGAAGTTCTCATTAGTGTAGATAGGGTGCATAAACATAATTGTTGTTATACCACGCACTAGCAACTTAATTGCCAAATCTGGGTCTGAGGTAACTACATACTCAACTGGCCCCTGTGAACGAATCCACTCTACGTGTCGTAGTTTTGGGTCATCGCCTGGAAACGGCACATCTTCCAAAGGTACAAGGTCGTCAAAGTTATTGATGCGTTGTTGGCGGAGCCAGTGGTCTGACTTCTCTCTATCTTCACATAAAATTAAAACTCTGTGTTTTTCTTTTAGGGTTCGATAAAACGCAAGGCCCTCAACTATTGGATGCTTTTTGTGGTTACGCATAACCTCATCCATAAATACCAATATTGCCACGTCTTAGTTCTCCTACTACTTTTTGTTAATTAATGCCCGCCTAATTAATGTATCTGTATTTGGTAATTCCATACCATAAGTTTGCTTTTCAAACTCTGCTTTAGAATCATCTGCAATTTCTTTCATCTGCTTTAGTGCCTGGACAATACCACTGGCCTTGCCAGATTGCCAACGGTAATTATGCACATCTGCATAACCTTGCCCGCTTGGACTAAACGCATACTTTCTACCTTGGTGTATGTCTTCGAATAATGATGCACCTTGTTCAACTGCTAATTTTAATGCTGCTTCTGCATTTCTACGTGCAACATCTGTTGATGCTGCACCTATTTTAGATAGTGCATCTGCATACCTACTTAAAATTTCTGTAGCCATTGACGTATCTTGTGCAACCTTTCGTTCCCACATTTTATTCACTGGTACACCGCGAACCTCTGGTTGTACTGTCCAGTCATCTGCGGTTAACGAGTAGGCAGCATACGGTTTGATTGACCGTATATCTGATTGGGCGTTAACATAGAACGTCAGTTCAAATATGTCAAGGAAGTTTGCAGTGTTTGGGTGAATCTGTCGTAGGAGGTCGTTGAAGGTCTTGGCGATTTCTTTATCGCTGAGCCCTTTGTATTCTGGATTAGATTGCCTAAATATTAAATAATTAACCCCGATTAAGCAGTCTAGGTCAGCTGGTTTACGAGCTGCAGTCCACTGGTAGCTTACAGCTGAGCCAGCTAGCCAGACGTGGCAGTAGGCCTCTGGGTTCTTAAACTGTGTTTTTAAATGGGTAAGTAGGATTCTTAATATAGATGCCCTAACTGATGGGACAATCTTTCCGTTTCGGAACAGTCTAGGGTCTAGACCAGCTGAAGGAGCTGCGAAGTAGGAGGTTTCTGACGGCTCTACCGACACTGGCCGTGCCTGTTGCGCCAGTGCTTTTTGGTAATCCATGTTCCTAGTCTATATCTTTTTTGTGACTTTCTTTGTACTTAACGTCGGTATCCCACTCAATTATGCGATGGGTTTCTGGTACATCGGTCTTTACTGTGTTCATAAAACCACAGGCGGCATGTGAATTAACAAATTGGGTTGCCCACAATATAACTAATGTTTCATTTCCAACTTCCGCAACGTCCGCTTGGAAACTACACTCACACTTGCATGTCATTTCGATGAAAGCCATGACCGACACCTATCCCTAGTTTTGTACATACAGTATACCGCTGCTGTACGGGCTAATGTCTAGTGTATGGGGATGGGTTTTTGTTAATTTTGGGCTAATAAGCCTATTTGGTGTACAGACCCTTGGCCTTGTTATGCCTCATCATGTTGTAGGACTTAACAGGGCAGAAGTCGCATAGGTGCATCTTTGGCGCTTTGCTGGCGTCTAGACCAGCATCTCTACGCTCTGCAGACGTACCTGCCGTTAATATCTTCTTATCTGTCTTGTAGTCGCTGCACTGTCCCTGTGGACGGTTGTGTTGGGCGAAGCATGTCATAGCATCTGCTGAAAAGTTAGCCTTGGTATCGTAAAAATTGGTACCAAATACATCTAATCCAGGCGAACCGCCCTTTTGGAACTGCTCAACAATCTGCTTCTTACCGTCTGGATGTTGCCAGACAAGTAGGTCTGCATCAGCAAGCATACCTTTGTGATTAGGGTGACGTTCTACCATCTGGTGTAGGAAAGGGTTTTGGTTCTGGTCGTGTCCAGGCTTACCGTCAAATGGGAAACGGTCATCATAAGGAATCTCGTCTACGCTCTTACAATCGTAGCAAGCTAACAGAAGTACCTTAGGACGGTCTTCTGGCTTTTCCTTGGGGTTTAATTTAGAAAGGTCTAGTACCATGTGCTAAGACTAGCACATTAATCTTCGCGTAGTCGACGCTTTCTCTCTTTAGCTCTGGCCGCCTTCTCAGCCGCATCAGCCTTTGCCTTTTCAGCCGCAGCCTTGGCCGCAGCCTTGGCTGCAAGTTCTGGGTCTGTTCTAGTCATTCCAGGGCCAAATGTGTCGCCCATTTCTGCACGATTATTCACAGAAACCTTCTTACGTTGTACGACGGGAGCCACTGAGGG
>Ga0315905_10006930_pt1 | contig 11512 bp, 8 predicted proteins | sample LakEriMetagenome_5_FD_203522 | JGI IMG/M metagenome (GOLD analysis project Ga0315905, IMG submission 203522) | Freshwater fungal communities from buoy surface, Lake Erie, Ohio, United States - Buoy 4 MA121 | ecosystem: Environmental > Aquatic > Freshwater > Lake | place: USA: Lake Erie, Ohio...
CTTGAATTGGCGGGTAAGTCATACGGAAGTTCCGTTCTCCATGCACAACATACATCAGCTCATTGAACAGTTTTCTAACCTGAGAAATTCAGGACAGGTACGTTTAATGATTGACCGCAACGAATCGGGTAAATCTGTCGGTACCATTGATTTATTCGATGTGAATTTTAAGCATGGATTTGCCACCATAGGAATTTTAATTGCAGATGATGTCGACCGTGGTCAGGGTATTGCTAGTGAAGCACTTTCGCTTTGTATTGCCTATTGTCGCGATGAATTAGAATTGCGAAACTTGCAATGTTTTGTGCAATCGGACAATGTCCCGAGTATTAACCTCTTTCGAAAGTTAGGATTTCGGGAAGTAGGAATTCGGAAGGAATGGTATATTTACAATGGAGAATTAACGGATGAAATCGCGTTTCAATTATGTTTAAAAAATCAAAAAGAGGAATCTATTTAACGGTTGCAGCTAGCCTTCTACTTATTGTTTTCTTGGTGCTTCTACCTAAACTGCTTGTGCTTTGGTCCGGTATGTCTACCACCAAGAATTCAGAAAATATTGCATTTCTAATTAGTTCACCTTCCTCGCCTGAAGTTTTGGCATCCCAACTGGAAAAAGAAGGCTTAATTACGGATAAAGATGCTTTTTTAAAAGTAGCCTCCTACAAGAATTTAAATAAAAACCGTATCGCTTTGGGGATGTATGAAATTCAACCTCATACCTCATTTCGGACCTTACTCAATGGATTTACCATAAATTCAGCCGGAAATGGGAACGCTGAAATTGAGGTTCCTGTGACCTTCAATAATTGTAAAACCATTTATCAAATGGCAGGAAAAGTATCCGCCTGCCTTGCGCTTGACAGTTCGAAATTGATTTCCTATTTGCTTTCAGGTTCCACCTTGACGAAGTATGGGTTTACGGTGGAACAGTTGCCAGCCCTGTTTATTCCGAATACCTACAAGCTTTATTACGACACGGAGGAGAAAGCGTTTACCCAACGCATGGCCGATGAATTCAAAATGTTTTGGACCGCTGCAAGAAAAGCAAAAATGAAAGCAGTCGGTTTGAATTCTCCAAGTGAAGTAACGACCTTAGCAAGCATCGTTTATGCCGAACAATCAGTTAATTCCGATGAATGGCCTACAATTGCTGGATTGTATTTAAATCGTGTTCGAACCGGAATGAAATTGCAATCTGATCCAACCTTTAAATTTTGTTGGGGTGATAAATTGGAAGGGGTGCAGCGCTTGTTAGCCGTCCACCGAAATATTGTTTGCCCGTACAATACGTACCTCGTAAAAGGCTTACCGCCCGGACCAATCAACTTGCCTTCTACGGCTGTATTAGACGCTGTATTAAATGCACCAAGGGTTAATTACTTATACATGTGTGCAAAACCTGATTACTCAGGTCGTCACAATTTTGCAGTAAGCGGCGCAGAGCACCTAAGAAATGCGAAGGTTTTTCAGGATTGGCTTGGCGCAGAACAAAAAAAGAAAAAACGATAAGCTATGGATCGCAGGAAATTTATTCAAGCCGGATCCTTGTTGGTGGCTGCGGGTATGATTGAACCCGTGAAAGGCGCAATGCTTCCTTCGTATATGTTTGAAGAACGGATCGAAGGTCCGCTAATCATTTCCACTTGGATTCACGGCCTAGAGGCAAATCGAGCAGGTTGGAAAGTCTTGGAGCAGGGTGGGAGCGCCTTAGATGCTACGGTGGCTGGGGCAATGCACACTGAATCAGATTTAACTAATCGAAGTGTAGGTGTTGGAGGAAGACCAGATCGCACAGGACATGTTACCTTGGATGCGTGCTGCATGGACGGTGATGGAAGAAGCGGATCGGTTGGGTTTTTAGAGGGAATTGCTCATCCCGCGGCAGTAGCAAAAGCCGTGATGGAGAAGACACCGCATGCTATGTTGGTCGGGGCCGGGGCTAAACAATTTGCCTTGGATCAAGGATTTAAAACCATTAAAACACCAATCCCTGAGGTGAAAAAAGATTACATCGAATGGAAGAAAGAGAATAAAGACCTATTCAAACGACCAAAAATAAATCACGAAAACCATGACACCATTGGTTTAATTGCTAGGGATGCGAATGGAAACTTTGGTGGAACATGTACTACCAGCGGTTGGGCCTACAAAATGCCGGGTAGGTTAGGTGATTCTCCAATTATTGGTGCTGGGCTCTTCGTAGATAATGAGGTTGGCGCTGCCACAGCAACGGGATTAGGTGAGGCCATTATTCGGGTTGCCGGAAGTGCCATTGTAGTTGAACTCATGCGGAATGGCATGAAACCTTCAGAGGCTTGTCGCGAGGTGGTTATGCGTATCATTCGCAAAAACAAAGACCTGACTGGCTTGCAATGTGGGTTCATAGCAATCGACAATAAGGGAAATGTGGGAGGATTTTCTGTGTATAATGGCTTTAATTTTGCGATGAAAACGAATACCCGAGATGAAATGGTAGACACTGAATATGACCGTAAATGGTAAGAATAGGGTTTCTTTTATTCATTTGTTTTACTGCAATTAACGTTTGTTCCCAGAAGTCACTGGTACTCTCATGGGAAATTCAACATCCCATATCAAAAGAATGGTTTCCGCTTGGGGAGCGAGGAAGTGTACAAGAAGCGTTATTTCAACAAGGGATTTTGCCAGATCCTTTTTATGGGGAAAACGAGAAGTTATATCAATGGATTGAGGACCACCAATGGCATCTTAGAAGCCGTTTTTTTCTTACGGAATCCTTATTTAATGCAGCCGAAGTTGAACTAGATTTCCCATGCATTGATACCTATGCCTCTATTTCTATAAACAAGGAACTAATTCTTGAAGCTGAGAATTATTTTCACCCGCATCAGGCCGAAATTCGAGATAAGCTAATTCTGGGATACAACGAAATTGAAGCGGTGTTTACTCCGCCTGTATTATACCACAAATCGACCTACGAGGATCAATGCTTTCACTACCCGGCGCCTAACGATAATGCCAAAATCAAAGCCGCACCTTTAACCCGAAAACCACAATATCAATTTGGTTGGGATTGGGCTCCGCGTATAAATACCCTTGGGTTTCCGTCTCCCGTTTGTGTTAGAGTGAAAGAAAATCAAGCAGTTAAATCAGCTGTTGTGAATACAATATTGCTCGGAGAAACAGCTCAGATGCAGCTCGTTGTTGTTAAAGAAAATATACCGCGTGGAAGTAGTATTCGTTCAAGTAGGTTTGGGTTTTCTGAATTTTGCGATACAACTAGCATTCAACGTATCCTCTTTGATATTCCGAATCCTAATCTATGGTGGCCAAGGGGTTCCGGGCCTTCATATTTATACACAGATACCCTGATTTTAACCAATTCATTTGGGGAAGAAATTCAACGATTTCCATATTCTTTTGGTGTCCGAACTGTGAAACTACTTCAAGAGAAAGATAAATGGGGGACTTCCTTTGCGTTTGAGATCAATGGTAAGCCAATATTTATGAAAGGGGGCGACATGATCCCTCCATCCATGTTTGGTGGACAAACATCAACGAAAGAATGGCAGGAGTGGGTGAGGCTGATGGTTAATAGCAACTTTAATATGGTGCGTATTTGGGGAGGAGGCGACTACGCCACAGAGGACTTCTTAAACGAATGCGATCGCTTAGGCCTCATGGTATGGCATGACGCGATGTTTGCCTGTGCCATGTATCCTGGGGATTCTGCTTTTTTAGCCAATGTAAAAAAAGAGTTTGATTATCAACTTCCTCGCATAGCGATGCATCCTTCGGTAGTTTACATTAATGGTAATAATGAGGTGGATGTTGCGTGGAAGAATTGGGGATTTCAAGTGCAGTACTTTCTAAATAAAGAAGATCAAGCAGTGATTGAAAAAGGGTATGATGACCTGTTTAAGAACGTGTTGCCTAACACCTTATCCAAATATTCAAATTTACCCTACGTTCATACATCACCATTAAGCAATTGGGGTAATCATGAATTTTACAATTACGGGACACAACATTATTGGGGTGTATGGCATGGATCAGACCCAATGTCTGATTTCGCTACAAAAATCGGACGTTTTAATGCCGAATTTGGTTTTCAAAGCTTTCCGGAATTTTCTACCTTAGAAGAATTCAGTACAGTCCAGGATTGGAATTTGAATTCAGCCGTAATGAAGCATCACCAGAAAAGCTATGTGGGCAATGGGATGATTTTGAAACATGCAAAGCGCTTATTTGGTAAGCCGAGAAATTTTGAAGAATTCGTCTATTTTTCTCAGCTCACCCAGGCGTATGCGGTAACTTCCGCAATCAGCGGACATTTATTGGATGCCCCAAGGTGTATGGGGACATTATATTGGCAAATAAACGATTGCTGGCCGGGACCTACCTGGTCGAGTATGGACTATGAAGGGCAGTATAAAGCTTTACAATATGAGGTAAAGGAACTTTATGAAGAGTTGACCGCAGTAAATCAAGTAATCAATAATAAGGAGCGCGTCTATCTTATTTCAAATAATACAGAGGTAAAAGAAGCTAAAATTACAACCTCTGTTTTTTCGATTGAGAAAAAAGGAGTCAAGGAGTTAAATGTTGAAAATCAGTATATTTCATTGGATAATTTCAATCATAAGGTTTTGTATGAACAAGGAACTGATGATACACCTCGCATCGTTAAAGTAGATTTACCGAACGAGGGTCATCGCATATTTCTAACGGGTCGTTTGAAATCGGATCGAACCGTTTCTTACAAAATGGAAGTAATACAAGTGGATACGATAGGACATAACGCATTGTTAGTTATTGAAAATGAGGATTTCATGGCTGATGTTTGGATGTTTTCTTCCGTCCCAGGCGTACGCTTTGATTCGAATTTTTGTAATTTATTACCTGGAAAACACGAATTTCCTTTTACTTTTGAGTCCGCTACGGGTATAATTAAACTGATGTATCGATGAAAAATCTTTTATTCTATGGCTTCCTTCTACTTACCTTGAGCCTCAAGGCGCAAACTTCTGGTAGTCCTTCTACCAAGCGATTGAGTCAGGATACAGCGGATACAATCAAGTACTTGAATAGCGTACGAAGCAAGGTGGTAACGGTCTATGGAAAAGGAATCACTACTAATTATGCCGATCGTACATCAAGCATACAGTTAATAAGTATGGTTCAAAATCGCGACTTACCGATTCGTTCCGTAAATGAAGCGTTATCCTTTGTTCCGGGATTGGATTTTCGTCAACGTGGTGTTCAGGGCATTCAAGGAGATTTGAGTATCCGTGGTGGAGGATTTGATCAGAATCTCGTTTTGATCAATGGGTTTAAATTAGTGGATCCACAAACTGGCCACCATGCATTGAATCTTCCAGTGCTTTTAACCAATGTTTCGAATATAGAAATTTACAAAGGCTCTGGAACGCGTATTTTTGGGCAGAATGCCATGACGGGTGCCGTTAATTTTGTGACTTCGCCGAGTACATTGCATGGGATAAATGCTCAAGGATTTGGAGCAAGTTTTGGTGGCCTAGGAACGCAATTTACGGTAAATGCTCCAGTGAAAAACTTGAGGCAGACGTTTTCTGCAGGGTTGGATAAAAGTAATGGGTATTGGTATAATTCAGATTTTGTTAATCAGCAGTTTTTTTATGATGCCGCATTACCGCTTGGTAAAGTGCACGAGATAAAAGCGATTGCTGGATACACCGACCGCGCCTTTGGAGCGAATGGATATTATACCAATGCCTTTCCTGATCAATGGGAGTCTACTCAAATGGCGATTGCTGGTGTTTCTCATCAATTGAAGATGACCAATTTAACCTTATTAACCAAAGCTTCTCTTAGAACGCATCGGGATGAATTTAGGCTGAAACGCTTCGATCCTTCGTTTTACACGAATAAACACTGGTCAGAGGTATTGACTTTTGAAGAAACTATACAATATAAATCAGCATTGGGACTAACTGGAGCCGGTGCTGAGTACCGTGCAGAGTCCTTGGAAAGTTCGAACCTTGGGTCACGTGAACGCACCTATATCTCAGGGTTTTTGGACCATAAGTTGATCCTGTTTAATGAAAAACTCACACTCATTGCGAATGCACATTATTTCAATTTAGCGATGAATAACCAAGTTTATCAAAAGATATTACCGGGTATTGAAGGGGCATTCAATCCGGGTTCCCGTCGGATGATCGTACCAAGAAAAATATATGCGAATATTGGACAAAGTTATCGTGCACCAACTTATACTGATTTGTTTTATCAGGATTATTCAAACGTTGGGAATCCGGATCTTCAGCCTGAATATGCTACGAATGCCGAGTTGGGAATGGTTTGGAATCTTGCATGGGGGACAATGGTTTCCGGCAGTGCAGAACGCTTTAAATCGAACTTAGGAATTGAAGCTGCCGTGTACCGACGAAACACGACCAATATGATTGATTGGGTAAGATCGACGGCCGGTATGTCGAATCCTTGGAAACCAATAAATATCTCGAATGTAGTTTTCACAGGTTTTGAAACCAACATTAATTACCGCTGGAATGGAAACGGAATAATTATGATCAGGGAATTATCGGTAGGTTACAATTACCTAGATGCCTCACATCAGTTTAATGATATCGTACAACAGTCGGAATCCAGGTATGCCTTTACTGGATTGCAGCATCAGTTGATTACTAAATTAACCATGAACTTAACTCATTGGGTTTACCTTAGCGCCGCTTATCGCGGAATAGATCGCGTAGGGGGAAATGCGTATTCTTTGGTGGATGCGAAACTTACTGTAAATCCATCACGTAATTTTTCGATTTTTCTTGAGGGAAACAACCTCTTTAATACCTATTACATTGAGGCGGGCTATGTACAAATGCCTGGACGTTGGTTCAAGGCAGGCGTACAGGTTAAGTTTTATTAGTAGGAAATACTTTCCTCAAACACGGGTTCCCACCCCTTCCAATGATGCTTGAAGCCCAGTGTTTCATTGTGCCAGATAAAGGAGAAGGTTCCGCCGTATTGTTTTACCAGTGATTTTAGGGTTGAAACTTCTTCAATGGCTTGAATAGGAGATAGCTTCATGTATTCATTCAAGGTGCCATCCATATAGCAAAAGGGTTGTAATTCCAGCGAGGTGATTTCGTTGGTTTTCAAATTAAACCAAGGGGTCTGACGAGCAGTTCCCATACGAAATCCCGTAGTTTCTGCGTATCCCATGGAATAATCTATTTGAATATTCTGTTCAATTAAGCGATTGTAAGTCTCAGGAATTAGTAATCTTAGGAAGTGCTGTCTGCTAGTATTAATTTCTTTTTTCGTTAAATCCGCTAAGCGATGAATTTCATGCGTTAGGTTGGTCGCATTCGTGTAGGTGTCATACCCCGGGTGAATTCCGATTTTACATACAGATGCCAGCTTGGAAATGATCTCACCTTGTTGAGCATTGGTATAACTTAGATTTTTATTATAAGATCCAAAATCAGCAAGCAACCAAAAGCAGCGCGTTTCCGGATATTGTTCCGCGATTTGTGTAATCTGGTCAAAGGTATCAAAGGGATCTTTTCGATTTTGAATAAGCACCTGAATACGGTCTTTAACCCGATTAATGCGACCCATACTCAGGTCTTTTAGGATTCCAGCGATCGTTCGAAAAGTGCCTTTCCCTTTGTATGCAAACGTGGAGTCAATGTCAAAGGTGGGTTGAATGTTAAATTCTGAGGAAGGAACCGAGTCTATACCAATGAATTGTAATAGACTAAGTGCCCAGCGGTCACAAATTGGTTCATCTAACCAACCAAAAACGGATTGCATGCTGCATAAGGCAGGAAAACGGTCATGTTCATCTCGTTCCACCTTCCAATATTCTTCATAGCGAGACAATACAAAAAAGATGGAGGCTACAAGGTCCGGACATTCATTAAAGGACATGAATTCGATATCATCCATTGTTACTTTATCCAGCGAAATCTGATGAATCTCTTCTTCAAATAACAAGGAGCAAGGAACAAGGCTTGGAACATTCGGAAAAGAATGTGTCGAATAATTGAATTTTTGCTGGTTTGAAGTGCTGAAGTAGGTTAGGTCCGTGGTGAACTCATAACTCAAACCACGGGCATTAAACACAAAATCGAATGTGTATTTGAGTCGCTTGGTGAGTTGTTCAACAAATATCAGGGTCATAAATGTTCAATCATCAAACGACAAATTTCTTCGGAAGCATGCCCGTCACCAAAAAACGGGGGATAGGTGTAATCTTTTTTAGTGGTTAACTGATGGTAGGCCTCGATAAGTTTGTCCTCGCTAGAACCTACGAGTAGGGCGTTTCCATTCTCAACAATTTCAACCCATTCGGTTTGTTCCCGAAGAATGATGCAAGGTTTTTTAAAGAAAAAGGCTTCCTTTTGCACGCCTCCACTGTCGGTAATTACAAGGCTGCAGTTGCTTTCTAGAGAAATCATGTCTAGGAATCCGGCCGGGTCAATCACTTGAATTCTCGAGTTGTCCTGTAGTTCTTCTGCTACTGCGGGCTCCAACAGTTCCGTCATTTTCTTACGCGTTCTTGGATGCAAGGGCAACACAATCGCTTGATTTGAAATCCGTTGAATTTGCAATAAGCCCCGAATAATTTGATTTAGATGATCGGGCTTGTCGGTGTTTGAATCGCGGTGAATGGTGCAAAGGATAAATTCTCCAGGAGTGAGTTCTAGCTTTTCAACTAACCCTTGTTTTTCATTTGCTATACTCGAAAAATACATGCTGTTATCAAACATGATGTCTCCTGTTTTGAAAACCAGTGGATGATCAATGGATGCCTTTGAATGTATTGTCGTGCTAAATCCTTCTTTTATTAAATTGCTTAATCCTTGGTTCGTTGGTGAAAAGAGCAATGTAGAACAATGGTCGCAGGTTATTCTGTTGATTTCTTCGGGCATGGATTTGTTGTACGAACGCAATCCTGCTTCAATGTGAACGACTGGAATGTGGATTTTTGCAGCGGCAAGGGCACCGGCTAAGGTAGAATTCGTGTCTCCATATACCAACAAGGCGTCCGGCCGTTCTTTGAGTAAGATGGTTTCAATGCCTTCCATCATTTTGGCGGTTTGAGTACCATGGTTTCCGCTTCCTACGGAAAGGTTGTAATCCGCTTCAGGAATACCCATTTCGGTAAAGAAAATGGCAGACATGTTGTCATCATAATGTTGACCGGTATGGACAATTAGCTCTGTGATTTGGTCTTTGAAATGCGTATGAATTGCCCGACTAATTGCCGCGGCTTTAATGATTTGAGGGCGAGCTCCAATAATTGTAATGATTTTCATTCCTGATTTAATAAACCTTCATCGGCGAAGCTAAAGTAGCCAAAATCACTGTAAATGATGTGATCTAGAATAGGTAAATCAATGAATTTTCCGAATTTTCGATAGTTCATGGTAAGTCGAATGTCTTGTTCACTGGGCTTGGGATTGCCGCTTGGATGGTTGTGACAGAGAATAATTGCAGTTGCTTTATACTCAAAGGCTAATTTGAACAAAACGCGTCCATCAGCGACTGTTCCTGTAATTCCACCGCGAGAAAGCCGATGCGCGTGCAATATTTCATTGTTGTTATTAAGCAAGAGAATTAAAAACTCTTCATGTGTAAGCAGCGAAAAAGTGCGTTTTGCAAATCGATACACATCCCTTGAATTACGAATGATTTTACCTTGCATAGGGTCATGCGCTGAAAATCGTCTTCCCAATTCAAAGGCGGCCAACAGGGTGGATGCTTTTGCAGGACCAATGCCTTGAAAACGAGTGAGGGTATCTTGTGTGGCGCCAAAAAGACGGCTCAAATCATTTTTGGAATACACAAGAAGTTCTTGAGCCAGTTCCTTCGCATTTTTTTGATGGGATCCTTTTCCAAGGATTAATGCAATAAGTTCTGATTCTGTTAGGTTTCGAACACCTTGAGCAATAAGTTTGTTTCTTGGTTGATCGGAGGAGGGTAGTTGTAGTATGCGCATAAAAAAAAGCAGCGTCAATAACGCTGCTCTTTATACTTTCGTATGTAATGAGCTATTTTTTATAAAATGGTAACTTAACAACTTTTGCTAATACGCCTTTATCTCTGATCTCAATGTAGATTTCCGAATCTAGTCCCGCATGAGCAAGGTCAACATAACCTAATCCAATGGCGATTTTCATAGAAGGCGACATAGTTCCTGAGGTAACTTTACCGATAACTTGATTGTTTTTATCAAGAATCCGGTAGTCGTGGCGAGGAATTCCTCGTTCGATCATTTCGAAAGCCACTAACTTACGTGATACTCCTTGTTCCTTTTGCGCTTTTAGTACATCAGCATCCACAAAGTCTTTGGTGAATTTAGTAATCCAACCTAAGCCTGCTTCAATGGGTGAGGTGGTGTCATCAATGTCATTTCCATACAGACAAAATCCCATTTCTAATCGCAAGGTGTCTCTTGCCGCCAATCCAATCGGTTTAATGTCGTAAGATTTTCCCGCTTCGAATACAGCATCCCAAACAGCACTAGCAACTTCGTTAGGTACATAAATCTCAAAACCTCCAGAACCTGTATATCCAGTGGCAGAAATAAAGATGTTCTGTTGTCCTGCGAAGGTTCCTTTGGCGAAGGTATAATATCCCATATCGGATAAGTTTACCTCGGTTAGAGATTGCATCGCTTCTGCCGCTTTTGGACCTTGAATAGCTAACAAAGAATAGGCATCGGAAGCATTTTCCATTTCAACACCGTCGGTGTTGTGCGAAGAAATCCAGTTCCAATCTTTTTCAATATTGGAGGCATTTACAACTAATAAGTATTCTTCTTGACTAATTCTGTAAATGATTAAGTCATCTACAATACCACCTTTACCATTTGGCATACAGCTGTATTGAGCTTTCCCATCAAAAAGTACGGATGCATCATTGGTTGTAACGCGTTGGATTAAATCCAAGGCTTTTGGTCCCCTGAGGAAAAACTCCCCCATGTGCGACACGTCAAACACACCAACCCCTGTTCGAACGGTTTCATGTTCCGCATTAACCCCCTCATATTGAACGGGCATGTTGTATCCAGCGAAAGGAACCATCTTTGCATTCGCATCGAGGTGTTTTTGAAGAAGGGCAGTGTTTTTCATGCTTATCCTTTAACGCGTTCTACGTAAACGCCTGTTCGTGTATCAATTTTAATTGTTTCCCCATTATCAATGAATAAAGGAACTTTAACTTCAGCTCCGGTAGCGATGGTCGCTGGCTTCATTGAATTGGTTGCGGTATCTCCTTTAACACCTGGTTCGGTGTAGGTAACTTCAGAAACAATGTACATCGGTAAATCCACTACAAGCGGCGTTTCTTCTTCGGCGTGAAATAGGATATTCACTACCATTCCTTCTTGAAGAAAAAGTGGTTTTTCAATCATTTTAGAAGGAATATTTACTTGTTCAAACGTTTCATTATTCATGAAAACAAATTCGCTTCCTTCTTGATATAAGTATTGATATTCTCTATTCTCAATTCGCACCGGGTC
>Ga0315905_10006931_pt1 | contig 11510 bp, 7 predicted proteins | sample LakEriMetagenome_5_FD_203522 | JGI IMG/M metagenome (GOLD analysis project Ga0315905, IMG submission 203522) | Freshwater fungal communities from buoy surface, Lake Erie, Ohio, United States - Buoy 4 MA121 | ecosystem: Environmental > Aquatic > Freshwater > Lake | place: USA: Lake Erie, Ohio...
GGGGGCGGGGGCGGGGGGGGGGGGCGGGCGGGGGGGGCCCCCCCGCGGGGGGGGGGGGGGGGGGGGGGGGGGGGGGGGGGGGGGGGCGGGGGGGCGGCGGCTGCATGAGGTAGGGACCTCCTGGCTGCTGGTGGTAGGCGGCGTACGCGTGCTGCTGCTGCTGATGCTGCTGCGGGTGGTAGGGGGGCGGCGGGTGGAGCGGCGGCTGCATTGCGCCCCCGCCGTACGGGAAAAAGGGGGGCGGCGGCGGCGGCGCGCCGGGCCAGCCGCCGCCGGCCGTGGCAAAGGGCGGCGGCAGCGGGTAGGGAGGGGGCGGCGGATGCTGGTGCTGGGCGTAGTAGGCGTGCTGCTGCTGCGGGGGGCCCTGCTGCCGGTACGCGTGGTTGTTGTTGCCGTACGCGGGGCCGCCGCCGCCGCCGCCGCCGCCGCCGCGCGGGCCGCCCGAGCGATAGGGAGCCGCCTGCTGCTGCTGCTGCTGCTGGTGCTGCTGCTGGTGCTGGTGCGGCGGCGGCGGCGGCGGCGGCGGCGGCGGCGGCGGCTGCTGGCCCGCCGGCCGCCGCCACGCTTGCTGCTGCTGTTGTGGCCGCGGCTGTTGCTGCTGCTGCTGCTTGGGTTGCTGCTGCTGCTGCTGCTGCTTGGGTTGCCGAGGCGGCTGGCTGGGCGCCTGGCCGGGCGCTGCTGCGGCTGGTGGTGCTGCTGCCGCCGCCGCTTCCGTCGCCGCCGCCGCTGGTGCCGCCGACGCCGCCGCCGCCGCCGCCGTCGCGGCTTGCTCCGTCCCCGCCGCCGCTGCCGCCTCCTCCTTGGCCGCCGCCGCCGCCGCCGCCGCCGCCTGCGCCTCCTCCTCCTTCAGGGCGGGCGGCGGGCCGCGCGCCCACGCGCCGCGCGCGGGTGCCGCGGACATCGCGCGCGCTCTGCCGCGGGGGGGTGGGGGGGGCAAAATCGACCGCGCCGCTTTTGTTGTCGCGAGAGAGACGACAGGCGCTCTGTGTCTGTGCGCCGCGCTGAGATCAAGGCCGACGTGAAGTAAGGTCAGGTGTGCCGGTGTGTGTTCTGTTGCGATTCGAGGCGGTGTTTGACGGGCCAAGTCTGCGAGCGAGCGCAGGGATGCGCGGCGGCGGCGGCCAAACAGGCGCTCGCCGCTCGGCCGGCTCGCCGAGCAAAGGCTGCGCATCTGTCGGCAGCGGGCGGCACGTCCCCCCCAAAAAAGAAAACAATGGCTGCGGCCCCGTGGGCCCTCCTCGCCCAGCCCCCGCCCTTGTGGTGGCGGTGGTGGCTCGCCCCGGCTGCGTTTGTCATCGCCGTCGCAACTTTTCACTTGAGCGAGGGTCTGCTCGTTTTCACAATCAACCCCGACCAGTTCTCCCCCGCGCGCTCCTTCCTGATCAGCAAGCCGTACGTCCTGGCAATGTCCGCAGGCCTCGCCGAGTACCTCGCGGGTCTTTTTCTCTTCCCCGGGCCGAAAAGCGACAGCGCGCTCGCGTCGTGCGCCTTCGCGCTCGGCCTCGCGCTCGTCGCCGTCGGCGAGGGCGTGCGCAAGAGCGGCGTCCTCGCGGCCGGGCGCGCCTTCACGCACGACCTGCAGCCCGCGACGGGGCCCTTGCGCGTCCCGCGCGTCGTCCAGGGCGGCGTTTACGCGTGGGTCCGCCACCCGGGCTACCTTGGCTGGCTCCTGTGGGCGCCGGGGACGATGGTGCTGCTGGCCAACCCGCTGTCGGCGGCCGCCTTTGCCGCGCTGGCGTGGCGTTTTTTCGCGGCCCGCATTCCGCGCGAGGAGGCCCTGCTGCTGCAGATGTACGGCCAGGAGTACGCGGAGTACCGGCGCAGGGTGCCCACGCGGATGGGCATCCCGTAGGGAGGCAGAATGGACCGAAAGTCGTCAGAAATGGGAATAAAATATACATGGCTTTTTTTTTTGTTCGCCCCGATCTCCCGAGACTCAGCGTCCGACGCCCTCGTCGGCGGCGGCGGCGGCGTTCCGCGGCGCCGGGAACAGCCACCCGCTCAGCAGGGCGAAGATCCAGTCGAGCAGCGCCGTGAGCATGGCCTGGAGCGACGCGAGCGGGGAGGACGAAGAAGAAGAGGGAGCGGCGGCAACGGCGGCGGCCGCAGCGGCGGGAGCAGCGGCAGCGCCCCCCGCCGCCCCTTCCTCTTGCGGCGGCGGCTGCTGCGGCTTGGCCTTGGGCCGCGCGCCCAGCTCCTTGCGCAGCGCGGCCGTCAGCACGCGGTCGCCCGCGCGCCCCTCCTCGCGCAGCAGCCGCCGCGCCGCCGCGAGCTCGCGCGCCACGGCCGCCGCGTCCGCGGACAAGGACGAGGACGCCGCGGCGGCGGGGGGCGCCGAACCGCCCGCCGCCGCCGCCGCCGCCCCGGCCGCCGGCCCGCCCCCTCGCGCCGCCGCCGCCTCGGCTTGCTTGAGCAGCAGCTTCTGCGCGCGCTCCAGGTCCCCGATCGCGTCGCGCGTCTGCCCGAGCGCCAAGCGCGCCTTCCCCCTGCGAAAGTGCGCCTTGGCGCTCTGTGGGTCGTGCTCCAGGGCCTTGGCGCACGCCGCGATCGCCTCGCCGTGGTCGCCCAGGCGCAGGTGGCACGCCGCGATGTTGAGGTGGGTCGGCGCGAGCACGGCCTCGGCCGCCCTCAGGTGCGGCGTGCCCTCCTCGAGCTGCATGAGCAGGTCGTCGTCGACGTACGAGAGGGCGAACGCGTAGCACGACAGGGCGCCCGCCACGTCGCCCTCGGCGAAGCGGGCGTTGCCGCGCAGGCGGCGGCGCTCGGCGGCCTCGAGGCGCTCCTCGAAGAGCATCCCCCGGCGCGGGTGGTGGTGGGTCGTCGGGCCCGGGGCGGCGGCCGCCGCGCTGCCGCCCTCTTTTTCCTCGCCCTCGTCGTCCTCGTCGTCGTCGTCCGGCGGCTCCCACGCGACGAGCCGCACGTCGTACGCCAGCCGCGCATCGGGCGGCACGGACGGCCACGAGAAGGACCCGCGCGCGCCGTAGCCGTAGGACGGGTCCAGGACGTAGACGAGCGCGCGCTCGCCGCGGCGCATGGTGCCCGCCGCCAGGGAGAGGCCCGACTCGCGTCCGTCGGCGGCGCGGCGGCCGGCGACGATGGCGGCCGGGGTGGACCCCGCGGCGCCGCGCCCCTCGTCGCGCGTGTCCATGAAGGGCGCGGCGTCGCGGGCGGGGGCCCAGAGTTTGGTGGCGGGGGGGGTGGCTGCTGCTCCGTCCGCCGTCGCCGCCGCCGCCGCCGCTGCTGCCGCGGCGCCCGTGTCCGCCGACTCCTCCAGCACGCGCCCGACAAAGTGCACCAGGCACCGCGCGTGCAGGGCCGGCAGCTCGCCCTGCCCCTCTTCGAGGACGACCTTGAGCACGAGGCCGTCGGGCGTCACGCGCACGACCCCGGGCGCGTCCGGCGAGGCCGGGGCGGCGGGGATGGCATCGCCGAGCGTGCAGGACGGCGGCGCGCCGTCGTCGTTCTTGCCGTCGGCGGCGGCAGGCGCCGCGGCTTGTTTTTCTGCCTCCGGCGCCCCTGCCCGCCCGTCGGCCTTCGCGGGCGGGGGCGCGCCGTCTTGCGGGGCCGCGGCGGGCGCGTCCGGCCCTGCCTCCTCCTCCTCGCGCGGCGGGGCCATCGTCCCTCTCTCTCTCTCTCTCTCTCTCTCTCTCTCTCGGCCCCAACGGAGGAACCTCGCACCCGCGCGGCAAGGAGTTTTCAGTATCGAATCGATGGCTACGGCGCGCGCTGATGTGAAAGGTGGTGTGAAGGTGGTCGAAAACTAGTACCGTGCAGTGCGGAGAGTTGTGAGGAGGCGCGCTCGCGTTCGCGTCCTCTGCTCTTGCCGCGCGCCGCGCCATCCAACGAGGCCGCCGCCGGACAACCAACCCCGGCTGCGCCGCTCTCCTTCCACAGTGCGTCCGCCCGGACGACGTCAATCCCTCGCGCGCAGACACGTTTTGTGCTCTCGTCGCGTGTCTCTTTTTGGATTTACACGCACATTGGGGGGAGGGGGGAGGGGGGGTTCGTTGTCTCTCAAGGAAGGAAAGACACGACGACGACGACGTGGATAAAAAAAAAATTGGGAGGGGCGGCGCCAAAAAGGCCGCCTCACAGTGCAGGAGATCGTTCGTTCGTTCTTGACGGTTCGCGCTGGGCCGAAAGGGAGCCCTCCTCCACCTTCACATGTCCTCAGGCCCGCGGATCCCACCAGGCAGCCCGTTGCGGATCGGGTTGAGGTAGACGGGCGGCGCCGTCAGCCGCGGCGCCGCGCCGCCCGCCTTGGCCGCCTCGGCCTCAAACTGCGGCGACAGCGAGGCCGGCGGGACGTTCCACGTGGCCTTGTTGAGCCAGAGGCAGCCGTACGACACGCCCATGGTCGCGAAGATGAGCGGCATGACGCGGCCCAGGCCGATCTCGAGGAACTTGGCCGTCTTGGGCGGCACGCACGACGCCATTTTGCGGGTTGGTTTTAGGTGTGTGCCGTGTGTGGTTTGCCGCGGCGGTCTGCTGCTGCGTTGGTGGTTCGTGGTGTGTGCGACAGGAGGAGGAGGGCGGGGGGGCGGGGAATGAGGACGGGCTGCTGCTGAATCCGGTCGACAGCGCACGGCGTCGCCGCCGCCGACGACGAGGCGCGCGCGCGCGCGCACGCGCACGCCAAAGGGTTGTTGCGTCGTCGGCGCGGCGCGGCTTGGCGCGCGGGCTGGCGAAAGGACGGGCGGGCGGGCGCGCGGCCGGCTAGCCGTGATCGCGGTCGCGACCGCTGGAACGGCGCCGGGCGCGCGTGCCGGGAACACGCGAGACGGCGCGCGTGCTCGGAGAGGGCGCGCGTACCTTGTTTTGGGTCGATCGACGGAGGCAATGGGTCGTTGTTGTCAAGCTCCGCGCGCGTGACGGACGAAACTGAGCAGGAGTGGGAAGACGCAGGAGGACAGAGGGCAGGTACGTGATTGTGTGTAGTGCGAGTGTGTGGCGCCGTCGACCTGTGGTTGCGTCGGCGAGGAGCAAGCGCGAGGAGCAAGGCAGGACGAGAAGGCAGCACAGCGCTGTTCGCCACGCAAAGCGCCGCAACGCACACCTGTCGATCGATCTACCACGCAGCGCCACACTAGAGCACGCACGCATCGCCTGCCTCCGACATCCCATTGCCCCTGCCCCCCGCCCCCCCGATTGTAATGGGCGTCGCGTCCGCGGCGTCGTCGACCCGCCTGACGTCCCCACCCACACCACCCGCTGCCCGCCCGTCCGTGCCCCTCGCACCGCCCCTCGCGCCGCCTCTCCGCGGGCGCATGCTCGCCGGCCCCCGCGCGGTCGCCGCGCGCCTGCTGCTCAGGAGCGGCCGCCCATCGATCGCGCGCAGCAGGATGGTCGCCGCAGCGCCAGCGTCGGCGTCGCCGGCGTCGGCGTCACCGGCGGCGGCGGCGGCGGCGGCGGCGGCGGCGGCGGCCGCCGAGGCCGCCCCCGCTTCCTCCTCCTCCTTCCCGCCGCCCACCGCCACGCTCGAGACCCTCCCCTTCGACAACGAGTTCGTCCGCACCCTCCCCGCCGACCCCGTCACCACCAACGAGGTGCGCGTCGTGCGCGGCGCCCTCTACACGCGCGTGCGCCCGACGCCGCCCGGCGCCGACGACGGCCACGGCCGCGGCGGCGCCCCCTCGTCGTCGTCGTCGCCCTCCTCCGCCCCAACGATGGTCGCCTTTTCCCCCGCCGCCGCCCGCCTGCTCGGCCTCGACCCGCGCGAGCTCGCCCGCCCGGAGGCCGCCCTCGCCTTCTGCGGCGCGGCCTCCCTGCCCGGGAGCGACCCCTACGCCACGTGCTACGGCGGCCACCAGTTCGGAAACTGGGCCGCGCAGCTGGGCGACGGCCGCGCCATTGCGCTCGGCGAGGTGCGCGCCCCGCCCCCGCCCCCGCCCCCGCCCGCCGCCGCCGGCCTCCCGCCCGCCGCCGCCCCGCCGCCGCCGCCGCCCTCCCTCGAGGCCGCGAGCGCCCTCGGCTACGTGTGCGCGGGGGCGGGCGGCCTGTTCCCGCCCCCCGTGGTGGCGGCAGGGGACGACGCCGCCGCCGCCGCCGCCGCGGCTTGCCCCGCGCCGCCGCCCCCGCCCCCGCTCCCGCGCCCCGACCGCTGGGAGGTGCAGCTAAAGGGGGCCGGCGTGACCCCCTACTCGCGCCGCGCCGACGGCCGCGCCGTCCTCCGCTCCTCCCTGCGCGAGCTCGTCGCCTCCGAGGCCCTCGCCGCCCTCGGCGTCCCGACCACGCGCGCCCTGTGCCTCGTGGCCACCGGGTCGCCCGTGCTGCGCGACATGTTTTACGACGGCAACGCGCGGCTCGAGCCCGGCGCCGTGACGGCGCGCCTGGCGCCGTCGTTCGTGCGATTCGGGCACTTCGAGCTGCCCGCCTCGCGCGGCGGGGACCAGGTCGTCCTGGTGCGCGCCCTGGCGGACTACGTGATCCGCGCGCACTACCCGCACCTGCTCGAGGCGCACGCGGAAGACGCCGAGGCGGCGCGCGCGGCGTTTGGCGGCGGCGACGCGGCGGCCGCGGCCGAGCGCGCGGCCGAGGCGGTCGGGCGCGACGGCGGCGGCGGCGGCGGCGGCGAGAACGGCGGCGACGAGGAGGACGACGGCGCCCGCCACCCCCCGGGGAGCGCCCTGTACGCCGCGTGGCTCGGCGAGGTCGCCGAGCGCACGGGGCGCCTCGCCGCGGGCATGCAGTCGGTCGGGTTTGTCAACGGCGTGCTCAACACGGACAACTCGTCGATCCTCGGCCTGGCGATCGACTTTGGCCCCTTTGGCTGGCTGGACGCGTACGACGTCGGGTGAGGCGCGGGGGGGGGGGGGCGCGGCGACGGCCGCGGTCGTTTTCCGCGCGTCGGGCGACGACTCGGGGAGCCCGCGGCAGGGAGGGGCGGGGCGCGCGCGCGCCTCTCTCTCCTCGCCCGCGGGACTCTTTCGAGGCAAAAATAAAAAAAGAGGCGCCGGCGCCCGCGCGCGCGCTCTCTCTCTCACACACACACGCCTCTCGCGCCCCGCCCCCCCCGTCCCCGGGAAAAAAAAAACCGCACGCACACACACACAAAAAAACACACCAACAACACAGCTACACGCCCAACACGACCGACCTGCCCGGGCGCCGGTACGCGTACGGCCGCCAGCCCGCCGTCCTGCAGTGGAACGTGCTCATGCTCGCCAACGCCCTTTACGCGTCGGGCCTGGTCTCGCGCGCGCACGCCGAGCGCGCCGTCGCGCGCTACGCGCCGGCGCTGGGCGCCGCGTACGGCGAGTGGACGCGCCGCAAGCTGGGTCTGTTCTCCGAGGCGTCGTCGCCCGCGCTCGGGGGCGGCCCGGCGGTCCTGGGCGGCCACCCGCTCGCGGGCGCGCTGCTCGAGGCCATGCAGCGCGACGGCGCCGACTTTACCAACACGTGGCGCGCCCTGGCGTCGGTGCCGCTCGAGCCCGAGGAGGGCGAGCGCGAGGCGGCGGCGGCGGCGGCGGCGGCGGGCGCGCCCTCGTCCTCCTCCTCCTCCTCGCCCGGCCACGGCCTGCCCTCGGCCCTCGCGCGCGCCCTCGCGCCCTCAAAGGCCCTCTCGACGCCCGAGCGCGCGGCCGAGTGGCGCGCCTGGGTCTCCGCCTGGCGCGCGGCCCTGCGCGCCGAGGGAGGCCTCGCGCGCGACGACGCGGCGCGCCAGCGCCTGCAGCGCTCGGCGTCGCCCAAGTTCGTGCCGCGGCAGCACCTGCTGCAGGCGGCCATCGCGGCGGCCGAGGCGGGCGACGCCTCCGAGCTCGAGTCCCTGCTGGCCGTGGTCACGCGCCCCTACGACGAGCACGACGGGTCCGACGGGCTGCCGGCCGCGGACGCCAAGTACTGCTCGCCGCCGCCGCCGGCGTTCAGCTGCATGCTGTCGTGCTCGTCGTGAGAGGGAGAGAGAGGATGGGTATGGGAGGAAGGCGGGGCGGGGGGGGGGCGCGGGCGCGGGTTGTGCGCGCTGCGCCGCTTCGTCCGTCGGTGCGCGCGCTCGGCATTTCGCATTCTCGCACCGCGAGGATTTGCTTTTGGTTTGTTCCATTTGTGTGTTTTTTTGTTTGGGGGTTTCATTCGCCCCGCAAGGGGGCACGTGTTACCGCGCAGCAGCAGCAGCAGCAGCAGCAGCAGCAGCAGCAACAGCGTCGTTTCTCTTTTTGCCGCCAAACACGCACGCCCGCCTCCACCACCACCACCACCACCACGACTACTACCGCCTCTTGGCCACCGCCAGCTCGAGCGTGAAGACGAGGTCGCGGCGGAAGCCCGTCGCGCCGCCGCCCGCGCCCGCCGCCTCGTCGCCCGCCGCCGACAGCGCCTCCCCGACCTCGTCCAAGGCGTCCAGCTCGGCCGCCTGCCACAGCATGGCCTTGGCGTTCACGCGCTGGAGCGCGCCGGGGGGCACGACGATGCGGCGCACCCCGCCCTCCCGCATCGGCGGGAGCACGCTCGGCGACGGCGGCGGCGCTCCTCCTCCTCCTCCTCCTTCTGCGCCGGCGCCCCCGCCCCCCGACAAAACCCTGCCCCCGCCAAGCACGCCGTCGTCCCACGCGGCCACGCCGTCCCTCTCTCCGAGCTTCACCAGCAGCGGCTTCCCCCCGCCCAAGCCCCCGGGGGTTCGCGAGGTGAAGAAGGGCGGGTTGGGCGGCACGTACCCCGCGACGGGCGCGAGGGAGAACGAGGCCGAGGACGACGCCTGCCCCGCGGCCTGGGCCGCGCCCTTGCCCACGTCCCGGCGGTCGCCGAGGGCGATGACAAAGTGGACGCGGCTGAGGGCGTTGCGCAGGGGCTCGGGACCGGTGCCGACGGCCAGGTCGCACGCGAGCATGGGGACGCCGTCGTAGGTCGTGGAGATCGGGACGAGGTCGCACGGCTTTGCGGCGAGCGCGTCGGCTGTGATGTCGCCGGCGGAGGGGGTGGGAGCGCGCGGGGCGGCGGCGAGCGCGTCGCCCGGGGCGGAGGAGGACGCGAGGAGCACGAGGGCTGCTGTTGCCGCGGCCGCGCGCTGGGCGGCGGCGGCGAGCGGGCCCGGCGATGCAGTCGGGGCGGCGGATCGGCAGGCCGCCGAGGAGGGCGGGCGGGAGCCCTTGAGCATTGGCGTTTGTGGTGCGTGCGGTTGGAGAGGCGATGGGGGATGGTGGTCGATCGCCAATGCGGGCGCGGGGGATGAAAAAAAATGTCGACAAGTGCGACTACGCGCCTACGGTAGTGACAGACGATGGAAGGTCGAAGCAGGGAACTAGTACGATCGCGACGAGCGGCTGAGAGGGCTTGACAAAAGAGCAGCAATCGCTTGGTCGCGGCGACGGACGCGCCCCCGACGCCCCGCTCGTTCGCCGACCACGCGCTCGCCCCCGCGTTTCCGCTCCGCGGCCACTTGAGCTTGTGCCATCGCGTCCACGCGTTGCCATGCCCGATGCCTTGTCGGTCCTCATTTCCCCACACGGCCTCGTCTCTCCGAGCCCGACTAATCACACGCTCCCGCGCACCCGATCTCCTCCTGCCTTGCCGCGCATCAGTTTCGAAAAGCGGAGGAGGGGGGAGAGTCACGCAGCTGTCGCACGCGCGCGCGGCGAGCCCCCAACCCCCCACCCCCCGATCAATATGTCGTCGCTCGCGCTCGTGGACACCTTCTTCCCGGCCACCGCCTCCCTGCTCCCGCACGCCGTGCGCGACGCCCTCAGCCCCGCGTGGGCCTCGGCCGCGTGCCCGGCGCCGTCGCTCGCGCTGCCGCCGCTGCCGCGCCGGCTGGGCGGCTCGAGCGGCGGCGCCGCCGCCGCAGCCTCGTGGCCCTCGCTCCTGGCCGTGACGCTCGCGGGCGCGCCCCTCGCGCTCGCGCTCGCGTCGCGCCTCGAGCGCCGCGCCGCGGCAGCAAGAACCGCGCCCGCCGTCGCCGAGGAGCTGCGCCTGTGGCGCGCGGCGTGCGTCCTGTTCGCGGGCATGAACGCGGCGGCCGCGCTCGCGCACTGCGTGCTGCCGCCGGCGACGGGCGGCGACCCGCTCGCGTGGCCGCTGCGGCTCGCGCGCGCGGCCGACGTCGCGTGCACGGGCGCGGCGTCGACGTTCCTGATCGCGGCGAGCGCGGCGCGGCGGGCGGCAAGGAGGGGACGTGAGAACGGCGGTGCGGGCGCGGACGGCGCGCGCCCTCGCCGCCTCCTTGCCACGGGCGCCGCGCTCGCCGTCGCCGCCGTCGCTTTCGCCGGCAACGCCGTGCCCGCGGGCGTCGCGGCCCGCGCCGCCGCCGCCGCCGCAGCGGCCGCCCCTTCTTCGGCCTCCTCCTGGCCCCGCCGCGCCGCTCTCGCCGCCCTCGCGCGCGGGCAGCTCCCCCTGGCCAACGAGGCCGCCTACCTCGCCCCCACGCTCCTGGCCGCCGCGCTGCTGGCGCTCAGCGACGTGCCGCGCGCGCCGCGCCGGGTGCTCGCCGCGCTCCTTGCCCCCGTCGTCGGCGGCGGCGGCGCGCGGTCGCGCCGAGCCCGAACGGACACGTGGGCACTGGGGGCCGCGGCCGCCGCCGCCCTCGCGCTCGCGTCCCTGGCGCTCGACGCGCCCGCGTGCCGCCTGCTCGGCCCTCGGGGGTTTGCCGCCGGCGCCAATGGCGTGACGGCGCTGTTCGTGGCGTGCGACCTGGCGTTCGTGGCGCTGACGGGGTACGCGCTCGCGGCTGCGGAGGAAGGGAGAGAGGGGCACGAGGAGGGCGGCAAGGCGGCGCGGCAGCTGCGCGGCCCGGTGCGCGTGACGGCGGTGGCGACGGCGGCGCTTGCGCTCCCTGCGACGCCGGCCGCCGCGGCCAAGGCGCGGCGCCGCGAAAAGGCGCGCTGACGTCCCACGCTCGCTCAAAGCCCATTTCATTTCGTGCATCCTCTTTTCGGCTTTGCAAATCAGTGAACACTCGATGCGCTATGCAATCTCTCCTTTCCCTCCTTCCTTCCTCCTCCTCACTACGACGAAAAGAGCGGCCGCCGCGCCGAAGGGCGCCGAGGCGGGGGGGACTTGCCGTCGCCGCCGCCACCCGCCGGCGGCGGCGGCTGCTGCTGCTGCTGCGGCTGCGGCGGCGGCTGCTGCGGCGGCGCCGCCGCAGCCGCAGGCACATCCGAAGGCACAGGAAACGGCAGGCGCGACAGCAGGCCCAGCTCGTCCTCGGGCGTCAGCGCCGCCGCCGCCGCCGCGCGGCCGTACGTGTCGGCGCCGGCGTCGCCCCCGGCCCCCGCGCCCGCCTCGGGCGCCGCCGCCGCGCCCCCCGCCGACGCCCCCAGCGCCCCGACCCCGCCCGCCGAGTGCAGGGCCGCGTCCTTGAGGCGCCGGATCAGCTCGGCCGTGGCGAGGTCGGCTGGCAGCGGCGGCGGGGGGGGCGGGGGGGTGGGGGCGCGGGCAGCAGCAGCAGCAGCAGCAGCAGCAGCACCGCCGCCGCCGCCGCCGCCGCCCGCCGCCTCGGCCGCCCCCCCCCCCCGCCCCCCCCCCCCGCCCCCCCCCCCCCCCCCCGCCGCGCGCCGGCGCCCGGGGGGGGGGCCCGGCGG
>Ga0315905_10006933_pt1 | contig 11509 bp, 4 predicted proteins | sample LakEriMetagenome_5_FD_203522 | JGI IMG/M metagenome (GOLD analysis project Ga0315905, IMG submission 203522) | Freshwater fungal communities from buoy surface, Lake Erie, Ohio, United States - Buoy 4 MA121 | ecosystem: Environmental > Aquatic > Freshwater > Lake | place: USA: Lake Erie, Ohio...
GCCCCCCCCCCCCCCCCCCTCCTTGCGCCATCGTTTGACGTTTCATTTTGTCTGGCCCGACGACGGCGGCGCATCGAATGCGCCCCCCCTTTTTTGTTGTGTTTTTTGGCTCCGCGCGCAGGGATGTGGGCGGCAGGAGCAGGAGCCATGTGCGGGGAGGGGAGGGGGAGATGGCGTGCGGCGGGGCAGGGAGGGCGGCGCGGAAGGAGGGACCGGCGAGCGAGCGTCGTTCTCGCCCCCCCTGGGCGCGCCGGCAAAAAGGTTTTTTGGGCCCTCCCCCTCTCCGCCTCTTCTCTCTCTTCTCTCTCTCTCTCTCTCCGCCCGTGTTCCCCCCTCTTGGATGCGCTTCCTCGAGACCGCCCGATTCCACACACTGTAGACTACGCTCAATAGACGCGATGTGAAGAAAAAAGAAAGATTTTGCAGACGGGTCTCGCTCGCAGCGGAGGGCGCGGGGGGGGCTCGAGAGAGTCGACAGCGCCTTTACACACCCCAAAAAAAAATCAACAGAGGGGGGGGCGCGCGCCTCTCGGATGGGCGAGGGCGACGGCACGCTCGCGCTCGCTCGCTCGCTCGTTTCACCGCCGCTGCGCGGGCGGACGCAGCAGCAGCTTGCGCGACCCGCTCCCACGGCCACCTCCACGGCGCCCCCCGCGGCCGCCCCACGACAGGCCGCCGCCCCACGACAGGCCGCCCGGCTCGCTGCCGACGCCGCTGATCAGCCACCGCCGCTTGCCCACGCGCGACGACAGCACGCGCATCGACTGGATCACCTGGCCGTCCGCAAACGTCCCCTCGCGGCTCGTCGAGATCGGGTGCACCCCGGCCACGTCCCAAGAGCCGACCGACCACAAGAACGCCGCGTCCACGGGCCACCGGCGCTGCCGCCGCCCGGGCGGCGCGCCGAGGTAGTCGATCAGCGCCCGCGACCAGCGGCGGCGGTACGCGCGCAGGTCGTCGCGGCGCCACGGGTCCTGCGCGCGGTTGTACACGGCCCAGATGCCGTTGAGGGGCAGGGCCGCGGCCTCGGCGATGCTCTGAGCGGGCGTCTTGCCGTCGCCCTGGGCGCCCCCGAGCCCGACCTCGGAAAAGAGAAAGTCGCGGCGCGGGCCGCGGACGAGCCGGCGCAGGTCGACGCCCCAGAACGACAGCTCGCGCTGAGTTGTGTCGGCCGCGGCGTCAAACATGGGCGCCCTGGGGCCCGACAACGACGACGACGACGACGACGACGACGAGGCGCCGCTGCCGCCATCCCCGACGGGCGCGTAGTGGCTGATGCCGAGGACGTCGGCCTGCTCAAACAGCGCCCGGATGCCCGGGACGTCGTGCTCGGCGAGGATCTCGTCGCCGCGCTCCGCAAAAGCCGCCGCGTACGAGGCGTTGTACGCGCGGTCGGTGCCGGCCTCGCCCGTGACCGGGAAGCAGTCGCCGCACATTTTGTTCCAATGGATCGCCACGCCGACGCGCACGCGCGCGCGCCCGGCGGCATTGGCGGCGGCGGCGTCGGCGGCGGCGGCGTCGGAGGCGGCGGCGGCGTCCTGCTGCTGCAAAATCCCGCGGTACTTGCTCATCAGCTCGGCAAACGTGCGCGGGTGCTTGAAGAGCGCGCGGCCCATCTCGCCCGACACCATGAACCACGCCTTGGTGTCGGGCTGCATCGCGTCGCGCAGCGCGTCGGCCGCGGGCCTGACGACGACGTCCTCGTACGACCACCCGCCGTACTTTGCCGTGGGATCAAAGTCGAGCACGTTGCGCCACGCCTCGTGCTCGCGCGCGTCGACGTGGTTGAGCACCTGCAGGCCGTGGATCCCCTGGGACACCGCGTACGCGAAGCAGGCCTGCAGGCCGCGCTGCCAGCGCGCCACCAGCGCGTCGGTCGGCGGGACGTAGCTGCCCGCCGGGTCCTTGAACGCGTACGACTGCACCCCGCTTGACCCGCCGATCCAGTGCACCGTCGGGACGACCGAAAAGTACACGTTGTCGACGCGGCGCGCGCGGTCGACGGCGTACTCGCACGGCGTCTGGCGCCGCCCGTCGATCTCTTGCGGCTCCAGATCCTCGACCGTCGTGACGACGAGCGAGTTGGACAGCTCGACGGGGCGGCTTGTTTTTGTTTTTGTTTTTAGTTTTGGTTTTGTTTTTGGTTTTGTTGTTGGTGGTGTCGGTGTCGGACGTAGGGGGCGGGCGGGGGGGGGGGGGGGGGGGTTTATAGTGGGGCCCGCCAACGCCAAACCCCGCCCCCCCCCCCCCCCCGCGCTGGGGGCCGTCGAGCGCTCTCGCGCGCGCCCCGTCAGCGCGTTGCCTCTTTTCCTCCAACCAAGCTGTGTGGTCCGGTCCGCGCCCCCCCCCCACCCACCCACCCAAAAAACAAGCAGCAGCGACTCACCCGTACGCTGCCGCGCCGCGCGCGGCCAGGGCCAGGCCCAGGGCGACGGCCGCTGCGGCTCGGGCGGCGCGCGCGCGCGAGCGCCGGGCCATTTTTGCCGCCGAGGGGAGGCAGGCCGCCGGCCTGTCGTGGCGGCGGGCGGCGAGGACACCGGTCAGTCCCGCGCTCCCATGTGCGCGCGCGTGGCGCTTTGGTCCCTCGAGATCGGGTCGGGGAGGGCTAGTACCGATGGTCTGCACCTCTACAGGGCCCAGGGAGGCGACCTGGAGGGCGCGAAGGGTTTGGGGGAAAGGGCGGGTGAGCAAGGAGGAGCAGCAGGCCACGGCAGGAGGAGCAGGCAGGCCGCTTTGCCCCCCGGCAGCCCGCTTTGGCCCGCCCAGCAGCGCCGTACGACACGCGCAAACAGACTCAGAGATGCAGGTGTTTCCCGCGTGCGCCGTGGTTTTGGTGGCGCCTGGGGGCCTCGTTCTGGCGTTTGGGGTCGGGGAAAGGAGAGAGCTCCGGGAGCGACAGGTCGTCTCTCGCGCCTCGCGCGCGCGCGCGACACTCACACCACGAGGACGGCCGAAAACGACGGCGTTAGCAGTCTGGGATCATAGAGCCGAGAAGTACGACGCGTTGTGGGTCGAAGCGGGCTCTGGCGAGGCTCTCGGGGGGGCGGGGCTCTTGAGAGTTATGGCCGCCGCGCCCCCTCCCGCCCGTCCGCGCTCGCCTCCTCCTCGGAGCGGCGCGGCGACCGCCTCCTCGTAGCGAGCTCTGAAAGCGCCGCCGCTCACGCGCGCCCCCAACCCACCACACGTCCTCCTTGTACCACCCCCCCCCGACCCACCCACGATCGAGCAGTTGTACCACCGCCCACTCGCCCTCCTGTGACGTAAACGCGCTTGCTCCGCGCGTTCGACCCAAAACCAGACCCCCTTTCGACCTGTGTTGGCGCTGACCTCGTTCCGGCGACACCGCACACGTGCGCCCCTGCGCGCCCGCGCCCGGTGCTGCTTCCAATTGCACCGGTTCGCAGCCGACCTGTCCCGTACAATCACCCCATCCGCACCCCCCACCCGGGCAGCACTCGCCATGAGCGCGCCCGCGGCGATCGAAGGGCCTCCTCCTCTTGCCCCCCACCGCTCCGCTCCGCTCGCCATCCCCTCTGCCTCCTCGGACGACAACAACAACGCCACCGCGGCCGCGTGCGAGCTGGCCAACTCGCTCGACCGCTCGTTCCACGGCGGCACGTCCGCGGTCGCGTCGCTCCTGAGCCTCCCGCGCGTCGACAGCGACGCGTCGGTCGGCAGCAGCAGCAGCGGCCAACAGCAGCAGGCGCCCCGCGCGCCCGAGCCCGCCGCCGCCGCCGCCGCCGCCGCCACGAGCAACAACGACGCCGCCGCCGCCGCCGCCGACGGCGACGGCGACGACGACCCGCCCACGTGCCGCATGTGCTGGAGCCCCGCCGACCCCCCTCCCGCCTGCATCGCGCGCGTCGCCGCCGCGGCGTCGGCCGCCAACACCCCCTTGGCGGCCGCCCTCGCCGGCGCCCGCCTCATCTCCCCCTGCGCGTGCAGCGGCTCGATGGCCTTTCTGCACGTGCGCTGCTTGGCGGCGTGGCAGGCGTCGCTGCTGCGCCGCGGGATGGCCGGGCGGGCGGCCCGGTGCGAGCTGTGCGGGTGCCGCTACCGCGAGCGCGCGCCCGCGGCGCTCGTCTTGCACTTTGCCAAGGGCGGGCAGGCGCTCACGCTGCCGCCGCCGCCGCCGCCGCCGCCGCCGCCAGGGCCCCCCGCGGTGCCTGCTGCCGAGGGGGAGGCCGTGGCTGCTCCTGCGGGCGGTGGTGGTGGGGGCGGTGCCGCCGAGCAGCAGCAGCAGCAGCAGCAGCAGCAGCAGCAGCAGCAGCAGCAGCAGCAGCAGCAGCAGTGGCAGCAACGACCGCACCAGCAGCAGCAACTCGACGAGCACCAATCGGGCCCGCGCCGCCGCGGCGCGGCCGGCAGAATGATCCGCCTCGCGACCAACGCGGCGCGCGCCGCCGCGTCCGACGCGCGCGTGTGCCGCTCCGCCGCGGCCTCTCTGCCCTCGCTGCTGCTGCGCGGCTGGCGCGCCTACGCGCTCGCCGCGGGCGCCCTGCGCGCGCTCCGCGGCGGCGCGCGCGGCCTGCGCCTGGGCGCGGCCGCGGGGCACGCGCTCGCCGCCGAGCAGGGGCGCGTGCTCGCCTCGTTCGCCGGATCGCTGTCGTCCGTCGTGGGCGCGCCGGTCGCCCGCGTGCTGTGGCTGCACGCCATGGGCGCCCTCGCCTTGGGGATGTGCACCGAGGTCGCGTACGCGGCGCTCGTGGGCGCGGGCGCGGGGGCCGCCTTGGGCTTTGCGCAGGGCGCGGCGGGCGCCGCGCGCGCGACGGCGCGCCTGTCGGGGCGCGTCGGCGCGGGCGTCGCGGGCGTGGCCGTGCGCGCGGCCGTGGCGGCGCACGCGCAGCAGCACGCGGGCCGGCGGCGCCTCGTGGCCGCCCTGGCGGCGCACCCCTTGCTCTGACACACGATTGACAAACACAGAGACGCGCATTGGGTCCCCCTTGCCTTACTCGCACACACACACGGTTTGTTCCCTTACTCACCTCGGTCGGTCGTCGTCATTCGCCCCCGCGCCCCCGCGCGAATGCACAGACGCATCCGCCCTCCCTTCCCCCCCCCCCCCTAATTCTTGCCGCGCCGCCCTTCTTGTCTGGACGGCAGCGGGAGCAAGGGGGGACGGAGGGGGTGGCGGCAGCCGGCGGGCGCGCGCTCGTTTCCCCCCTCTTTTTTTTTTCTTCCCCCCTTCCTGATCGCGCGCGCGAAATTTTCCCTCGTCGTCGTCGTCGTCGTCGTCGTCGTCGTCGTCGTCGTCGTCGTCGTCGTCGTCGTTGTTTCTGATCTGTACACCACACCTGTAACACAAACCCCTACTTCTTCCCGCCGCCCTTGGCCGCCGACCCCTTCTTGCCGCTGCCCTCCCCCGAAGCAGCGGCCATCTGAAGCGCCTTGCGCACCCCCGTCGTGAGGCCCGTGTCGGCGAGCGCCGCGCCCGCGACCCAGCGCACGGCGGGCGGGGCGGCAACGGCAGCAGCAGCAGCAGCGGTGGCGGCCGCGCATCCCTCGTCGCTCTGCGTGGCCTCGTCGTCGTCGTCGTCGACGTCGTCGTCGTCGTCCTCCTCCGCCTCGCTGCTGGCGGCGCGGCGCTTCTTGCCGGCGGCGGGGGCCGGCGGCGGCGGCGCCACGGCCTCGGCAGCGGCCGCCGCGCCGCCAAACAGCGCCGCGGCGGCCGCGGCAAAGTCGCCGCCGCCGCCGTCGCCGCCGCCGCCGCCGCCGTCGGCAACGGCCCCCTCTTCGCCGCCGCTGTCCGCCACCGCGAGCGTCAGCGCCTCGACGTGCATCGTCTGGCGGATGTGCGAGAAGATGTGGACGGCCGAGCCGAGGTCGCGACGGCTCACGAGGCGGAGCGACGGCCGCGGCTCTTCGCCGCCCCCGCCCCCGCCCCCGCCCGCTCCTCCCTCGGCCGCCGCCGCCGCCATCGCGCGCCGGTAGGGCTCGCCCAGCAGGCGGCCCAGCAGCCCGTCCGCCGCCTCGCGCCTCGAGGTGCGCGAGGGGGCGGCGGCGGGCGCCGGCCCCGCCGCCGCGCCCCCCCCCCCGCCTCCTCCTCCTCCTCCCCCGCCGGCCACGTCGGACAGCACGACGGCGGGGCACTCCCACAGGCCCGCCAGCAGCCCCCGCGCGGGGCGCTGCACGAGCAGGTAGGCCGTCCCGGACGGCCCCGCGGCCGCCAGGGCCGCCGCCTCGCCCCCGGCCGCCGTGGCCCCGCCCGTCGCGCTGCTGCGCACAAAGCCCGCGAGCGAGCCCTTGTTGAGCCTGCCCGGGGCGGCGCCCTCGGGGGCGCCCGCCGCTCCCCCCCCGCCGCCGCCGCCGCCGCCGCCGCCGCCCCCCCTTTTGGTCTCGCGCACCAGCCGCAGCACGCACACGGCCACGGCCTGCTCGCGCTTGGCGGCCTTGGCCGCCTTCTCCGGGTAGGCCGTCACGGGCGGCGGCGCCTTGCTGCCCCGCCGGCTCGCCGCGGCCTCCTGCGCCTCCCACGCGGCCACCGCGCCGCGGGCCGCGCAAAAGGCCGCGACGGGGCACGCGCCGCACTCGGGCGCCTGCGGGCGGCACACGGTCGCGCCCAGCTCCATCATCGCCTGGTTGTGGCACCCCGGGCGCGCGGGGTCGAGCAGCTGGCCCGCCAGCGCCGCGTGGAGGCTGCTCAGCCTGGCCGGGTCCCCGCCCACGGCCCGCAGCCGGCTCACCACGCGGATCACGTTGCCGTCGACCGCCGCGGCAGACGGCACCGAGGCGTCGCCAAACGCGATCGACGCCACCGCGGCCGCCGTGTAGGGGCCCACGCCCGGGATCGCGCGCATGCCCTCCGCCGTCTCGGGAAACAGCCCGCCCAGGGCGCCGACGACGTGCCTGGCGCCCGCAAGCAAGAAGCGCGCGCGCCGGTAGTACCCCAGCCCCGCCCACAGCTCGTTCACCTGCTCCTCGGTCGCCGCCGCCAGGGCCGCGACGTCGGGCCAGCGCGCCACCCACCGGTTGAAGTAGGGGACGACCGTGGCGACCTGCGTCTGCTGCAGCATGATCTCGGAGACCCAGACGCGGTAGGCGAACTGTTGCGGGGGCAGCTCGCTCTCGGGAGGGGCCGGGGTTGCTGCTGCTGCGGCGGCGGCGGCGGCGGCGGTCGCCGCCGCTGCTGCTTCCGCCCCCCCCGCCGCTTCCCCGAGGCGCGAAAAGGGGTTGCGGCGCCAGGGCAGCACGCGGTGGCCGCGGTCGTACCAGTCGAGCAGGCGCGCGCGGAACGCGACGCGGTCGGCCTCGTCGAAGGAGTGGGCGGCGACGGCCGCGGCCGCGGCGGCGTCGGCGGCCGAGGCCTTTTTCGTCTTGGTGGTCGCGGCGCCGCGCTTTTTCGTCGCAGGCGGCTCGGCGGCGTTGGCGGCGGCGGCGGCGGCGATTGCCTTGCCGTCGTCGTCGTCCTCCTCCTCCTCCTCCTGCTGCTGCTGCTTGGGCGGCGACTGCTGCTGCTTATCCTCATCTGCCTCCTCCTCGACCTTGGGCTTCTTGACCGCCGGCTGCTGCTGCTGCTGCTGCTGCTGCTGCTGGTCGGACGAGTTGGTGCGTTGGCGCGGCCCGGCGTCGCCGCCGCCGCCGCCGCCGCCTGGCGCGACGCCATCGATGGCGACGCCGACGACCGCCATCGGCGCCTCGTCCTTGGCCATCTTGGCGACCTCCGGAGGCGCGATCTGAGGCGCGGCGGCCGCCCGCTTGACAAAGGCCGCGAGCGTCGGCTGCGTCGTCTTGCCCATGATGGCGAGGGCGGGCGCGGGTGGTCTCGGGGGGGCTGGTGGTGAGAGCAGCCGAGGCGCGGCCGCACTGCTGGGCGCGCGCAGGAGGGCGAGCAGGCGCGTCGTCGTGGTGGTCGTCTTCGTCAGGGACGAGCTGAGCATGCAGAAGTAGGGCGATGTGTGACAAGCGCGCGCGGGCGCAGTACCAGCGGAGGCGTGGCGAGAGCTGCGAGCGCCCGGCCATTTGAACGGCCGGCGTCGCCTCCGCGGCGTCTTGCCGCCCGCCGTCGGCGCGCGACGCCGACCAAAACCCCTCAAAGAGCGGCGCCGCTTTGGCTCTCTCTCTCTCTTGCCCACAAAAGCACCCGCAACGGACAACCACGACCGAGTCAGAGCAGCCCCGCAGCGCCCCTGATCGCTGTCGCCTGTCTCACCCTCGGACCAGCCCGCCCCACACACCGCGCGCGCGCGCGCGAGAGAGAGAGCGAGCCTCTCCCCCCGACCGAAAAGGCGTCCGCCTCCGTCGCCGCGCCCCTTGCCAACCGCGCGCCGCGGTCGACCTTGAGCCATGCGCGCGGCGCAGCAGCTTGCGCGCCGCCTGGCGCTGCAGCAGGTGCGTTGCTCGGACCATTGCTCGTGCCAAGCGTCGCGGGCGCCCGCGAACAAGAACCGCTCTCTCCCTTTCTCCGGGAACAAAACCCTCGTCCGCTCAACCGCCCCCCCTCGACAACACCCCCGCCGGAACCACGACCACACCACCACGACACAGGCAGCCGCACAGTCGTCGGCGGCGACCAGCCAAGCGAGCACAAGCAGCAGCGCCGGCGGCCTGCTGATCCGCCACAGCCAAGCCCGGTCGCTCGGCGGGGGGACGACGACGACGACGGCGGCCGCCGCCGCCGATGCGCGGGCCGCGTTTGCCGCCCGGCCGCTCGCCGGTGGCCGCGCGCTCGCCGCCTCGCCGTCCACCTCCTCCATCACCCCCCTGGCCACCGCCGCGTCATCGTGCCACCGGCAGCCGCAGCAGCCGCAGCAGCAGCAGTGGCAGCAGCAGCAGCACCGCCTCCTCCACGCCCCCTCGGCCGCCGCCCTCTACGCCGCCGCCCGCTCCGACGTCGTCGTGCCGCCCATGGGCGACTCGATCTCCGAGGGCACCGTGGCGGCCGTGCTCAAGAAGGCGGGCGAGGCCGTCAGCGTGGACGAGGTGGTCGCGCAGATCGAGACGGACAAGGTGACGATCGACGTCAAGAGCCCCGTGGGCGGGGCCGTGACGGACGTGCTCGTCAAGGAGCAGGACACGGTCGTCGTCGGGCAGGCGGTCGTGCGCGTCGAGGAGGGCGCGGCGGGCACGGAGTCGGCGGCGGCCGCCGCTCCGGCCGCGGCGGCCGCCGCTGAGCCGGCGCCGGCGGCGGCGGCGGCGGCGGCTGCCGCACCTGCTGCGGCGGCGGCCGCCCCCCCACCCGCCGCCGCCCGCAACGCCCCCTCCGCCCCGCCGCCCCCGCCCGCCGCCGCCGCCGCCGCCGCCTCCACGGCCGGCACCGCCGTCGGCGGCAGCGCCAAGCGCCCCGAGCGCCGCGTCAAGATGACGCGCCTGCGCCAGCGCGTGGCCGAGCGCCTCAAGGGCGCGCAGAACACGTACGCCATGCTCACCACGTTCAACGAGGTCGACATGACGGGCCTCTCCGAGATGCGCGCGGCGCACAAGGACGCCTTTCTCGAAAAGTACGGCGTCAAGCTCGGGTTTATGAGCGCGTTTGTCAAGGCGGCCGCGCTCGCGCTCAGCGAGGTGCCCGCGGTCAACGCCGTCATCGACGGCGACGAGATCGTCTACCGCGACTACGTCGACGTGTCGATCGCCGTCGCCACGCCCAAGGGGCTCGTCGTGCCCGTCCTGCGCGACGCCGACCAGCTCGACTTTGCGGGCGTCGAGCGCGCGATCGCCGGGCTCGGGCGCAAGGCGCGCGACAGCACCCTCAGCGTCGACGACATGGCGGGCGGCACCTTCACGATCAGCAACGGCGGCGTGTACGGCTCGATGCTGTCGACGCCCATCATCAACCCCCCGCAGAGCGCGATCCTGGGCATGCACAACGTCGTGCAGCGCGCGGTCGTGCTGCCCGGCGGCAGGATCGAGCCGAGGCCCGTCATGTACGCGGCGCTCACGTACGACCACCGCCTGATCGACGGGCGCGAGGCGGTCACGTTCCTCAAGCGCGTCAAGGAGACGGTGGAGGACCCGCGGAGGCTGCTGCTGGGGGTGTGACGATCGACGATTTGGCTGGCGACTGGCCTGAACGATCGTTTTGAGGGGGCGCCGCGTGAGGAGGAGGAGGAGGAGGAGGAGGAGGAGGAGGAGGAGGAGGAGGAGGGGCGATCGCCGAGGGACGGGGGGACTTGGGCGACGCGACGCGACGCTCCCGCCCGGCCGCCGGCGCCGCCGCCGCGCTCTCACGAGAAGGACCAAAAACACACAAAAAACACGAAAAAATGGCGCACGCCGGAGTTCTTCTCCTCCCAATGCGTTCCTTATAATGACTCTCTGTGAAGAAGAAGAAGAAGCAGACGATCAACAACAAAAAAAGCAATTCGAGAGCAACTAGTTCCTCGGGTGCTGCTGCCTCCTCGCTCGAGCGCCACCACCCGCCCAGCCCCGATCCCCGCTGCTGGTGCCTTGCCTCCTGCCGCCGCCGCCGCCGCCGCTGCCTTGCCTCCGCCCCTGCCCGCCAGAGGCTGCAGCGGGACCCGCCCCCGGCCCTTGGACCGCCGCGGCCGCGGCGGCGGCGGGCGCGCTCAGCTCGCCCGCGCGCACGGCCGCCGCGGCCACGGCGCGCATCACGGCCGACCGCAGGCCCGCCTCTTCCAAGACCTGCAGCCCGGCGATCGTCGTGCCCGCGGGGGAGCACACGCGGTCCTTGAGCACGGCCGGGTGCATGAGCGCCAGGGGGGACGAGCCGCCGCCGCCGCCGCCGCCGCCGCCGCGTCCGCCCGACGCCGGGTCGCCCGACTCGAGCACCATCTTGGCCGCGCCCAGCGCCGTCTGCGCCGCGAGCGCGAGCGACGCGTCGCGGCTCAGCCCCGCCGCCACCCCGGCGTCCGCGAGCGCCTCGATCATCACGTAAAAGTAGGCGGGGCCCGAGCCCGACACCGCCGTGACCGCGTCCAGCAGGGCCTCGGGCACCTTGATCACCAGGCCCCCAGGCTCGAGCAGCGCGCGCACGCGCCCCTCGTCCTCCTCGGTCGCGCGCGCGCCGAGCGCGTAGGCGGAGGCCCCTGCCCCTACAAGGAGGGGCGTGTTGGGCATTACGCGCACGACGCGCGTGCCGGCGGGCAGCGCGCGCTCGTACGTCGCGAGCGTGACGCCCGCGGCGATGCTGACGACCAGGTGCTTGTCGGGGACGAGGTGCGGCCGGAGGGCGGCGAGCACCTCGGGCACGCCCTGCGGCTTGACGCCGATCAGGACGATGTCCGAGGCGTGCGCGACGAGCTCCGCGCCCCCCGCCGCGGCCGCGGCAAACGTGGTCTCGATTCCCACGGCCCTGGCGAGCGACGTCGAGTGGTCCGAGGCGCACACGCCGCCGCTGTCGATGCAGCCGCGGTCCAGGAGCGCGCGCACGAGGGCCGAGGCCATCTGGCCCGCACCGATGAGGCCGAGGCGCTCGGTCATCATCATGGTCGACGGGTTTGCGGGGGAGGAGGTGTTTTTGGGCGCCGGCGTGGCCGCGGGGGGGGCGGCGGCGGCGGGGGCGGCGGCGGCGGGAGCGGCGGCGGGCTCGCTTGCGGGCGCGGCGGCGGGC
>Ga0315905_10006935_pt1 | contig 11508 bp, 9 predicted proteins | sample LakEriMetagenome_5_FD_203522 | JGI IMG/M metagenome (GOLD analysis project Ga0315905, IMG submission 203522) | Freshwater fungal communities from buoy surface, Lake Erie, Ohio, United States - Buoy 4 MA121 | ecosystem: Environmental > Aquatic > Freshwater > Lake | place: USA: Lake Erie, Ohio...
GCCAATGACCCGGCAGGCGTCAGCGACTTGGTGGTGGAAGCCGCGCTCTCCACCATTTTGGATTTGGAAGATTCGGTCGCTGCAGTGGACGCCGAAGACAAGCTACTGGCCTACAGCAATTGGCTGGGCATTTTGAAAGGCACGCTGACCGAGGATGTGAGCAAAGGCGGCCACAGCTTTAAGCGCGGCCTCAACCCTGACCGCTTTTACCACTCACCCAAGGGTAACGCTGAGGTGAAACTGCATGGCCGCTCGCTGCTGTTTTTGCGCAACGTCGGCCATTTGATGACCAACCCGGCCATTTTGTTTGACGGTGCCGACGGCAAAACCCATGAAATTCCTGAAGGCATCATGGACGCCATGGTCACCACCGCGATTGCGCTGCACGATTTGCAAGGCCATGGTGCCAATGGCATTCGCAATTCACGCACCGGCTCGGTCTACATCGTCAAACCCAAAATGCACGGCCCCGCCGAAGTGGCATTCGCCTCAGAGTTGTTCGGGCGTGTCGAGCAGATTCTGGGCTTGCCAGACAGCACGGTGAAACTGGGCATCATGGACGAAGAGCGCCGCACCAGCGTCAACCTCAAAGCGTGTATTGCAGCCGCCGCCAGCCGCGTGGCCTTCATCAACACCGGTTTCCTCGACCGCACCGGCGATGAAATGCACACCGCCATGCACGCCGGTCCGATGCTTCGCAAAGGCGATATGAAGAGCAGCGCCTGGATCGCTGCCTACGAGAAAAACAATGTGCTGGTCGGCTTGTCTTGCGGCCTGCGCGGCAAAGCGCAAATCGGCAAAGGCATGTGGGCCATGCCCGACTTGATGGCGGAGATGTTGAAACAAAAAATCGCACACCCACAAGCCGGTGCCAACACCGCTTGGGTGCCCAGCCCCACAGGCGCCACGTTGCACGCCATGCATTACCACCAGGTGCTGGTCACCGACGTGCAAAAAGAACTGGAAAAAATCGATGCAGACAAGCAGCGTGCTTCCCTGCTGAAAGACTTGTTGACCGTGCCGGTGGTGGCCAAAGCCAACTGGAACGAAGCCGAGAAACAGCAAGAGCTGGACAACAACGTGCAAGGCATTCTGGGCTATGTGGTGCGCTGGATTGATCAAGGCGTGGGCTGCTCCAAAGTGCCCGACATACACAACGTGGGCCTGATGGAAGACCGCGCCACGCTGCGTATTTCCAGCCAACACATCGCCAACTGGTTGAAACACGGCGTGGTCAGCGAAGCGCAAGTGCGCGCCACCTTCGAGCGCATGGCCGCTGTGGTCGACAAACAAAATACTGGCGATGTTTTGTACCAACCCATGGCCGGACACTTCACCACCTCAAAAGCTTATTTGGCAGCCACCGACCTGGTGTTCAAAGGCATGGCACAGCCCAGCGGCTATACCGAGCCATTGCTGCACGCTTGGCGATTGAAAGTGAAAGCGGCGGCTTGACGGGTTGCGCCCTCAGCGGCGCAACAACTGCGGCAAGGTCAGTCTGTATTTATTGACCTTGCTCCACCACCCAGAAAACGATTTGCAGTGCTCTTCTTGCAGCGGCCACAAACGCGGCGGGCTGTGACGCACCCACTGCACCCCCGGTAAATCCGGCAAGCAGGGGTGGTCCCACACATGCACTGCTTTGGCTTTGCCCAATATCTGTGCCAAGCTTGCGGCATCTTCAAACCAGCAGTGGGAGGCCAGCGCATGCATACCTCGCGCGACAAATTTCCAGCGCGCTTCACTCCACGGCCTGGCCTCAGTCCACTCCAGCCAGCAGGCCGCCACTTGCATCGCGTCTGCAGGCACACTGGCTGGCAGCTTGTCGGTCAATGCCCACGGATGGATCCACCAAACCTCGCGACCATTCAATTTCTCTGCCGCCAAGCCAGCGGGCAACAGATCAACACCCGGTGAAGGTTGCGTGAACAAGGTCGGCTCCTCAACACGCGCAAATGTTTTGGACGACTGGGTGAAAGTAGCTCGGCTGCGCGCAATCATGTCGATGATGTCCATGTCCTGATCAATCACCGTGTTTTTGCTGTGCCAAGGTTCTGGGGCGTGTATGGCCACATTGGCCGCATTGAACACGTACGGCTTGCTGCTGCCCGTGCCCGCTACCCATTGCCAGCTCAGGTCGTTGCTCGCCACGTCACCATCGAGCAAATGGCTGTACATCCAATCGGCCCCAACGCGCCAATGCACTTTGCGGATATGCACCAAATAACTGGCCAACCATAAACGCGCATGGTTATGCACATAACCATTGAAATACAGTTGGCGTACCGCTTGGTCAATCACGGGCACGCCGCTGGCGCCATGGCGCACATCGTCTGGCATGTCTTTGCTGTAAGCGTCCTCAGGCAACAGGCCTTCGTGCAAATTCGAGTGGATGGCATTGCCCAGCACCTGATGCACATGCTGGAAATATTCACGCCACGCCAATTCATAAATAAATTTATGTTGCGCGCCCATGCGGTGCACACGGTACATGTAGTCGGCCACATCGGGAATGCTCAAAATACCGTGCGTCAAATACGGCGACAGCATGCTGACCGCGCCATGCACATGGTTTCGACTTTGCGAATATTCAAATGGCCTGACCGCGTTCAGCCGCTCCTTGGCGGCGTAGGCGTAGGGCTCGAATAAAGCCTGTTCTATAAAGACCTTCATCACTTATGTACAGCGTGTGTGTGGGCCATGGCGGCTCAGGACGGGCCGGCCAGACAGTGCTCTAGCGCATCCATGAACAACGCCGGCACATCGCAACCTGTTTGGTCTGTGATCTCGCGGAAACAAGTGGGACTGGTGACATTGACCTCGGTCAGACAGTCGCCAATGATGTCCAATCCCACCAGCAACAAGCCCCGGGCGGCCAACACTGGCCCGACTGCACGGGCGATTTGCCAATCACGCTCAGTCAGCGGTTGCGCCACGCCTTTGCCACCGGCGGCCAGATTGCCGCGCACCTCGTTGCCTTGGGGAATGCGCGCCAGTGCGAACGGCACAGCCTGCCCGTTGATCACCAGTACGCGTTTGTCGCCCTGCGCAATGGCTGGCAAAAACTTTTGCACCATGACGCTGGTGCTGCCGTCACGGTTCAAAGTTTCAATGACGCTGCCCAAATTCAACCCATCAGCTTTGACCCGGAAAATACCCATGCCGCCCATGCCGTCCAAGGGCTTGAGGATGATGTCTTGGTGCTCGGCATGAAATGCCCGAATGTCTTGTGGGTTGCGCGTGACCAGGGTCGGACTGGCAAATTCAGCAAACTCCATCAAAGCGAGTTTTTCGGGATGCTCACGCAAAGATTGCGGCCGGTTGAACACTTTGGCACCTTCGCGTTCAGCCTGGCTCAGCAAATGCGTGGCGTAAAAATATTCGCTGTCAAACGGTGGATCCTTGCGCATGAGCACCGCGTCCATGTCGGCCAAGGCGCGGACCTCATGGGCCACGCTTGAATACCAATCCAGCGCATGCCCGGTCAGTGAAATGGCGTGCAAGTTGGCGCTGACCCGCTCACCACTTTGCCAATAAAGCTCCCGGGGCGTACAGGCCCATATCCGATAGCCGCGCCGTTGTGCTTCCCGCATCATGGTGAATGTGCTGTCTTTTTCGGTATGAAACGAAGACAACGGGTCGCAAACAAACAATAAGTTCATGGCACAAGGTTAACAGCGAACGCCCCCAAGGGCGTGTCGCGACTCAGATTTCGATTTTGCTGCCCATCTCCACCACCGAGTTGCTGGGCAAATTCAAAAAGTCAGCCGCTGCACTGGCGTTCAGGTACATCTGGGCAAACAGTTTTTCGCGCCATTGCGACATGCCGCCACCCACGGTGGGCACAATGCTGTCGCGCGAAAGAAAGTAACTGGTGTTCATGGGGTTGATATCCCCCAATTGGCCGCGCAACAAGGACAAGGCAAATGGCACATCCGGGTCGTCCATGAACCCGTAATGCACGATGACCTGCCAACAATTGCCGCCCAGATCAGTGAATTCAATGCGTTTGTCATTCGCGATCCAGGGCACTTCGTGGTGGCGCACGGTGACAAACAGATTTTGCGCATGCAACACTTTGTTGTGCTTCAAGTTGTGCAACATGGCGTTAGGCACGATGCCATCCTCAGATGTCAAAAAGACGGCTGTGCCCTCTACTCTGGTGGGCGGCGCCATAAACAACGCGTCTAAAAACGAAGCCAGGTCCATGGCTTCGTTACGGGTTTTGTGGTGCAACAAAGCGCGGCCATCGCGCCAGGTCAGCATCAACACCAAAATCATGCCGCCTATGACCAGTGGGAACCACCCGCCGTCAGCGAGTTTGAGCATGTTGGAACTCCAAAATGCCAAGTCCACCACAAAAAAGACCGAGGTGGCGCTGATGCACAGCCACAACGGGTATTTCCAAGCGTAGCGAATCACATAGAAAGTCAAAATAGTGGTGATCAACATATCGGTACAGACCGCAATGCCGTAAGCCGCCGCCAAGTTGCTAGAGGTTTTGAACAACACCACGGCCAACACGATCGCCACAAACAAGCCCCAATTCACCAGCGGCATGTAAATTTGGCCCGTTTCTTTTTCGCTGGTGTGCAGAATTTGCAAACGCGGCAAAAAGCCCAGCTGAATCACTTGCTTTGTCACGCTGAAGGCGCCGGTGATCAAGGCTTGAGAGGCAATCACGGTGGCCGCAGTCGCGAGAATCACCAAGGGTATCAACGCCCAGTCTGGAGCCATGTTGTAAAACGGATTTTTGACCGCCTCAGGTTCGGCCAGCAACAATGCGCCTTGGCCAAAGTAGTTCAATGTCAAACAGGGCATGACGACGTAAAACCAGGCCAAGCGGATCGGTTTTTTACCGAAATGGCCCATGTCTGCATACAAGGCTTCGGCCCCGGTCACGCACAACACCACCGCACCCAAAATGATGAATGCTGTGAATGGCTGGTCCCAGACAAACATGGCGGCGTAATGCGGACTGACCGCCCACAAAATCTCCGGATGGTCAACGATGTGATAGACCCCCAACATGGCAATCACAATGAACCACACCAAGGTGATCGGACCAAAAAATTTGCCGATGCCGCTCGTCCCGCGTTTTTGCACAGCAAACAAACACAGCAATATCAAAAGTGTGATGGGTATGACGAATCGTTTGAAAGTTGGCGACACCACCTCCAAACCCTCTACAGCCGATAGCACCGAAATGGCCGGCGTGATGACACCGTCGCCATAAAACAAGCAGGTGCCGAAAATACCAACCACCAGCAAAATGCGGCGCAAACGCGGTTTATCCCGCACAGATGAAGCGGCCAGCGCCAGCATGGCCACCAAACCACCTTCGCCGTTGTTATCAGCGCGCAGCACCAAGGTCACATACTTGAGCGACACGATGAATGTCAGCGTCCAGAAGAACAAGGAGAGGATGCCGTAGACATTGTCAGGGGTGAATGCCACGTGGCCAGAGCCAAAAACCTCTTTAATGGAGTAAAGCACGCTGGTGCCAATGTCCCCATACACCACACCAATGGCACCTAATGTCAAACCTGCTATCGACGACTGCTTGTTGCCTGGGCTTTGCGCTTCACTCATAAAACTTCAAGCGGCTTTTGAACCGCCCAACGGTAACTCAGAAGCCGTGAGTTTAACGATTCCGCACTGCAGCAAACAAATTATTTTTTACTCGTAAACCTCAGCGTCTGGGTCGGTGGCCTCAAGCTCATAACTGGCAGCCAGCATGGCCAATCGGGCGATGACGCCGTACATATAGAAGCGGTTGGGGGCGCTTGCCCCAGGTTTCATGCCGGGCTGCGGGGTGTGGGCGCTTTGCTCAAACGCCAATGGCACAAAACTCGCACCCGGGGCATTCAGGTTTTCGTCAATCCCACGCTCGGCATGCACCCGGTAAAAGCCACCGACGACATAACGGTCCATCATGTAGACCACGGGTTCGGCCACCGCATCGTTGATGCGCTCATTGGTTTGCACGCCTTCCTGGATGATGACCTGATTGACTTCCTGACCGTCTTTGACCACACTCATTTTGTTGCGGGTTTTGCGGTTGAGCACTTCCAGGTCTTTGACATCGCGTACCGTCATGATGCCCATGCCGTAAGTGCCGTTGTCGGCTTTGACAATGACAAACGGCTTTTCGTGGATACCGAATTCTTTGTATTTGCGGCGGATCTTGGTGAGCAGCGCGTCCACATTGGTGGTCAGGCATTCCATCCCTTCGCCCTCGGCGAAATTGACCTCGCCGCATTGGCTGAACATAGGATTGATCAACCAAGGATCAATGCCGATCAGCTTGCCAAAGCGTTTGGCGACCTCTTCGTAATTGGCGAAATGAATGCTTTTGCGACGCACACACCAACCAGCATGCAAGGGCGGCAACAGGTATTGCTCGTGCAAGTCTTCCAATATGCCCGGAATACCTGCGCTTAAATCGTTGTTCAACAAAATGGTGCACGGGTCAAAGTTTTTCAAACCCAAACGGGTTTTGCTGCGTATCACCGGCTCGAGCAGCACGGTGTCGCCGTTGGGCAAGTCAATCGAGGTGTTTTCTTTGATCTCCGGGTTGATAGAGCCAATGCGCACATTCAAACCGGCCATGTTGAAGATGCGCGCGAGTTGCGCCACATTGCTGAGGTAAAAGGTGTTGCGTGTGTGGTTCTCGGGGATCAACAACAAATTACGCGCTTCAGGACAGATTTTTTCAATCGCCGCCATCGCGGCTTGCACGGCCAAAGGCAGCATTTCGGGGGTGAGGTTGTTCCAACCGCCGGGGTACAGGTTGGTGTCCACAGGCGCGAGCTTAAATCCGGCATTGCGAATATCGACCGATGAATAAAACGGCGGCGTGTGCTCCATCCATTCCATGCGAAACCAGCGTTCTATGGCCGGCATGGAGTCAATGATGCGCTGCTCGAGTTCGTTGATAGGGCCGGTGAGCGCGGTGATGAGGTGGGGGACCATGAATTGATATGTCTCGTATGTTTTTAGGATCTGGGGCCGATTTTGACAGTTTCAAGCGATGCGCTTGTGACAGGCATACAAAATAAGTGATTGCTGCTTGACTTTGCGTTCGTTGAATGTCTTTAAGCTGGCGGTCATGGATTTCTCATTTTCCAAACCTGACTTCAAAACCGGACTGCGCGCAACAGGTTCGATGATGACGGGCAATGCTTGTGTGGCGTTTCTGATTTTGGGCAACCGGAATTGGGAGAACTTGGTTTTGTTGACGTTGATTGGCCTGTCTCTTATACTTTTAACCTCTGTGAGCATCACTTTTTCCAAGGATTCGCTACATGACTGAGGCACAACTCATCGTCTTATTTTTGGGCGTTCTAATGTGCGCCATGGCTTTGGCGGCTTCCTACTTTGAAGCCAAAGAAAAGAGCCGGGCTGACAAAAAAGACTCTGGGCTTTAAGCCAGGTAGCGACAGCGTCCAGAGATATTTCAGAAAATTCAAATCCGATTGAAGGTTTTGAATTGACACTCTCTCACCCTCTGACTTCACCCTCACCCAGCACCACAAACTTCAGCGACGTCAGCCCCTCAATACCGACCGGGCCACGCGCATGAAACTTGTCGGTGGAGATACCAATCTCAGCACCCAGACCATATTCGAAACCGTCGGCAAACCGGGTGCTGGCGTTGATCATCACACTGGCTGAATCCACCTCACGCACAAAACGTTGACCGTTCACATGGTTGAGCGTGAGGATGGCATCGGTGTGGTGGCTGCTGTAGTGGTTAATGTGGTTGATGGCTTCGTCCACACCGCTCACTACTTTGATGCTGATGATGGGCGCCAAATACTCCTCAAACCAATCTTGATCAGTCGCGTCTTTCAACACCGCGCCTTTGACGCTTTGCAACAGCGCTTTGCTCTCGGGGCAGCAGCGCATCTCCACACCTTTGTCAGCAAACACTTTGCCGATGCGCGGTAAAAACGCAGCCGCCGACCCACGCGCAACCAATAAGCTTTCAGTCGCATTGCAAGGGCTGTATTTTTGCGTTTTGGCGTTGTCGGTGACGCGCAAGGCCATCTCTAAATCACACGGATCGTCAATGTAAGTGTGGCAGTTGCCGTCCAAATGCTTGATGACAGGCACCTTGGCGTCGCGGCTGATGCGCTCGATCAAACCTTTGCCGCCGCGCGGAATGATGACATCCACGTAGTCAGGCATGGCGATCAACTGGCCAACGGCTTCGCGGTCGATGGTGGGAACGAGTTGCACCGCATCCCGTGGCAAACCGGCGTTGTGCAAAGCCTGTTGCACGCATTGCGCGAGTGCGGTGTTGGAGGCCAACGCTTCTGAACCGCCGCGCAAAATGCACGCGTTGCCACTCTTGATGGCGAGTGACGCGGCTTCAATAGTGACGTTGGGTCGGCTCTCAAAAATCATGCCGAACACACCGATGGGCACACGCATTTGTCCGACACGAATGCCACTGGGTTGTTGCGTCATGCCACTGATACTGCCGATGATGTCGGGCATCACTGCCAGTTGCTCGCAGCCGATAGCGCAAGTTTCCAAAATAGACGGTGTGAGTTTGAGGCGATCCAGCATGGGGCCGTCCAAACCGTTGGCCTTGGCCTTTTGCAAATCTGTTTGGTTGGCGATGACCAGTGCCTCGGTGTCGCTGCGCAACAAGCGGGCAAGCTCTCGCAATGCATGGCTTTTGCTGGCGGCTGTGGCCTTGGCCATGACGGCGCTGGCGGCTTTGGCCTGTTGTCCCAAGGCCAACATCAGTTCAGGAATAGTGTGTGCGTTCATGCACCGATTTTGGCAGAGAAGACGCCAGTTTCAGAAATAGCCGCAGATGTGAGCAGACATCACCTGCAACCGCTGTTCAGCGCGGGCTGCAAGCCTTGCTGAACATCAGCGCCAAGCGCAACAAGGCCTGCCAGTTATCCTTGGGCCATGTGGGCAATTTCATGCCTTTGACAATACCGTCTACCTGATGGGCGCTTTGCAGCAGTCGCTCAAGCTGCGCTGTTTTGAGCTGTGGCAGTACACGCTCGAACAAACGTTCTTTCAAACCCCAGACCCTTTGCTCGCGCAAGACTTGGGGCAACGGACGACCGGCTGCCACCGCGTCTTTCACTCGTTTCAAGCTGCGAATGTCCTCTGCCAAGGTGTAATGCACCAAAACCTCGGACACACCCTCGGCTTGCAAACCATCCACCATTCGCTGCACCCTCAGGTGCTGTCCGGCCAGAACCGCTTCGGTGAGTTTGAACACGTCATACCGGGCCACATTCAACACGGCGCGCTCTATCTGCTCAAAACTCAATTCACCCGGCGCATACAGCAAACCCAGTTTTTGAATTTCTTGATGTGCTGCCAATAAATTGCCTTCCACCCGGTCGGCAAAAAACTGCAGGCTGCGCTGCCCTTCTTCGCCTTCACGCACCCTTTGCTGTTGTTGGCCGAGCCGGTGTGCAATCCAAGCAGGCAAGCCAGCGCGCTCTATCGGATCGAGTTGCACCGTGGCACCATGGTTGTCTAACGCCATGAACCAGCCAGTGCTTTTGGCCGTCTTGTCTAAGCGAGGCAACAACACCAACAGCAACACGTCCTGCTGATCAGCCATGCGCTCTGCCAACGACTGCAAGGCCACGCTGCCTTCCTTGCCAGGCTTGCCGGAGGGAATACGCACATCCATCAACAGCTTGTCAGAGAAGAGACTCATCGCACCGGCAGCCGCTTGCACCGACTCCCAATCAAAATGCGCGCCCGCCACTGTGAACACATGGCGCTCGGTATAGCCTTGGTCACGCGCTGTCTGTCGAATCAGATCAGCCGCCTCTTGTTGCAGCAAAGGTTCGTCACCGTGCAATGCATAAATGCTGCGCAAGCCCTTGGCCAACTGTTCTTGCAAACGTGCGGCAGCGATTTGCATGGCCAATGGTCAGGGCAAACGCGCCGCAGCGATTCGCCGGATCAGTTGCTGCACCAGATCCGAACGCATATCGCGGTAGAGCAATTGCTCTTCGGCTTCCTTGGACAGGGCCGCGGTTTCGCTGAAACTGATTTCGCGCTCTTGCACGATCTCGGTCTCCGGAATAAGTTCATCGCCACTGCGGGTACGCAGTCGGAAATTTACCCGCAAACGCAAGGTGAATTCACGCACCGTGCCAGTGGATGTGCGACTGAGAATCACCTTCTCTTGCAACTCTTGCAAAATTTCCAGAATCACATCGGCGCGCTCAATCTCTCGCGCATTCGAGATGACCTCCAAATTGCCTATGCTTTTGAGATTGCGCTTGAGCAGTTGCCCAAAAAGCGAAGTTTCGGCAATATTGCTGTACAGGGTTTTGAAGGGCAAATCCGGCGCTTTGCGCAATTTAAAACCGCATGCGGAGAGTGCCCCCAACGTCGCCACAGTTACGCCTATGCGCGCGCCTTGCTGCAACCATTGGCGGCGTGAGCTTGATAAGGTGTGGCGGGTATGCATGGTCAGATCACCAAGTTCACCAAGCGCCCGGGGACGACGATGATTTTTTTGGGCGTGGCTCCCTGGGACTGCTTTTGAAAAGCCTCACTGGCCAAAGCCGCTTGTTCGATCGCGGCTTTGTCGGCATTCGCGCTGACCACCAGCGAGCCGCGCAGTTTGCCGTTGACCTGCAACATCAGTTCAATTTCATCACGCACCAACGCGGTGTCATCAACGCTTGGCCAAGTGGCATCCCACAAACTGCCATGGACCTTGTCATAACCCAAGTCCAGCCACAGGTGAGAACTCAGGTGCGGGCACACCGGGTACAGCACACGCAACAAAATAGACAGGCATTCAGCCAATGCAGCCGCGTCCTCTTGGGTGTCACTGAGTTCAGCATCCTCGAGGGCGTTGAGCATCTTCATAACCGCGGAAACCACGGTGTTGTATTGCATGCGCTCGTAGTCGTAATTGGCCTGCTTGAGCACACTGTGGATATCAAGCCGCAAGGCTTTGGCGGCCTTGCCAAAGCCAGCCGCGCGTCCTGTCGCCAACCCATTGGCGATGCGCTGGCGGTGCTGGTGCGCAAAATTCCACACCCTGCGCAAAAACCGGTAACTGCCTTCCACCGCCGAGTCGTTCCACTCCAACGTGGCCTCGGGCGGCGCGGTGAACATGGTGTACAGACGTGCGGTGTCAGCGCCGTAGCGCTCGATCAGGTCTTGCGGATCGACACCGTTGTTCTTGCTTTTGCTCATGGTGCCCACGCCTTCATAGACGATGGGTGTACCGGCAGGCAAATGGCCTTTGGCTTCTTTGAGTACAGCGCCAATCACTTTGCCATTGGCATCATGTTGGTCTTGCACCTCGTGCGGCCAGAAATATTCGATACCGCCCTTGTCGCTTTTGCGCGAGTAAATATGGTTGAGCACCATGCCTTGTGTCAGCAGTTTGGTGAATGGTTCGTCCACCTTCACCAAGCCTAAATCGCGCATGACCTTGGTCCAAAAACGCGCATACAGCAAATGCAAAATGGCGTGTTCGATGCCGCCGATGTA
>Ga0315905_10006937_pt1 | contig 11507 bp, 10 predicted proteins | sample LakEriMetagenome_5_FD_203522 | JGI IMG/M metagenome (GOLD analysis project Ga0315905, IMG submission 203522) | Freshwater fungal communities from buoy surface, Lake Erie, Ohio, United States - Buoy 4 MA121 | ecosystem: Environmental > Aquatic > Freshwater > Lake | place: USA: Lake Erie, Ohio...
GTGTGTACCATCCTTGTGTGTGTGTGTGTGTGTGTGTGTGTGTGTGTGTGTGTGTGTGTTTGTGTGTGTGTGTTTGTGTGTGTGTTTCTGTGTGTTTGTGTGTGTGTGAGTGTATACCTTGCAGCCTCAACAAAGACCCCCGCAGCATTTTTCGAAAAACTCGGCACAGTGAGCACGCCCACGACACGCCCCTCTTCATCCTCCTCCTCAGCCCCCTTGACAGGGACCGTGACCAGTCTAGATTTGACGGCACGTGCCGTGAGCTCGGCGCGTGTCAACGTCACGGTCCGGTCACGGTCTCGGCCGGAGACGGTCACGGTCATTTGAGTCTGGTCTTCACCTCTCAGCAGCGCTGCTACCTCATCGGGCGTAGTGGCTCCAGTACCAGGCCCTACCGCCACATCGTCGACACGTAAAAGCACGTCCCCGCGACGCAGCCCTCCTTCTGCTGCTGGAGAGCCTTGAGCGACACCGACTATCAGAACCTTGCCCGTGCCGCCGGGGTCGAGATTGAGCTCTACACCAATGCCTGCAGCGGGAGCGTCTTGAGTGTACATGCTGCTAAGAGTAGCATATTGAGCAGGGGTTAGAAAGCGCGTGAACTTGTCGCCGAGCAGAGCTGTCATCTCCCGAATAGCTGTATACGCCTCTTGAGTATTCTTGTAGTTGGGTCGTACATATTTGCGTCGCACGCTCGTCCAGTCATTTCCGCCGAAGCTTTTGTCGACATACGCCTTGTCCAGAACCTTCCACGCCTCACCCACGACACGAGATTCCTCTGTCGCCACTGCTGCATATGCAGCAGCATGCAGGCGGATCTCCATGTTCATGCCCCCGTCTCGACTCACTTGCATTTGCGTCACCACATCAAATGGCAGCCACGTGGTGAGCGCCAAGGTGAGCGCAACGAACATGCGCGGCAGCTCCTTGATCGACAACGATGCGGCCGCTGCCTCCGTCGCGGGCGACCATGGTCTGACCATTCGAGACGCCTCATCTTTCAACGAGAGCACCGACGGAGACCTTGGACGCCCTGGCGCGCCCACAAGCCCAGCGCGCACGAGCGCCTGAAAACGGGCGCCTCGATGCTGGGCCGCGCCTCCCGGAGGCACCACCCATCCGCTTGCGCCCATACCTCCCCACAGCAGCGCGCCCCAACCCACGGCCGCTGCGCGCAGACAGAAAGACACCAGCATCCTGAATTGCATACAGCGGGAGTTGGCCGGCGAGGAATGCTTGCATCACGGATGTGTCGCGCGGCGGCGCGGGTCGTGGGGAGGGCGGCGGCCGCCGGCCCCGGCAGGTTCGGGGCTGGCACCCGACAGATGAGCTCGCTGGAGGGCACCAAGACGCTGCAGGTTTGAGTGGCCGCGTGCACACTGTGCGTGCGTGTGCTGCCCGCGGGCTGACGCGGCAGCTGCGCATGCGCGCGCGCGCAGAATCTGAAGGACGCTTTTGCCGGAGAGTCGCTGGCGCGCGCGCGCTACCTCTTCTTCGCGCAGCGTGCAGACGTGGAGGGCTACTCAGAGGTGGCCGCGGCTTTCCGCGAGGTTGCGGCCTCAGAGGAGGCGCAGGTACCTTTGCTGTGTTTCCTCGCATGCGCCTGCGCACCTACGCCCTGAACTCTGACCCTGAACCCGCTAAATAGTGTTTTGTCGCATGCGGCTGCGCGCTGGCGCCGCCTTCGCCCCGGTGCTGACGCGACCCGGCGCCCCCTAAACCCTAAACCCTGAAACCTGAACAGGCCATGGGGCATCTCGAGTGGCTGCAGGAGTTTGGCGACCCCGTGTCCAACCAGCCTATGGGTTCGACCAAGGAAAACCTCAACTGCGCCATTGTCGGCGAGGTCGCCGCTGTGCAATTGCGCGCGCTTGTGTGTGTGTGAATGTGGTGTCATGTGAGTGCACGTCTGATGTGCATGTTTTTGTGCGCGCCTGTGTAAATTCTAGTCCTGAGCTCGCCCGCCTGCGCGTGCGTGTCTGCTAGTGTGTGTAAGCGCTTCTGCTCTCAAAGTAAGTTGATACTAATATCTCTTGCAAACAATACGCACTATCTATCGTAGACCTTCGACGCAGACGCCTGCAAAGAGGCGGCAGCGTTAGCCAAGAAAGAGGGCCTTGAGGATGCAGCGTACTGGTTTGAATCCGTGGGATCTGCCGACACCAAACACAAAATCCGCTTCGCCAAGGCCCTCAAGGAAGTGCCTTAAATCCTAAACCTGAACCACAAACTAAACCCTAGTCCCTAAACCTTGACCCTGAACCCTACACCGCTTCGCCAAGGCGCTCAAGGAGGTTTTTTGAAAGGGGAGAGGGGAAAGGGGGGAAAGGCCGCTTCGCCACGGCCCTCACGAAAAGCAAAATGATGGAGGCGGCAGAGGAGGGGAGGAGGGGCGGGGCAAGGAAGGGGGGGGGCAGTTTCGTAATGTTTTTTAGAAACAGCGCTGGCAGGCTGGGTCGCTGACTTCATCTATGTGTGCTTAGAAACACGCTGGATGGGTCAAAAACCGTGGTTTCTATCTCCCGGATTTCTACTGTCAACAAATTACTAAACTAACTACTCAACATGCTGCGGCGCGCCGACGGGGAGCGGCGTGCCCATCGTTGTGCGATTTCGCTGATGAACCACCTACCAGTATATGCATGTGTGTGTGTGTGTGTGTGTGTACAAATCTATTGTATATATATATTGAACACACACACACACACACACATTATATGCACACACACATACCTACAGACACACACACATACATACACATACATGGTTGTGCGATATCACTGATGAATCACCTGCCAGTTTATCAGTGTATAGTTACGTGTTGCTGGTTCCGACTTGGAGAGAGAGAGAGAGAGAGAGAGAGAGAGAGAGAGAGAGAGAGAGAGAGAGAGAGAGAGAGAGAGAGAGAGAGCATGTGTGTATACATATTTCTGTTTACGGGATATCGACACACAATTTCATGCACATGGAAATGCAGTGCCCAGCATACAGCAGGGTGGACGTGTGCACGAAAGAAATCCCTAAACACTAAACACTAAATCGGGCACACCAACGATGGCAAAGGAGATCTATCTTCGACTTCGAACGATGTTTCTGGCGTCACACCCACAGCTAATTTTCGGCTCCACGCGGCCAATGTTGGAGATGGCTGAGGCATCACCTGTCAGTAGTAGATAGTTGAACTAAACAGTGTCAGTAGTAGTTAGTTGAACTAAACACATGCCAACCTGCAGCCAATGTCGGAGATGGCTGAGGCATTGCATGCTGCGCCAACGCACAGTCGCAGACAGGCAAAAACGTTATCCAACCGCTGCACTCGGTATAATGCTCTTGAAAGGATTTAGCTCGTGATTCCTAGTTTATCGTTGGAGCAAAGGGGTTGAGCATGATTCTTTCCCTGATGGCAACTCACCTGGCTGCCGTGCAATTTGCTGACGTGCAACTGAGGCTTCGAATCTTTTTTGTCACTGGTCCTCCATGCTGATCCTGGTCGTGATTCCGAGTCCACTTTCTGACGAGATTCCGAGTCTACTTTCTGACGAGTGCCATGGGCTGCAGTAGAGCATTTTTTGTTCCAGTGCGTATCAAGGAATATCACACTGATACACAATCGGACGTGTGCTGTATACCACACAGAAATCCCTGAGCACAAGGCACAAACACAGGAAACATCCGACAAGCACAACCGCACCGACTCCGACACAGACTTGGGCACAACGTTCTCACCCGAATGCGAAAGTCTCGGCATGTCAGCAGCGAAGGTTGCAAACGCGGTCCCACTAACGGCAAAACTGTGCGCAGTCCCTGGTCTGACCGCCAGCTCGTCTCGCGCTCCCATTCCTTGCTTGCTATCACCACTGGGGCTTACGGCAAAATCTTGCGCAGTCGCTGGTCTGGCCGCCAGGGGGCGTTGTGCTGCAATTTCCCGCGTCAACAACTCCGTGGGTGTCGATGGTCGCGTGCGCGCGGGAACAGCAGGATAAGAGAGGACGTGTGCCAAAAGCGCCCCCCGTGCCAAAGTGCCTTGCCTGGGCTGGCGGCTGGGCAAGAAACCGTCGTATCTTGCGCCGCTCGGCTTTGCCAAGTGATACTTATGTTCTGGAAAGTCTTGGTGCAGGAGGTTTTCATACGGGAAGCTGAGAGTGCCGTCTGCTTTCCGGTCCCGCTTACTTGTGATGCTTGTGCCGTGTAGCTGGTCATACAAAGACTTCTCTAACGCGATAGAGGCCAAAGTGATGCTCGATCTTGGACGCTGCTTTGCAGCCTTGACGGCCATGTCGAGATGTCTACTCTTGAGCGGCATGGGCACCTGTGTGTTTGTGTGTGTTTTCGTTCTGCGTCAGTGCACACTCACGCAGCACAGGGATGCGCCCAGCCCTCGCAAGATTAATGTAGCATGCACACTCTCGCGTGTATTACCGCATTCTTTGAGGACGTGTGCGCTTGTTTCCGGGTCTTGGGCTCATGATATTGAACAAACAGCGACGTCCACTTGCGATTCTCACCCACCTCTTCTGCCACTACCTTGGACTTCTCTTGGCCGATTGAATATTTGTTCTCTACATCTTCTGGTGACTGACCTGTTCCCCCACTGCCCTTTTGCAACTCGCTTGCCCCCAAGGCAGTTTGAATCCTAGAGCTAAAATCAATGACGTTCACCGTCCCCACCAAAATCTCATCACCCTGGCTGCCACTCTCCCCAGGACGTAATCCGCTCCCTTGCATGGCATCTGCATCCTTGCAGGCTGCTATGCTTTCGCCCTGATTGCTTCCAGATCTGCGAGTTTCTCCAAACTCGCCTGCATTTTCTGCACCCAAATCTTTGCTCTGTGCGTCAGCAGTTTCTGACGCAGCTATAGCTTGGGCGATCATGTCCTCGCCATTTGATGTGGAAGAGCGGCTCGATTTCGTTTGGCGTACAAATGGTAAGTCACCCAGAAATGGCGTCATTTCAAAACGATCTGTCCCTTCTGTGCCTCCGAGCCAAGTATTGGACACACTACTACTTTCCCCAGATGGCGACATATCTCCCTGCCTATGAACATCTCCTCCCCCACCTGCAAGCAGTCCCCCGCTATCATCAGCCTGCGCAACCCTCCCTGTGGATAGCCATTCGGTGTTCTTATTTGCCCACGTGTTTGTTATGAACAGACTATCCTCCTCCTCAATACCGTCCACCAGCTCCCCCGACATTTCAGGTTCATTGTTGCAATCACGCATCACAATTTGAAAATTTCGAAATTTTTTGCGCTTGATCTCTGGCGAGATTCCTTCCCCCGCCCCCATTGTGTCCTCCTCTTCACTCTCGCAGATTGCAGCTTTTCGAATGTGACAATCCATCTGCCACTCACCGCCGCCAGGCACCTGGGGGATCAGAATAGGGAGTGGCACGTTCAAGGCCACGGAAATGTCTTCTACTGATTTTCTGAAGCCAACTTCATCCATGAAGAGTAAGTCTGATTGCGGCACTCTTTTGGCGTGAGCGTCAAAGATAGCGTTGGCCTGTTTCATGTTGATGATTTCGCCCTCAGATGATAGGAACGCGGTAAGTTGTCTCGTACTTCCGCGCGGCGCAACAACCATCGTTTCGCGGAGCATGGACAAGAACATATCTTTGCGAATGAGATAGCTTTGCTTCCTTTCAACACACTTGCTGTGTCTTTGCACCATCATCTTCACCAGCGTCACCATTTTTTTCTGGACCGCTACATCAATTCTGCTCATCAACTTGGTCTCTGAGTGCAGCTTCATGGGCTCGAACGACATCCTATCCACGTCCGCAGGCGTTAAAACCCGCGGCACCTGGCGCTGGCTCAGCAAGTGAATCGTCTGCTTCCAGTGCTTACTTGAAACAGTTGAAAAGAACTTTCCATCCCCATATTCTCGAGGGATCTGGTCGGCGGAATATTGCGGGCCTGCCGCCCTTCCCATTCTTTTGGTGCGCACTTTCTTCATATAATCTGACATGTCCAATGCCTGTGGTAAGAGATACTGTTCCACATCCGACTTGTCTCTAGTGTCCAGGTCCTGTTTCCCGTCCGGACTTATTGACCCCCCCTTCGCTTCCCCGTGCCGTGTAAAGCCATCTCCCGAGCGGGTTGTGGCAAAGTGGGCAACATGCGAACACGCCTTGATGCTTCTCTCTAGGCCCGTCATGGTGTGAGCCGATTTCCTTGTCTGAGGCATTATAGGCGCCAACTCATACGCCGCCAGCAACACTGGTGAGTCAGCCACCAAGCTCGCCCGCGGAATCCATGTCATCATTTCATCGTGTATACCTTTCCATTCCACCAAATACTCTTGAGCAGGTAACTTGGCCGGCGGTCGGTGGGCCAAAATACGGTTAATTTCGCGCAAACCCACGTCGCCGCTTGCAGGCAGGTCGTCATGCAGATCCACGGCGTTTTCAAGCCCTGCGTTTACAGAAGCAGTCTGTCAGCGAGGTGACTGTGCGGATATCAATATTCCTGTTCTCTCAAAAACATGCATTAGACACTCAATACCTGGTATCTCATTTTCCAACTCCGCCAGGTGATCAACATAATCTCGGGCCCGAGCCGCCGTGATGCGGCCTAGCAGCTGCGCACGCTTGACAAGAGCCATTTTTATCGCTTGCTGGTTCCACACGGTCATGAGTGTGGTTTCATTCGAGACAAAAATGTTGTGCAGCGTCGGGTCAACGAACAACTTGGCAAACGGTGCAGTTGGAATGGAGAGCACCTGGGCCGACATTCTCAAAAGTCAGCAAACTAGTATATCTACTAATAAAGTCACTATAAAGAGAGACTTTTGAGAGTGCAGTGCACCTTGCTCTCCATCCGAGCAACGACATCACCGGGCTCCCCATCGCCAAATGCCAATTTCCAGAAACCAAATGCGGATCCACATTCAAGATGCCGTGCGCCTACTTTGACTTGTGTTCGATTGTCTTCACTCCCAGAATCAGCATCTTTTGCAGTGTGCGTGCGCGCATTTGTCCTTGACTTGTGTGCGCGCAGGTCATCGCCCTTCCCCTTCCTAACCTTCTTCCCGACGTGTTCAAGGCCTTCTAGTCCCGCAAACCCTACCACACGGCGGAGGGCACGTGCAGCGCGGGATTTGTCAACCATTCCGATGCCCAATTGAGCAGTATCATTTTTCGTCACCGGGGTCTCTTCTGTGTCACTTGCAGCATCCACCGACTCCTCCTTCTTGTCGTCAGCCCCTTCCACCGTCTTCTGATGCTCCCAATCATCTGATGGACCCAGCCATCCGCCACGAGTCCGCATAATTTCATTAATAACTTTGTCGACTTGCACCCATCGCTCCACCATGCATTTGCCGCTCATAACAATGTACAACTTATCCGCCACACATCCACGACGGCACAAGACAGTGTCTACTTTTACAGTTTCCTCCTGCACTTGTGCATCGCAGGTGATGCGAACTATTTCCGTACGGTCAAATTGATTCAGGTATTGCACAGACTTATGGAGCCAGCATGCGCGTTGCACCAGCTTCGCGCGCTTGGGCCACAGCTTCAGATAGTCTTCCATCGGCAGCGCCAGCAGGATGATGGTTGGATCCACGTGAGAGGAAGCAGTGTTAGTGTCACTGGAATCGGTCACTGTCGCCTGTTGCAGACGGCAACCTGTAAAAGTCGCATCAAACGATTCGTCGAGCACACACTCCGCCTCTCCGAAAGCCCCCCCCTGGTGCACATAGCCCGATGTGCGCTCACGCTTGGACAGACTCGTTTGAGTGTTCCCTTGCTTCTGTGCAGCTTCCTCCTTCGCAAGCCGACGGCGGAATTCAGCTTCCTTTGCTTTCTCGCTTACCAGCGGTTCACCGTTCCTGCGCCTATCAACCTCCTTCTTCCAGTCGTTGTATCTCGATGTGGCGTCAGAAATGTGGATTTGTTTTGAGTCCCACGCCGGCCCACCCGGGCCACTCTGTCATGGTTTGGCGTGTTTATGGCGAAGTGTTAGTGTGTACTGATGTCGGTCAAGTTGGCAGCGCCTACCAGTCCGGAAGCTCTAAGCGTGAAAATCACCCCCTTTTTGGGTTTCATCTCACCCACTGTAAGGGTGAAAATCTGCATCCGAGTAACACGCCAGTGGAGGCGAGGGCGAGTTGATCTTATACACTACAATATTGTACAATATGTATAATAGTGTGTGCACGAGGACCCCGGGGCTAGCGCCCAACAGACACAGGGGGATGGTGCAAGTCGGCGTTGCTGACCGGGCCAGGACCAGCATTCTGAAAAAGGATTCAACATCGAGCAAGGGGAGCACGCCGAAGGCTCTGCCGACACGGACCTGGAGTCTGACGTGGCTGTCGGGGCCGCGTTCTATGGGCCTCGCTGCATTGATACCTGTCCCGTTTTCAATGTCAATTTTAGGCTGCAGACAATCGATATCGGTGGTTTGTGATGTGTACCTGGCTTGTAATATCCAGCTACTTCGAGCGGCTGTTCGAGGAAGTTAGTGTGGTTGCCCTCCGGGGCGGGTTTCTGGATTGTGAGTGAGCCGCGCCACACGATGTAAAACCGTCTTTCAACACCCTTGGATCCTGCCACGTTGCGGTGATTTGCATAGCCGAGTGTTCAGGATCGGTGCAACTGTATCTAAGCAATGGTTGCACCACCAAGCCCTTGGAGAGCAATCCTTCTACGACCGATTGCGCAACGTGTGCTCTCGCAACGAAGTAACTCTCGCATCGCACCTGCGCTCACGACCTTTTGACCTGGTTTGACACGCACAACCGACGCCCTTGTGAGAAAATACTCTAGTCGGTCGTCCTGACTTTTGAACCCCTGTTCGTCAACCTCCTCTTTCATGGCCGATTGCACCCGATCCCATACGGACTCGCTTCTGTGTAGCCCGCCCCCGTCCGTCCTCGCTACGCCCACTGCCTCCTGCTGGGTGGGCATCAACGCTTCCGAAACGTTGGTCAGCAATGATTGCGTGGCGCTGGGTACTCGCTTCAATCCCTCTTCAGACTTGGCATCAACACGTTGCTGCGCTTCTACCCACTTTTTGCACTCAGCATTGTGCCCAGCCCAACTGGTCCGTTGGCACTCCTGGTGCAATGGCACAAATCAGCGGACAACCACATGGTTGCACCGCGTGCATTACGTGTGCGGCCGCACATCAAAGAAAGAGCTCAGACCTTAGAGCAATATTTGACGCGAGCACATTTGTTGCACTTGAATTCAAACTTGCGGCCATCCTCCTCCATATTTTTACAGCTGGGGTTGTCGCATTTGTCCTCTCGCATTCGCCGTTTCATCTCAGCCACCAATCCCTTCTTCTTGAGGCCTCCTTCCGCCCCAGACGCTGGAGTAAAGTCACTCCTGCTTCCGGATCCGGACCGAGACAAGACGGGCGACCGTTCGAAGGCAGACCCCGCTGTAACTGACCCTGCCTTCTCGTCGCCCACGCCAGGCTCCTGTGCCGGCGCCTGCAATCGCGCGGGCCAACGCACAAATCACCCAGACGCGCACGGAGAGAGGTGCAAAAAGCCAAGGGAACTCGCGGACGCGCAGGGAGCGCACCCTGTTCGTGGCCGATGCGGTGCGTGACGCGGCCAAAATGTTGCTCGCGGATCTCGCAAACGAGGGCGCGCGCGAAAACGCGGATGCCTTTGCCGCGCCCTTCGCGATGCTGCTGAGCCTCCTGAAGCGGCCTGTGCTCTCGGGCTTCGGATTAAAGAAGGGGCCCTCTTTGAGCAAGGCGCTGATCAACTCAGCGCCGTCTCCCTGCACACGCACAAGCTGATTCACATACCCGCGCACGCACCCGCGCACACGCCGGGCGCTCACACCTGGTGCATTTGCTTGAGCGCTGGCAAGGCCGCCGTGACGTCCGCCAGCGACCGCGAGTCCAAAAGCTTCATGCAGCACCGAAGCACCGGGTCTTCCGTGGCTGCCTTGGCGTCGTTGCCCGTGCCGGCAGACATTCCGCCGTGCTCCTTGTAGCAGGTCCTCACCGGCCCACAAGTCCGTAGGGCCGTGCACGAACTGAAATAAAGAAAATATTTTACCCCCGTAGTCAAGTCCTTAAGCTCGAGAGTAACTTGGTGGCCTCCGAAACCGCTTGAGACGATGAAGGCCGCCGCCCTGCTCGCTGCCAGCGCCATCGCTGGCGCCGCCGCCTTCTCCCCGGCCGCAGTCCCTGGTACGGCACCTCATGCCCCGCGCTGCGGTGATCGTGGTTGGCGCGCAGCATGCCTCGTGCGGCGCCGCGTCGACCCTCCCTCCCGGCGCTCCTTGCAGATACTGTGGCTCGACTGACATTCGTTGTGTGTCTTTGTGGGTTCTCGCTCTCGTGGTCCCCTGCCACCCCCTCCTTGATCCCGACTAGCTCTCCGTCAGACCAGCAGCGCGTTGACGCCGCTCAATGGCGGGGTCGAGACCTACACCCGTAACTTCGGCTACCCCACCTCCACCGGCACCGGTGCCCAACACACGCACGCCCGAGAGAAGAGGCTCACGCACGCAGATGCGTGCGTGAGCCTTTTGAGCTGCGTGCGTGTGCCTTTTGATGCGTGAGGCACACGCACGCAAGTCACACTGCAAGTGCAGTGTGGCGATGGCAGTGGGCGCATCTGCTCTCCCTGCTCTCTGGGCTTAGGGTTTAGGTTCCCATCCCTGCTCTTCCTCGCCACTGTCCTCCTACCACCCGCGTTTCATCCCCTCCCGCCCCCCCTCAAAAGGCGCCGACGCCGAGCCCGGGCGAGCATCTGACCACGAGCATGGCGTGCTTGTTGCTTCTGAATTAAACCCTAAACCGTAAACCCTAAGTAAATAATGATTTCCTGTGTAAATAATGTTTTCCAACGCAGGTCTGATGGAAGAAAAGGAAGCGACCTTCACCATGAAGAAGGCCGATGGTTGGATGTACAGGTGCGGCGTAAATCAACAGCAAGCGCTGCCTGAACCTTTTCTGTGCAAAGCCCAGTAGTAAAACCTAGACCCTCAAACCTCTGTATCGTAATCTAAACCATAAACCTCGAACCCTAATCCAGGGTGTAGTGGCAGCTTTTTGGGCGTGTATTTGTGTGTGCGTATTTGTGTGGGTACCCTGTGTCTAAAAGGGGTCTGACACTATTATTAGGTCTCTTTTTGTGTGGTATTTGTGTGCGCGTATTTGTGTGGGTGTCTAAAAGGGGTCTGACCCTCTAAAAGGGGTCTGACCCTCTAAAAGGGGTCTGACCCTATAAAAGGGGTCTGACACTATTAGGTCTCTTTTTGTGTGGGTGTATTTGTGTGCGCGTATTTGTGTGGGTGTCTAAAAGGGGTTTGACCCGCTAAAAGGGGTCTGACCCTCTAAAAGGGGTCTGACACTATTAGGTCTCTTTTTGTGTGGGTGTATTGGTGTGGCATGTGTACACGCCCAGTTTAGGGTTTAGGTTTTATTTGTGTGCACCCCTGCGCGCATGCATACACCCATGGTATATATATAATATATATATGTATATATATGTATATAGTATACATGTGTACATATATATATATATATATA
>Ga0315905_10006939_pt1 | contig 11505 bp, 8 predicted proteins | sample LakEriMetagenome_5_FD_203522 | JGI IMG/M metagenome (GOLD analysis project Ga0315905, IMG submission 203522) | Freshwater fungal communities from buoy surface, Lake Erie, Ohio, United States - Buoy 4 MA121 | ecosystem: Environmental > Aquatic > Freshwater > Lake | place: USA: Lake Erie, Ohio...
TCCTGCGTCCTTCGGGGGGGGTCGCCACAATCAACCGGCCGTTCTTCGCGACATACCGTCCGTCATCGCTGGCGGTCTTGCCGTCGAAGTTCCCTTTCGGCGTGAGCGCCTGTCCTTCGCGAAATCCCCAGCCGGTCAGGTCCTTCCCGTTGAACAGGCTGGTGAACCCAGGCTCGGGCTGGAACGCGTCAGGCTCGGTTTCGACCAGACCCAGCGTTGCGAAGATCGGCCGCAGGGCTGCGACCCACTTGGCGTAGCCAGCTTCATTCGGGTGCAGCAGATCCGGGAACTCGGCGGGCTTGGCATCCCCCTGGTCATTCGCGAAGAGCGTCCAGGTGTCAATCAGAGTGACTTGCGGCTCGGTCTTCACCACACCGGCGTAGAGTTCGTTGATCTTGCGGATTTTCTCAGCGGGCCGCTTCATGTTGGCCGACGCGGGAAACACCTGGCAGACCACCACCGGCAGCTTGGGGTCGTGCTGCTTGAGGGCCGCGATGATCAGCTTGAGATTTCCGGCAATCGTTTCGGGTTCGGCCTTTTCTTCGAGATCGTTGGTCCCGGCGAGAATGACGACTGCGCGAGGTTTCAGCACCAGCACATCGTCCTTCAGCCGCAGCAGCATGCCACGGGTGGTGTCACCACTGATGCCCCGGTTGGCGAGCTTGAGTCCGGGAAACGCCTTGCGAAAGTCATCCCCAAACCCTTGGGTGATGGAGTCTCCCAGGAAGACCACCGCCCCCTGCTGGGACTCGCGCTGCTTGACCCATTCAGACCGCCGCGATTTCCACAGGTCGCGGAACCAATCGTAGCGCCGGATGGGCCCGGCTCCTGGCACGCCTTCATCGGTCGCGGGAATCTCCAGGGGAGCCTGGGCGCGCACTGCCGAGGCCGACAACAGGAACAGGGTCACCACGGCCGAGATCAAAACGCGGGCGCACAGCGTTGTCATCAGAGAATCCTGCGGAAGCGAAGCGGGTTCGTTGAACCGTGTTGGTAACCGAACCAGGGGCGGGGACACAAGGGGTCGCCCTCGTGGGGAGATCAAATCCCCGACGCGACGCCTGGGCATCGCCACGGCAACCCTTCGCAGATGATCGACTCAGCCAAACAGCGGCAGCGGCCGCCCCTCCTCCAACAGCCGGAAGGTGCGCCCCTCGCGGTCCTGGTAGGCGAAATCCGGGGGAATTCCCAGGGACTCGAACAGGGTCGCCGCGAGGTCTCCCGGCCGGACGGGGTGCTCTGCCGGATAGGCCGCCACCCGATCCGACGCGCCATAGACTTGTCCCCCGCGAATTCCTCCCCCGGCGAACAGCGCCGGCATCAGGTGGATCCAGTGATCGCGTCCCGGAGGTCCCTTCCCCCCTGTGCGAGGATCCCCAACCTTCGGAGTCCGCCCCATTTCGCCCGCCACGAACACCACCGTCTCCTCCAGCAACCCCCGGTCGTGCAGATCCTGCAGCAGGGCCGAGAGTCCCGCATCGAGCGCGGGCAGCAGCGCGTTCTTCAATTGTCCGAAGTTGTCGGAGTGTGTGTCCCAGCTCAGCCCCGCCCCCACCCGTCGTCCAATCCAGTGCACCGCCACCGAGGGAACTCCCGCTTCCAGCAGTCGGCGGGCCAGCAGCAGGCTCTGCCCATTGATGTCTTCCCCATAACGCAACCGGGTCTCGTCGGGCTCGCGGGTCACGTCAAACGCCCGCTTCACCCCCGGCGATGTGAGCAGTTCAAACGCCCGGCGTTCATGCACACTCCAGGTCGCCAGGCTCGCGGCTTCCCCAGTGGAACGACCACTCCGAATGTCCAGGGCCGACTCTCCAGCGCGTTGCCATTGGTCGAGGGCTGTCAACAGGTTTCGACGGTGGTCGAGGCGGGTACCGGGCAGGTCCGAGGGGAGCACGAAATCCGGAGCGGCCAGATCCCGCGGCTGTTCGATCGCTCCCCGCACCAGCAGCGGCGCATGCCGGGGTCCCAGCCGCCCGCTGAACTGTCCCGGATTGATGTAGTTCGTCACTTCCCCCGACAGGGCGGGCAACTGCACGACTCCTGGCAGGTCGGGGGGGTGGCCGAGCGCGCGGGCCACGGCCGAGTTGAGACAGGGGACATCGTCTTCCCGAGGCTTGCGATTGATCCCTTCAACGAAAAATGAGCGGTCGGGGCGATGGCCGGTCAGCAAGTAGTAGGTGTCGGCATGATGATCGCCAATGCTCTCTTCGCTCATCGTCACCGACCGGACCAGGGCGATGTGCTGGGCCAGGCGGGCCAATCGGGGCAGATGCTCGGTCCACAACATCCCGGGAACCGATGTCTCGATCGGGTTGAATTCACCCCGATACTCGACGGGGGCTTCGGGCTTGAGGTCGAAGGTGTCGGACTGGGCCGGGCCTCCGAACAAAAACAGCATCAGGCAGCGCTTCGCCCGGACGGTGCCGGTTGAGGCGTTCCCACCCCGCTGGCCAAAACCCAGACCGCAGCCAAGACCCAGCCCGCCCCACGCCAAACCCTGCGCGAATTGACGGCGGGAGGAGAGGAACGGTGAATGCATGGAGGATTTTCCCAGTGCGTTCGTGACCCGGTGTCTTCAATGTATTGTCTATTGTACAGGTAAGGGTCGCTGGGCTGCAAGCAGAGACCTGCAGTTTCCTTCAGTGGGGAGTCAGTTCTCGCCAATGACTGCAGCCGGGCACCGGGCCTGCCGGGCTGCTCGGGGTCGCGGTCAGGCCACGACCGATCGGTATCCACGCAACAGGGCTGCCACCCGGTCAACCCCTGGCGCGACAGACGCAACTCTCAGTCGCAAGGGGCAGCGGCACCCGCACTGTTCTGCCAGCCGGCCGCTCGGCGCTCCGCCAAACGTTCCTGAAGGATTTCCAGCCCCCCCGCCTCGTCGCAGAACTCCCCCGCCAGCTGCGCGGCATGGCACTCGCGCAGCACCTCGCCAAACCAGACGGCGGGCTTGTGGCCCAGCGCGATCAAGTGTCGGCCCTGCAGCAGCGGTGTCGCTGCATTCGCAGTCGCCGTGTCGGCCTGTTCGCGTGACAACTGCAGGTTGACCCGGGCCACCCAGTCGCTCACAGCCGGGGTGAGCTTCCGCGGCAACGGAGGCCGGCCCGACAGGTCGGCCTCGATCAGTCGCACCAACTGAGTCAGCGATGCCGGTTGCAACCGCCGCAGCATCCGCCGCATCGCCCGGCCCGACATGCCGGTCTGGGCATGCACCAGGTGCTCGCGCACCAACGGCCGCACGGCATCGAGTCGTTCCGGTGGGGCCTGCATCCGGTTCAATAACGTCCCGGTCGGCTCGATCCCCGCCTCTGCATGCCCCGGCGCACGCCACCGCCCGGTCTCCAACCGCGTGGTCGCCGGCTTGCCCAGGTCGTGGCACAACGCGGCCAGCAGCAGTTCCTGTCGGTCGGAAGCGTCCAACCCGTCCCGGTCCGCAATCGCTGCCGCCGCATCACAGACCAGCAGCGTGTGCACCCACACATCCCCCTCCGGATGCCACTCTGGATCCTGCGGCACCCCCACCAACGCCTGCAGCTCGGGCAACAACCGCAGGGCGCCCGTCGCCCGCAGCGCATGCAGTCTCTCCGCCGGCCGGGCCGATTGGCACCAGTCGCGCCAAAACTCCCAATCGTGAACAGAGGCGGGGGACATCAGGGGGTCGGCAAACGGTCGGGACCCGGTGAGGTCGCAGCGGTCCCAGGCAGTGCTGTCTCGGCATCCGTGGTCGGGACGTTGGTTGCCGCAACGCGGGGACCGGCAGAGGGGACTGTGAGTTGGCGATAGCGGTCAATCAGATCGGAGATTTGTCGCAGCGTGTCGGTCGCGGCATCGGGACGGGCCACCACCGCGTCGAGCGAGCCGTAATGTTCTTCCAGGCACTCCAGCAGCAGCCGGCGCACCGCCGGTTCATCCGGTTGATCGGGCAGGGTCGAGCGCTGGGCCAGCGTCTCGAGCTGGCGTTCTTTCTCGGCGGCCCAGCGGCGAATCTCCTCCTCCGAGACATCGCCCCGGCGGATCGACTTGAGGTGTTCCCGATCACGCCGCAGGTCAAGGTCGCCGTGCAGCAGCAGTTGTTCGCACTCATACAACAGCCGCACGACGTGGTAGGCGTACTTCACGTCAAACCCAAACTCCTCACGCAACGCGGCCCGTTTTCCCTCGGGCACTTTGGTGCGCAGTTTGTGCAGCTGGCTGTAGGCGTACGACTTGAAGCGGGTCCAGACTCCCTTGTGCAGGAAGAGGTGCCGTCGCTCGCGCACCATTCCGCCGACGCGCGTCAGATGCAGCACGCAGTCCTGGGGAGTGAACAGCGAATCGATCATGTTCGGATTGCATTCCAGGCAGAGTGTGAAGTACCGGGGAATGCTGTAGATCGAGAAGTCGTACTCGCATCCTTTCCCGGCGAGTGCGTCGGGATCGCACACATGGTGCACCTGGAAGTTCTCGAACCGCGGGCGGGGCGTGCCAAACCCGGCAATCTCCCCCGCCAGATGGGGAAACAGATGGTCCCGGGGAGGAATGGCAAATCCATACACATCCCGATCCGACGTGTCTCCCGATACCCCATAGGCGACCGAGCCCATCAGGGTCTCGTACATCATGTTGGCCGGCAGGAACGACGGCGGACGCAGCAGCCCGCGTTGGGTGAGGGTCTGGACGACGGACGCCATGGGGGGCGGGGGAAGGGTGTCGAGCGGACTCAGAAGGCGTTGATCCGGCAACCCAGCCGGGGAACTCTGTGAAACAGACCGATCTGACCCGCGCAAGGTTCGGCGGCAAACTGGCGGTCCAAGTCCGCCCCGCGTTTCGGCCATCAGCCAAAACTCACTCCGGCGCAGGTCCCCGGTTCGCGCGAACCGCCGGCCGAAGCAGCGTTTGCCTCTGGGTGTGGTCCCCTCCCTCAGCGATGAAACACCTCGCGATCACCGGGCGAACCACTGGACCCCCCAGATGTCAGGCCTCGGCCGTCCGGTTCCTGGCAATCCAGTTCGTGAACATCCGCAGCGCCACGATGTAACACCCCAGCAGAACGAGTCGGAACAGAATCGTCCCTGCCAAACCGACGTAGGCCCCGACGCGGGCGGCTTCTCCCTGCGGTCCCTGGAATTGCGCCAACGTGGCATCCAGCGTGTTCAATGTGGTGTAGATGTTGGAGCCCAGAGAAATCAGGCAGCAGACGGCGGCGATCCAGCCTGGAATGGTCGCCCACGGCTTCTTCATCAACATGCCAATACCGGCCGTGAGCCCGCAAACCGCGGTCAGGGCTTCGGCCCCCAACGAGAGAAAGGTCAGCCCCACCACAGACCCCATCTGCGGGTTATTCAGCATCGCCATGATGCCAATCACCGACAGAGCCAGTAAGGGAACCCGCAAGCCGCAGACAATCAGGTCGATGATCGCCATGACCGTCACAAACGTCGGCAAGTTCCCGTTGGAGGCGGATCTGGAGCGGCGGGGCCGACGCGCTGTTTCCGCCGAGTCTTCCGCAAGGAAATCGTCCAAGTCTTCACGATTTTCATTCACCATGACACCAAACTCCACGAGATGCTTTTGGAAGAGAGCATTGACCAACAGTCGGCTTCGTCGCGTCGAATTTTCATTATGGCGAATTCGCAAACCAAAGTCGAAGCAGGCTCAGGCGAGCCATCGAGCGGCACCGATCGGCGGCTCCTCCCCGTCGGGCCGATCCCTCCATATACTCCCGCTTGGGACACCGTTGACTCCCACGTGAACGCCGCTGTCTCTGGACCACCCGGCTCCGGTCCGATTCCTCTCCAGCCACAGCCGCCTCTTCCCCCGCCTTCATCCCAAGTCTGCCCCCATGACTCTGGACCTGCTTCCCCCGACGCGCACTGGTGCGATCCTTCCTGAGAGCCCCTGCTGGGGTTTGTCGCCTGTGCTGATGCGCACGACCGCCGAGGCCGTGGCGCAGACGGACGAATCGCCCGGCTGCAGCCCCTCCGGCGGCTTCACCCGGCGTGACGTCGCGCGGCTCCCCTTGGGCCGTTCGACAAGGCGGCGGGACCGGGCGAAACTTCCTCGCCGTCTGGCTCCGGTTCCAGTTCGGGCGCCGTTGTCCTGCACACCCCGTCCGCCGCGCATCACATGCGGCCAGTCGATCACCTGCTCCATCGCCCACAAACCCTTCCACACTGTCCTTTCGCCAACCACACCCCGAGTGGGCCGCCGGGAGACGGCATGACTCCCTTCGTCTGGTCGCAGCTCCTCGCGGCGGTGGGGGCCGTGTTCGGCATCGTGTCGTTCCAGTTGCGCGAACGCCGGTCGGTGCTGCTTTGTCTCACCGCCCTCTCCTGCTTCAATGCCTCGCACTTTCTCGTGCTGGGCCGCACTACCCCCGCCATCCTGCTGTTGTTGACCGTCACGCAGTTCATCACGGCACTCGTCTCCCGCCACCGCGCCTTCGTGGGGCTCTACCTGGCGGCCGCCGCGGTCGCCATTGGGCTCTCTTACAACGGGCTTCCCAGTTGGCTCGCGTTCGGAGCATTCACCTGTGGCACCATCGGCAGTTTCCAGCACTCCGACCGGGTGCTGCGGCAGTGCTTCTGTGCCGGGAATCTCTTTTGGATCGTCCACAACGTCCTGGTCGGCTCGCCTGTCGCGATCCTGATTGAAACGGCGTTTCTCACCAGCAATCTCGTCGGCTATTGGCGGCTGTACGGGCCACCGTCACAGGCCGCTCCCGGGCAAATCGCCGACCGCAAGGAACGACCTTCGTAAACAACGGTCCCGCCGACTCGCCGCCCGACCCATCCCCGGATCCGAAGAGCCGGCGGAGTCTGGCCGGAGGGCACATCCCCCGCCGGATTCTCGGCTGAAAGCACCGACACCCGGGGAGAACGGTCCTTCAGTCACGAGTGACCAAACGGCCCGACTCGCTCTCCAGACGCAACAAGACCTCGACACGCGCAAAACTTGTCGCCACGGAAGCCTCACCCCTTCGCCTCTCTGGGGTCTTCAATCACCAGCTCGCCGTGGCAGCCCTTGCAGGCCACCTTGGCCCCCAGGTACTTCCGCCCCACCCGCAGCCGCTCTTCACAATGCGGGCAATACACGTAGACCTGCGGCAACTCGCCGTTCACCTCCACGTCGGGATTGAACCGGAACGACGACTGGCAGTGCTTGCACGAAACCTTTTTCCCGGCGAATCGCGCATTGATCCGCAACTCACGCTGGCAACTCGGACACGGGATGAAATACCCGCGAATCGGCAGTGTGATGGACGAGGTGATTTCCTGCAGCGGCACAAACGCCGGGATTTCGATGCTGTCCGATTCCAGATCGGTGTTCAGCATCGCCCGACAATTCCGGCAATGGATCATCCGTTCGGGCATGTCTTCCCCACATACGGGGCACGGACCTCCTGGCCACGGGGGCATCGTTCTTCCTCACGCGTTCCAACAAATGTCCATTCACCGACCGCGTCGCAACCAGCCAATCCTGTCCGCGACCCGTTCACACCGCTGTCTGCCAATGCAAGATCGGTGCCGGGGGAACGGCTGTCAAGAAACCCATCCATTCCCGCCTCTCCAATCTGCAACTTCGTTACAGTCCTCCCTTGGTGGCGATTTGTGTAGCCTGTCGATCCGAACCTTGCCTCGCCACGGGCCTCGCCACGGGCCTCGCCAAGAAAACAGAATTTCCCGGCAACCAGTTCGACCCTGCTCCTCCCAAGAGCCAGTGTGGCAAAAAGCCCGACTCAAAACACGACAATCCGGGATCAATGTCCGGGGCAGGGGTTGAGACCTCGTCGCAGAAACAGGGCAGCCCGCCCTTGAGAAGCAGTCTGCCGGAAGAGCACCCCTTGATCGCCCGCGGCCCCCTCTCAATCCCCCTCGAAGGTCGCCTTGTTCCGCAAGAGGTGATGGTAATGCTGGGCGAAGCGATGGGCTTCGTCACGCACGTACTGCAACAGCCGCAGGGCGTACGAATGACGGCTCAGCCGGCGTGGTTCGGACTCCCCGGGCACGTAGATCTCTTCTTCCTGCTTCGCCAGCGAAATCGTCACCGGCGGGGTGATGCCCAGCGCCTCCATGGCCGAGAGGGCCGCATTCAGTTGCCCTTTCCCCCCGTCGATCAACAGCAGGTCGGGAAACGATTCTCCCTCGGCCGAGAGCCGCCCCAGCCGCCGCCCCACCACTTCGCGGATCGAGGCATAATCATCGATCCCCTCGACGGACTTGATGCGGTACCGCTTGTAGCCATGCTTGAACGGCAGCCCGTCGATGAACTGCACCAGGCTGGCGACCGTCTCACCACCCCCCAGATGGGCGATGTCGACCCCCTCGATCCGCCGGGGGGGCCGGTCGAGCTTGAAAATCTTCTGCAGCCCGGCAATCCCCTTCTTCGGATCGATCGGGAAGACCTCGGGCTGCACATGCTCGTCGAGGTTCCCCCGCAGGTTCAGCGCCTCGAGCGCCTTCAACTCGTCCCGAATGCGGGCCGCCTTTTCGAACTTCAACTCGGTGGCCGCCTGCTCCATCTCGGCCTGCATCTGCTGCAGCAGCTTCCCTTTCTGCCCGTCCAGAAACAGCCGCAGGCGGTCGATGTCTTTCCGGTACTCCTCCTTGCTGATCCGCAGGTTGCACGGCGCGGTGCACTGATTGATGCTGGCCAGCAGGCAGGGCCGAAACCACTTCCACCGTTCTTCCTCTTCGCCAATGTCGAGGCTGCAGGTGCGGAACCGGAAGATCTTCTGCAACACGCCAATGGTCGCCCGCAGCTTTTTGGCACTGGTGAAGGGCCCATACAGCCGGGCCCCCTTCGCCCGCGGCTGCCGGGTGAACTCAACCCGCGGAAAATCCTCCCGCGTGGTGATCTCGAGGTAGGGAAAGGTCTTGTCGTCCTTCAGTTCCTGGTTGAACTGCGGCTGCACATCCTTGATCAGCCGGGCTTCCATCAGCAGGGCGTCGACCTCACTGTCGGCCTCGATGAAGTCGATGTCGCGGATCACCTTCACCAGCTCGGCGGTCCGCCGGTCGACCGCCGCCGCCTTGGTGAAGTAGCTCGACGCCCGGTTCCGCAGGTTCACCGCCTTGCCGACGTAGATCACCCGTCCCACGGCATCCTTCATCAGGTACACGCCGGGAGAGGTGGGAAACGTGCGGACTTTCTCGGCTGGTTCCTCCGGTTCAGACATCGCGTTACGCCTGCTCCCAGGGAATGGGGAACTTGTACTTGCGGGCGACCGCGGCCAGCTCGTCGAGATGGGCCCGATGCAGGGGAATACCCTGCTCTTCCCACTCGCGGGCCCGCTGCCACTCCCGGTCGCCGGGAAGCCAGACGTGCGAATGTCCCCGAGCGGGAGGCAGGGCCCGCACCTCGTCGGCCGTGCGGTCGACTTCATTGTAGAACCGCTCGAGCGCGCCAAACCGGGCGATGTCGATCACATAGAAAAAATGCTCGCTTTCGTCCGCCTCGGGATGCGCCTTCTTGTGCAGCGGCAGCTTCCCCCCCACCAGGGCCCCTGCCACCAGGCTCGACTGCCACGCCAGCCCAAACCCCCGCGGACCCGCGGCAGGCAACAGCACCCGGGCGGCCGCCGGGTCCAGGGTCGGCTCTCCCTGGGCGTCGAGGGCCCAGTTCTCGGGCAGGGGCTGTCCATACTGGCCGAGGGCTTCGATCTTGCTCCATGAACTCACGGCACACGACATGTCGAGGCAGAAAGGGGCTCCACTGCGCGACGGCGCGGCCCAGGCGAAGGCATTGTTGGCGACGGCGGCGGTCGTGCTGCCATGGGCGGCCACACTCGCCCGCCCCGTGCTCGTGGCGCAATATCCAATCATCCCCGCTTGTGCCGCCAGCAGCGCATACACCGACGCCGCCCCAAAGTGATGGCTGTTTCGGACAGCCACCGTCCCGGTCCCCACCTCGCGGGCCAGCTCGATCGCCAACTGCATCGCCCGGGTTCCCGCAACATGCCCCATCTGCCGGGCCCCGTCGAGCACCGCCAGGGCCGGTGTCTTCACCACCGTCAGAATCTGCCCCCGGGGATCGATGTCCCCCACGTCCATCGCCCGCACGTAGCGGGGGGTCCCCCGGCTGCCGTGCGACCGCAACCCCCGCAGGTCGGCCTCGACCTGGCGCTGTGCGGCCATCTCGGCCTCCACCTTGAACATCCCCATCCGCGTGTAAATCTTGATCAGCAGCTCGCGCAGGGCGGCCGCCGAAACGCGGTGCTCCTGGGCAGGATCGGACGGAAGATCGGCAGACTGAGGCATGGTCGGCAGACACCAGGAAATTGACCGGGGAACAAATCAACAGGTCCACTCACAGCGGGGCTGGCAGCGTACCGTGCCGGGATGAATCCAGAGCGGCCAGTTCCGCACGTTGCCCTGCACCACAATCCGCCCACTTCCCCTCTGACGCCGGTCCGTTGAGGGGCAAGTCGATGGGCGGCGATGCTCCCCCATCCGAAGAGGGGATGTGACTGACCGCAGCGGTGGGGAACGAATGGCCAGGCCACCATCCCGACCCGCGAACCCAGTGCCATTATCCCCCCCCACCCGGGCAACACAAGCGGGGCGAACAACTTGGACCGGACCTCCCGCCCCGCAAACCCCCCGCCACTCCCCGGGAGAGCAGGACCGGGAGAGCAGGACCAATCCAGGAATCAGCGGGTTCCTCGACGCCTCCTTCCGCCGGTTCGGCAACCACCCCAGCCCAGGTCATCGGAACCAGGCCCGCCATCGTACCAGTCCATCGTACCAGTCGTGCCGGGGGTACCAATCGGGAGAGGCCGCCCACCCCCGGCCCCGGCTGACTTGTCCCCCGGCCCTTGACGTTGCCGACGGTGCGGTTACATTGTTTCTTCTGGCTCGCAAGAGCCGATCAGTGCGGACGATTAGCTCAGTTGGTTAGAGCGCCACGTTGACATCGTGGAGGTCACTGGTTCGAGTCCAGTATCGTCCACCTCCAACCCCGCCGGGCCGAGTGCCCGAGCGGGGTTTTTTGTTGGTAACGTGAGGGCGATTCTCCATCAGCCCCCTCCGTAGCGTGGGTTTCAACCCACGGCAAATCGGCATCCCCATCCAAATTCCCCCTCCCCGGCGGCGGGCGCTTACGAACTTTGGTTTGATAAAGCGGCGGATGAACCCATAAACGGATTCCGATGACTATTCGTGGCGACAAACTTCCAGTTTGTCGAAGCCATTGACTCCTCCCTCGAAATCGACGTTTGGTTTCATAAAGCGGTGTACGAACCCATAAACAAACTCCATTCCATTTCCGTGGCGACGAGCTTCCAGCTTGTCGAGTCCCCTGGGGCCTGGGCATACCCCGCACGACGTTTGGTTTCATAAAGCGGAGCATGTGTCACTCCCTCCTGGCCTGGTTAAATCTCGACCACCAGCGCTGTCTCGTCATCCCGAACAAGATTTCAATCTTGTTCTACGGAAAGGCCCCCCCCGTGGCGACAAACTTCCAGTTTGTCGAAACCATTGACTCCTCCCTCGAAATCGACGTTTGGTTTCATAAAGCGGAGCATAT
>Ga0315905_10006940_pt1 | contig 11505 bp, 12 predicted proteins | sample LakEriMetagenome_5_FD_203522 | JGI IMG/M metagenome (GOLD analysis project Ga0315905, IMG submission 203522) | Freshwater fungal communities from buoy surface, Lake Erie, Ohio, United States - Buoy 4 MA121 | ecosystem: Environmental > Aquatic > Freshwater > Lake | place: USA: Lake Erie, Ohio...
GGGTGACGACGACGCTGTCTTCCATTCGGACCCCGCCGTGCGCCGGGAGGTAAACACCCGGTTCGACGGTGACGACGTCGCCGATGCAGAGCGTATCAGCGCTTGTCCCGGCGACTCTCGGCGCCTCGTGGATGTCGAGACCAACCCCGTGTCCGGTTCCATGCGTGAACGAATCGGCCCAACCCGCCTGGTCGATGATCGCTCGGGCAGCGGAATCGACCTTGCTGGTGGCAACACCTGGACCAACGGCCCCAACCCCAGCCTCATTGGCGGCGGTGACGACTTCGAGCATTCGCTTGCATGTTTCGTCGACCTCGCCGATCGCGACGGTGCGAGTCATGTCGGAGCAGTACCCGTCGACGATGCAGCCGAAATCGAGGACTACGAGATCGCCTTCCTGAAAGCGCCGATCAGTAGGGCGCGCATGGGGCATAGCTCCGTTGGGGCCAGAGGCGACGATGGTCTCGAAGCTTGTGCCTGAGGCACCAAGGCGCCGCATCGCCGAATCAAGAGCAAGCGCGAACTCCGATTCGGTGAGTCCGTCGAGAAGGCTTGATCGCCGCTCAGCGAGCGCAGCATCGGCGACTGCCGCAGCCAGTTCCATCCGGGCCAACTCGGCCGCATCTTTCGATCGTCGAAGCGCTTCTACCAACCCCGTCGTTGCAACGATGTCATGGCCGCTCAACCAGTCGTCGGCATAGCGGCGTTGCGCTGACCACGTGATGTGGTCGGCTTCGAGGCCAATGCGCTTTGCGTTCGTGACCGTCGAGGCGAGTACCTCGCGTTGGGCAGTTGAGGTGATCTCGAGACGACAGGGAGCGTTGGAGGTCGAGAGTTGATCGGCAGCCTGTTCGGTGTAGCGGCCATCGGTCACCAACACCATGTCGTCAGAGGTAACAACCACAACGCCCGCACTGCCGGTGAAACCGGTGAGATAGCGGATGTTGCTAGAGGCAGTGAGCAGCAGTGCATCGATTTCCGCATCGGCCAGTGCAGCGCGCAAACGATCGACTCGATCCGCGACAAGCATCGGTGGAAGCGCGCTGAATCGCTCCGTGATCGAAACTGCTGAGGAAGCAGCAGCCACGTTGGTCACTTCAGCAGGGTTGCCACGGCGTCAACGGCCAAGCGGTAACCGTCGCCGCCAAAGCCAGCGATGGTTCCGGTTGCGACTGGGGCAACCACAGAGGTCTTGCGCCATTCCTCGCGCGCTGCCGGGTTCGAAAGATGCAGTTCGATGACTGGACCTTCGAAAGCAGCAAGTGCGTCGTGGAGCGACCATGCGTAATGGGTGAACGCACCTGGGTTGAAAATGATTGCCGCGCAACGACGACGCGCGCCGTGGATTGCGTCGACAAGTTCTGACTCGGCGTTGGACTGCAAATGTTCGATTGTGAGCCCGTGTGCTGACGCAGCAGTGGTTGCTGTCGCGACATGGTCGGCCAACGTGGCGGTGCCATAGATCTCAGGCTCTCGGTCGCCGAGAAGATTGAGATTCACCCCGGAAAGCAACAAGACAATGGGAGCGTTCGACATCAGCGGTCTCCTTCGATTCGGATCGCATTGATTGAGTCTTCGATAAGCGAAACGTCGACTCCGGTCACTGATTCAACTCCGTTGGGGCCGTCGAGAACGAAGGTAATTCCATCGAGAGCCTTTTTGTCTCGACCCATAAGAGCAATGAGTTCAGAATTTTCGAGACCAGTTGGAAGTGTGAGCGGCAGGTCATAGGCGCCCACGACGCGGCGGTGTTCGGCTACACGATCTTCGTCGATGCGACCCAAACGCAACGCCAGTTCCGCTGCAAAGATCAGACCTATCGCGACCGCTTCACCGTGACGGAGATCGTGATCGCCAGCGATTTCAATGGCATGAGCCAACGTATGCCCATAGTTAAGTGTTGCGCGAGCGCCGCCTTCTCGTTCATCGCTCGCAACAACAGCAGCCTTAATCGCCACACATGCTGCAACCTGTTCGTCGATCGGCAGTGCGTCGAGGCCTTCACCACCGAGGAAGTGGTACTTCGCGATTTCGCCGAGTCCGCAGCGGTACTCACGCGGAGGCAACGTCGACAACAATCCGGTATCGCACACAACTCCTGATGGCTGCCAATACGCGCCAATCAGATTCTTGCCTTCAGGAATGTTCACACCGGTCTTGCCACCGATGGCCGCATCGACCTGACCCACAAGCGTGGTTGAAACGTGAACAACCGGAACGCCGCGGTGGTACGAAGCTGCGGCGTAGCCGGAAGTGTCGGTAACGATTCCCCCACCAACGGCAACGACGCAATCGGCTCGAGTCAGGCCCCACTGGGCAAATTGCCGACAAAGCGACTCGACGGTGGCCATTGATTTCGATTGTTCGCCATCGCCCATCGTGAACACCTTGTGTTCGCGTCCGGGATCTACCTCGATACCGAGACCTTCTTGGGTGACGATCGCGACACGCTTCGCCTGATCAGGAATGACTCGTGAAAGTTCAGACCGAACGCCATCGCCAACGAGAACTTCATAGGAACGATCAGCGAGCTGAACGGGAACGACAATCATTGAGCATCGACCTCGTTCACGCTGCGAACAATGGTTTGGACCACAGCGGCAATCGGCGCCGTGCAATCGACTGTGATGTCGGCAACTTCGCCATAGAGCGCTACACGATCGGTTTCCATTTGCGTCAATGTTGCCCGGGGGTCGTTCGCAAGTGCGGGACGGTGGGTTCCACGCGAGGTGCGGCCGACCAGCACATCGACAGGCGCCCGCATCCAGACCACCGTGCCTGACTCGCGAAGGCGATCTCGGGTCGAAGAACTCAGCACCGAGCCTCCGGCGGCGGCGATCACTGATGGAACGGGAGAAGCCAGTAGATCGGCCATGGCTTCGGCCTCGATGTCACGAAACGCAGCCTCACCATCGGTGGCGAAAATCTCTGTGACAGCTCGACCGGTTCGAGCGACGACCTCGTCGTCGGAGTCAACAAATGGCCGCGAAAGCTCTCTGGCGACGCGACGCCCCACAGTGGATTTGCCCACGCCCATCATCCCGATCAGCACGATGTGAGCCGAACGAGATGAGGCGGTGTTCACGATTTAGGCGCGTCGGCGCCGTCGGCGAACGCCTGACCAGCGTCCCAGTTGAGCGGGGTCGCCTCGGGATCAAGCGCCGAGTCAGTGTCGATACGCGCGGTTTGTTCACGGACTTGAGTGATGAACGTGTCGTGGTTTCGAACAAATTCTTGCAATGAGTCGCCACCAAACTTGCGGAGGCATTCGCTGGCCAACACAAGTGCAGCCATTGCTTCGGCGACAACACCCATGGCCGGCACTGCGGTGACGTCAGTGCGTTCACGGAACGACACACCCGCTTCTTTCGTGGCGGTATCAACTGTGGCGAGCACCGGACGGTTGAGCGTGGCAAGGGGCTTCATTGCGACGTGTGCAACAAGGACTTCACCAGTTGACATTCCACCCTCGATGCCACCAGCGTTCGCACTGGTTCGGCGATAGGTCGAAGCAGCTTCGTCCCAGACGATGGGGTCGTGCGCTTCGGACCCTGGTCGACTGGCGACATCGAAGCCGTCGCCGATCTCAACGCCCTTCACTGCTTGGATCGACAGGAGTGCCTGAGCAAGAAGGCCGTCGAGACGACGATCCCAATGCACGTGACTACCAAGCCCGAGGGGCACGCCATGGGCGACCACTTCAACAACACCGCCGAGCGAGTCGCCCGCTTTCTGCGCGGCTTTAATCTCGGTGATCATCGCGGCTTCGGCAGCAGCGTCGAGACAGCGAACCTCGGAGTCATCGACCGGCGCGAATCCGCCGGCTTCGGGCCGAGCGGCAGTCGACGCACGCACTGGGCCGAGGGCAATGACGTGAGAACCAACTTCGGTCCCCACATGAGAAAGAAGCGCTTTCGCAACCGCACCTGCGGCAACGCGGGCCGCGGTCTCGCGGGCCGACGCGCGCTCAAGAACATTTCGGGCATCGTCAAAGGCGTACTTCTGCATACCGGTGAGGTCGGCATGACCCGGACGCGGTGTGGTGAGTTTCTGAGAGGTTTGCCCAGGATGGGGCGACATCTCTTCGGTCCACTTCTTTTCCCACTCGCTGTTGCCAATCTCGATGGCAACCGGAGATCCGAGGGTGAGCCCATGACGAACGCCAGCAAGGATGGTGACCTCGTCGGCCTCGAACTTCATTCGGGGGCCACGACCAAAGCCGAGTCGGCGACGAGCCAGCTCGTTTCCAACTTGGTCGACAGTGATGGGCAAACCAGACGGAAGTCCCTCGATGATGACGACGAGGGCCTTGCCATGGGATTCACCGGCGGTCAGATAACGCAGCACCAGTCCAATCTACCGGCGGTTCCTGCCCTCCCCCGAGCCAGTTTCCCCAAACGCTCGATTCAGCCCACGAGCGCGCGGCTGGCGAGGACAGTGACGAACGTTCCCATCGCCAGAAATGGACCAAACGGGAATGGCTGGTTGCGCCCACGGACTACAAGGAGAGCGATCCCTCCGAGAGTGCCAACTGCGAATCCGATAAGGAAAACCCACAGCACGAGGATGACCACCTCGAGCGACGAGCCCGCTTGGAACCCGACCATCAGCCCGAGGACTGCTGCGAACTTCACATCTCCGAAACCCATGCCTTGGGGCGAGATCAGGTGGGCCACGAGAAGAACGCCAAATGCGATGACGGCTCCGAGAACTGCATAACGGACTCGAGCGCTCTCGCCTTCGCTCACGGAGAGGATCATCACGAGAACGAGACCGATCGCCAGGGTGGGCAACACGACGATGTCAGGAAGTCGGTATTCGGTGAAATCGATGGCGCTCGCTAGGAGTAAGGCAGCGAAGCCAGCGAGGTAGGCAAGAAGCTCAAGCCATGATGCATCTGTGAATCGCCATCCCAAGAGAACAAACGTGGCGAGGGTGAGCGACCCAACCACGATCGTCCGCTGCGAAACACGAGGAGTCTCCGAAGGTTGAAAGAGCGGGCGCTCGGTAACGAAGGCCGAAGACAATCTTGAGATCAGGACACCGCATGGAAGAGCGAGAACGATGCACACGAGAAGTCGGATCGTGTCCATCGGTGCCACTCAGTCCAATTGACTGGCTACAGAGGCCAGCATCACATCGATAGGGGCATCAACCCCGGTCCAAAGTTCGAACTGCACTGCAGCTTGGTGAGCAAGCATTGCAACACCATTGGCAACAGAAGCCCCTTGGGCGCGCGCAGTTGCGATCAGTGGAGTCTCGAGCGGCTTGTAGACGATGTCGACCAAGATCTGGCCTTCGTGCAGTACCGATGCATCGAAGGGAACATCGTTTGGTCCGGGGTCGCCCATCCCGACAGAGGTCGCATTTACCACGAGGTCAGCGTCGGCAAGATCCGAATGCGCACCCTCGAGAGCGACAACCTCACCACGGTCGCCCGCAAGTGCCGCAGCGCGCTCAGCGCGGCCCAATGTGCGATTTACGACGACGATTTCAGACGCGCCTGCATCGGACAAAGCGAGAATGATTGAACGAGCAGACCCGCCTGCTCCTAGAACGACGCATCGCTTTCCGCTCGGATCGAAAGAGAACCCGTGTTTCAGCGAGCGAACAAAACCTTCACCGTCGGTGTTGTGGCCGGCGAGTAGTCCCCCGTGATTCACAATGCAGTTCACCGCGCCGAGGCGCTCTGCTGTGGGCGAAAGCTGGTCGGCACATGCCGCAGCACTTTCTTTGTGCGGCATCGTGATGGACAGACCTGCGATACCCAGAGCGCGAACCCCAGCGAACGCATCTGGCAGTCCCACTGAAGCCACTTCGAGAGCGACATAGGTCCAGTCGAGCCGGGCAGCCTCGAACGCAGCGTTCATCAGGGTTGGCGAAAGCGAATGACGAACAGGATCGCCAATAACTGCCGCTAATCGAGTGGTACCAGTTGGCGACATCAGAAGACCCCTCGAGCTTTTGCATCGGCCACGGCTCGATTGAAGTCAGTCAGATTGTTAGTGAAGTAGTGGCGACCGTCTTTGTCAGTAAGCACATAGAACAGCCAATCACCTGGAGCGGGATTCAACGCGGCGTTTATTGACTTCTGGCCGGGCGAATTGATCGGAGCGGGCGGAAGACCCTTTTTCAAGCGAGTGTTGTAGGGAGAATCAACCTTCAGGTCGGTGTTGGTGAGATTCGTCTTGCGCTGCTGAATGGCATAGAGCACCGACGCGTCGATGCCAAGTGTTTCGCCGCGAGCCAGGCGGTTGTAAATCACTCGAGCGATCTTGGCGCGATCCTCGTCAACCTTTGCTTCCGACTCAACAAGTGACGCAACGATGAGAGCTTCATAGGGCGAGATGGACTTTGTTCCAGCCACACCCTTCAGCTTGGCGGTTGCATCGGGAAGACCTTCGGCCTTTGAGACGCGATCGAACGCTGCGGTCATCTGATCGATAAGTTTCTGCGCGTTTCCAACGTCTTGTTGCGCAATTTCATACGTTGCCGGAAAGAGAAACCCTTCGATGTTCGTTGATCCAGCAGGTTGCAACGACGGATGCGTGTTGGTCAACGCAGCATCAAGCGCGGCTGGGTCCATCGTGGGGAACTTTTCGAGCGCGAGTTTCTTAAACTCCGAAACCCACAAGCCTTCACGCACCAGGAATGAAACCGTCGTCGGCGGAGGCGGACCCGCTTTCAGAATGTCGACAACCTCGCCCATGGGGCTGTTCACACGCAGACCCTCATACTTGCCGGCCTGAAACGGATCGCCACCCTTCCATTTCACGTACCACTCGAAAACCGTCGCGCTCGAAACAATCTTCTTCTCGGCAAGCGATGTCGCGATCTGCGAGGTCGTCTCGCCCTTCGCGATGCTGAAGGCGACTTCTTCGCCTGGCGAACCCGGATCAATCTTTCCTTTGACCCAAAAGCCAGCTGCCGCGATGAAAAGTGCAAGGACGATCAGCGGCACACCGATGAGTAGGGCCCATCGGCCGCCTCCACCGCTTCCGCCGCCACCTTTCACGGCGACGAAATCGTCATCGCCGCCATTGTTTGCTGCAGTTGGAGCAGAAGCGGCTGCAGGGACAGATCGAGGTACCGGTGTCTCTGCCGACGACGAAGGCCCCGCCGGGGAAGGCGACTCCGACGAAGCCTGAGGCGCTGAGGGCTCAAGCCCGAAAAGTTCGAACGGATCTGGTTGTTCGGGCACGGCTCGCTCTGTGTGTCGTGGTTAGGAATCGGTTTGCGCAACTCGGCGGTCGAGCCAAGCCTGCAGCATCACCGCAGCAGCGACTTGATCGACCATTTGGCGCTGGGAACGTCCCGACACCTCACCCTCCTGCAGTAGGCGGGTGGCCGTCACCGTGGTGAGTCGCTCATCGTAGGGAACGACCGGGAGTGATGTGGCCGCGACCAGTTCTTCAATCTCTGAAAGAACCAATAGGGCTGCGGGCCCTTCCGAACCATCAAGCGATAGAGGCAGGCCCACCACAAGCGTATCGACCTCCCATTCCGCCGCAATCCCAAGGATTTTCTGGTGATCGGTCGAATGATCGGCAGACCGTTGCACCGTTTCTAGTGGGGACGCCACCGACCCTGAAGAAAGCGCAATACCGATGCGCCGCTCACCAAAATCGATCCCGAGGGCTCGCACTAGGAGCGAACCGCCGCCCGAACAAGATCAAGGGCCTCGTCGAGTGCTTCGGGATCTTTGCCTCCGGCTACCGCGAGATCGGCGCTCTTACCGCCACCACCTTTGACCTTCTTGGCCGCATCGGCGATGAGTTCGGATGCATTGAGGCCCGAGTCAGCAGCAACAGCGGCCACGATCGTTACACCGCCACCGTCTGGCGCGGTACCGAGAACAACGGCCTTGATGCCGGCGCGGTCACGCACAGCAACCGCGAGGTCTCGGACTCCGTCGCGGTCGAGTCCGTCGACACGAGCGATGACGATGCCGTCGACAGCTTGTTCGGCGAGTTCACCGGAACGACCTGCAGCAGCCTGTCGCTCAAGATCGCGGATTCGAGTGCGAAGGTCTTTCACTTCAGCAACACGGCGTTCGACAGCATCGACAAGTTCGTCGGTGGCAACACCCATCGCATCGGCCGCAGCCTTGATGCGTCGCTCGTCTTCACGAAGTCGCTCAAGAGGACCCAAACCCGAAACTGCTTCGATCCGTCGAATATTCGAACCGATAGAGGCTTCGCTGATGATCTTTACCGGGCCAATATCGCCAAGTGCTTTGACATGCGTACCGCCGCACAACTCGGTGGAATGCGGGCCAGCTTCGAGAACCTTGACGACATCTCCGTACTTGTCACCAAAGAACGCAATGGCGCCTATCTCTTCGGCTTTGTCTTTTGTGGTCTCGTAATGACGAGCTGGCGTGTTGGCGAGAATGTCTGCGCCAACGAGATCTTCGATCGCGAAAATTTCGTCGTCACTCAATGCTTCGTAGTGAGAGAAATCGAAACGAAGGCGGTCGGGACCAACAAGTGACCCTTGCTGTTTCACATGGTCGCCGAGGGTTTCACGCAATGCCCAGTGGAGCAGGTGCGTTGCGGTGTGATTGCGTTTGATGGCGTCACGACGTTCACCGTCGATGACCGCAGTAACGGTTTGACCAACTTCGATATCGCCTTCAAGAACTTCGAAGCGGTGGCGCACAACGCCGGGTGCGCCATAGACCGTTTCAACGATTCGAGCACGACCAGTAGGCGAAGTGATCACACCGGTGTCGCCAACCTGTCCGCCTGATTCTGCATAAAACGGCGTGTGATCGAGAACGAGGGAATCGTCAGTAACCGCAAGAACATTCGCGTCGATGGCGTACGAATCGTCGCCGAGGAAATGCGTAGGACCATGTTCAGCCGAAACAGCAGCAAACACTTCAACGCTTTCGCCGCCCCCGCCTTTACGGGCATCTTTGGCCCGCTGGCGCTGTTCGGCCATTTCGGTAGCGAAGCCGTCTTCGTCGACATCGTGACCACGTTCGAGCGCGATTTCGCGAGTGAGTTCGAGTGGGAAACCGTGCGTGTCGTGCAAGAGGAACGCGACGGAGCCGCCGATAGTTGCGCCGGGACCGAGTCGATCGAGTTCTGTGTCGAGCAGCGCCGTGCCGGACTTAAGCGTTGCCCGGAATCGTTCTTCTTCGCGCGCCACAACAGTGCGAACGAAGTCTTGCTGCTTCACGAGATCGGGATAGGCCTCGCCCATAACTTCGACAGTGGTGTCGACCAGCGTCGGCGTGACGAGATCGGCAACGTCGAGCAGGTACGCCTCGCGCACCGCTCGACGAATGATCCGGCGCAGCACATAGCCGCGGCCTTCGTTGGAGGGAAATACGCCGTCGCTCACGAGGAAACTCATGGTTCGTGCGTGCTCGGCGAGAATTCGAAGCGAGATATCGGAACGCTCCCCTGCACCGAGGCGCGTATTGGTAACACGCTGTGCAGTTTCTACGAGCGGAGCGAGAACATCAGTTTCAAAAACAGAATCGACACCTTGGAGCACACCGAGGATTCGTTCAAGACCAGCGCCGGTGTCGATGTTCTTCTTTGGCAGCTCGGTGTCGTGACCATCGGTGTCGCGAGCGAACTGCATAAACACGAGATTCCAGATTTCAAGGAACCGTTCGTCGCTACCAGATGCGGGCCCACCCTCGGGGCCGTACGCCGCACCCTTGTCGACGTAAATCTCTGAGCAGGGACCACATGGTCCGGGAGGGCCGCCGGGAGGGCCCCACCAGTTGTCGGCATCGAGGAATTGAATGCGGTCGGGATGCACGCCGACCTCGTCGCGCCAAATATCGGCAGCTTCCTGGTCGGTCAGATGGCAGGTGACCCAAAGAAGTTCGGGATCGATCCCAAACAAATTGGTGACCATGTCCCAGGCCATCGGGATGGCCTCGTGCTTGAAATAGTCACCGAATGAGAAGTTGCCGAGCATTTCGAAGAACGAAAGGTGTCGGGCGTCGCGGCCGACTTCTTCTAGATCGGAATCCTTACCGCCGGCGCGCACGCACTTTTGCACCGTTGTCGCCCGATTGAACGGGGGCTGTTGCTCGCCAAGGAAGTACGGCTTGAACGGGACCATGCCGGCAACGGTGAAGAGGAGGTCCGGATCATGTGGAATGAGGCTGGCCGAGGGAACAATCGTGTGACCTCGGGCCTCGAAGAACGAGGTGAAGGCGCGGCGCAACTCGTTCGCAGTCATCAGATTCATGGTGCGCTCAGCCTAATGACTGGCAACCGCGCTGACCGATTCAGTGAGCCGCTGCGGAACCTGGCGGATCGTCGTTTTCCCAGGGCGCTGCTCCGGGATCGTCGAAGGCGAGTGGACCAATGATCTTGAAGCCTTCACCGTCATCAATGAATCGCGCTTCAGGAGGCCGAGGAGACGAAGGCTTGAGTGTTTCGGAATCGATCTCGAAGGGGACCCCGTTTCGGGCGCGTTGCCGATTCGAGAGAAGGAGCTCAAACGTGACCCCCACGATGAGCCCGACAACGATCACAAGGACGGCTATGGCCACGTCAAAGTGTAACCGCTCCGAATAATTTCTGTGCGGCTAAATGAACTATAGGACTTCCTGCATCCGTTCAGAGTCCCGCGCGTTCTAGCTGCTGACGCAGAAGCGATTCCGCCTGCTTTCGCGTCTGCTTTGTGGCCTCGGCGTTGGTGCGTATCTCGCCCACCAAAGAAATTCCGCGATCAACCGCCACACGGACCCCAGAATCGGCCAATTCTGCAGCGCGTACCGCGGCATCGCTCACATTCTCGGGCAAATGACGTCGGGCAAGGTCACGGGCCCGCAGGTATCCGACCACTGTTCCGGTGACCCCAACTGCAGTGCCAACAGTGAACCAGGTGACGCGTTTCAACATCAGCTGGCCCGTCGTTCGCGACGTGATGTGACGCTACGAGCATTGCGCGAACGACGCGATTTCCCGCGCGTTCCGTCGGAAATTGCGAGTGGTTCAACCGATCCGATCTGAGCGTCGGCACGTGTGAGTCGATGCGCGTTTCGATCGGTCGCAACTGAAAGTGATGCCAACTTCACGAGCGGGTTGCGCATGACTAACCAGGCAAGCCGCGAGGTCGCTTCCACGCGAGCGCCAACTGTCTCGGCGGTGTCGAGCAACGAGTCGACGCGCTCGATTTCGCCATTGGCGAGCGCGACGGTGGCACGAAGTTCTGCGACCGCCGACATTGTTTCTTCGCGTAGATCTTCCACCGTGGTTCGAAGCGAACGAAGCGTGGCGATGAGCGACTGCACTGCCATGGCGACGACCACAAGACCCACGATTGCGACAACGATCAACACGACAGAAATGGTGCTCATGACTGAGGCTCCTGGGGCTGCTGGTTGTGTTCGTCCATGCGGTCTCGGACCTTCGCTTCGGCGCCATGGGGGGATGGCTCGTAATAGACCCGGCCCTCGAGTTCGGCCGGCCGGTACTGCTGGTCGACCCAGCCCTCGGGCTGTTCATGAGGGTACTCGTAGCCCTGTCC
>Ga0315905_10006941_pt1 | contig 11500 bp, 10 predicted proteins | sample LakEriMetagenome_5_FD_203522 | JGI IMG/M metagenome (GOLD analysis project Ga0315905, IMG submission 203522) | Freshwater fungal communities from buoy surface, Lake Erie, Ohio, United States - Buoy 4 MA121 | ecosystem: Environmental > Aquatic > Freshwater > Lake | place: USA: Lake Erie, Ohio...
AAAAATTACGTATTTTAAGCCGTTGATCTGATCACCCTCACCCCAACTTCATGCGGTATTGCTTTTTCCTAATTGGCCTGCTCATGCTAAGCAGTTCTTCCTTTGTGAAAGCTCAGGATAGGAAAATCGTGCCCGATACCGTAATCATCGATCGGGATACGTTGGTGATGTTAGGCGATTCGCTGCTGATTGAGGAACCTGTTAAAGAAACTTTCTGGAAGACAGGAGGAACTTACACACTCAATATTCAACAGGTCACCCTGAGCAACTGGGCAGCAGGAGGTACGGGTTCCTTCGCACTGAATACGGGCGCTACCTTGTTTGCCAATTTCAAAAAAGACAGCAAGGTTTGGGATACCCAGCTGACGGTCAACTTGGGTTTCAACCGACAAAATGAGCGGGACTACAAAACCCGAAAAACCAATGACAACTTTGTTTTCGTGAGTAACTATGGGCGGCAGCTTTCAGAAAAGTTTTTTCTCACCACTCAGCTGGATGCCAGAACTCAGTTGGCAGCAGGATACAAGTACAGCAAGCCTCCTGGGTCTGAAAACGAACTGCGGACCAAAATTTCCGACCTCCTTTCTCCCGGTTACCTCCAGTCCTCTACGGGTATCAACTACCGAAGAACCTTTGAAGACAAGAGTAAGATTTCGGTGATTCTCTCTCCATTTACAGGGAGATTTACCTTGGTGATGGATGACTCCTTGAGTCGTGAAGGTGCTTTTGGGGTGATCCCAGGAGAGAATGTCCGCGCAGAAGCAGGCATGTCCCTCGGCCTAGGAGGGGTAGATGTGGTGCTGATGGACAATGTCACTTGGAAGGCTGACCTCAACCTATTTTCGAACTACGAGCGGTTTGGGAATATGGTCGTCAACTTCAACTCTTTGATCCGGATGAAAGTAAATAAGTTTATCTCGACCCGTATCGAAACGGTCTTAATTTACGACGAGGAAGTGCGCATCAAGCAGGATGATGGGAGTACCAAGCGGGCGATTCAATTTCAGAATCTGATCAACTTTGGAATTTCTCTCGATTTTTAGAAATCTACATCCAGGTCAAACTTCCGCTGCAGCTCCATCAAAGCGGGATGCTTTTCGCGCAAAAATTTAAGTTTATCTGTACTGGTGTACAATTTCCCCTTTTCGTCTACTGCTTCTTCTTGCTGCACAATGCTGATGGCAAAGGAAGTGGCTCCGGTAAATTTCCGTACCAAGCCCATCAACTCAGGCTTCATCTTCTGTGCGATGTCCTCTTGAATCGAGCCGCTTACTTGTAGCGTGATTTCCCCATTTTGAACCTTGATCTCTTGATCCAAAATAGTGAGCTCTAAATTTCTATTTGCAGTTCGAAATACCTCTTGAATCGAAAAAATCGCTTGGTTCAGCAACTCTTGAGTCAACGAAATCTCTTGGGCTGCTGTAGTAGCTGTATAGCTTGGTTCCTCCACCTGTTCTGCCACCTGAGGAACTTCCTCTTCCACCCTAGTTCCTCCAAGTTTCTTGGTTTGCCCGAGGCTACTTGGAATCGAAAAAGTTGGCTTTAGCGGGCTCAATTTAGGAGCTTCAACAGCAGGTGCCTCTTGCGGAATGGATGCTGCAGCAGGAGTAGGAGCCGCCGCTAGTGGTACTTCAGGAATTGGGGTGGGTGTAGGTTGGGGAGATTTTGGCTCCTCAATCAGACTTTTTTTTTTGAATCCACCGAAGCAAGGGTAGCTAGGCGGAAGGACTGGGAGAGTTTGGCTACCTTCATCAGGGTCAACTCCACATGCAAACGCTGGTTTTTGCTGGTCTTGTAGTGAATGTCGCAGTGATTGGCCAGATTCAAGGCAGAGAGTAGGAAGGAAACCGATGCGCGGGCTGTTTGCTCTAGGTAGCGTTCCTTTGCCGATTCAGATACTTGAAGGAGTTCCACGGTAGCTTCATCCTTGACCACCAACAGGTCGCGCAAGTGTTCACTCAATCCTACGATAAAATTATGCCCATCAAAGCCCTTTTTGAGGATCTCGTCAAAGAGCAGCAGTGTAGTTGAAATATTTTCCTCCAGTAGCGCATCGACCACTTTAAAATAGTAGTCGTAGTCTAGGATGTTGAGATTGGAAATCGTTTCAAAATAGGTGACCTTTTTACCGGCCGAATAGGTGACGATCAGGTCAAACATCGACAAGGCATCACGGAGGGCTCCATCTGCTTTGGTGGCGATCAAGCGAAGTGCTTCTTCCTCGTAGTCCACCTCCTCCATGCCAGCAATGTACTTGAGGTGCTCAGCGATGTGCTTGATTTGAATTCGGTTGAAATCAAATATCTGGCATCGAGAAAGGATGGTCGGGATGATTTTGTGCTTTTCCGTGGTAGCCAAAATGAAAATGGCATACTTGGGAGGCTCTTCGAGCGTCTTCAAAAAAGCATTGAAGGCCGCAGTCGAGAGCATGTGCACCTCATCAATGATGTAGACCTTGTATTCTCCTTTTTGAGGAGCGTAGCGCACCTGCTCCACGAGGTTACGAATATCGTCTACCGAGTTATTGGAAGCTGCATCGAGTTCGTAGACATTGAAGGAGGCGTTATTCTGGAAGGACACACAAGCGTCACAGGTGCCGCAGGCTTCAAAGTCTTTGGTGATGGATTCGCAGTTGATGGTTTTGGCGAGGATCCGGGCACAGGTAGTCTTCCCTACACCTCGTGGACCACAAAAAAGGAATGCCTGGGCAAGGTGCTTATTTTTGATTGCATTCTGAAGGGTGGTCGTGATGTGCTGCTGCCCAACGACACTCTTAAAATCTGCAGGTCTATATTTTCTTGCCGAAACAACGAAATTTTCCATCGCTGCAAGATATAAAAAAGTAGTTATTCCTAGGTAGGAGATTTGGCATACAATGGAGATTTTCTTTTGTAATGGAGTTGGAGGTAAGTATTGTACCAGGTACCAAGTACAAAGTACCAAGATCCTTCGAAATCAAAATGCAGGTCATAATTCGAATCCCTACTTTGTACAATGTACTTCGTACTTGGCACATCGTACTTTGTACTTCGTACATGGTACATTCTGCTATATTCCCCCTACCTTTGTACTAATTCTAAGGGGCTGACCGGTTTTGACAGTAGGTGTAATCATCGGGCTCGCATGCAGGCTGGAGTATGTACGGCCTTAAAAAATTCATGCAAAAGACAAATGGCGAAACTTCTTACGCCATGGCTGCTTAATCTAACCTAAAAGGATAGATCGCTTAAAGGGTTGAGTTACGAGAGTGATTCCCCAGCCACATCCCACCGTGTTTTGCCTGATCGGCGCGGGTTTGGGGTGTCGACTTGATCGGGATGCGGCTTGTGATGCGATTAAGCAAGTCTAAGATCAATCGCTAAGCCAAGCTCAGGTGTGTCACCCAGCATAGATTGGTCGAAAATCCAACCGGTGACTAAGCATGTAGACGGTACGGTGCTTCCTTATCTGGACGCGAGTTCGACTCTCGCCAGCTCCACAATCCACTCAAGTTTTGAGTAAATTAGTCCCTTCAGCAAAGCACGCTGAAGGGACTTTTTCTACCCTTAATCCACCCAAAAAGGGGCTCAGATGTATGTCTGACATAGGCTTCGGATTATTGAGCTACTAAGAAGCGATTAGTTGAATTGGCAAAAGGTGTGGATTTATTTTCGATGAATTTTTATGAATTAGGTAAAAAAATCTAAAGATCCGGTACTATGCGCAGAGCTGAAAAACCCAAAACTAGTTGAGTTTCCATTTTCATCACTTTAGATTCTTAAGTTTGTATTCACCTACTTTTCAAGATGCTTCTTTCCTGCAATTCAAAATTAAATCATAGTTTTGCTTAACCCTTATGAGTTCAGAAACAGGATTTTTCCGCAGATACAAATTCATCGTAGACCGTTTCCCAGCTGAATGGAAAGGCTATGATATTCTGACTACCCTGTACCGATTATCTTTTTTTTACCTCCGCGGAATGATTCACCGCCTGTACTTCAAACGTTCAAGTGGATGGGTATTGATTGGCAAAGGAGCATCCATACGGTATGCCAGGCATCTGAGTGTGGGAAGAGATTTCATAGTGGAGGATTATGCTGAGGTAAACTGCATGACCTACCGTGGGATCATAGCCGGTGACCGCGTCACAATCGGCAAACATGCAATCATCAGACCAACGAATATTTATGGATCTGCAATTGGCGAAGGTCTCAAAATCGGAAACAACTCAAGTATCGGACCCTATTCCTACATCGGATGTTCCGGTTATATTGAAATAGGAGACAACGTAATGATGTCGCCAAGGGTAAGTATTTATGCCGAAAATCACTTGTTTGATCATCCCGAACTGACCATAAAAGAACAGGGTGTAAAACGGGAATTTGTGAAAATAGAAGACGATTGCTGGATTGCGGCCAACACCATAATTCTTGCAGGTGTGACCATTGGACGCGGATCAGTAATTGCGGCAGGAAGTGTGGTCACTAAAGATGTTCCACCTTACAGCATAGTGGGTGGAGTTCCGGCAAAAGTGATCAAAAGCCGTAAATAGATTACTGACTCTGATCGATAAAGAATAAGCTATTTATGTGTGGCATCATTGGTATAATCTCTAAAAAGGAAACAAAAAACTTTCGCTCAGATTATTTTGATCCACTCAGCCATGCCCTTGACCAGATGGAATATCGTGGGCCAGATAACAAAGGCATATGGATGGAAGACGGCATTTGCTTAGGCCATCGCCGCTTGTCAATTATCGATCTTTCCGCTGATGGCAATCAGCCATTTCATTCTTCCTGTGAACGGTATGTGATTGTTTTCAATGGGGAGATATTCAATTATCAGGAACTAAAATCAGACCTAAAAAAGCTCGGTCATGTATTTAGAACCGAGACGGATACTGAGGTTATCCTGGCAGCATTCAGTCACTATGGAGTACATTTTTGCAAGGTTCTTAGAGGAATGTTTGCCCTTGTTATTTATGACCGCAAAGAGAAGCAGGTTGTTTTTGCTCGCGACAGATTAGGCAAAAAGCCACTTTTTATATTTGAAAATGAAGAGGTCATCCTATTTTCTTCAGAAATCAAGTTTTTTCATGCTTTCAAAAAAATAGCACTTGATATTGACGAGGAAAGCTTGTTGAATTTCCTCTCCCTTCAATATATTCCTGGTCCAGGCACCATTTACAAGAAGGTTAGGCAAGTGAGTCCGGGAAATATATACAAGTATACCCTTGGTGAAAACATTGGTGAAACTGTTACTTACTGGAACCTATTCGACTTTGTCGGACAGCGAAAAGACCTCATGGAGATTGAGGAGATCGATAGCCTCATCGAAAAAAGTATAAAATACAGACTGATTGCCAATGTGGATATTGGATTGCTCCTCAGTGGAGGAATAGATTCATCCCTGCTCGCCTGTTACATGAACCAGTTAGCCGGTAAAAAAGTAAAGGCCTTTACTGTTGGTTTTGATGATAAATCTATTGACGAATCTGCTTTTGCAAAAAAAGTTGCGGCAGCTCTAGACCTCGATCTTGTAAATTTGCGGCTGGGAGATATTACCCATGCGGATTTCTCAGATGCTATTTATCATGCCGATCAGCCCCTTGGCGATTCGGCCATTATTCCAACCTACCTAATTGCGAAATCAGTTTCTCAGCATGTCAAAGTAGTACTATCAGGAGAAGGAGCTGATGAACTCTTTCATGGCTACGACCATTACCGGTATGAAAAATATTTTTACCAATTAGGGAAACTGCCATTTAGTGGGGCTACTGCCTTGTTGGAAATTATTTCGGGCCTGGGAGTTCGGAAATTTGACCGGATCAGGAATAAATTAAGGAGTATTGAATCCTTCAACTATGATACAGGGGTTTCCCGGTGGACCTCCATTTTGAGTCCGGAATTAAGTCGTAATTACCTCACCGATTCTTTAAAAAATACCGGAGATTACACGGAACAATTTAATGGCTTCCTTCAGCACTTCGGGAAAACATCAGGTAAACTTGAGTCAAGTCTGATGCTCGATTTGCTGACCTGGTTGCCAGACGACCTACTCGTAAAAACTGACCGGATGATGATGGCCTGTAGCGTGGAAGCCCGCACCCCATTTCTGGATCATCAGTTGGTTGAAGAAGTAGTTAAATCATCTTCCCATTTTAACCACAATTTGTTTCAGTCAAAAAACTACCTGAGACAGTTGTTGAAGAAGAAATTGCCAGCAGCTGTTTCAGAGTTGATCGCAAACCGTCCGAAGCATGGATTTGAAACTCCAAAGCTTCACTGGATGAATTCCAGCCTCAGCGAGCTTTCCTCCTATTTATTTTCTGAAGAAAATCTTAAAAAGAATCCCTATCTGAATTCAGATGCGGTGCTTACCTTATGGAATAATTCAAAAAAACGAATGCCAGGAACAAATTACCGCTTGGTCTGGAATATTTTTTGCTTTCTGGAGTGGTACAGGCAACATGAAACTAAATTCGGACTTCAGTGAAAAGCACCCATGTACTATTAGTTGGTCACAGTGGTGATATGTACGGCGCCAGCCGATCATTGATTAAACTGGTTCGTATTCTCAATGAGCAGTATACCGTCTATGTTTTATTGCCAGAGTCAGGCAGCTTGTCCGCTGAACTAACCGCTATACTACCTGCCGACAGGATTCTTTTGAATGAAGATCTTTACATTTTCACACGTAAATCTTTCAAATTAACCTATCTCCTATCCACCCTTATTCGATTTATCAACAACCTGATTTTTATCCGGAAGATTATTCTGAAATACGGTATTCACAGTATTCATACCAATTCGGGAGTAGTTCCGGCTCCGGCTTTAGCGGCCAAAATTTCAGGGAGAAAACACATTTGGCATATCAGAGAATGGTTTGGTGATTTTAAACGATTCTGGCCATTTTACTCGGCGTATATGACCCGTTTTTCAGACAAGGTGGTGTGTGTATCCAAGACCATGGCGGATCAATTCCATGGGCATAAAAAGGTGTTGCCCATTTACAATGGTTTTGAAATTCCTCAGATCAATACCGAGATATCCATCTCTGAAGAACTTCAACAAGGCTTGAATCAGGCAGACTTGGTTCTGGGTTGCACTTCGAGAATCAGGCTGATTCGAAAAGGACAGGAATACTTAATTGAAGCCATTGGGATTCTTACTCAAAAAACCGGCAAAAATATTCAGGCAATCTTAATAGGAGATTATGTGCCAGGCTATGAATGGCAAAAAGAAAACATTACCTCACTGATTCAAAAATACCAGCTTGAAGACCGGATCCATTTTCTGGGACATTTAACTAATCCGCTTCCTTATTATAAATTATTTGACGTTTTTGTCTTGCCTTCAGGCGAGCCGGAACCTTTTGGCGGGGTGATCATGGAAGCCATGAGTTTAGGATTGCCAGTAATTGGCTCGAATGCCGGAGGAACGACAGAACAAATTGCCAATGGACAAAATGGGTATTTGTTTGAAAATAAAAATCCGGAAGACCTTGCCAACAAAATTGAACTCTTCCTGAATGATCCTTCAAGCCTTACCTTATTTGGAAATTGCTCCAGGGAAAGGATAGAAAAATATTTTAGTCTGGAGCTGCATGGAAAGAATATCCTAGCTCTTTATAAGGAGCTTGGTAAAGCTATTTGAGCGTACGGGTACGGATTTGAGGGGAATCGTTTTTTACTTTTTGTTGTAACAGCTGGAGGTTTCCGCTTTTGTGGGAATGACAAGCGTCTCAAGGGTAGTTTGTGAAGGGCGCTGGCGCAAAAAACAATCCTTGAAAACGATCCCAATTAGCTCAAATCCCTTTAAATCAACCCCATTCCTTCCCAATTTTCCTTCAAATTCTCCATTGGTATAAATTCGCTAGGGTTTTCATTCCGAAGTCAGGAGCTTATCTAAATAATCTCAAAAACCTATACCTATGAAGAACCTGATTAAATCTGGCCTTTTAAGTTTTTTAGTCTTCTTCGCGGGAGCTGCATATTCCCAAGATGGCACCATCTATCCGCTTGAAACACCCAAAGAACCCCGAGCAATTCTCTTGGGAACTGGTAGTGTGGAAAATCAACCCGCTCCAGAAACCTGGTTTCGGCAATGGGGAGATCCTATGGCTCGAAATATCTCTACCGCTACCCTCACCCCTTTCCTGCCCGAACCCGGAAAAGCCAATGGAACCGCTGTGCTCGTAGCTCCTGGAGGAGGATTCAGCTGGCTTTCGATGGGAAATGAAGGTTGGGAAGTGGCTGAAGCACTAGCTAAACAGGGAATCGCCGCCTTTGTACTGAAGTACAGATTGTATCCTACCCCTCCTACCCTGGAAGATTTTTCTGCTTGGATGAATCGCCCCCGCAATGCTCCGCCAGCTCCAGGTGCTGCGCCGACCACACCTGCACCGTCACCCCTTCAGCGGGACCTTACCAATCAATTGGAAGATGCCGAGGCTGCCTATGCCTTGATGGTTAAAAATGCCAAAGAATGGGGCATTGATACCTCTAGAATCGGAATGATCGGCTTCTCCGCAGGTGCGGGATTGACCATGCATGCGACACTTCACTCGAACACGATGAAATTGGCATTTATCGGCCCTATCTATGGAGGAATGGGACCTGTGGAAGTGCCCAAGGATGCTCCACCGATGTTTAACGTGATTGCAACAGATGATTTTCTATTCCAAGGGCAATTTGGAATCATCCAATCCTGGCACAAGGCAGGACGTCCCGTGGAACTCCACCTCTACCAAAACGGAGGGCATGGTTTTGGCCTCGGCAATCCCAACCGGACGAGCAACCGTTGGTTTGATGCCTTTGTCCATTGGCTAGATGTCAATCAATTTATGGGAAAGAAGTAAAATTTAAATTGCCAACGGTTGACGGTCCACTGTCGACAGCCGATTCGTTTGGTATCAAGTTGAGAATCCAAATTTTAATACGTTTTTTAAGCCCTTCAACACAGCCTGTTGAAGGGCTTTTTAACTTCTGCCTCTAGGAAAAATGGCAATAGCTGCTCGGTGAGATCTACCCTTAGCTTTTCAAAAAATACTGCTACAGCCTACTAGCTTTTCTTTTTGATCAGGATAACTGTAGAGATGAGGATTACTCTTTTGAAAATCGTCAAAGTCCAAGTTTTTTTGATTGTCTTTAACATAAGTTTTTTTTTGGTTTATTGGGTACGTTATTCAGATTTTAAGTTGTTGCCCGCTCCTCCCCAATCAGGCTTGGGCAGATTCCAAAGTGGGCAGTTGGAATCAAAATTATAAGGTTTGGAGAGCTGCTGCACAGGCCAAGTGGACAAGTCTTGGTTGAACTTTGAATTGCAAAACAGCTCTCCCATATCCTCTGCCTTGATGGGTTGCCAGTTGTTCAAAGGCTGGTTGAAGAGGGAATTTTTAAACATCCGGGTAAAATGCCGCACATTTCGCACATCCCAATCCCCAATCGGATGATTGAAAATAGAATTAGAAAATAGGGAACTCATGTCCTTGACTTTTCCCACATTCCAACGGTCAATGGATTGATTGAAGGGGTTCTTGGAAGCAAAAGGCAGTCTGTCGTTAAAGTCCTTAAACATCCCCTTCATGGTCGTCACTTTACTTACGTCCCAATTCCCAATGTCTTGGTTGAATAGGGATTTGGAAAACATGAAGCTCATGTCCTTGACCTTGGACACCTTCCACTGCCCGATGGGCTGATTGAAAAAAGAATTGAAGAACATATAGCCCATGTCCTGAACCTGGGCCACGTTCCAATCGGCAATTGGCTGGTTGAAACACGAATCTTGAAACATGCTCCGCATCGTCTTTACCTTGCTTAGGTCCCAATTACCAATGGGGTGATTGAAGGCGGACTGGGCAAACATGCGGCTTGTGTCTTCCACCTGACTCACGTCCCAGTAATGGATGGGCTGGCTGATTTTGGTATTGAAAAACAGTCCAGACATATCTGTCACTAAGGAGGTACAGAGCTTGGTAAGGTCGGCCTGCTGGGCCACCCGCTCTCGCAGCAGCGCATTGTCCACTACCTCATAGACCGTTCCATTAAATGAAGTTTTCTCTCCAGGGCCAAAACCCTGGTTGATAAGGGTGGTATTCTTCGAAACAACTAGCTGCGGATTCATTCGAGTTTTTTGCTATAACCATGAAACTGGCCTTGTCATGTAATAGAAAATGATTTTTAAAGACGCACCAAGAGACATTAAATAAGACTTAGTCGTTAAGTAAATCAAGAGATTAGGCTTCACTTTTTGCCACGTCGTTGGACATTCGAGATTAGCAAGATTGTACCAAGTCCTAAGTACCCGCCGCGGCGGGCAGGTTATGTACCAAGACTCAGGAAGCAGAATTCTAGTCATATTACGAATCCCTACTTGGTTCCTGGTACATTGTACAATCCCCTACCATATCGTCGCATTCCCCCCAAACAATCGCATGCTTACCATAAACTCGTGCGTTTGGTTGGGAAGTAGGTAGCTTTTGAGCATCGGCCACTCGTACACGTAGCCGAAGCGTAGCTTGCCTAGAAGTACGCCCACCTGAGCATTGTTGGCATAGTCTACCCGGTGGCCACCACCTACCCAGAACTTGTCACGGAACAAGAACTTCATGTTAAACTCCACGTTCGCCGGTAAGTCCGACTGCGTTCTCCACATCGCATTGGTGATGAGTGTTACCTTCTCCGTGAAGCGGTTGCGGTAGCCTGCCTGAGCAATGCCTACCCGTGGCTTCTTATCCATAAAGATGTCTCCACTGCTGATGCTCCCCTCGTTTACGTTGTGCACTGCATAGGATACGTAGTAGTCCGGATGCGTCAGCGACATGCCGATGTTCAGGTCCAAGATGTTCATGTCCGAAAAGCCACCTACATATTGTGCTAGCGTAGGATCGTTGGCTTGCTCGGTAGTGAGTCTCGTGCCATCTAGGCGAATGCTGTTGATGTTGAGTCCTGCGCCCATGCGAAGACCTGCCTTCTCACTTACTTGGATACGGGTTGCATAACTCAAGATCAGTTCCGATTCGGTAAAGGCACCGTATTCGTCACTCAGTAAGTTCACGCCTATGGCGTTCTTGCCCAGGTCAGAGGAACCACCAAGGTTTGCTAGGTCCAATTCCGCAGAGACAAAGTTCATCTTTGGTGCTCCTTCCCAGCCAGCCCACTGGTTGCGGACTAGGCCCTTAACCATCGTGCCTTCGTAGGCCGTCAAGGCAGGGTTGAAGTAGCCTTGCATGTGGCTAAACTGAGACATGTATTTGCGGGATTGCGCAAATGATGCAATGCTTAGGAGCAGAACTAGAATAAGCGTAGTTATTTTTTTCATTTCAATCATTTTAGTATCAAGAAATACAATGGAAATAAGGTAGAAATAGACTGCGCTTCGCTCCGTGAAATAAGGTTAACTAGTACCAGAGTTTACTATTTCACCGAGCTTGCTCGGTTTATTTCCATGCTATTTCCATTATATTTCTAATCCCTACTTCATTTCCGTAACAAATTCACAATTCCTCTTCGCGTTTCGCC
>Ga0315905_10006943_pt1 | contig 11498 bp, 11 predicted proteins | sample LakEriMetagenome_5_FD_203522 | JGI IMG/M metagenome (GOLD analysis project Ga0315905, IMG submission 203522) | Freshwater fungal communities from buoy surface, Lake Erie, Ohio, United States - Buoy 4 MA121 | ecosystem: Environmental > Aquatic > Freshwater > Lake | place: USA: Lake Erie, Ohio...
CAGACGACTCTTCAGTTAGATAAGGATACTAAAGATATTTTTAAGAGGGAAATGCTTACATTCCGCTATCTAAAACATCATTAAGGATTGAGTCTGCGTGTGAGTTTTCCTCGCGTGGAATCCATTGATAGGAAACAAGTTTTGGATCATGGGTGGCAAAGGCTTGTTTGGCCAGCTTTTGCATATTTGGATGTTTAACCTTCCACCGCCCACTCATCTGTTCAACTACTAACTTAGAGTCCATCTTTACCAAAATTGTTGCAGCAGGATCAATCTCATTAACCGCTTTTAATCCAGCAATTAATCCGCTGTATTCAGCAACATTATTTGATGCCTCACCAATGGAAGCGCCAACCTCTTTAACCACCTTGTCATTTTCATAAACCACTGCGCCATATGCTGCAGCTCCTGGATTACCGCGGCTGCCACCATCAGCTGTTACCACAAAGTGTCTGGCCATTAAATTCTTACCAAAATCCGGCGGCACTCTTCACATCTTAAGAGTTCATCCTTTGCTAAGGATTTAATTCGCTCCATCTCAACTGCGTTAATAGCTAAATTACACCCATTACATTTATTACCAACTAGGGCAGAGGCAGCAACTCCCCCGCTAGCACTTCTAATCTTTTCATATAAATCAATTAATGGCTTTTCAATCTTTACTACAACCGCACCTCTATCGCCCTGCTTATTTGCAATAACGGTTTTTATCTCATTACTTGCGGTAGATAATCTCTGATTAATCTCTGCCTTTAAAGTTTCAAGGGATGCCAGATCAGTAGTTAAAGTATTAGTACGGGCAGTGATTGCTTCACTGCGCACCATAATCTCAAGCTCTATCTCCTCCAAAGCTTCTTGGCGTTTTCTTAAAGTACCAACCTCATGTTGGAGTTGTTCTAACTCCTTTGGGGTGGCATTGCCGGAGGCTAATCTTGCTTCATCTTTTTTAATCCGATCAGTAACAGTTTCAACATCAACCTCACCACGGCGAAGCTCTAATGCGATCTGATCAGCTTCTGCCTTAACAGTTGCCAACTCCTCTGTCGCAGCAGTAATTCTTTTATCAATATGAAGTAGTTGTTCAATCTCAGGCAGTGATTTTAATTTGGTATTTGCCTGCATGATTTCATTATCAATAAGTTGTAATTCAAATATTAAAGATTGTTGCTCAGGTGAGGCCTGCATAGGTGAGCCCCCCAATTTGATTGGTAATTAATAAAACCTTTTTAGTTGTATTTACGCTATCCCTAGTTTAGTAGGGATAGCGCGGTAATCAAAAAACTACTTAACTGTCTGTTGTTTTGTCTCATCTCTGTGCTTGCGCAGATATGTCATGAAAGGAGTTCCGCCAGTGCCAACTGCAGATGGATTTCCTGGGGTCGCCTGGGCTTGGGCGTGAATATATGTGCCGGCATACTCAAGATGCATCGCTCTAAAGTTTGCAACCAACTCCACACACTCATTAAATACTGATGTTAATCCAGCCCGCTTTGCAGTAGTTACAAAGTTACGCACTGATGGACCTGCTTCAACTGCTTCGATAAATGCCACATGTTTTGGTGGCATATAGGTGCGCATCTCCATTAGGTATTCACGCAATTCATCCCGCTCATGTTCAATTCCAAGCACGCCATCCATCGCTGGAATAATTGCACTCTGCGCGCCAGTCTCGCCACGAAACTTTTGTCCAACACCTTTGTACTCATCCACGCCCTCATAAACCACACCATCTGGCAGGGATGGATTATTACGCCAACCAAAGATGTATGGCCGAACGCGGTGGAAGTAAATATATGGATCACATCGCTCTGGCATTCTGCCGAGAACTTGGTACATCGAAGCTAGTGCGTTACGTAATTTAGTAAGGGCTGCCTCTAATTGATCTGCATCATTTGCCACAACAGCAGCTTGTGCATCTTCAATTGCCTTAAGTGACTTACCAGCCTTCTTCTCAATATCGATGTGAATTAAAATAAACCACTCTTCATCTTGGCCACCTAGAAAACATTGGGCCAAACCGATATTGCCACACTCAATTGGGCCATTCTTATCAAAGCGGCGCCAATTATCGGAGGCATAACTTTGGTAGGAAAGAATTGGTGGTCTTCCTACCAACTTGCCAACCTCATACCAAGGGACAGCCAAGTTTGCTGGCATCACAGTTGCCGCAGTGTTCTCACTCCATTGATATGCCTGACCGATATAACTTAAAACCAACATTGCTCGCTGGATCTCAGCATCACCTTTTAACTTATCAATATTAAATTTGGGAAGGGCTTTAACCTTTGCTCTAAAGCTTGTGCTCATTAATAACTTAGGAAGATCCTTACCAAATTGATCCCACTCTTCATTGCCAGCTGATAATGATTGGGCTGGATCATTAGATGGTAGGTAACCAAACTCTTCGGTGATTCCAAAATCGGCTATCTTTGCTGGCTTCATAATCTCTCCTAAGAATGAGGTTGAATTAAAGCATTAAATTGAAAAGTTATATATAGATCATCTTACTTATGCTCAAAACTCTCGCAATAACGGCACTTCCTGCTTGTATTAGGAGTTAATGGACTTTAGGCTTTATTCATGAATAAGAAACTAATTGCATTCTTGTCAATACTTTCTCTTTCTATATCTCTCCCAATCATTCCAGTAAATGCCGCGGCTAAAGCTGGTGGCGTGTGTGCGAAAGCAGGAATTAAATCAATTACTTCCGGAAAGACTTTCACATGTATTAAGTCTGGTAAGAAACTGGTTTGGGATAAGGGCGTGGCAGTTGCTGTTTCAAACCCAACTCCTTCGGCAACAGTGAAGCCCGCCTCTGATGTCGCGCCATGCAAACTTCCTGTAGCCGATGGACGTGGAGATGTATCAATTGGGGGATGGCCTCGTATTGCAGACCGTATGCGCACTACCGGAACCATCAATGTACAAGTGGTGATGGTTGATTTCCCTGATGCAGTAGCCAAGATGACGCCACAGGCGGCATTTGCAATGATTTCAGGAGCCGCCGATACATTTAATGAAGTCTCGTACGGACGTATGCAATACAACCTCATTCCTAATTACAAGTGGTATCGGATGAAATCTAACTCAACAACATATGCACCGTTGAATAAGTCATTCCTCTCACACCGTGCCTATATTGAAGAAGCGCTAGCGATGGCAGATCCTGATGTCGATTTTAGTAAAGCAGATTCCTTTGTCATTTTAGCTAATCCAGATTCGACCGGGATTGGAAATTCAGGGCCGGCGTTTTCTTCAATACGTAGCACCGGATTTACGCTAGATGGAAAATACATTGCAAATGGTGCAACCTCTTCACATGATCTTAATTACTGGAAATCAATCTGGCTCAATCACGAAATCACTCACACGATGGGACTTGTAGATGTCTATGCAGCTACTCAAAGCAACCCGGCTAATCGCTACGATGGCCTTAGATACACCGGTGAGTTTAGTTACATGGGCTTTAGCAGCTTTGAGGGCAATGCGCCAAGTTTATTTGCATTTGAAAGATGGAACTTGGGTTGGATTGATGACTCTCAAATTAAGTGCTCGAAAAATATTAACTCAACTGAATTAATCTCACCAGTTCAAACTTCTGGTGGAGTTAAAGCTGTAATTATTCCAATATCTAGAACCAAAGCTCTTGTAATTGAAAGCAGAAGGGCGATCGGTATAGATAAAAATATCGCAAAATCTGGAGCGTTAGTTTATGTAGTTGACTCATCAATTCAATCTGGCCAAGGTCCAGTAAAGGTATTTCCATCTGATTTAAGTGGTGATCCTCGTTATTTAAAGGCACCAAGAGCACTCGGTGAATCTGTAACTACTGAGGGCATAACGGTTAAAGTTACTAAATCAGATGATTCTGGAGATACGGTAGAAATAACTAAATCATAATTAATTGATTGTGGGCGGTGAGGGTTTCGTCTAATTTTCCTCATTCAACCATTTCCTATATTTACTTTTTCTTGACTTAGCACCCATATTAGTCAATTGGTCTGACATTTACTAGATATTGAACGGATATAGGTCAGATCTGGGCTATCACCACTTGTAATAATTAATTGCGCAATTTACTCTCTATAGATGAATAAGAGACTGATTGCATTCTTATCAATACTTTCACTTTCTCTATCCCTTCCATTTATTCCAGCAAATGCTGCTGCCAAAGCAGGAGGAGCATGCAGTAAATTAAACACAACATCAATAACAGGCAGCAAGAAATTCACCTGCATTAAGTCAGGCAAGAAGTTAGTTTGGAATAAAGGAACTCAGATCGCCAAGACTTCTCTAGAAAGCAAATACTCTGCTTATGAACTCACGAAGTTGAAGGCGTATAACAACATTCGAGAAGGTGCAGATAAAGGAAACCTGGAAAATATCTCACTCGTTTATCATGTAAGTAAATACTTTCCGAAGGATTTATTGAAGCTTTACAAGACGCAAGTGGAGTATTCCTCGAAGCTTTATGGTTCTTTCTTTAAGAAAAAAGAAGTTATGAATATTTATCTCTACACTGAAAAAGATGAAGATTTTCTATATTCTAAAAAACTGTTTACCCAGGGTATGTCAGATTTCGTTCCATGGTTTGAGGCATGGCGAAATGGTAAAGATCAGCAACACAACCTCGGGCTTGTAGCCCAATATGCGGAATATCCGTCCCAAGGAAATTGGGAAGGCCATGCGGGAATTCTTGTTTTTAGCGGTGCCAATTTGTATAGTCTCAGGAATTATTCAATACAAGTTATGCCTCACGAATACTGGCATGTTGTACAGGACTACTACTTCAGACCAAAATGGGAGGATTTCTGGCGAGACAGTCCAAACCAATCAATGGACGGTCAAGATTTTTATTCCCTCTCCTTTCCAACAACGTTTCGAGAAGGTTCGGCCAACACAATTTCATTTGCTTTAGCGAGTAAGAATCCAAGAGAATATCTAAATCTTTACTCTGGATTTATCCTGGAAAAGAAGACTCAATCTGAGGTGAAGTTGTTTGGAACGCTAACCTCTACAAAAGCGGTCGAATCCGCTCTGAAGAAGATTGAGAACCGTCGACTCTTTGCTGAAGCACACGAGTCTTCATATTCGCTTGGAGCACTTTTGTATGAGTGGGTTATCGCTGAATTTGGTTTCGACGCCTACAGGAGACTTATTGAGAATCAATTGATTGGAAATTCTTTTGAAGATAACGTAAAGGCTTCGTTAGATATCTCTGTGGATCAGATGTACAAAGGCGCCGCTCCTCACATTCTTGCGGCTTTCAACCAGAAGTAATTCTGTGTGGGCGGTGAGGGTTTCGTCTAATTTTCCTCATTCAACCATTTCATATATTTACTTTTTCTTGACTTAGCACCCATATTAGTCAATGGGTCTGATTTTTACTAGATATTGAACAAACCTAGGGATGGATTATCCTGCTCATATGGACTTTAAATTAGTGACAGCAACAATTGGAATTCTCCTAGTTTTCATTTATGCCTTTGGTTCAGGAATTTGGGTTTCTTCCTCTCCTGGATGGTACGCATCGCTAAACCGACCACCTTGGCAGCCACCTAGTGCTTTTATTGGAATTATCTGGCCTTATAACTTTATGGTTCTAGGTATTGCTTCATACCAAGTTTCTAGATCTTTAACACGAACAGAAAATATTTCCTGGTTAGTTTTCTTTGGCTTAAGTATTTTTGCAGCTCTTACTTGGGCTTATCAATTTTATGTCCCACACAACTTCACACTTGCCACAATCGCATTAGTATTAACAGCGCTGCTAACTCTTCCAGTACTTTATCTAACGTTCAAGGCTTCTCTAGTTATGGGACTTCTACTTATTCCCTATCAAATTTGGGTAGCAATCGCAGCCAGCGTTGCTTGGGGTTACTTAACTAGAAATTAGGTTAGATGTGGGCGTAAGCACTTATGTGCAATCTTGCCAGCCACTCCTTGTCTGCTAAATCACGCTTTTTTTGTTAAAAATTCAGTAACTTCACAGAGTTAAGTAATAACATATTCACATATCTAAGGAGATAACGTGCAAATCAACATTGATAAGAAAACTGGAATTCTACTTTCAATTATCACAGCGCTTCTTATTTCAGTAGTGCTTATTGCATCTGGTGGAATGAGAGATTCAGACTCTGATAACGACGATATGGGAATGATGGGTGGCCATGGCCATAATTCAAATTCCCAAATGGTTGGTAGTGACGCAATGTTTTTGCAGATGATGATCCCTCACCATGAGCAGGCAGTTGTAATGTCTGATCTTGCATTATCAACCTCTAAAGATGCAGAGGTTTTAAAATTGGCAAAGCAAATTAAAGATGCTCAAGCTCCAGAAATTGTTAAAATGCAGGACTGGTTAGCAGATGCTGGCTTAAGCCAAGATCCTGGCCACTCAATGGGTGATGGAATGGGCGGAATGCTTTCAGATTCTGAACTATCTGCACTTAAAGGATCAACCGGTAAGGCATTTGATAAATTATTTCTCGCAGGAATGATTGCTCATCATGAGGGTGCTATTAATATGGTTATGATGATTGAAGACTCTTCAAATAGCGATATTAGTAACCTTGGTCAAGAAATAGTGAAATCTCAGAGCGCTGAGATCGAGTTGATGAAAGAGTTATTGAAAAGAAAATGAAATTAGCAGGATCTAGAAAGATTAAGGCTGGGCTACTTTCTCTACTATTCATTTCGTATTCTAGTTTTGGAACATATGCCTATGCTCAAACTCTTGATTCAGTCTCACATATCCATCACGTCAAAGCTGTTGAGAATAAAGTACTTGTTTTAACTCACGAGGGTCTTTACGAACTAGTTAGTAAGAATAAAATGAACTTAGTTGGCAAAGATAAGTTTGATGTGATGGGCTTTACAACCTTAGGTAAGGCTTTAGTTGCAAGTGGACACCCTTCTAAGGGTTCGAAGATGCCGAACCCAATTGGCCTTGTTAAATCTATTGATGGCGGATCAACTTGGAATGCCATTTCCTTGGTTGGAAAAGTGGATTTTCACTTTTTAGAAGGTGCTGGAAGTGATCTATATGGCGCAGATTCACAAAGTGGAAATTTAATGTTCTCGAAAGACTCTGGAAAAACATGGATCTCTTTAGGAATGAACACATTTGCAGATATTGCCGTTTCACCTGTTACGTCAGGAATGGCGATAGCAATTAAGAATTCTGAATTACTACTCACCAAGAACGCATTTAAATCAACAACTAAAATTAAAAACACTCTCAAATTCACTCAGATCGAATGGCGCAATTCTGGGCTCTATGCTTTAAGTGGCACTTCCCTCTATAACTCTTCAGATTCTGGTAAAACTTGGGCAAAGCTGAACACATTTAAAGGATCGCCAGAGATTCTTAGTGCAAGTGATCAGTTAATGCTGGTAACAGTTGGATCAGATATATTAACATCATCAGATGCTGGTAGAAAATTTAAAGTAATTCCTTAATTCGTCTTATACCGTGAGACTTATTTTCTATCCAAATTCACAGGCTAGCAATACCGAATCCATAAAATTTATTGATTTGCACTGATAGGTTGCGCTGATGAAAATTAAAATAATCGCAACATCAGTACTTATTTTATCTCTTTTTGCTGGAGTTGTAGGCCTTGAAAAATACATCTCATCCCAGATTGCTTCAGGAGTAAAGCGTGAGCTGCCAAATGCCTCTGGGGTTAGCGCATCTATTCCGCTAACTGATATAGCAAGCAATATAACTTCAGATTCAATCAAGTTAGCTAATATAGATATAGAAAAATACCTCTTAAAGGAAAGTAATACAGATACATCAATTAAAATTTCGGCAGGAAATATCAGTAAATCTAAGCCAACCCTTATTGGTTCTTTAGAGATAACTGCCACAATACCCGTATCAACTATTGCGAAGGCATCAGAGTTTGGTGATGCTCAAATTGTGGGAAATACCTTGCAGGTTGCGGCAGGAGCTGGTGGAATGGGCATTGCAAGTCTGATTCCAAAGTACTCAAATAATCAACTTTATTTTGAACTTAAAAGTGTTTCACTTTTCGGGAATGAAATCCCTGCTGCATCATTGCCAGCAGATCTTCAAACTCAGATCAAAAGTAAGAGCCAACGCAGTCTTACGCCCCCTAAAGGACTTAAAGTTAAATCAGTATCACTTAGCAGTAAAGGGCTATCAGTAAAAATGTCTGGAAGTAATATCCAACTTGGTAATTTAGGTTTATAGAAGTTATATTTTTAAGAATTTAAGAATGCGTGCTGTGTGGGCGGTGAGGGTTTCGAACCCCCGACATCCTCGGTGTAAACGAGGCGCTCTACCACTGAGCTAACCACCCGGTGAGAGTGGGAATATTACTAGTAGATCAGTATTACTCCCAATTATCTCTTCCTATAAGGCTGAAAGTGCTGCTTTGTACTCGGTGATATTTCGCGCATCCCCTAGGCCATTAACAATCTGCCACTTTAGATTTCCATCTTTGCCGATGATAAATGTGCCGCGCTTGGCGCATCCTCTGCCCTCTTCAAATGTGCCATAAGCCTTTGAAGTTTCACCATGTGGCCAGAAATCAGAAAGCACCTGGAACTTATATCCCTCTTGCTCGGCAAATATTTTATTTGCATACATCGGATCACATGAGATTGCGATTAATTCAACATTATCATTTTGAAAAGCAGATAGATCATCCCGGAGTGCGCAAAGCTCACCGGTGCAGATACCTGAGAAGGCAAATGGATAAAAGATAACTACAACATTCTTCTTACCCTTATATGAGGATAGTGAGATCTTCTCCCCATGTTGATTTGCTAATTCAAAATCAGGGGCAGCATTTCCAATTGCGAGCGCCATTTACATTATCTCCTTTAGTAGTTGAACTTACTTTGATTTCTTTTTATTACTGCCAGCATGACGTGCTACTAATCTTGTGGCACTCCAATCAGCTCCAGCTGGAAAAGATGTAGTTTGAGACATTCCGGCGGTTGGAGCTGCATCTTGAATATCACTTGCCTCAACATAACCAGGCCGACCAACCTTTGGTGTGAAGAGCCAGATTGGGCCATCTTCAGTTAAATATGTCAGGGCATCTACTAACTCATCTACTAAATCACCATCACCATCTCGCCACCATAAAATTACTGCGTCCACTACCTCTTGCGCAGTTGCATCTAAAAGCTCGGTGCCAGATTTTGCAACGATGGCATCTCGTAGTGGTTTATCGCAATCAGAATCATCAAAGCCAACCTCAAGGATTAATTGTTCTTTATTGATGCCAAGCCGTTCAACGGTGGCAGCTGGAGCTTGCGCTGAGTTCATTAGGAGTAGTCCACCCAACTTTGGCGCAAGGTGCAACTCCAAATTGTTAATTTAAGCCAGATCACGCCTGCCCTAAAGCCAAAATATGACCAAATGCCCCTTTAGGAGAGAGAATAAGCCCGTGAGTGAAAACTTTAAGGCCCCAGACCACTTGGTGGACCAATTAGTTGATACCGATCCAACTGAGAGCGCCGAATGGCAACAATCCTTTGATGCGGTTTTAAAAAACGCTGGCCCGGTTAGAGCTCGTTACTTAATGCTTTCATTACTACAGCGAGCAAATGAAAAAAATATTGGTGTTTCAGGACTTCGCACAACTGATTACATAAACACAATTCCGCCAGCATTAGAACCTTCTTTTCCAGGGGATGAAGCTTTAGAGCGGCGAATCCGCGCATTTATTAGATGGAACGCAGCGATTATGGTGCACCGCGCACAACGACCTGGTGTTGGAGTTGGTGGACATATTTCTACTTACGCATCTAGTGCATCTTTATATGAGGTTGGTTTTAATCACTTCTTCCGTGGCAAAGAGCATGCAGGTGGTGGGGATCAAATATTTTTCCAAGGACATGCATCCCCTGGTATGTATGCCAGAGCATTTATGGAAGGACGCTTAACTGAGAAACAATTAGATGGTTTCCGCCAAGAGTTGTCCCACGACGGCGGCGGCTTATCTTCCTATCCACACCCAAGATTGATGCCAAACTTTTGGGAGTTTCCAACTGTTTCAATGGGTATTGGTCCAATTAATGCAATCTATCAAGCAAGATTTAATCGTTACTTAAATGCCCGTGGCTTTAAAGATACCTCTGATCAAAATGTCTGGGCATTTTTAGGAGATGGTGAGATTGATGAGCCAGAAACACTAAGTGCTATTTCACTGGCAGCCCGTGAAGGATTAGATAACTTAACCTTTGTAGTGAATTGTAATTTGCAGAGATTAGATGGACCGGTTAGAGGTAATGGCAAGATTATTCAAGAGCTTGAATCAGTATTTGGTGGTGCTGGTTGGAATGTTATTAAAGTTGTTTGGGGCAGAGAGTGGGATCCACTGCTAACGCAAGACCGAGAAGGCGCGCTAGTTGATCTAATGAATAAGACACCAGATGGTGATTTTCAAACCTATAAATCTGAAAATGGCGCATTTGTTAGAGAAAACTTCTTTGGCCGTGATCCACGCACTGCTGCAATGGTTTCATCTTGGAGTGATGATCAGATTTGGAATCTAAAACGTGGTGGTCATGATTACCAGAAGTTATATACAGCTTACAAAGCAGCGAGTGAACACAATGGGCGTCCTACCGTTATTTTGGCAAAGACAATCAAGGGTTGGACTTTAGGCTCACACTTTGAGGCGAGAAACTCAACTCACCAGATGAAGAAGATGACACTTGAAGATCTTAAAAACTTTAGAGATCGCCTCTTTATCCCAATTAAGGATGAAGATCTAGATGCAAAACTTCCTCCGTACTTCCATCCAGGAATTAAATCTCCTGAGTATCAGTACATGATGCAACGCAGAACTGAGTTGGGTGGTTTCTTACCATCACGCCGTGCTATTTCAAAGCCTCTGCCACAACCTAAGGATGAAAGTTATGAGTCGGTAAAGCGCGGCTCAGGTGCCCAAGAGGTTGCTACCACAATGGCATTTGTTAGATTGTTAAAAGATTTACTTAAGGATCCAGATATTGGTAAGCGGTTTGTGCCAATCATTCCAGATGAGGCTAGAACCTTTGGTATGGATTCACTATTTCCAACTTTAAAGATTTACTCACCACAGGGTCAGAGCTACACCTCAGTTGATCGAGAGTTAATGCTCTCTTACAAAGAGTCAACAAGTGGAGTGATCTTGCATGAAGGTATTAATGAGGCTGGCTCAGTTGCATCATTTACCGCAGTTGGATCTTCATACGCCACTCATGATGTGCCGATGATTCCTATTTATATCTTCTACTCAATGTTTGGTTTCCAACGAACTGGTGACTCTTTCTGGGCCGCAAGTGATCAACTAGTTAGAGGTTTTGTATTAGGTGCAACAGCTGGTCGAACCACCTTGAATGGTGAAGGATTGCAACATGAGGATGGTCATTCAATTCTTCTAGCATCAACAAACCCAGCAGTAATCTCCTATGACCCAGCCTTTGGATATGAGCTTGGCCATATTGTTAAAGATGGACTTAAGAGAATG